>LNFM01003311.1_pt1 | contig 51465 bp, 40 predicted proteins | sample 596031 | NCBI WGS metagenome assembly LNFM01 (sample SAMN04254537, study PRJNA301005) | activated carbon metagenome | isolation source: dual media filters at the Ann Arbor, Michigan drinking water treatment plant | place: USA: Ann Arbor | reverse complement strand
CGGCGCGCAGCTCGTGGATCAGCAGCTTCATCCACAGCTCGGCCACGTGGTGCTGGACGATGAACAGCATCTCGTCGTGGTGCACCGGGTTCGAGAGCGGTTTCTGGGCGGCCAGCAGGGTGTCGAGCTGCAGGTAGCCGCCGTAGGTCAGGCGCTCGCGCAGGTCGGTGGTAATGGCGTCCTCCAGCGGGCGGAGGTTGTCGGGCGAGGTCATCGGGGGTCGGCAGGGCTCGGACAGGGCGTCCATGGTATGTGAAGACCCCGGGGCTGTCCCCGCGGGCGGTTCCTCACGCCACTTGTCACGCTTCTGACCTCGAAGTGGGCTAGATTCCGACCCCTTGGCGGGCTATCCGCCGATAGCACTGCTTACCTCTTGGGGAGTCACACCGAATGAACCCGACCCACCGCGGCCCGCTGGCCGCGACGATCCTTGCCCTGTGCCTCGCGAGCCCCGCCTGGGCCGCGTCCGACCTCGCCATCAGCCAGGTCTACGGCGGCGGCGGCAACTCCGGTGCGCCCTTCACGCACGACTTCGTCGAGATCCTCAACCGCGGCCAGGCGCCGGTGTCGCTGGGCGGCAAGTCGATCCAGTACGCCTCCGCGACCGGCAGTTTCAGCAACGTGTTCGCCCTGCCCGCCGCCACCGTCCAGCCCGGCCAGTACTACCTGGTGCAGCTGGCGTCGGGCGCCACGGGTTCGCCGCTGCCGGTCACCGCCGACGCCAGCAACAGCTCCCCGAACCTGTCGGGCTCGGCCGGCAAGGTCGCCCTGGTCGACGGCACCGCCGCGCTGGCCTGCGGCGCGGCCGCCGCCCCGTGCAGCGAAGGCCAGCTCGCCGCCATGCTCGATCGCGTCGGCTACGGCACCAACAGCCTGCCCGAAACCGCGTCCGCCCCGGGCCTGTCCAACACCACCGCCGCCCTGCGCGCCGGCGGCGGCTGCACCGACACCGACGACAACAGCGCCGACTTCAGCGTCGTCGCCCCGGCGCCGCGCAACAGCGCCTCGGCGCTGAACCTGTGCGCCGGCGGCACCGACCCGACCGACCCGACCGGCAGCGGCAGCGCCAGCCCGGCCAGCCTCGCGAACGGCGACACCACCCTGCTCACGGTCACCGTGACGCCCGGCCGCAACCCCGACTCCACCGGCATCAGCGTGGTCGGCGACCTGGCCGCCATCGGCGGCAGCGCCGCCACCGCGTTCCGCGACGACGGCCTGCAGGGCGATGCGGTCGCGGGCGACAACGTGTTCTCGTTCGAAGCCCCGGTGGACGCGGCGCAGCCGGGCGCGGTGTCACTGATGGTCACCATCGCCGACCAGCAGGCGCGCACCAGCACCGCCAGCATCGGCCTGTCGGTGGTCGGCGAAGTGCGCATCTCCGACATCCAGGGCACCGGCACCGGCTCGCCGCTGGCGATCGGCACCCAGGTGCTGACCGAAGGCATCGTCACCGCCCGCCGTGGCAACGGCTACTTCATCCAGAGCGCGCCGGGCGACGAAGATGGCGACCCGGCGACGGCGGAAGGCCTGTTCGTGTTCACCGGCGGCACCCCGCCCGCGGACGCCGCGGTCGGCAACCGCCTGCGCATCGGCGGCACCGTCACCCAGTTCAGCCGCACCCCGCACGGTTACCCGCTGACCCAGCTGGGCAGCAGCAGCTTCACCGTGCTCTCGACCGGCAATCCGCTGCCGCCGTCGGTGACCCTCGATGCCTCGGCGCTGGCCGAAGGCGTGGCGCTCGATGCGCTGGGGCGCTACCAGGGCATGCGGGTCGACCTGCCGGCCGCGGTGGTGGTGGGTCCGACCAACGGCTTCGGTGATTTCCACGTCACCCTGCCGGGCACCGTGCGCCCCGCGCGCGAGCCGGGCATCGCCGCGCTCGACGCGGTGCCGCTGCCGGCCGGGAACAACATCCCGCGCTTCGACCGAAATCCCGAGCGCCTGCGCGTCGAGAGCCTGGGCCTGGAGGCGGGCACCGCGCTCAACGTCGACGCCGGCACGCAGCTGCAGGGCATGGCGGGCGTGATGTACTACGACCGCGGTGACTTCACCCTGCTGCTCGGCGACAACAGCGGCATCGTCGCCAGCGGCGGCGCCTTCGTCAGCGCGGTGCCGGCGGCGCCGGCCGGCGCGGTGCGCATCGGCAGCTACAACATCGAGAACTTCGCCCTCACCGGCGACTTCCTCACCCGCCTCGACAAGCTGTCCGAAGTGTTCTGCCAGTACCTGGGCAACCCCGACATCGTCGGCCTGGTCGAGATCGCCAACCAGGCCGCCGCCGACCGCCTCGCCTCGGCCATCAACACCAACGAATTCGGCACCTGCCCGGACAACCCGCAGTACACCGCCACCGTGCTGTCCAACAGTGGCAGCCAGCGCCTGGGCTACCTGGTCAAGACCGCACCGGTGGTGGGCAGCAGCGCGCGCGTGACGGTGGATTCGGTGACCGAGATGTTCGTCGGCGAACCGCTGGTGGCGCCGGATGGCAGCACCGCCTCGGGCGTGCTGTTCGACCGTGCCCCGCTGATGCTGGCCGCGCGCGTGACCGGCGAGAACGGCGAGCAGTTCCCGGTCACCGTGCTGCTCAACCACACCCTGTCGCTGCTCGACGTCAACTCGCTCTCCACCCGCAGCGACTCGTGGCTCACCGCCGGCAACCGTTCGCGCGGCAAGCGCCTGCAGCAGGCGGTGATGCTGTCGGAGCTGGTCGAGGCGATCCAGGCCGACCCCACCCCGGCCAACCTGGTGCTGATCGGCGACTACAACGCCTTCGACTTCAGCGACGGCTACGTGGACGTGATGGGCATCATCGGCGGCACGCCGGCGCCGGCCGACCAAGTGCTGCTCAACGGCCCCAGCGCGGTCACCCGCCCGCTGGTGAACCTGATCACCACCAAGCCGGAAGCCGAGCGCTACTCGTACGTGTTCGAGGGCAACATCCAGAGCCTCGACCACGCGCTGGTCAACGACACCGTGCTCGCGAACACCGAGGCCCGCCTGTTCCACGCCCGCGTGAACAGCGATTTCGCGACCGACAACGCCGCCGACCCGACCGTGCCGGTGCGCACCTCCGACCACGATCCGCTGGTGGCCGAACTGCGCGTGGGCCGGTTCCTGGACGCCGACCTGGCCGTGGTGGTCGACAGCCCGCGCAAGCCGGTGCCCAGCGGCCGCATCGCCCGCTTCGACGTGACCGTGGCCAACCTGCAGGCCGCCGACGCGCTGCAGCCCGCGCTGCAGGTGACGGTCGAGGCCCTCCCGGGCCGGGTGCGGATCGTCCCGGTTGGGGGCTGGACCTGCGACGCCCCGGTCGCGACCGATGCCGGCAGCGAGGTCGCCTGCCGCCGCGACGCGGCCATGGCACCGGGCGCAATGGCGCGCCTGCGCCTGGAGGTGGACGCGGTGCGCCTGGGCGGCTTCCAGGACGTGGGCGTGGAAGCCACCGTGACCACCCTGAGCCGCGACCTGGACCCGGCCAACAATGCCGACACGGGCCGCGCCACGATCGTCGGCCGGCCGCAAAACCCGTTCGACCGCTGAAAGCCGGCTCCGGTGGATTCCAATCCGCCGGGGCTTGGCTAGAATCCATCGCAGGGCTTGACTCCGACCCCGCCTGCACCGGCGGGGTCTTTATTTGGGGAATCCACCGATGTCTATCCTGCGACGGGCCGCCTACGGTCTGCTGTTCTCCGCCTGCCTGGCGCTGCCGGTGGCCGCCGGCGCCAAGCCAGGTGTGGGCGAGGACCGGGCGGAGACCGTGCCGGCCAAGATCCACGAGATCCAGGGCAGCGGGCTGGTCTCGCCCTTCGCCGGCACCGAGGTGGTGGTCGAGGGCATCGTCACGGCGAAGACCGACCAGGGCTATTTCATCCAGTCCCCCGACGCCGCCTCCGACGGCCATCCGGAGACCTCCGAGGCCCTCTTCGTGGAGAGGGAACTGCCCGATCAGCTCCTCGTGTCCACGGGCGACCGCGTGATGGTTTACGGCCGGGTGGAGGAGGTGCTGCCCGGGGACTACCCGCACCAGCTGACCGTGACGCGGCTGGTCGACGTCACAGCGCAGTTCGTCCTCGCCAGCGGCGAACCGCTGCCCGCGCCGGTCCAACTCGACGCCGCCGACCTCGCGCCCGACGGCGACCCGACCGCGCTCGAGCACCTGGAAGGCATGCGCGTCAGCGCCTTCCAACTGGTGGTCGTGGGAGCCACCGAGAGCTTCGTCGATCCCGAGACCCAGACCGTGCTGCCCGGCGGCGTTTTCCACGCCGTCTTGAACACCGATATCGCCAGCGAGGCGCCGCCGTACCGCGAATCCGGCCTGCCGCCCTTCACCGCCGAACCGCTGCCGGCCGGCAAGTCCCTGGCCTTCCACGACGGCAACCCGCAGGTGTTGGCCGTCGACGGCAACCGCCAGCGCGGCGACACCGACCACGACCTCGAGGTCGGCCGCAACGACCGGATCCGCAACGCGGTGGGCGTGCTCGACTACGACCGGCGCTTCACGCTGCTGATCGATCCGCAGGCGCCCCTGGTGGTCGATCCCGGCTGGCGCGGCGAAGGCGCCTTTTTCCTCGCGCCCGGCGAAGTGAAGCTGGTCTGGATGGACCTGGGCGGCCTGTACGACGCCAGCGACGACCCGCTTCGGGACGAGCCGCTGCCGTCGCAGGCCGTGTACGAGGCCCGCCTCGCCAAGATTGCGCAAGGCCTTTGCAACTTCCTGGCCAACCCCGAGGTGATTGCCGTCGGCGGCGTGGAGAACGCGCAGGTGCTGCAGGACCTCGCGGCGCTCGTCGAAACAAACCCGACCACGTATTGCCCCTGGCCCCGGCAGTACCAGGCCGTGCTGGTGGAAGGCAGCGACCCGGGCGGCCTCGACCTTGGCTTCCTGGTCGCGGGTTACCTCGTCGATGGCGTGAACCCGCGCGTACAGGTGCTCGAGGCCGGCACCTTCGCCGGCGCCGACACCAGTGCGAACCCGGACGGCTCAAGCGAGCCGCTGTTCGTGCGCCCGCCGCTGGTGGCGCGCCTGCGCCTGACCGACGAGGAGGGCCGCCAGAGCGATTTCACCGCGGTGAACACGTTCCTGTTCCCGGGCAGCGATTCCGATTCACTCGCTTCCGGCGCGGCCGGCTGGGCCACCGCGGGCGAGCGCACCATGACACTGCGCGCCCGCCAGGCCGCGCGCATCGCGTCGTGGATCCACGACCGCCAGCAGGCCGACCCCGGGGAAGCGCTGGCCGTGCTCGGCGGCTTCGAGGCCGATGCGTTCAACGACGGCCGCGTGGACGTGATGGGCATCGTCACCGGCCGTCCCGCCCCGGCGAATGAGACCTGGGTGTCGGCGCCCAGTGCGATCACCGCGCCGCTGTCCAACCTCACGCTTCTGGCACCGGCCAGCACGCGCTACAACGCCAACGACCGCGGCGAGTTCCGCGCGCTGGACCACATCCTCGTCAACGACGCCATGCGCCGCCGCTTCGCCATCACCAGCGCGCACCCGCGCATGAATGCCGACTTCCCGGCCAGCGCGCGCGCGGCCGGCGACGACAGCTTCACGTTCTCCGCGCGCGACCCGCTGATGGCGCGGATGGCGGTGGCGGCCTTCATCGACGCCGATACCCGCGTGGAGATCTATTCCAGCGGCACCTTCAGCCCGCGCGTGGACAACATCTTCTACCTGGGCGTCACCAACCAGGGCCCCGACCCGGCGCCGTCGCTCGAGCTGGTGATCGAATCGAGCCTCGCGCCTGCGCAGTGGAGCCTGGCCACCAGCTGGCCGGGCTGGACCTGCGGCGCGGTCGAGGCGGCGGCTGGCGGCAGCCGCGTCACCTGCAACAACCCGCGCCTGATCGAGAGCGCCGGCTTCGAGATGCACGTGCCGGCGGATCTGTCGCTGGACGGCGGCAGCGCCACCTTCACCGCGCGCCTCACCGGCGGCCACAACGACCCGAACCTGGCCGACAACACCTCGACCCGCGTCTTCAGCTTCGATGGCCGCGTCGACCTGCGCACCGAGCTCATGCCCATCAACGGCACCGAGGACCTCATCCCTGGCGACTCTGGCGGCTGGGTGGTGATCGTCAACCGCGGCCCGCTCAACCCGCCGGGGCCGGTGACGATCACCCTGGACGTCGATGCCGACGCCGACGACATCACGCTGAACCTGTCCAACGGTTACGTCACCTGCGACGCCGGTGTCGCGACCGCGCCTGGACGCAGCCGCTTCACCTGCACCGCGGTGAACGACGACTTCCTGCAGGTCGCGGTGTTCGCGCTGACCTTCCAGACCGGGCTGCTCGACGGCGGCCGCGTGATCGGACTGCGGGCCGAGGCCCGGGCCAGCGGCACCGATCCCACGCCCGACGACAATGTCGCGACCGCCACGCGCCGCGTGTCGGACCGCGTGGACCTGGTGGTGTCGACGCCGTCGCCCTCGCTTGAGGTCGCCACGCTCGACAGCCAGCCCCGCGTCTTCGTTTCGGTCGCCAACGTGATCCGCGGCGTGGCCCGCAACGCCCGGCTCGAGATCCTCGTGGACCTGCCGCCCGCGGCGATCGACGAGGTGCAGACGATCGTCTCGGGCCAGGCGCCCGACATCTGGGCCTGCCTGCCACCGGCGGCCGACGGCGCGGGCGCGCGCATCGTCTGCACACCGACCTCGCCGCTGGTGCAACCGCAGTTCCCGTCCTACAGCTACGGATTCTCGCTCGCGCTCACCCCGCCCTACCGGGAAGGCCTGCCGAACTACACGGTCACCACCCGCGTCATCGCCACCTCCGATTCCGAGGAGCAGGTGCCGGCCAACAACAGCGGCGAGGCCAGCTTCACGGTGGACCAGACCACCAACCTGGCGATGTACGTCACGTCGCCCAACGGCCCGGTCGCCGAACCTGGCCTGGCGACGTTCCCGGTGCGGGTGGAAAGCTTCGGCCCCAACACGCCGCGCAACCCGCGCATGCGCCTGTCTTTCGACGCAGTGCTGGCGCCGGGCGACATCCTGGTGTCCGACAACTTCGGACAAGCCGTGGCCTGCACCGGCGATGCCGCGCCGGCCGGCAGCACCGCCGTGGTTTGCCCGGTACCGCTGGCCTATCCTTTCATGACGGTCGCTGCCCGCACCTCGCCAGCGCTGGCGGTTCGCGGCATGCTGGCGCTGCAGGCCACGGCATCCAACGACCTGCCCGAGGCGACGCCGGCCAACAACGTCGCCAACGGCACCGTCAACGTCATCGCGCTGGCGGACCTTTGCCTGGGCCGCGACTGCGTCTCCTTGCCACGACCGTATCCGGTGAGGCTTGAGCCGGACCAGCTCAACACGCTGACGTTCGACGTGGCCAACCTCGGCCCGAGCACCGCACGCAACGCCGTCGCGATCGTCGATGTCCTGCTGAAGGCCTCGCGCGTGACCGCCTCCTTCAACGGCCAGGCCTGCGAACCGGCCGAGGACATCGGCACCAGCAACAGCCGGGTACGCTGCCCGCTGGGCGACCTGGTTGGCGACGGCGCCCGCGGCACGCTGTCCTTGGCACTGGATACCGCGAACCTCCTGCAGGGCGACCAAACGAACCTGCGCATTCGCCTGCAGAGCGACGTGCCTGACCCGCGCAACCTGAACAACGAGATCAGCCTCGTGCTGCCGATCGCACCCGTCGTCGATCTCTCGGCCCAGGTCACCGCGAAGGCCACCCGCTTCCCGGGTCCCGCGGTGTTCTCGATCACCGCGGCCGCCGACGGTCCGTCGACCAGCGCGCTGAGCGATCTCGTCATCCGCGTCGAGTCCCCGGGCGCCAGCAGCTACGCCAATCTGGTGATGGACGGTCCGGGCTGGCTGTGCGGCCTCACCATCTTCGACGTCGAGCTCCAGGAATGGACGTGCAGTCGCTTCCTGCCGATCGCTAGCGGTGCGCCCAGCCTGATCGGCGTCGAGGTGCCGGCCTTCCGGTTCGGCCAGATCGGCCGTGCCATCCGCGTCACGGCCACCCATCGCTACCCGCCGACCGCGCTGGCCGTCGACCGCACCCCGGACAACAACAGCGACCACGCAGCGCACGTCGTCGACGGCCGCCGCACGCAGTCGATGAAGGACGCATCGAGGCCAAAGGCGACGAATGACCCGCGCCGCGGCGTGAACGCCGGCAGGGCGCCGATCCGTTGAGCGCGTGAAATACGGACGGGCGGAAGAAGAAATTTTCTCTTTCCGCCCATCCGGTACCGGGATGGCTAGACTCTGGGCACTGCCATAGAAGGCGCCGCCCTCGCCGCGGCGCCATCCCCGGGGAAAATCCAATGCCTAATCACGTCGCCCGCGTCCTGCTGGGCCTGTCCGTCCTCGCGCTCGGCGCCGCCACGACCGCCGCGAAGTCACCGCCCGCCGATCGCCTGGGCGTGGTGGACACGCTCATCCACGAGATCCAGGGCAACGGGCTGGCCTCGCCGCTGCTGGGAACCCGGGTCACCACCCAGGGCGTGGTCACCGCCGTCGTCGGCGACGGCTATGTCCTGCAGTCGCTGCCGGGCGACGAGGACGCCGATCCCGCGACCTCGGAAGGCCTGTTCGTGTTCACGGGCACCGCGGACCCCACCGTCGCCGTCGGCCAGCAGCGCGAGGTCGAGGGCCTGGTGCAGGAAGCGACTATCGGCGACAGCCCGCACCAGCTCACGCTGACGCGGCTGGTCGACACGCAGTCCCTGCTGCTGGCCTCCGGCCTACCGCTACCCGTGCCGGTGGCGATCGTCGCCGAGGAGCTGTCGCCGGACGCCGACGTGGATGCGCTCGAACGCTACGAGGGCATGCGGGTGTCGGTGGCGCGCTTGGTGGTAGTCGGCCCCACGGGCGCCTCGATCGACCCCACCCTGCTCACCGCGACCAGTGACGGCGTGCTCCATGCTGTCTGGGGCCAGACCTTCGGCATCGACGCCGAGCCCCCGCTGCGCGAACCCGGCCTGTCCTTGCTCGATGCCGGCACGCCGCCGACCGGCAAGAACCTGATGATGCACGACGCCAATCCGGAAGTACTGCGCATCGACAGCCGCGCCCAGCCCGGCACGCCACGACTGGACCTGGGCAGGAACGACCGCCTGCGCGACGCGGTCGGCGTGCTGGGCTACGCAGACGCGCGCTATTCGCTGCTGCTGGACCCTGTATCGACGCTGGTCGTGCAGCCGCGTCCGCGCGGCGGCAACAGCGCCCGCTCACCGGTCGAACTGCGCATGGCCTGGGTGGATCTCGCCGGGCTGTTCGACGCCAGCGACGATCCGGCGCGCAGCGAGCCGGTCCCGGCGCCGGCCGGCTACCAGGCCCGTCTCGCCAGGATCGCCAACAGCATTTGCCGTTCGCTCAACAATCCCGAGGTGATTGCGGTCCAGGGCGCCGAAAATCTGCAGGTGCTCCAGCAGCTGGCGGCCGTGATCGAGACCAACCCATCGACGTTCTGCCCCGACCCTCGCCAGTACGAGGCCTTGCTGGTCGAAGGCACGGACGCCAGCGGCCTGGACGTCGGTTTTCTGGTCGCCGGTGCCGTCGTGGACGGCCTCAACCCGCGCATCGCCGTGCTCGAGGTCAGCACCCCGGGCGCGGCGGAAACCAGCGCACACCCGGCCGGTGGCTCGGAGCCGCTGTTCACGTCGCCGCCGCTGGTGGCGCGCTTGCGGATGACCAGCGGGCGAGGACGCACGCTAGTGCTCACGGCGGTCAATGCGCGCCTGCACCCGCTGGGCGGGGCCGACTCGTTGCTGCCCGGCGCCAACGGCTGGGCCACCGAGGGCGAGCGCATCATGACGCTGCGCGCCCGCCAGGCCGCCAGCCTCGCCACTTGGATCGAGGCCTGGCAACAGTCCCATCCGGACGAAGCGCTGGCCGTGTTCGGCGGCTTTGACGCAGACCCGTTCAATGACGGCCGCGTGGACGTCATGGGCCTGGTCACCGGCCGCGCCGCGCCCGCGGACCAGAGCTGGGTTTCGCTTCCCAGCGCAGTCACCACGCCGCTGACGAACCTGACCCTGACGGTGCACCCTTGGCTGCAATACAACGCGACCGAGCGCGGCGACCTGCGCGGCCTTGACCACATCCTCGTCAATGCGGCGATGCTGGAGGCGGTGGGCTTCCTGGCCGCGACGCCGCGCGTGAACACCGATTACCCGGCCGTCGATCGCTTCGCCACCGGCACCGGCAAGTACGCCTTCTCACCGCGCGATCCGCGCCTGGCGCGGATGTCGGTGAAGTCCTTCATCGATGCCGACACCCGTGTCGAGATGAACCTGCCAGCCACCCTCAACCCGAACGGCTCGGGCACGTATCCGCTCGCCGTCGCCAACGCCGGTCCGGACTTCGCGCCGTTGCTGGCATTCGAGGTCCGCTCGACCCTGCCGCCAGCCCCGTGGGCGCTTACCCCCCTGTGGCCCGGCTGGTTCTGCAGCGAGCCGGAAGCCACGGTCGATGGCAGCCGCAGCCTGTGCCGGCACGATGGCTTGCGGGCCCCGGAGTACAACCACTTCCAGCTTTATGTCGGCAGCGACCCGTCGTTGGAGGGCACCCGCACCACCTTTGTTGCCAGCGTGACCGGTGCGCACGGCGATCCCGATCCGGGCAACAACGAAGTCCAGGCCACCATCGATTGGGACTCGCGCGTGGATGTCTTGGTGGAGCTGTCGGCGGACAATGACGCCGACCCCATCCTGGCCGGCGAAACGGGGGTTTGGGCCGTGGCCGTGAAGCGCGCGGGCCTGAACCCGCCCGGCCAGGTGGGCGTGGCCATAGAAGTTGATGCCGAAGTGGGCCAGGTGACCCTGGTCCGGGATCCCGCCGGGATGGGCTGCAACCCGGGCACGCCGACCGGACCGCGATCGAGCCGGTTCGAATGCACCATCTACGGCACCAACGCGCTGACGCTCAAGACCTTCGACGTCAACGTCGCCACGCGGCCTGAGGATGCCGGCCGCGTGATCGGCGTGCGGGTCACCGCCGAGACCTACTTCGGTGTGACCGACATCGACCTCGGCAACAACACCGCCGCCGTCAGTCGCGCCGTGGCCGGCGTCGTAGACCTTTGGGCGCGCGTCGCGGCCAAGCCCACCCGGTACCCTGCACCGGCGGAATTCCTGGTCTCGGCGGGCGCCAGTGGCTCGCCCCATGCCGACATCAGCCGTGTGGTCATCGCCGTCGAAGGGCCCTTCCAGTCCGATGCACCCGTCGTGACGGGCGATGGCTGGACCTGCATGTTGCTGTTCGGCATTCCCTCCGATCCAACCCGCGTTCGGTGCGATCGCCTGTGGCCGCTCGCGGCGGGCAGCACCAGCTTCTTCACCGTCAAGGTGCCGGCGGATCGCTTTGAACAGGTGGGCAGCAGCCTCCGCGTCAGCGCCCATCATGCCTTCCTGTACGGCGCGGCCTCCATCGACAACAATCCGTACAACGATTACGACGAGGCCACCTGGGTGGTGGATGGTCGCCGCACGCAATCCGTGACCCCGCCCGCGGAACCAACGCCGGCGTACGGTAAACCACGCCTCCCCACGCCAACGCCGCGCAAGCCGCAGGCGCGGGCCGCCGCGATGGACTGACGCGTTTTTTCCCCGACCGGCGCTTGCCACGCCCGGTCCGGGGCTGCTATCAAACGGGTCTGCCTGGGAGGGCCCGTGATGGCGACCGTTGCCAGTTTCGAAATCGAATACCTGCAGTACCTGGGGCCCGACGGCCGTTTGGTGCGTGAAGACCTGCCCGAGTTCGCCAAGGAGCGGAAGAACCTGGTCGAGCTGTTCAAGACCATGCTGTACGTGCGCACCTTCGACACCAAGGCGGTGGCGCTGCAGCGCACCGGCAAGCTGGGCACCTACGCCAGCTGCCTGGGCCACGAGGCCGCGCACATCGGCATCGGCACGGCCATGCAGTACGACGACGTGTTCGCGCCGTCGTACCGCGAGTACGGCGCCCAGATCGTCCGCGGCGTGAAGCCGCGCGACATCCTGATGTACTGGGGCGGCGACGAGCGCGGCAACGACTTCTCCGGCCCGCCGCACGACTACCCGTGGTGCGTGCCGATCGCCACCCAGTGCCTGCACGCGGCCGGCGCCGCGCTGGCGTTCAAGCTGCGCGGCGAGCCACGCGTGGCGGTCACCTGCGTCGGCGACGGCGGCAGTTCGAAGACCGACACCTACGCCGCCATCAATTCCGCCGGCGCGTACACGCTGCCCTTCGTGCTGTGCATCATCAACAACCAGTGGGCGATCTCGGTGCCGCGCAAGGCCCAGACCGGCGCCAAGACCCTGGCCCAGAAGGGCTTGGCCGGCGGCCTGGACTGCGTTCAGGTGGACGGCAACGACATCATCGCCGTGCGCGCCGCGATGGACCACGCCATCAAGCGCGCGCGCAACGGCCATGGCGGCAGCGTGCTCGAGCTCGTCACCTACCGCCTCTCCGACCACACCACCGCCGACGACGCCCGCCGCTACCGCGACGACGCCGAGGTGAAGGCCGGCTGGGAGCGCGAGCCGATGTCGCGCCTGCGCACCTTCCTGATTTCGGAAGGCGTGTGGAGCGAGGCCGAAGAGGCCGCGTGGAAGGAGGAATGCGGCAAGCGCGTGGACGAAGAAGTGAACGCCTACCTCGAGACCAAGGTGCAGCCGGTGGAAGCGATGTTCGACCATCTCTACGCCGAGCTTCCCGCCGAGCTGGAAGCCCAGCGCGAAGACGCCATCCAGTGGGAGGCTCGCTGATGGCCGCCATCACCCTGATCGAGGCGATCACGCAGGCGCTGGCCTGGGAAATGAAGCACGACGACACCGTGGTCGTGCTGGGCGAGGACGTGGGCGTGAACGGCGGCGTGTTCCGCGCCACCGCCGGCCTGCAGCAAACCTTCGGCAGCGAACGCGTGCTCGACACGCCGCTGGACGAAACCACCATCGCCGGCCTCACCGTCGGCCTGGCCTCGCAGGGCTTCAAGCCGGTGGCCGAGGCGCAGTTCGACGGCTTCATGTACCCAATGGTGGACCACATCGTCTGCCACGCGGCGCGCTTCCGCTACCGCACCCGCGGCCGCCTGACCTGCCCGATGGTGCTGCGCGTGCCCTGGGGCGGCGGCATCCGCGCGCCCGAGCACCATTCCGAAGCCAACGAGTCCATCTTCACCAACGTGCCGGGCCTGCGCGTGGTGATGCCGTCCTCGCCGCAGCGCGCCTACGGCCTGCTGCTGGCCGCGATCCGCGACCCCGACCCGGTGATCTTCTTCGAGCCCAAGCGCATCTACCGCCAATACAAGGAAGAGGTGCCCGACGACGGCGAGGCGCTGCCGCTGGACGTGTGCTTCGTGCTGCGCGACGGCAGCGACGTCACGCTGGTCACCTGGGGCGCGCAGGTGAAGGAAACGCTGGAGGCCGCCGACAAGCTGGCCGAGCAGGGCATCAGCGCCGAGGTCATCGACGTCGCCACGCTGACGCCGCTCGACTTCGACACCATCAAGGAATCCGTGGCCAAGACCGGCCGCTGCGTGATCGTGCACGAGGCCGCCAAGACCGCGGGCTTCGGCGCCGAAATCGCCGCCCGCCTGTCGGAGGAGTCGATGTTCGACCTGGTCGCCCCGGTCGAGCGCGTCACCGGCTACGACACCCACATCCCCCTGTTCCGCCTGGAAATGAAGTACCTGCCCAGCGTGGACAAGATCGTCGCCGCCGCCCAGCGCGTCGCCGCGGCCGGCTGAGGACACCCCATGAGCGAGAAGAAGCTGTTCCTGTTGCCCGACCTGGGCGAGGGCCTGCCCGACGCCGAGATCGTCGAGTGGCTGGTGAAGGTGGGCGACGTCGTGAAGCTCGACGAGCCGCTGGTGTCGATGGAGACCGCGAAGGCGTTGGTGGAGGTGCCCTCGCCGTATTCCGGCAAGGTGCTGCGCCTCGCCGGCGGTGCCGGCGACGTGATCGAGACCGGCCACTGGCTGGTCGAGGTCGAGATCGACCCCTCCCTGCCCCAGCGCGCCGATGCGCAAGACACCGGGCATTCGCACGGCCACAAGGGCGCCGGCAAGCCGGTGCCCAACGAGCCGTCGCGTGACGATGACGACGACACCACCGTGGTCGCCTCCGACACTGGCGGCGAGCTCCGCGAGGCGCCCGGCGACGGCGATGCCGGCACCGTGGTGGGCGCCATGGAAAGTTCCAACGCCGTGCGCAGCGAGCAGGCCATCGCGGTCGGTGGCGTGAAGGCCATGCCGGCCGTGCGCGCGCTGGCCAAGAAGCTCAAGGTCGACCTGGCCCGCGTCACGGCCACCGGCGCCAACGGCGACGTCACCCTCGCCGACGTCAAGCGCGCCGCCGCCAATCCCGCGCCTGCCGCAGCCGCCCCGCGCCCCACCCCTGTAGGAGGGCCTTCAGGCCCGAAGCCTTTCGCCGAGCGCCCGCAGCCCCCGGCCAAGAGCTTCGGGGTTAAAACCCCTCCTACAGACAGCGACGCGAAGCTGGACGTGGACGACCCGGTGCGCGGCGTGAAGCGCAACATGATCCGCACCATGTCGCAGGCGCACGCCGAAGTGGTGCCGACCTCGCTGATGGACGACGCCGACATCCACGCCTGGGCCCCGGGCGAGGACATCATGGCGCGCCTGATCCGCGCGCTGGGCGTGGCCGCGCAGGCCGTGCCGGCGCTCAACTCCTGGTTCAACGCCAAGGAAGGCACGCTGCGCCGCCACTCGCGGGTCGACGTGGGCATCGCCATCGACTCGCCCGACGGCCTGTTCGTGGCCAACCTGCGCGGCGCCGAGAAACTCGACGCCTGGCAGATCCGCGGCGAGCTCAACCGCATCCGCGACGGCGTGCGCACCCGCAGCCTGCCGCCCGAGGACCTGCGCGACTACACCCTGATGCTGTCGAACTTCGGCGTCTTCGCCGGCAAGTACGCCACGCCCGTGGTGGTGCCGCCCTGCGTCTGCATCGTCGGCGCCGGCCGCCTGTACCACGCGGTGGTGCCGGTGCTGGGCGGGCTGGAAACCCACCGCACGATGCCGATCTCGCTCACCTTCGACCACCGCGCCTGCACCGGCGGCGAGGCGGCCCGCTTCCTGCGCGCCCTGCTGGACGACCTGCAGCGCCCGAACTGAGCCTCAGTCCTCGTCGGCCTCGACGCGATTCCGGCCGCGCCGCTTGGCGCGATAGAGTGCCTGGTCGGCACGCTGGAACAAGGCCTCGGGCGCATCCCGCCCGGCCAGCCCCATCGCCAGCCCTGCCGACATCGTGACGGCCATCGGCAGGTCCGGCCGCGCGGCGACGTCGCCGCGGATGCGCTCGACCACCGTGCGCGCGCCGGCCAAAGGCGTACCGGGCATGATCACCAGGAACTCCTCGCCGCCGTAGCGCACGGCGATGTCGCCGCCGCGAACGGCGCGCCCGATCTCCTCGCCGACGATGCGCAGCACGGCATCGCCGGCCGAATGGCCCAGGGTGTCGTTGATGCGCTTGAAGTGGTCGATGTCCAGCACGGCGACCACGTAGGGTGCGTTCCTGGCGAACGACTGGAGCTTGTCCTCCTGGCGGATCTTCTCCAGGCCGGTGCGGTTCAGCAGCCCGGTCAGCGCATCGGTGCTGGCCTCGGTCGCCAGCTCGGTGTTCTCGGCCTCGAGCTGGCGCTGGTAGCGCAGCAGGTCACGCGTGAAAAGCTCGCGCTCGACCAGCTGGCGCTGGGCGTCGAGCTGGCCGCGGCGCGACTCGAGCAGCTGCACCGCCAGCCGCGCCAGGGCGCGCAGCGCGTCGCGCTGCCGCGGCGACAGTTCGCGCGGCTGGGTGTCGATCACGCATACCGTCCCGAGCGCGTGCCCGCCCGGCGCTACCATCGGCGCCCCCGCGTAGAAGCGCAGGTGGTCGGGGCCGGTGACCTGCGGGTAATCCCTGAACAGCGGATGCCGCGATGCATCGGTGACCACGGTGACCTCGTCCGGCCGGCGGATGGCGACGTCGCAGAAGGCGATGCCGCGTTCGGTTTCCTCGCCCTCGATGCCCTCCGAGGCCTTGAACCACTGGCGCTCTTCGTCGATGAAGGTCATCACTGCCTGCGGCGTGCCGCAGACCTGGCGGGCCAGGGCCACGATGTCGTCGTAGGCCTGCTCGGGCAACGTGTCCAGGATGCGGTAGCGACGCAAGGCGTCGATGCGTTCCTGCTCGGCCCCGGCGGGAATGGGCGGCGGCGCGGATTGCAGTTCCATACGGTCAACCTCCTCCGGCTGGCCTCCAGTGTAGGCCTCCACACCCTCCGCGCAAGCCGCTGCCACGGAACGGGTCACCGCGGGGTCAGGTTCCGAACCTGGCCCTGCCCTTGGCCGCGGGCGCGGGAAATCAGGCCTGGCGAAAGCGCATCCCGCGCCAGGCCCAGGCAACGGCGATCACGGCGAGGAACGCCTTGTACGCCAGCAAACTGGCCAGTACCTGGCGCCAGATCGGGCCGGCCTCGATGCTGGTGCTGGCGATCGAATAGCCCCAGCGCCCTGCGACGAAGCTGGCCGCGAACGCCAGCGCCAGCATCGCCAGGTCGAAGTTGCGCCGCGCCGGCGTGCGCGCGAGCGTGCGCGGATAAAACCAGTACAGCGCAGCCAGGATCGCGAACCAGGGCAGGAAGAGGAGGATCGCGAGGTCGGCGATGTCGGCCATCAGGCGCCCTCCTCCGCGAAGGCCGCCAACGCGGCGGCCACTTCTTCCAGCAGCGCGTGCGCCGCGAGTTCGCCCATGGCGTCCTCGCCGAGGTGCACCACGCGACCCGCCGCTTCGCGCAGGCCGGCGCCGGCATCCGCCTTCAGGCGCGCGATGGCCTGCCCGGCCTCGCGCGGCGAGGCGTGGCCCAGGCCCAGCAACAGCTCACGCCCATCCGCCGCCACCAGCTTGAAGTGGAAGCGCCCATCGGCCTCGCGGTACTGCTTGAACTGGGGCATCGCCGCCTTCGCCTTCCCCGCCTTGGCCACGACCACCTGCTCGCGCAGGTCGCGCAGGCCCACGGCGTGGCGCAGTTCGGCCAGCAGCGGCGTGGCGATCCTGCGCGCCTTGATGGCGCCCTCGCGCAGGATGGCCTCGATCTCGATCGGCTTGGCCATCAGCGCCTCGTACTTCTCGCGCATGGGCGCGACCTCGGCGTCGATGCGCTCGAACAGCGCCTGCTTGGCGTCGCCCCAACCGATGCCGTCGGCAAAGGCCCGCGCAAAATCGTCCGACTGCTCCGGCGTCGAGAACGCCTGGTGCAGCTGGAACAGCGCCGAACCCTCGGTGTCCTTCGCCTCCCCGGGCGCCCGCGAATCGGTCACGATCGAGAAGATGAGCTTCTTGAGCTCGTTGCGCGGCGCGAACAGCGGGATGGTGTTGTCGTAGCTCTTGCTCATCTTGCGGCCGTCGAGGCCGGGCAGCGTGGCCACGCTCTCCTCGATCGCGGCCTCGGGCAGCACGAAGTGCTCGCCGTACAGATGGTTGAAGCGCGCGCCGAAGTCGCGCGCCATCTCGATGTGCTGGATCTGGTCGCGCCCCACCGGCACCGAGTGCGCCTTGAACATCAGGATGTCGGCGGCCATCAGCACCGGGTACATGAAAAGACCTGCAGTGACGCCGGCATCGTCGTCCTCGCCCGCTTCGCGGTTGCGGTCCACCGCCGCCTTGTAGGCGTGCGCGCGGTTGAGCAGGCCCTTGCCGGCCACGCAGGTCAGCAGCCAGGTCAGCTCCGGGATCTCGGGAATGTCGGACTGGCGGTAGAACCACACCTTGTCCGGCTGCAGCCCGCAGGCCAGCCAGCTGGCCGCGATCTCGAGCGTCGAGCGCTGCACCCGCGCCGGGTCCTGCACCTTGATCAGCGCGTGGTAGTCGGCCAGGAAATAGAAGCTTTCCACGCCGGGGCGATGGCTGGCGGCGATCGCAGGGCGGATCGCGCCGGCGTAATTGCCCAGGTGCGGGGTGCCGGAGGTGGTGATGCCGGTAAGGACGCGGGTCGCGGGCATGGGGTCGTCTGCTGTGTGAACGCAGGCATTTTAGCCCGCCCGGGACGCCAACCCCGTTTGCCGGCGCGGAACGTTGAAATCCGCGTCCAACCCCGGAGCCCGCCCATGAAACGCCTGATCCCCGCCCTCTTCGCCCTGGCCGCGCTGGCCAGCCTGCCCGCCGCCGCCCGGTCCGCGGCCCTCGTGGACCTGCAGGTCGTGGACCTGGACCGCCACGAAACCCTGCCCCGCCACCCGCACCACGGCCGCGAGTTCATCGAGGGCCGCCCCGGCCACCGCTACGCCGTGGTGCTGCAGAACCTCACCGGCGAGCGCGTGCTGGCCGTGGTGTCGGTGGACGGCGTGAACGCCATCAGCGGCGAAACCGCCGGCGCCGCGCAGGCCGGCTACGTGCTGGGCCCCTGGCAGCGCATGGAGGTGCGCGGCTGGCGCAAGAGCCTCTCGGAAGTCGCCGAGTTCGAGTTCACTGCACTGGGCGACAGCTACGCCGCGCGCACCGGCCGCCCCGGCAACGTCGGCGTGATTGGCGTCGCCGCCTTCCGCGAACGCCGCCCGCCGCCGCCGCGCTGGGAAAACGAGATTGCCCTGGCCGAGCCCGCACCGGCCGCCAAGGCCCGGGCCGGCACCGCCGACGCGGCCGCGCCCGAGGCCGCCGCCGAGGGCGCGCGCTCGCGCCGATATGCCGAATCGGCCCAGCGCCAGCAGCTGGGCACCGGGCACGGCCAGCGCCGCTGGGACGCCGCCACCACCACCCACTTCGAGCGCGAAAGCCGGCGCCCGAACCAGGTGCTGTCGCTGTGGTACGACAGCACCGATGCGCTGGTCGCCCGCGGCGTGCTGCCCGCGCGCTGGCCGCATCCGCACCGCCAGCCCGAGGCCTTCCCGATCGGCTTCGTCCCCGATCCCCGCTGAAAAAATGTAGGAGGGCCGGGCATTGCTGCCCGGCCCTTCGGCGTCGCGTGTCGCGGGATCAGTTCTTGGCTTCGCCTGCGGCTTCCTCGAGCTCGCTGCCGGCCTTCTTGACGTCCTTGCCGAAGCCCTCGACGGTGTTGCAGCCCGACAGGGCGAACGCGGCGAGCAGGGACAACAGCACGATCTGGAACGAACGGACACGGGTCATGGCGACCTCCTTTTTTGTTGTGGTGGCCAGAGTCTATTCCGGCCGGATGCACAGTCAATAAACGGCGGGTGATTTCACCCCGGATTCACGCGAAAACGGGCCCGGTTCAGTCGCGCATCAGCGTCGATTTGCCGAACAGGCTTTCCACCAGGTCCACGGCCAGCAGCCCGGTGCGGTTGTGGTCGTCGAAGGCCGGGTTGAGCTCGACGATGTCCAGCGAGCCCAGGCGGCCGGTGTCGGCGATCATCTCCATCACCAGCTGCGCCTCGCGGTAGTTGGGGCCGCCGGGCACGGTGGTGCCGACGCCGGGCGCGATCGCCGGGTCCAGGAAATCCACGTCGAAGCTGACGTGCACATGGGTGTCGGCGTCCACGCCCTCGAGCGCCTTCTCCATCGCGCGCGATGTAGCGCATGTCGTAGATGTCGAGGCCGTATTCCTTCACCAGCCGCTTCTCGCCCTGGTCCACCGAGCGGATGCCGATCTGGCGGATCTCGGACGGCTGGATCGCCGGCGCGCGGCCGCCCAGGTTCACCAGCGCGTCCGGGCCCAGGCCGCACAGGCAGGCCACGGGCATGCCGTGCACGTTGCCGGAGGGCGTGACCTGGCTGGTGTTGAAGTCGGCGTGGGCGTCGAGCCAGAGCACGCGCAGCTTCTTGCCGGTCTCGCGGCAGTGGCGGGCGACGGCGGTGATGCTGCCCACGCCCAGGCAGTGGTCGCCCCCGAGCAGGATCGGCAGGCGGCCAGCTTTGAGCTGTTCGCCCATGGCGTCCATCACCATGCGGTTCCAGGCGACGACTTCGGCCAAGTGGCGGTAGCCGTCGGTAGGCGGCAACCAGGGGTTGTAGGGGCCGAGCAGGTTGCCGGTGTCGCGCACCTCGAGCCCCCGCTCGCGCAGGGCCTCGGCCAGGCCGGCGACGCGCAGCGCCTCCGGGCCCATGCTGGCGCCGCGATGGCCGGCGCCGATGTCGGTGGGGGCGCCGATCAGCGCAATCGAGCGGGAAAGACTCACTGGCCCGACTCCACGGCTTCGGGGGTGGCCACCGGTCGGCCCTCGGCCTCCCATCTCAGCCAGCTGCCCTCGATCTGCCGCACCTCGACGCCCGCCTTGGCCAGCACCTCTTCGGCGCTGGTGGCGCGCTTGCCGCTGCGGCAGTACACCAGCACCCAGGGGCGGTCGGCGGCCTCGACTTCGGCCAGCCGCGCAGCCAGCTGGTCGTGCGGGATGTTCACGGCGCCCGCGACGTGGCCGGCCGCGAACTCCTCGGGGCTGCGCACGTCCAGCAGCAGGGGTGCGTCGGGGCGCGCGGTGATTTCCGCGACCGCGGCGGGCGAAACATCGGGGCGGCCGGCCAGCGCCGCGATCGGCAGCAGGCAGGCCAGCAGCAGGCCCTGGCGGACCTGGGGAAGCAGCGTCGGATGACGGCGCATGGGCGCGTCCTCGCGTGGTGTGGGGACCCTCAGGATAAGCCCGCCGCCGTACGGGCCGCCACCCGCGGCAAAGCCGCGGTTCAGTCGCGCGGGAACTTGCGGTCGATCTCGTCGGCGGGCACCGGGCGGCCAAAGTGGAAGCCCTGCAGCTCGTCGCAGCCGATCTGGCGCAGGAACCCGGCCTGGGCCTCGTTCTCCACGCCCTCGGCCGCCACCCGCATGCGCAGCTGGTGCGCCATGGCGACGATGGTGCGCGCGATCACGGCATCGTCGGTGCTCTCGGGCAGGTCGCGGACGAAGCTGCGGTCGATCTTGAGCTTGTCCAGCGAGAACTCGCGCAGGTAGGACAGGCTGGAATACCCGGTGCCGAAATCGTCCAGCGACAGCGACACGCCCAGCGCCTTGAGCTCGGCCAAGCGGCCCTGCACGCGCTCGACGTTCTCCATCAGCGAGCTTTCGGTCAGCTCGATCTCCAGCATGGTCGCCGGCACGCCGTGGCGCGCCAGCGCCTCGCGCACCTGCTCGACGATATCCGGCCGCTGCAGCTGCTGGGCCGAGAAGTTCACCGCCACCGTGAAGCCATCGCGTCCCTGGTCGCGCCAGGCGCGCAGTTGGCGGCAGGCCTCGTTGAGCACCCACAGGCCGACCTCCGGCATCAGGCCCAGCGACTCGGCGATGGGAATGAAGCGACCCGGCGGCACCGGGCCCAGGTCGGGGCTGGTCCAGCGCACCAGCGCCTCGAAGCCGGTGATGCGCAGGTCGGTGGCGGCCAGCTGCGGCTGGTAGTGAAGGCTCAGCTCGTCGCGGGCGATGGCTTCGCGCAAGCGTGCACCAAGCACCAGGCGGTCCTCGAGCTCTTGCATCTGGGTGGCGGAGAACTCGCAGATGCTGTCGCGGCCCTGGCGCTTGGCCCGGGTCATCGCGGCCTCGGCGCGGCGCAGCAGCTCCATGCCGCTGTCGCCGTGCTCGGGCGAGCGGCTGATGCCGATACTGGCGGTGAGGAAGAGCTTGTAGCCATCGCCCTCGATCGGCTGCGCCACCGCGGTGCGCACCCGGCGGGCCATGTCCATCGCGCCTGCGCTGTCGACGCCCGGTGCGATCGCCACGAACTCGTCGCCGGCGAAGCGCGACAGGAAGCCACGCCCGCCGACCTCGGGACCGATGCGCGCGGCCAGCACCTCCAGGGCCTCGTCGCCGATCAGGTGGCCCATGGATTCGTTGATGGCGTGGAAGTGGTCGATGTCGATGAACAGCACCGACACCTCGGAACCCTCTTCAGCGAGCAGGTCGCCCAGGGTGGCCTCGAGCACCGGGAAGCGCTGCAGCCCGGTCACGGCGTCGTGGCTGGCGGTATAGGCCAGCTCGGCCTCGACCCGGTGGCGCTCGGTGAGGTCGTTCTGGACGCCGACGTAATTCACCAGCTGTCCGTGCTCGTCGAGCACGGGCGAGATGAACAGGTGGTTCCAGAAATGGCTGCCGTCCTTGCGGCGGTTGCTCACTATCACGTTGCAGTCTCGCTGCTCGCGCAGGGCGGCGCGCATGATGTCGACCTCGGCCTCGCTGGTGGCCTCATCCTGCAGGAAACGGCAGTTCTTGCCCACGGCCTCGGCCGCCGGATAGCCGGTCATCTCCTCGAAGGCCGGGTTCACGTAGACGATGGGGTTGTCCGGCTGGCGCGGGTCGGTGATGACGATGCCGTTGATGCTCGATTCCACCGCGCGCTCGAGCAGCAGCAACCGCTCCTCGGCGGTGCGGCGGGCGCTGATGTCGTTGGCGATCACCTGCCGGCAGGGCCGGCCGTCGAGCACCAGGCTATGGCTGGTGACCTCGACCCAGAGCGTGCCGCCGTCCTTGCGCAGGTGCTGCCAGACGCCGGCGAAGCCATCGTGGCCGCCGCGACCCGACAGGTACTCCCGCAGGCGGTCGGCCTCGGCCGGGCTCCGGATGTCGGCGATGGTCATCATGGCCAGTTCGTCGCGGCTGTAGCCGTAGTTGGCCACCATCGCGTCGTTCACCGCCACGAAGCGAAGGGTCTGGGTGTCGTAGACCCAGGCCGGGAACGGATTGCGGTTGAAGAGTTTCTGGTAGCGCTGGCGGGCCTCGTCCAGCTCGCCGACCTGGCGCGCGCGTTCGGCGGCATAGCGCAGCGAGCGGGCCAGCTTCTCGCCGTCGATGTTGCCCTTGATCAGGTAGTCGGCGGCGCCGGCGTCGAGCGCCTCGCGGTCCACTTCATCATTGCCCTGGCCGGTGAGCATGATCACCGGGCGGTGCGCGCTGCCCTCGGCCACCGCCAGCCGCACCAGGTCCAGGCCGTTGTCCGGGCCCAGCAGGTAGTCGACCAGGTAAACGTCGTAGCTGGCGGCGCGCAGCGCCACGATGCCCTGCTGAAGCGTCGGCACCCAGTCGAGCGTGAACTGGCCGGCGGGGAAATCCGCCAGCAGGTCGCGGAGGATCAGGAAGTCCTCCTCGTCATCGTCCACCACCAGCACGCGAAGATGGATCGGTCGCATCATTTAGCGGGGTGCCCCACGGGCGGCAGGTCGACGATCTGCAGCCAGTACTTGCCCAGGGTCTGCACCACTTCGATCAGCGCGGCGAAGCTGACCGGCTTGGTGATGAAGGAGTTGGCGCCGTCGCTGTAGCTGTTGGCCACGTCCTCCTCGGCCTTGGACGTGGTCAGCACCACCACCGGGATTTCGCGCAGCGCGGGGTCGGCCTTGATCTCGCGCAGGGCCTCGCGGCCGTCCTTGCGGGGCATGTTCAGGTCGAGCAGGATCAGGCCGGGCATCGGGAAGCGCGCGGCGTCGGCATACGGGCCGCGGCGCTTGAGGTAGTCCATCAGTTCCTCGCCGTCGGCCACGAACTGCAGCGGGTTGCCCAGGCGGCATTCCTGGAATGCCTCGCGGGTCATCAACCTATCGTCGGCATCGTCCTCGGCCATCAGGATGGTGATCAACGGGGGGCTCCCAGGACAGGCATTCAGGACCGCTCCAAATCTAACCCACTTTCGTGCCTTCACCCCAGCCCGCCGGATGGCAGGGGCGGGGCCGCGGCTTCGGCGGGCTGCCGGGCCGGCAACACTAGGATGAACGCAGCGCCCTCGCCGGGCCGGCCTTCGGCACGGATGGCGCCGCGGTGGCGCTCGGCGATGCGGCGGACGATGGCCAGGCCGATGCCCGTGCCCTCGTAGTCCTGGCGGCCGTGAAGACGCTGGAAGGGGCCGAAGATCTTCTCCGCGTACCTGGGTTCGAAGCCGATCCCGTTGTCCTCGATGCGCAGCTCCCAGGCCGGGGCACCCTCGCGTGTCGCCGGCGTGGCCGCGATCCGGACGCGCGGCGGCCGGTCCGGGGAGCGGAACTTCAGCGCGTTCGCCAGCAGGTTCTGCAGCAGCTGGCGCATCTGCGTCGGGTCGGCCTCCAGCGTCGGCAAGGCCCCGCTTTCGATCCGGCCGCCGCTGGAGTCCAGGAGCGCTTCGAGGTCCTCGGTCACTTCCGACAGCACCTTGCCAAGGTCCACCTGCGCGAAAGGCTTGCCGCGCGCCACCACTCGCGAGTACGCCAGCAGGTCGTCGATCAGCGTCTGCATGCGCGCCGCGGCCTGGCCGGTGCGGTCGAGGTAGTCGCGCGCCTCGGGCGCCAGCTGGGCGGCGTGGCGCTCCTGCAGGCGGTCGGAAAAGGCGCGGATCTTGCGTAGCGGCTCCTGCAGGTCGTGCGAGGCGATGAAGGCGAAGTCCTGCAGCTCGCGGTTGCGGTTGTTGAGGTCGGCCAGCGTCTGTCGCAGCGCCTGCTCGGCCCGGCGGCGCTCGGTGATGTCGCGGCCCACGCCATAGACCAGGCCATCCGCGCCCGGCACCGAGATCCAGTCGATCCAGCGCACCGCGCCGTCCTTGCGCACGTAGCGGTTCTCGAAGTGCAGCGGCACCGGCACCCGGGCCTTGAGCCGCGCGGCGCGGTCGCGGGTGGCGCCGTGGTCGTCGGGATGGATGAAGTTGGTGAACTCGCGGCTGCAAAGTTCCTCGGCGCTGTACCCGGTGACCTCGGTGAACACCGGGTTGACCTGCAGCCAGCGCCGGATCGTCGGGTCGAAGATGACGAAGATCTCGGCCGACATGTCGAAGAAACGGTCGCGCACGCTCAGGCGCTCGATCAGGCGCGCGCGCTCGATCGCGATCGAGGCCATCTGCGCGAACTGCATCGCCACCAGCTGGTCGTCCTCGGTGAACTCGCCCTTTTGCTTGTCGCTCAGCTGCAGCAGGCCCATGTTGCGGCCGGCGCTGTCCACCAGCGGCACCGCCAGCCAGCCGCGCAGCGGTGGATGGTCCTTGGCATGCGGCCCGAAGCCGCGCCAGCGCGGGTGGGCCACGAGTTCGGCCTGGGTCAGGCGCATCGGCTGGTTGGTCTCGGCCACCAGCGCATAGATGCCGCTGTTGTCGGCGGGCGTCGCGTAGTCGCGCCACTTCGCGTACTTCTCGGCGAGCGATACGGCGTGGATCTGGTGCTCCGTCCCGCCCAGGATCACGCTGGCGACGGCCTGGTTCGCGCCCAGGATGCCGCGCGCCTGGTCAGCCAGCAGCTGGTAGAGCTCCTTCTCGGCGATGTCGCGGTTGAGCAGGATCGCCGCGTCGCTAAGCCGCTGCAGCTGGCGGCTGTTGTTCTCGGCGACGTCCAGCGCCTCGGCCAGTTCGCGCTGGTGCTTGCGCAGCAGGCTGATGTCCTGGGCGATGCCGAACACGCCGGTGACGCGGCCGTCCACCACGATCGGCAGGTTGGTGACGCGCATGTCCAGCCGTTGGCCACTCTCGAGCACGGCGGTGGCCTCGTAGGAGCGGGCCTCGCCGCGCACCACGGCGCTGAAGTGGGCCCGCACCATCTCGCGCTGCTCGGGCGCCACGTTGGCGTCGAACATCTGCCCGCGCACCTGCTCGATGGTGAGGCCGGTGGCGTGAAGGCGGCCGTTGTAGTCGGTGTAGCGGCCATCGAGGTCCATGGCGAACACCGCATCGGGATGCTCGTCGAACAGCGAGCGGAAACGCTGCTCGCTGAGCTGGATGCGCTGGTAGTCCGACACCTGTTCCACCGCCATCGCCACCATCGCCGCCAGGCTGTCCACCACGTCCAGCTCGGCAGCGGTCGGCGAACGCGGCTGGCGGTAGTAGGTAGCGAAGGTGGCCAGCACCTGGCCCCGGGCCGACAGCACCGGCGTCGACCAACAGGCGCGCAGGCCGTGCTCCTGCGCGACGGCGCGGTAGTCGTCCCACAGCGGGTCGGCGTCGATGTCGGCCACCACCACGCGCTCGCGGCGCCAGGCGGCGGTGCCGCAGGAGCCGGCCTTGGGGCCAATCCGCTGGCCGTGCACGGCCAGGCTGAAGGCCTCGGGCAGGTCCGGTGCCGCGCCGGTCAGCACCCGTTCGCCGGCCTCGTCGAGCAGCAGCACCGAGCACATCGCCTCGGGATACTGCAGCTGGAAGAGTCGCGCCACCGCCTCGAGGGTGTCTCGCAGCGGCTGGCGGGCGGCGATGCCGGCCAGCACCGCGCGCTGCCCGGCCTCGAGCCGCTGCGCCAGCTTCGCGGCGGTGATGTCGCGGATGAAGCCGGTAAAGGCACGCCCGGCCTCGGACGCGACCTCGGTGATCGACAGCTCGACCTGGATCTCCTCGCCGTCGGCGCGCAGCGCCGGCAGCTCCAGCCGCCGTCCCAGCACCCGCTGCTCGCCGGTGTCGAGGAAATGGCGCATCCCCGCCTCGTGCGCCGCGCGCATCGCCGGCGGGATGATCACGTCGGAAAGCAGGCGCCCCACCACGTCGGCGCGGGCATGTCCGAACGTTCGCTCGGCCGCCGCGTTGAACTCGAGGATGCGGCCATCGTCACCCATGGTGATGATGCAGTCGAAGGCGCTCTCGACCGTGGTGCGCATGCGCTGCTCGCTCTCGCGCAGGCGGCGTTCCTGCTGCTTGCGCTCGGTGATGTCGTGCATGGCGACCACTGCACCCAGCAGTCCGCCGCCCGGCGCGCGGATCTGCTCGCCGCTGCAAAGCACGAGCCGACGCGGCAGGTTCTTCGGCGCGATCACCATCTCGACCTCGCGCACCGCCTCGCCGCGCAGCGCGCGGACTAGCGGTACCTCCTCCATCTGCATCGGGGTGACGCCGTCGGGGTGGTAAAGGTCGTAGTGGGCCGCCCAGTCCTTGGCCTCCAGCGCCTGCTCGGGCAGCCCATGCAGCTCGCAGGTGGCCTGGTTGAACAGCGTCATGATGCCGTTGGCATCGCAGGCAACGATGCCCTCGGACAGGCTGTCGAGCGTGACCTTCAGGAATTCCCGCTCCTGCTGAAGCACCGCCTCCGCCTGCTTGCGCTCCGAGATGTCCTGGAAGGCGCCCTGCACGCGCACCACCTTGCCCTGGGCGTCGAACACGGGCCGGCCCAAGGCACGAACCCAGACCTGGTTGCCGCTGGCGGTGAGCAGCACCAATTGTTCATCGTAGGGCTGGCCGTTCTCCACGCAGTCGAGGAACGCCGCGCGGATGCGCTCCCTGTACTCCGGGGCATAGAAGTTGATGGCCTCCTCCAGCGGCGGCGAGTATCCGGCCGGGCGCTCGTGGATCGCGGCCACCTCCTCCGACCAGACCACGCGCCGCTCCGCCAGGTCCACGTACCAGCCGCCCAGCCGCGCGGCCTGGCCGGCGATGCGCAGCAGCAGCTCGCTGCGCTCGAGCTGCTCCTGGGTGCGCTTGCGCTCCGTGATGTCCTGCACGCTGCCTGCCAGCAGCCAGGGTGTACCGGACTCGTCGCGCAGCAGCCGCGCGCGCTCGTGGACGTGGCCCACGCTGCCGTCCGGGCGCAGGATGCGGTGCTCGATGTCGAGGTCGGGGCCACCTGCGAGCGTGGCTTGCTGCGCCTGCTCCAGGACGGGCAGGTCGTCGGGATGCACGCGCGCCGCGAACGCCTCGAACGTGCCGGCGAACTCCTCCGGGCGGGTCGCGAAGATCGAGTACACCTCGTCCGACCAGACCAGCCGGTTGGCTTGGATATCCAACTCCCAGGCACCCATGCGCGCCACCCGCTGCGCGCGCTGCAGGCTCTCCTTGGCCTCGCGCAGGGCCTGCGACTGCCGCTCGGCCTCGGTGGCATCGCGGGCCACGGCGAACACCAGGCGCTCGCGCGGCGACCACACCAGCGACCACTGCATGATGACCTGGCGCCCGTCGCGGGCGATGTGGCGGTTGCGGAAGTCCAGGGTCGGCCGGCCCGCCAGCACGCCGGCCAGGGCCCGGTGGGTGTGGCCGCGGTCGTCGGGGTGCACCAGGTCGGCCACCGGCCGGCCCAGCAGTTCGTTCGGCGGGTAGCCCCAGACCGTGGCGCTGGCGGCACTGACCTGGCTGAAGCGGCCGTTGGCATCGATCGCGCAGATGACGTCGAGCGAGTTGTCCATCACCAGGCGGTTGAGCACCAGCGACTGTTCCAGGCGCCGGGTCAGCTCGCGCAGGGCGTCCTCGGCGCGGCGACGCTCGGTGATGTCCTGCACCGCACCGGCGGCGAACAGCGGCTGTCCCTGCGCGTCCCGCACCAGCGTGGCGACTTCCCGCACGGCGCGGGTCTCGCCGTCCGGCCGCAGCACCTTGTACTCGAGGTCGATGTCGCCCTCGCCGGCGTGCAGGCGGCGATGGGCCTCCTGCACGCGCGCCCGGTCGTCGAAGGCCACCCGCTCGAGCAGCGCAGGCAGCCCGCGCGCCATGCGCTGTCCCGACAGGCCGAAGATGCGCAGCACGTCCTCCGACCAGTCGAGCTCGCCGGTCGCCAGGTCGTACTCCCAGGCCCCCAGCTGGGCCAGGCGCTGGGCGCGGGCCGAGCCGTCGCGGGCGCGCGCCAGCGCCAGCTCGGCGCGCTTGCGGTCGCTGATGTCCTGGAAGTAGACCGCCAGCCCGTTGGGGTGCGGGAAAACGCGCACCGCGTACCAGCTGTCCAGTGGCGGGAAGAACGCCTCGAACACGACCGTGCGCCGCTCTTCGGCCGCGACCCGGAACTGCCGCTCGGTCTCGGTGCCGCGGGCGTCGGGGAAGGCCTCCCACACCACCTGGCCCGCCAGCTCGCCGGGACCGCGCCTCATCATCTGCTCGGCGCGCGGGTTCACCAGCACGAATCGCCAGTCGCGGTCGAGCGTGTAGAAGGCATCGCTGATGCTCGCGAACACGCTCCCCAACTCGCGCTCGGCGTGGGCCAGGGCGGTACGGGCGCGCTCGTGGCCCGCGATCTGCTCCCGCAGCGCGGCGCCGCTGCGCTCGGCCAGTTCGGCGCGCTCGCGGGCCACGGCCGCCAGCCGCAGCGCCAGCGCCAGCAGCCCGCCGGTGGCCAGGCCGGTGAACAGCAGCAGGTTGGCGAAATTGCCGGAGCCCGGGGGCGGGGGAATCGGCCAAAGCTCGATCCGCAAGGGCGCATCCAGCAGCCGGACTTCGCGCACCAGCCCCGGGGCGCCGGCGGGCTCGCCACGGCGGAACACCGGGGCCTGCGCGCGCCGCAGCACGAGCTCGTTCGGGGGCGCACTGGCGGCGAGGATGGCCGGGAAAAGCCGCTCGTACTCGATGGCGGCCACCACGAAGCCAATCACTTCCCCGTCGCGTTCGGCCCGGGTGACCAGCAGTTCGCCGCGATCGGTGGGATCCCTGGCGGCGGCGTCGCCGGTGGGGCGGAAGAGCTCGGCCAGGCCGGCCTCCAGGTCCACGTGCCGACCGAGCAGGTCGGGTGCGTTGTCCAGCCGCGTGTGGACCTGGCGTGCGATGCCGTCCTGGTCGGTCCAGACCAAGGCCGCCAGGCTGGGGTAGTCCCGAAGGTACAGCTCGGCATCGAGCTGGAAGTAGGACTGGCGCGTGGCTTCGTCCGGTGCCCGGCCCATCCGCGCGGCCAGCCGCGCCAGCGCGCTGGCGCGGGCCGCCACGCCTTCCTGCAGCGTGCGTTCCACCGCGTCCATCTGGCGAACCAGGGCCACCTGGTCGCGGGTAGCCTGGTCCATCCGGATGCCGAACCAGACCAGGAGCGTGGTCAGGGTCGCCGCCAGCGAGACGATCAGCGGCAGCCAGACGCGACGCCAACGGCTTCCGCCGCCGGTGCCGCGCGGGCCTGCTGCTTCGATGGCGTCCTCGATTCCCATGCGCGAAGCGGGTTCCCGCAGCCGATTCAGCCGGATTGCCTTGCGCCAATAGAAGCGCAATTCGGGGGGGAACACCATGGCCGGAATTCTCGGCCAGGGCGGTGAATGGTGCCGGCACCCGGGATCGAACTGGGGACCTACCGCTTACAAGGCGGTTGCTCTACCAACTGAGCTATGCCGGCAATGGCGGGATTCTAACCCGCGCCACGGCGACGCGACGAAGGGAGGCCGGGTCACTCGCAGGCCACCGTGCGCGCCTCGATCCCGGTGCTGCGCGGCAGCAGCGGGCGCCATTCGAAGTCCGGTTCGGCCGCAAGGTCGATCCACCACTGCGCGGCGTCCTCCGTGCGCGGCTCGAGCACGGCCTGGAAGCCGAGCGCCGCCAGCTCCTCGCGGCGCTTGTTGGCATTGCCGAGATCGCGGAACAGGCCCAGCGACACGGTGTTCTCCTGGGCGCCGGCGGTGACCACGTAGTAGTCGCGCACGCCGCGCGCGGCAAGCTGGCGCGCGGTCGCCAGCGCCGCCTCGCGGCTGCCGGCGGCCGGCAGGTAGACGCGGTAGCCGCGCAATTGCGTCGCCGGCACCTCGCGGAACTGGATGCGTGCGACGCCGGGCGTGAGCGCGGCCATGGCCGCGCGCAGTTCCGCCGGCGTGCCGAACGGTCCGAGGCTCAGGCAGGCGGGTTCGGCCGGCAGCGGCACCGGCACCGCGCCCAGTTCCGCGGCATCGGGCGACGGCGGCGCCTCGGCCTCGCCCAGCAGCACCAGGCTGCCAACGCCATCGTCGCGCGCCGGCGGCGCCAGCGGCTGCGGCGGGTCGTGCAGCGCCCACCAGGCGGCGACGCCCAGGTTCAGGCAGATCAGCAGCACCGCCAGTCCACGCAGGATCATTCGTCCTTGTCCCTCTTTACGGCGGCATAGACCGCCAGGCCTTCCAGCACCAGCCCGGGCGCGGATTCGGATTCCATTTCCAGCCATTCCTGCAGGCGCGGCGCGCCGCCGCCGCTGACCAGCACGCGCGGCGCCACGCCCAGCAGGCGGATCGCCTGGCGATGGCAGCGCTCGACCAGGCCGACCGCAGCGCCGACGCTGCCGCCCGCAAGGGCATCGGCGGTGTCGGCGGCGAAATCGCAGGCCTCGCCGCCGGCGTAGGCCAGCGCCGGGAAGCGCGCGGCCAGCGCCGCGCGCATGTGTTCGGGGCTGGGGGCGATCACGCCGCCGCGGTGTTGGCCGCTGCCGTCAAGCAGGTCGACGGTGAGCGCGCTGCCGGCCGACACCGTGAGCCACGGACCCGGGCCGCGCGCGTGCGCGCCCACGAGGCCCAGGAACCGGTCCACGCCCAGGCGCGCCGGCTCGGCGTAGGCAATGCGCACGCCGGCGCACTCGGCCTGGGTGCGCGCGCGCGTGGCCGGATTGCCGTGGCGGGCCAGCGCCTCGGCCACCGCGGCCGTAGGTTCCGAGCCGGCCACGGAAGCCAGCCAGCAGCGGTCGCCGGGCTGCACGCCGGCCAGCCAGCGCTGCAGGGACGGCGCGAAATCCGCGGCGCCGTGGGCCCAGGCCTGCACCGCGCCCAGGCCGTTGGCCGGATCCCAGGGCGCGACCTTCAGCCGCGAATTGCCGAGGTCGAGCAGCCAGTTCATGCGGCGCGCAGGCTGGCTTCGCCGGCATGGCAGCGTCGTTCGCCATCGACCCCGCGCAGGCGCAGCGCGCCATCGGCGGCGATGCCGGCGGCCACGCCTTCGTGCACGCGCTCTCCCTCGACCACGCGCACGGCGCGGCCGGCGAGCAGGTCATGGCGGTTCCAGGCTTCGATCCAGGGCGCCAGCCCCTCGCGCTCGAAGCGCGCCAGCATCGGCAGCAGTGCATCGAGCAGGGCGACGCAGACCGCGTGGCGATCCGGCGCCGGGTCCGACAGGCCCGCCAGGTCGCACCAGGGCTGGTCGATGCCGCGCGCGGCGTCCGGCGGCATCGCCACGTTGAGACCCAGTCCGACCACCACCCGCAGCGGCCCGCCGGCGTCGCCGCCGATCTCGACCAGGATGCCGCCGAGCTTGCGATCGCCCACCAGCAGGTCGTTCGGCCACTTCAGGCCGACGTCGCGATAGCCCAGCGCGTGCAGCGCCTCCGCCGCCGCCGCGCCGACCGCCAGGCTGAGGCCCTGCAGCGACGCGACGCCGCCGTTGAAGCGGCGCGAAATGCTCAGATAAACGTGCGCCGCCAGCGGCGACGCCCAGGCACGGCCGCGGCGTCCGCGACCGGCCGACTGGCGCTCCGCGAACCACACGCGGCAGCCGCGCGCCGGCATCGGCTCGCGCAGCGCCACGGCATTGGTGGAATCGGTGTCGAACAGCACCTCGAGCGCCGCCAGCTCGGCCCGCGCCGCCGGCGCCAACGCCGCCGAAAGCCGCGTCGCGTCGAGCAGCTGCAGCGGCCGCGCCAGCGCATAGCCCTGTCCCGCCCGGGCCTCGATCACGACGCCGGCGGCACGCAGCGCCTCGATGCGCTTCCACACTGCGCTGCGGGTGATGCCCAGCTCGCGCGACAGCGCCGCGCCCGAGGCCGGGCCTTCGCACAGCCGAGCCAGCAGCGCGCGGTCAGTCATGCGCTGCGCGCCGCCGCACGAGGAAACGCGCCCGCTCGAAGCGCGGCTCGGTGCCGGCCCGCAGCCGCGCCACGTTGCTGCGATGGGTGAACAGGATGAACAGCGCCAGCACCCCCGCGAACCCCAGCCGCCAGGGATCGGCGCCGGTGAGCAGCGCCAGCGGCAGCAGGCTCGCCGCCGCAAGGATGGTGGACAGGCCGACATAACCGCCGATGCCCAGCACCAGCAGCCAGGTTCCCACCAGCACCGCGAGTCCCAGCGGCCACAGCACCAGCAGCACGCCGACCAGGGTGCCCGCGCCCTTGCCGCCGCGGAAGCCGTGGAAGACCGGCCAGACGTGGCCCAGCACCGCCGCGAAACCCGCCGCCCACGGCAGCCAGGGCTCGCCGCCGCCGAAGCGCAGCGCCAGCCAGGCCGCCAGCACGCCCTTGCCGACATCGACCAGCACCGTGCCCAGGGCGAACTTCCAGCCCTGGGTGCGCAGCGCATTGGTGCCGCCGGCGTTGCCGCTGCCCTGGGTGCGGATGTCGACGCCGCGCAGGCGGCCCAGCAGCAGGCTGCCCGACAGGGAGCCGAGCAGGTAGGCGACGAAAAGAAGGGCGAGCGCGGTCATCGCCGCATTATGGGCCAGCCCGCAGCCCCCGTCAGGCCAGCGGCTGCACCGACACCACCAGCGCGCCGGGACCCGCGTGCGCGCCGATCGCCGAACCGGTCTCGACCAGCCAACCTTCGGCCACGTCGAGCTCGGCGCGCAGCGTGGCCAGCAGGCGTTCGCCGTCGGCAGCGGCATCGCAGTGGCCGACGATCACGCGCAGGCGCTGGCCGCGCCCGACCCGCCGGGCCACGTAGCGCCCGAAGCGCTCGGGCTGGTTCGCGGCGCCGAACAGGCCGCCGACCACGCCCAGCCGCCCGGTCGGCTTCACTTTCGCCATCGGCGTCAGGCCCAGCCAGTCCACCAGCGGCTTGGCCCAGGCCGGGATGCGGCCGCCGCGCACGGCGTGGCGGATGTCGCGGGCCAGGGCCCAGGTCTGCGTCAGCGGCTTGAGCCGGGCGAGTTCGGCGAGGATCGCGGCCGCGTCGGCGCCGGCCTGGGCCATCTCGGCGGCGCGCATCACCAGCAGGCCTTCGCCGCCGGAGGCATTGCCGGTGTCGAAGACGTGGGTGCGCTCGGGATGGCCGCGCTGGGCCGCGGTTTCGGCCGACTGCAGCGTGCCCGACACCGCCCGCGACAGGCCGACATAGACCAGTTCGCGGTGATGCGAGAGCAGGAATTCGAACTGCCGGCGGAAGTCCCCCGGCGGCGGCTGGCTGGTGCGCGGCAGCACCAGCTCGGTGCGCAGCTTGCGGTAGAACTCCGCGGTCGAGAGCCCGACCTTGTCGAGGTAGTCCTGGTCGCCGAAATTCACGCGCGCCGGCACCATGTGGACGTTCAGCCGCTGCATCTCGGATTCGGGCAGGTCGGCGGCGCTGTCGGTGATCACGGCGACCGCGACGGCGCCGGCGGCGGTGCGGGCCTGGGCGTGCATGTCGTCGGCCTTGGCGCCCTCGACGCGGCCAAAGCGCGCCGCCACTTCGAACATCGCGCTCGGGTTGGCCACGTGCGCGTGCAGGCGCAGCCGCGTGTGGCTGCCGGCGATCACCACGCACGACGAACCCAGCTCGCCCATCGCGGCGCGCAGGCCGGCGCGGTCCAGGCCTTCGCCGACCAGCAGGCACTCGCTGCACCAGCGGTGCTCGGGATCGGCGTCGCCGAGTTCGCCGTGGCCCGCGGCGGCCTCGAGGTCTGCGGGCTGTTCGTCGGCGACGCCGACCGCATCGACCGCGCCCGAGGCGATGAACTCCTCGATGCCTTCGAGCAGGTCCACGAAGCCCTGCGCGCCGGCATCCACCACGCCGGCCCTGGCCAGCACGGGCAGCTGGTTGGGCGTGTTCGCCAGCGCGCGCCGGCTGTGCTCGAGCCCCCGCCGGAACCAGTCGCCGAGGCTGCCGCCACCCGGATGCTCGAGCGCCTCGGCGAAGGCAGCGATGACGCTGATGATGGTGCCCTCGCGCGGCTCCGACAGCGCCTGCCGCGCCGACGCGGCGCCGGCGCGGATGGCGCGGGCCAGGGCCTCGGGCTCGAGCGCGCGGGCGCTGCCGGCGGCTTCGGCGACGCCGGTGAGGAACTGCGCCAGGATGGCGCCGGAGTTGCCGCGGGCGCCGTCCACCGCGTCCTCGCCGACCCGCCGCAGCAGGTCGCCGGCGCCCTGGGTGCGGCGGCTGAGCGCGCCGGCCAGCACGCCGCCGAGGGTGAAGGCCAGGTTGCTGCCGGTGTCGCCGTCGGGCACCGGGAAGACGTTGATCTTGTTGAGCTGCTCGCGCTGGGCGATGACCCGGCGGGCACCGGCGATCAGGGCGCGCCGGAGCGCGGGGCCGCGGATCAGAGGGCGGGGCGATTCAAGGAATGCGGCGTTCATGGGCTGCCGGAGTCTGCCGCAAAAACCGCGCCGGCGGCCATGCTGCGCCGCCGCATCCGGGGCAGCCGGCGGCGGCCGGGAAACGGAGTTAGAATCCGGGCTTGCAACCCTCGGGGCCGCCGCGGCATCCCAAGGGACGTCCCCCACCGCAGGTGTCCGCCATGTACCGCATGCTGCTCGCCCTCAGCCTCGCCCTCGCCGTCCCGGCCGCGCTTGCCGCCGAACCCGTGCCGGTCGAATCCGAGGCGCCGGGCTGCACCAAGGCCAAGCCGGCCTCCGGCGAGCCGCCGGCCAATGCGGACGGCACCACCACCGCCACCCGCCCGGGCTCGCCGGCGCCGGTGCGTCCGCGGGCCGCCGGCACCCGCAGCGGCCCGCGCTGGCACAGCCTGCTGCCGGGCATGATCCGCTAAGGCCCACGCCTTGCCTGTCGTGCGCTTCGCCCGCAGGCTGCGGGCATGAAGTCGCTGCTCCGCCGCCTGCTGCCCGCCCCGCCCGCGCTCCCCTCCGAAGACGCCGCGGACCTGCTTGCCGACCTTCCGTGGCTAGCGCGCCTGGACGACACGCGCCGCGGGCGCCTGTTCACGCTCGTCGCCCGCTTCCTGGCCCGCAAGGCGATCACGCCGGTGCACGGGCTTGCCCTGTCGCCGCGGCAGAAGCGCCGGCTGGCCGCACTCGCCTGCCTGCCGCTGCTCGAATTCGGCGACGAGGGCCTGCGCGGCTGGTCGGAAGTGATCGTCTATCCGGGCGCCTTCCGCGTGCATCGCCGGCACCACGACGAGGACACCGGCGTGGTCGCCGAGTGGGAAGACGAGCTCGCCGGCGAAGCCTGGGACCAGGGCCCGCTGGTGCTGTCCTGGGACGACATCGAGGCCGACCTGGCCGAACCCGAGGCCGGATTCCAGCTGGTGGTGCACGAAATGGCGCACAAGCTCGACGCACTCGACGGCGCGATGGACGGCACCCCGCCCTTGCCCGCGGCCTGGCAGCGGGAGTGGGCCCGCGATTTCCAGGCCGCCTACGAGGCCTTCTGCGCGCGCGTGGATGCCGGCGAAGACACCCCGATCGATCCCTACGCGGCCGAAGCACCCGAGGAATTCTTCGCGGTCACCAGCGAATATCACTTCTCCGCACCGGCCCTGCTGGCCGGGGAGATGCCGGCCGTGGCCGCCCACCTCCAGCGCTTCTACGGGCGCTCGCCGATTCCCGCGGCCTGACGCCGCCAGCGGCGCAAGACCGCCGCCGCGTCCGGCAGCCTCAGAACGCCGGCGGAATGCGCACGCGGAAGCGGGCGCCGCCGAGTTCGGGCGCGCGCTCCACCACCAGTTGGCCGCGGTAGGCGGCCACGATGTCCTGGACGATCGACAGGCCGATGCCGTGGCCATGCACGCGCTCATCGCCGCGCACGCCGCGCTGCAGCAGGCGCTCGACCGCGTCCTCCGGGATGCCCGGGCCGTCGTCGTCAACGATGAAGCTCACGCCGGGCCGCTGGTTGGCCGCGGCCGCCTCCACCTGCACCACCAGCAGCACGCGCTTGTTCGCCCACTTGAAGGCGTTCTCGAGCAGGTTGCCCATAAGCTCCTGCAGGTCGCCCAGCTCGCCGTGGAAGCGCGCCGCGGGGTCGATCTCGAACTCGCACAGCACGCCCTTGGCCGCGTACACCTTCTCGAGGCCGGCGACGATCTCCTCGGCCCGCGGCTCGATCTCGATCGGCGCCGCGAACAGGGCGTGGCCGCTGCGCGCCGCGCGCGAGAGCTGGTAGGAGACGATTTCGTTCATGCGCTGCACCTGCGCCGCCACCTCGGTGCGCAGCTCATCGTGGCTGGCGCCGGCCTCCAGCCGCGAGCGCAGCACGGCCAGCGGCGTCTTCAGGCTGTGGGCGAGGTCCGAAAGCGTGTTGCGGCTGCGCTCGAGGTGGCTGCGCTCGGACTCGATCAAGTTGTTGATCGATTCGGTGATCGATTCCAGCTCGCGCGGATGGCGGCCGGACAGCCGCTGGCTTTGCGCCTTGCGCACCCGCGCCAGCTCGCGCTCGACGTTGCGCAGCGGCAGCAGGCTCCAGCGCAGCACCAGCACCTGCACCATCAGCAGCAGGCCGGCCGCCAGGCCGAGGTAGCCCCACAGCGCGCGCCGGAATACGTTGACCTGGTCCTGGATCTGGGCGGCGTCCTCGTAGACGCTGAAGGTCAGGCGGAAGTCGCCGGCCGATTCCCAGATCACGCCGATCGAATAGGCGTAGACGCTGTTCTCCATGCCGCGCGCGTCGATGATGCGCAACGGGCCTTCGAAGCGGCGCTCGCCGGGCTCGAGGAAGGCCACCGGCGGCAGCGAGCGGCCCAGCGAGGACGCCGACTCCCAGCGCAGGCCGTCGCCGCGCACGCTGGCGTACAGGCCGCTGCCCGGGATCATGAAGCGGATGTCGGGCGGCGTTTCCGGCGAGATGAAGGCGCGGCTGCGGTCCAGCTCGCTGCCGGAGAGATAGCCGTTGGCCAGGTCGGCCAGCCGCTCGCGCAGGGCGTTCTGCGCGGTGTCGACGAAGGCGCGGTCGAGCGCGTAGCCGGTCAGGCCCAGGAAGGCGACCAGCGCGAGGCTGGCCGCCAGCAGCTGTCGGGCCTGCAGCGATAGCGTGCGCCAGCCGCGCAAGGCGGCTTACTCGTCGCGCGGGATGGCGAAGCGGTAGCCGCGGCCGCGGACGGTTTCGATCGGCTTGATCTCGCCTTCCGGGTCGAGCTTCTTGCGCAGGCGGCCGATGAAGACCTCGAGCACGTTCGAATCGCGGTCGAAGTCCTGCTGGTAGATGTGCTCGGTCAGGTCGGCCTTCGAGACCAGCTCGCCCGCGTGCAGCATCAGGTACTCGAGCACCTTGTACTCGTAGCTGGTCAGGTCGACGCCGACGCCGTTGACCGTGACCGTCTGGGCCGAGAGGTCGAGCTTGACCGGGCCGCAGTCGAGCGAGGGCTTGGACCAGCCCGCGGCGCGGCGCAGCAGCGCGTTCATGCGCGCCAGCAGCTCTTCGACGTGGAAGGGCTTGACCAGGTAGTCGTCGGCGCCGGACTTCAGGCCCTCGACCTTGTCCTGCCAGCTCGAGCGCGCCGTCAGGATCAGGATCGGGAACTTCTGGCCCTCGGCGCGCAGCGCCTTCACCAGGTCCATGCCCGACATCTTGGGCAGGCCCAGGTCGATCACGGCGATGTCGAACGGCACTTCGCGCCCGTGGTACAGGCCTTCCTCGCCGTCACCGGCGGTATCCACGGCGAAACCCTCGCGCTTGAGTCGCGCAGCCAGGGTCTCGCGCAGCGGGGCTTCATCCTCGACCAGCAGTACGCGCATGTCGTCTCCTTTCGACAGGGGCCGACCCTTGCGGGCAGGCGAAACAGGAACGGGATCGAATCAGTCGCGCTCGCGCGGCATGTCGTCGCCGCGCGGGGGCGGGCCCGGGTCGGCGGCGGGTGGCTCGCTGCGGACCTGGGGGCGTGGGCGGATCAGGCTGTCCCGGCGTCCTTCGCGCTCGCGCAGCTGGAACCGCGCCTCGCGCGGCGGCGGACGCATGGAAGCCGCGTCCTGGTCCTGCAGCACGCGCACGCGGCCTTCCGGGGTCAGCACCTTGAGGCGGTAGACCTGACGACCGCCGCGCTGCATCGGCTCGGCCTGCAGCACCCGGCCGCCGTCGCGCTCGACCTGGCGCACGCGGGCGCCGGCGTCGTCGCGATGGGTCGGCGGCGGCTCCTCGGCCTGCTGCGCGTGCACGGGCGCCATCGCCACGAAGGCGAGCAGCAGCAGCACGGGGCGAAGGGCGGTCGACATCGTCGGGATACTAGCTCCAAGGGGGTCCGCTAGCCAGCCGGACCATGCGGCGAAGTCTGGGCGGCAGGCGGTGAATCCTCTCTGAACCCTAATCCCGTCAATAACTTGGCAGCGGGCGGGGTTCAGCACTCAGTAGATTTCGGCCACGCAGCAGCGCAGCGAGCCGCCGGCCTTCTCGATCTCGTCCAGCGGCACGGCGCCGACCGCGAGGCCGGCGGCAGCCAGCACGGCGCGCTGCCCATCGTGCAGCGCCGCCGCCCCCGCCGCGCTGAACCAGGCTCGCCCCGGCGCCAGCGCGATGCAGTTGCCGGCGAAGGCCGCCTTCTGCGCCGGGTCCAGCACCACCACGGCCGGGGCGTAAATGCCGGCGATGGCCGCGGCCACCGCGGGGTCGGCGAAACCGGCCGGGCAGACCACCAGGGCGCGGCCGGCCAGCACGCTCACCACCACGTTGGCGTGGTACTCGCCCGGCGCCAGGTCGAACAGCAGGGTCGCGCGCAGGCCCAGGGCTTCGTGCAGCGCGGCCGCGCCGTCGGCGTCGCAGCGCTCGCCCAGGCCGGCGAAGGCGATGCCGCGGGCGCGGTCGATGACCACGGAGCCGGTGAGCTCGCAGACGCCGGGCCGGTCGCGAAGGTCGGTTTCCCGGCGGCCCATCGCGCGGAAGAAGCCACGGATGTCGGCGCGCTCGGCCTCGCGCTGCCGCACCGCGTGGCGCATGCGGCCAATCAGCAGCCGTCCCGGCGCGGTGGCGAAGACGTTGTTCGGGAACAGGCCGTCGGGCGCGGCCGGATCGCCCGGGAAGGCCACGACCGGCCGGTCCTGCGACAGCGCGCGCTGCAGGCCGCGGTGCTGGTCCAGCGCGCGCGCCGGGTCCACGGCCTGCGAAAGATCCATGTAGGCGTTGTCGCTGGCCGACTGTTCGGCCAGGGCGAAGCCCTCCGGGGTGACGAGGAAAGCCGCCGCCGCGCAGGCGGGACCGAAATCCGGGGCCAGCGCGCGGGCGTGGGCAAGGAAGGCCGCGGCATCGCGGGTGATCACGCGGCCCGCTCCGCGCGTGCGGTCATCGCCAGCGCCTGTTTGATCAGCTCCCAGCCCGCGCCCGGGCGCGGCGCGCCTTCGCTGATCACCTGGCGGAACGCGCGCCCGCCCGGCTGGCCGTGGAACAGCCCGAGCAGGTGCCGGCTGATGTGCTTGAGCGCGACGCCGCGGCTTCGCTGCGCCTCGATGTAGGGCCGCAGCGAACGCAGCAGCTCGGCGCGCTCGCGCGGCGGGGCGCCCGGCGCGAACATCGCCTGGTCCATCAGGTGCAGGCGGTAAGGCTCGTGGTAGGCGGCGCGGCCGATCATCACGCCGTCCACGTGGTCCAGCGCCGCCACCGCGTCTTCGACCGTGGCCAGCCCGCCATTGAGCAGGATCCGTAGCTTCGGCCGCTCGCGCTTGAGGCGGTGCACCCAGTCGTAGCGCAGCGGGGGAATCTCGCGGTTTTCCTTCGGGCTCAGCCCCTGCAGCCAGGCCTTGCGCGCGTGCACGACGAACAGGGCGCAGCCCGCGGCCGCCACGGTATCGATGAAAGCCAGGAAGACGTCGTAGTCCTCCATCTCGTCCACGCCCAGCCGGCACTTCACCGTCACCGGCACCGGCGAGGCCGCCACCATCGCGGCCACGCACTCGGCCACCAGCCGCGGTTCGCGCATCAGGCAGGCGCCGAAGCGGCCGGCCTGCACGCGGTCGGACGGGCAGCCGACGTTGAGGTTGATCTCGTCGTAGCCCCAGTCGGCACCGATGCGGCTGGCCTCGGCCAGGTGCGCCGGGTCGCTGCCACCGAGCTGCAGCGCCACCGGGTGTTCGATCGGGTCGAAGCCCAGCAGGCGGTCGCGGTCGCCATGGATCACGGCCTGCGCGTGCACCATCTCGGTGTAGAGGCGGGCATTGGGCGCCAGCAGGCGGTGGAAGACGCGGCAGTGCCGGTCGGTCCAGTCCATCATCGGCGCGACGGTGAGGCGGGTGGCTTCGGGGGCGGGCAGCGGGATCATCGCGGCAGTTTACCGGCTCGCGGCGCGGCGCCGGCGACCCGCATGACCTGCGTCAAACCGGGCCGGCCGCCGCCGCGGCACACTGCAAGCCCCCCACTTCACGAGGAGACACGCCATGAACCGGGTCCAGGGCAAGGCCTGCATCGTCACGGGCGCCGCGCTCGGCATCGGCAAGGCCTGCGCCGAGCGGCTGGCGGAGGAAGGCGGCGCGGTCGCGCTGTTCGACCTGCACGACGCCGAGGGCGAGGCCGTGGCGGTCGCGCTGCGCGCCCAGGGCGCCCGCGCCCGCTACTGGCACGTCGACGTCAGCGACGAAGCCGCCGTGAAGCGCGCCATCGACGAGGCCGCGGCGGAATTTGGCGGCGTGCACGTGCTGGTGAACAACGCCGGGATCTCCGGCTCGACCAAACTCACCCACGAGGTCACCGAAGCCGAGTGGGACCGGGTGCAGGCGGTCAACGTCAAGGGCGTGCTGTTCTGCTGCAAGCACGCGATCCCGCACATGAAGGCCGCCGGCGGCGGCAGCATCATCAACCTCTCGTCCATCTACGGCCTGGTCGGCGCCGCCGACGTGCCCGCCTACCATGCGTCGAAGGGCGCGGTGCGCCTGATGAGCAAGACCGATGCGCTCTGCTACGCCGCCGACCGGATCCGCGTGAACTCGGTGCACCCCGGCTACATCTGGACGCCGATGGTCGAAAACCACCTCAAGGCCAGCGGCGCCACCGACCTCGACGCCGCCCGCAAGGCCGTTGGCGAGCTGCACCCGCTCGGTCACATGGGCGATGTGGATGACATCGCCTGGGGCATCGTCTACCTGGCCTCGGACGAGTCGAAGTTCGTCACCGGCGCCGAGCTGGCCATCGACGGCGGCTACACCGCCCGCTGACCCGCGGCACGGTTCTCTGGCGCAAGAATGAAGAAGGGCAGCCCGTGGGCTGCCCTTCTCGCTCGGTCAGGACCGCCGGATCAACGACCGCCCTTGTCTTTTCCCTTGCCTTGACCCTTGCCTTGGCCTTGGCCATTGCCGGGCGCAGCGGCGGCGCGCGGCTTGCCGCCGCCCTGGGCCTGCGCACGGCCGCCGTTGCCCTTCATCTTGCCGTGGCCCTGGCCGACGCGGCCCTTGAGCGCGTGGAAAGCCGGCGAGCCCGGCTTGATGCCCATGCGCTTGGCGATGGCGCCCCAGCCCTGGCCGTGGTCGCGCTCGTAGATGTCCAGGACCTCGAGGCAGGGGCGGCCCAACTGGTGCGCCAGCGCACAGGCGTAGTAGATGTCACCGGGCGCCCAGCGGCGATCGAGGTAGTAGTCGCGCACCAGCGTGCGCGGCGCGCCGAAGCTGACCACGACGTCGTCGATGAAGCCTTCGGTGTTGCCGCGGGCGAAGACGTTGATGTCGCCCAGCTGCGCGTCGACGAACGCATCGCCCGTGCGCGGGCTGAACCCGAACACGAAACTGTCGACGACCGCCTGGGCGCCGGCCGAGAACGCCAGCGACAGGGCGAGGACGGTTCCTGCGAGCATCTTTTTCATGGGTTTGGCCTGGTGGAAAGGAAGTAAGGGCCGATTCTGCCCCGTCCGGCTGACTTCGGGGTAAAGACTCAGAGCCGCTGCAGGCGATAGGCCAGGCCGTCCGGCGCCGGCCGGCCTTCGGCCTCCAGCATTTCCAGCGCGCCGTCGGGCTGCACCCAGAACCAGCGTCCCGGACCATCGGGGTCCAGGCGGTAGACGTCGGCGGGTTCGCCGTTGATTTCGGTCACCTCCTCGCGCCAGGCGCCTTCCTGCACGAAGCGGTTCTCGCCGGGGCCGCCGAGGTAAGTCTCTTCGAGCAGGTAGCGCGCGCCGTCGGCATCGGTGCGCAGCTGCAGTCGGGTCTGGATGCCGTCGCAGTCGGCGCAGGGCAGCACGCCTAGCCAGGTGCGCTCGAAGGCCTCGGTCCCGGCGTCGGTGCCGGGCTCGCTGCCGGCCTCAGCGGCGGCCTCGCCCTGGCCCGGCGCGCCCGGCCTGTCCTCGTCGCCGCGACCGCAGCCGGACAGCACCAACAGCCCGACCAGGACCAGGGCGGCGGACATGCGGCGGCGGAAGGAAAGGGTCATCGCAGGCTCCGGTGGGGCCTCCATCCTAGCGGCTCGCGGCCTCGGGTCCAGCGGCCCGGGCCGCCCGCGTCCGATTGCCTGCAAGGCCAACCCCATTTCCCGCACCCGGGCGTTGAAGTTCGTGCCAACCCCGCCCGGAGGTGTTCCATGATCCAGCGCAGCCTGCCCCAGCCCTCGCCCCTCGCCGCCGTGGATGCCAAGCGCATCGCCGGCAACACCCTGGCCTTCGCCATCCACGCCGTGGTGTTCGCCGTGCTGCTGGTGCCCAGCACCTGGACGCCGCCCGCCAAGCCGGCCCGGGTGGAGCGCATGACCGTGCTGCCGGAGTTCGTGCCGCCGCCCGAGATCGAAGTGATGCCGGCCCCGCCCGAGCAGCCGGTAATCGAAAGACCGCGCCCGACGACGGTGACCAACCCCATCCAGACCACGGTGCCCGTCGTCGACAGCCCGCCGGTCATGGACGAAGGCAACGAACAGGCCGTCGCCGTGGACCCGGGCCCGCCGGTCGAGGAAACCTTCGAGGTCGGCCCGCCCCAGCTCGCCACGCTGGCCTACGACGTCTATCCGCCGCCGCGCTACCCGCGCCAGGCGCTGCGCAACGGCGACACCGGCACCGTGGTCCTGCGGGTGCTGGTGGACGCGCAGGGCTGGCCGAAGGAAGTGGAGATCGAGACCAGCAGCGGCCACCGCGAGCTGGACCGCGCGGCGCGCACGCAGGTGCTGTCGAAGTGGCGCTTCCACCCCGCCACCCGCCAAGGCCGCCCGATCCCGGCCTATGCGCTGGTGCCGATCGGCTTCAACCTGCCCTGAGGAACCGGCCCCGTCCCGCCCTGAACGGCCCAATCACACCGGTTCGACGGTTCGCCTTCACAATGGGCGCACCCCGAACCGGTGACCGTCATGAACAAGCCCCTGCTCGCCTGCGCCCTGCTCCTCGCCGCCGCGCCCGCCCTCGCCCAGCCGGCCGAGGGCCAGCGCCAGCCGCCGCCGCGCTGGACCTTCGGCGTGCTGGCCGCCGACCGCGACGCGCCCTACGTCGGCCTGGACGAAGGGCTGCTGGTGGTGCCGCTGGTGCGCTTCGAGGGCGAGCGCGCCTACCTGCGCGGCCTGCGCGGCGGCTGGCGCCTGCGCGACACCGACACCCATGAACTGGCGGTGTTCGCCCAGGCGCGCACCGATGGCTACGACCCGAAGGACTCGGCCTTCCTGGCCGGCATGGCCGAGCGCAAGTTCTCGCTCGACCTCGGCATCGCCTCGGCCTGGACCATCAGGAAATTGGGCGTGGTCGAAGCCGCGCTGTCGGCGGATGCGCTCGACCGCAGCGGTGGCTACGAAGCGGCGCTGTCCTGGAACGGCCTGTTCCGCGCCGGCGGCTTCACCTTCATCCCGGGCGTTTCGGCGAAGTGGCAGTCCGACGACATGGTCGACTACTACTACGGCGTGCGCGCCGGCGAAGCCCTGCCCGGCCGGCCCGCCTACCGGGGCGAAGCCGCGGTGATCCCGGATGTTTCGCTGCTGGTGCAGCGCAAGCTGGGCCCGCGCTGGACCCTGTTCGCGCGCGCCAGCCACCCCTGGCTGCCGTCGGAAGTCACCGACAGCCCGATCGTCGGCGACGACAACCCGACCTCGGTGTTCATCGGCCTGGGCTGGTCGCCCGAGTAAGCGCTCAGGCGTCGAGCACGACGCGGTTGCGGCCTTCGTTCTTGGCGCGGTAAAGCGCGGCGTCGGCGCGCGCCACCAGGTGCGCAGGCTCCTCATCGTGCGTGGCCTGGGCCGCGCCGATGCTCACCGTCACCGGTTCGTGCGGCCACGGCGTGCGCTCCAGGTCGCGGCGGATGCGCTCGCCAACCTTCAGCGCCAGCGCGCCGCCGATGCCCGGCAGCAGCACTGCGAACTCCTCGCCACCGAAGCGCGCCGCCACGTCGCCCGGCCGCAGCGCATCCCGCAGCGCCACGCCGACCAGGCGCAGCACTTCGTCGCCGGCGGGATGGCCGTGGCTGTCGTTGTAGCGCTTGAAGTGGTCGATATCGATCATCAGCAGCGCGAAGTCGCTGTCGCTTTCGCGCCGCCTCAGCAGCATGCCCTCGATCGCCTGCTGGAAGGCGCGGCGGTTGCCGAGCCCGGTGAGCGCATCGGTGTGCGCGTCCTCGCGCAGGCCGCGCACGAGGCGACGCTCGCCTTCGATGCGGTCCAGCAGCGCGCCCGCGGACCAGACCAGCCAGGCGACGAGGCCGCCGGAGGCCACGGCCAGCAGGGTCAGCGTCGCCTGCGGCGTCAGCACCTGGTTCGACTGCAGCCATTGCGCCCCGAACGCCAGCACGCTGGGGATCAGCAGTGAAGGCAGCAGCGCGCGGCGCGTGAGCACGCCACCAAAACTGTCCGACGACAGCACGCGCATCATCCCTTCCTCGGGCCGTGCCGCCAGCCAGCCCAAGGCGAGCACCAGCAGCACCACGGCGGTGTGGATGGCCACCGGAAAGAACGGCGTGACGGCGGCGCGCGACGCCATCTGGTAGCCGTAGGTGGACATGGCGTAGAGCGCGACCAGCACGACGCCGAGCGCGCAGGCTTGCGACAGCCAATGCCGCTTCGGTACACACGCGGCCAGGCCCGCCACGCCAAGCAGCGCGAAGGCCAGCGTGGTCAACTCGGACATCCGGCCCGGGATGCGGCCACGCTCGGCTGCCTGTTGGTCGTCGTGGAAAAGCGTGTCGATGCCCAGGTCGATGCCCCAGATGAACTGCGCCATCGACGCCAGCCCCAAGGCCAGCACGAACAGCGACAGCAGGCCCGAGGCCGGCCCGCCGCGCGTGCGCGGCCACTGGCAGGCCAGCAGCGCGAGCCCGCAAGTGCCCAGGCCGATGGCGGTGTTGATCTTCATCGTGTTCTGGCCGGGCACCACCGACTTCACGGCCTCGCTGCCCAGCCACCAGCCGAACAGGATCATCACCGCGACGGCCACCGAGAACAGTGCCGCGCCAACGGCCACCCGCCGGAAGCCGTTCACCAGCTTCGGGTTCGACATCCGCCTCGCCGACTGCTCCACGACTGCTCCACGACTGCCCCCGGATAGTCCCGCCGCCAGCCTAGCCCAGCGGCGCGACCGCGCCTAGCGGGTCAGAGCACGCCGGGCGGGGTATCGAGCGCGCAGCGATCGAGCGCGGCAAGCAGGGCCGCGTCGTGCTCGATGGTTGGCAGTTCATGCACGAAGAACCAGCGGCAGGCCGCCCGTTTGCCCGCGTAGAAGTCGCGGTCGGCCTGCGATGCCGGCGTCGCCGCGTTGGCCACCCGCGCCTGCCGCAACCAGGTCCAGGCGATCGCGACGTGGCCGACCAGGCGCAGGTAGCGCGAGGCGTTGGCCAGCGCCAGCCGCACGTCGCCGCGCGCCATGGCCTCGCCCAGCACGCCGGTGGTGCGGGCGACCAGGCTGGCGGCGCGGGCCAGGGCCAGCGCGTGTTCGGCCAGCGCCGGCACGGTGCCGGCCTCGGCGACGGTGGCGGCGATTTCGCGCAGCAGCGCCTTCAGCGCGGCACCGCCGTCCATCATCGCCTTGCGGCCGAGCAGGTCGAGCGCCTGGATGCCGTTGGCGCCCTCGTGGATGGGGTTGAGCCGGTTGTCGCGCCAGCACTGCTCCACCGGGTATTCGCGGGTGTAGCCGTAGCCGCCCAGCACCTGGATCGCGAGGTCATTGGCTTCCAGGCAGGCATCGGCCGACCACGCCTTCACCACCGGCGTCAGCAGCTCCAGCAGGCGATGCGCGTCGGCGCGTCGCGCTTCGTCAGGGTCGTGGCCATGCACGTCGACCAGGGTGGCGGCGTGCATGGCCAGGCCCAAAGCGCCTTCGACCCGCGACTTTTGCTGCAGCAGCATCCGGCGCACGTCGGCATGCTCAATGATCGCGACCGGCGGCGAGGCCGGGTCCTTCTGTTCGGGGTGCCGGCCCTGCTTGCGCTCGCGCGCGTACTGCAGCGAGTAGCGGTAGCCGGCGCTGCCGAGCATGATCGCGCCGACGCCGACGCCGATGCGCGCCTCGTTCATCATGTGGAACATCTGCGCCAGGCCCTGGTTCGGCGCGCCGACCAGTTCACCGAAGCATTCGCCGCGTTCGCCGAACTTCAGGAAGGTGTTGACGATGCCGCGCTGGCCCAGCTTGTGGTTCACGCCGGCCAGCTGCACGTCGTTGCGCGCGCCCCGCGTGCCGTCGTCGTTGACGCGGTACTTCGGCACGATGAACAGGCTGATGCCCTTCACCCCCTGCGGCGCGTCCGGCAGGCGCGCCAGCACGAGGTGGATGATGTTTTCGGACAGGTCGTGCTCGCCGCCGCTGATCCACATCTTGGCGCCACTGAGGCGATAGTGGCCGTCGCCCGCCGGCTCGGCGCGGGTGCGGATGTCGCCGAGCGACGAACCGGCCTGCGGCTCGCTCAGGCACATCGTGCCCAGGAAGCGGCCCTGCAGGATCGGCGTGCGGTAGCGCGCGCACTGCGCCGGCGTCGCGTGCGCCTGCAGCATGTTGGCGACGCCGCGCGCCAACAGGGCGTAGCCCGCGGTGGCGACGTTGGCGGCGGCGAACATCGCGTCGCAGGCCAGCGCCACCGTGTAGGGCAACTGCATGCCGCCCTCCTCGGCGTCCGCCAGCAATGCGCTGAAGCCGGCGTCGGCGTAGGCGTCGAGCGCCTCCTTCACGGCCGGCACGATCTCGACGCGGCCGTCGACGAAGTGCGGCTCGGTGACATCGGACGCGCGGTTGTGGTTGGCGAACTTCGCCATCGCCAGCCCGGCCGCGGCGTCCAGCGTGGCATCGAAGGTTTCGCGCGTATGCCCGGCGAAGCGCGGATGGCGGCACAGCGCGGCGACGCCTTCGACCTCGTGCAGCAGGAAGTCGAGGTCGCGGCGATCGAACGGGACCTGCGCGCTCATGCCATCACCGCCTTGGCCTGGAGCCCGGCCACCGCCCGCGGGATGCCCGCCGGCGCGTCCACGCTGGCGATGCGCGCGCGATGCGCAGGTTCGAGGCCGTTTTCGAGCTCGTGCGCCCAGGTCACCTCGTAGGGCATGTGCACGCCCCAGCCGCCCAGCCGCACCACCGGCTCGATGTCCGAGCGCAGCGAATTGCCGACCATCGCGAAGCCCGCGGGCGCGACGCCGAACTCCGCCAGCACGCGGGAATAGGCCCTTGCGTCCTTCTCGGACACGATCTCGATCCGCCGGAACAGATCGGCCAGCCCCGAGGCCGCGACCTTGGCCTCCTGGTGGAACAGGTCGCCCTTGGTCACCAGCACCACCGGCAACTCGCGCGCCACCGCCTCCACCGCCTCGCGGATGCCGGGCAGCAGCTCCACCGGGTGCGTCATCACTTCCTTGCCGATGCCCACGATGCGGTGCAGGTCGGCGGCACCGATGCGGCCACCGGTGACCTCGAACGCGGCCTCGAGCATGGACAGCGTCATGCCCTTGGCGCCGTAGCCGAACAGCTTGAGGTTGGCGCGCTCGGTGGCCAGCAGCCGGTCGTGCAGCCCGGCGTCGGCGAGGTCGACGTAGCGCCCGACGATGGCCTCGAAGGCCTCGTTGGCGGCGCGGTAGTAGAACTCGCTGTGCCAGAGGGTGTCGTCACCATCGAAGCCGACCAACTGGATCATCGCGCTGCGCTCGTTGCCCCGGGGACGCACAGTCTAGCCGCCGGCAGCGGCCGCCGTGATGCGGCATGATGGAAAGCACCTTCCCGAGGAGCCCGCCATGAAACCCGTCGCGATCGCCCTGGCCCTGCTGGTGCTTGCCACCGGCGCCGTCCACACCGCGCAGGCCGAGGACTGGCGGGACCGGCTCAAGCGCAGCCTCAACCGCGGCGGCCCCGTCACCGAGCAGGAAGCCGCCGGCGGCATCCGCGAGGCCATGGCCCAGGGCGTGCAGCGCGCGGTGCTGCAGCTCGGGCGACAGGACGGCTTCTACGGCGACGAAGGCCTGCGCATCCGGGCCCCCGGCCAGCTGCGCAAGCTCACCGACACCGCGCGCCAGCTTGGCGCCGGCAAGAAGGTGGACGAGTTCGAGCTGGCCATGAACCGCGCCGCCGAGAAGGCGGTGCCGCTGGCCGCCGACGTCTTCGCCGATGCGGTGCGCCAGATGACCGTGCGCGATGCGCTCGACATCGTCCGCGGCGAGCCGGACGCCGGCACCCGCTTCTTCCGGCGCGTGACCGAAGACCGGCTGCGTGCCGAGTTCCTGCCGATCGTGAGCAATGCCACCGCCCAGGCCGGCGTCACCCAGCGCTACAAGGCGCTGGTGGGCCGCAACAGCGGGCTGCTCGCGGCGCTGGGCGGCAGCGAGGCAGTGGACCTGGACCGCTATGTCACCGACGAGGCTCTGGACGGCCTGTTCGCGGTGGTGGCCGAGCAGGAGCGCGAGATCCGCGAGGACCCCGCGCAGCGCTCGACCGCGCTGCTCAAGAAGGTGTTCGGCAGCCGCTGAGCGCGGCTCAGCGCTCGGGTTCGGGCTGGAACTCGCTGCCGCCGATGATCACCTGGCCGGACAACAGGCTGTAGCGGGCGTCATGGCGGCGGCCGAAGACCGCCTGCGTGGCTTCCTCGAGCGTGGCGCCGGCATCGGCCCCGAACCAGTAGCGGCCGCAGTCGTCGCCCATCGCCACCGAGCGCTCCAGCCGCGACGGGCCCAGCCCCTGGCCGGTGATGCGCTGCGGCTGGTCGCCGCTGGCGAAGATCGCGGTGACCTTCGTTTCCGGCGACACCCGCACCGCCCAGGCACTGGCGTCGGGCGCGGTGAGCAGCAGGGCGATGTCGCCCGGCACCAGCACTTCGACACGGCGGATGGTTTCGCGGCCGGGCTCGGCCCGGTCGCCGGGCTGGCCGCCGTCCACCACGAACAGCTTGCCCGGCACCGGCAGCGCCACGCCCGGCAGGCGGCAGCGGCTCCAGTCGATACCGGCGGGCTCGGCCGGCGTCACCACGATGTTCTCGTCGGCCGCAGGCGCCGGCGCCTCGTCGCTGCAGGCCGCCAGGCCGAGCAGCAGGGCGAGTCCGGGGGAGGCGCGAAGCACACGGGTCATGATGGGGATCCTGGGGGCGATGGCCGAAGCATAGCGGCCTCGCGCCGCGCTGCCACCTTTCAGGGATGCTCGGCCTCGGCGTGCACGCGCTCGCGTCGGATCAGGTAAATGCCGCTGGCGACGATGATGCCCGCGCCCGCGAAGGTCCAGCCGTCGGGCAGCGCCTGCCAGATCAGCCAGTCCAGGCCCAGCCCCCAGGCCAGCGCGCTGTATTCGAACGGCGCCACCACCGAGGCCTCGCCGCTGCGGAAGGCCTCCGTGATCGCGACCTGGCCCAGGAACCCGCTCAGCCCGACGCCGGCGATCACCCAGGCATCGGTGGCCTGCAGCGGCTGCCAGTCGGGCCAGGCCAACGCGGCGGCGCCGGTTCCCGTCATCAGCAGCATCCAGAACACCATGCTTTGGCCGCTGTCGGTGCGATGCAGGACGCGCACGAGGATCGACGACAGCGAGTAGGCGCTGGCCGACACCAGCACCGCCAGGCCCGCCAGCGTCACCACGCCCTCGCCGGTCGGGCGCAGCACCACCAGCACGCCGAGCAGGCCGACGAAGATCGCGGTCCAGCGCCGCGGCCCGACCTTTTCCCCCAGCAGCGGCACCGACAGCGCGGTGATCATCAGCGGCGCAACGAAGAACAGCGTGTAGGCGCCCGTCAGCGGCATGCGCTTGAGCGCGTAGGCGAACGCCGCCAGCATCACGATCGACAGCGCCCCGCGCAGCAGGTGCAGCGGCCAGCGGATGCGCAGCAGGGCCAGGGCGCCGCCGGTGGCGATCACCCACGCCATCACCAGCGGCAGCGAGGACAGGCCGCGGATCGCCGCCACCTGCATCGGCGGGTAGTGCGCCGAGAGGTGCTTGAGGCCGCCGTCCATCAGCGAGAACAGGCCGACGGCCAGCAGCATCGCGAGGATGCCGCGCAGGTTGGTCTTGGTTTCCATGCCGGTATTGTGCGGCATGGCGGACGCGGATCAGGTGCCGGTGGCGTCCTTCACCGGGCCGTCGGGGTCGCGGCAGGTCCGGATGACCCAGCTGCGTATGCGCTCGCGCTGGGTCTGGGTCAGCTCCAGCCACGGCATGCCCTGGGTGGCGTCCTGGAACTCGTGGGCCAGGGTGCATTCGCTCTTGGTGGGCGGGCGCTCGGCCGGCGCGGCGGTGGCCTGGCGGCGCGCCTGCTCCTCGCGCTCGAGCCGTTCGGCCAGGCGCTCGAGGTTGGCCAGGCGGGCGGCCTCGGCGGCGCGCGCGGTCTCGGCCTCGGCGGCGGCGGCCTGGGCCGCCTGCTGCTCCGGCGTGGGTTCGGGGTCCGGCGCGGTGTCGCGCTTCCAGACCTGGGTCATGCCCTTCGGGCAGGGCTCGGACTGGATGCTGACCGCGCCCTTCTCGCCCTCGCACTTGTAAAGCGACTCCGCCTGCGCCGCCGGCGCCAGCAGCAGCGCGAGCAGGACGAATCGTGGATAGGGCATGGCGGGCTCCCGGGCGAGTTCACGCACAGGGTAACGCGACACGGCCCGATGCGAGGATGAACGGGGGCGCGGCCTCGGCCAGCGCCCCCGCCGCGGGCCTCAGGGCGCCGGGGGCGGCGTGGCCGCGCCGTTCCGCAGGTGCTTGTCGAGGAAGGCCAGGATGCGGCCATAGCCCTCGATCTGGTTCTTCTTCTTGCTGAAGCCGTGGCCCTCGTCATCGAAGACGACGTATTCGACCGGCACGCCGTTCTTCTCGACCGCGGCGACGATGTCGTCGGACTCGGGCTTGATCACGCGCGGGTCGTTGGCGCCCTGCAGCACCATCA
>LNFM01002363.1_pt1 | contig 51477 bp, 37 predicted proteins | sample 596031 | NCBI WGS metagenome assembly LNFM01 (sample SAMN04254537, study PRJNA301005) | activated carbon metagenome | isolation source: dual media filters at the Ann Arbor, Michigan drinking water treatment plant | place: USA: Ann Arbor | reverse complement strand
GATCAATTTACGCCCACGCAAACGCCTGGGCTGGAAGACACCGTACGAAGTGTATGCAGGGGTGAGCGTTGCACTTATGGGTTGAATTCAGGTGCCTATGGTCTGAGTTTTAACACTACGCTGAATGAGACTTCTGTTTTTGGTGAGCTGGCTTATCGCCCCAATATGCCTATTGGTATTGCGGCTACCAATGATGCTCTGCAGCAGCTTTTGGGGCAGGCCACCCAGCTAGCATTAGGTCAGCAAGTTAGTGTTGCGGGGCAGCGTTTAAGTTTGCGAGACCAATTGATAAACAACGAAAGAGTAGAGGCTTTCAACTCATCCGTCGGTGCTATTCATAACTTTGGGCCGGTGCTAGGTTTTGACTCTCTGTTTGGTGTGGCTGAACTAGCATCTGAACATTTGCGTGGCAGTGATTTGCAGTACACTGATTACTTGGGTAACGTGCGTTACTATGCAGGGCGAGGAAATACCTCTTATGCTGGTAACGAAGGGCGCGATAATCGAAAAGATCAAGTTAATAAGAATGCCTACGGCTATACTCTAGTAGCCTCCGGTACTTGGAACGATGTTTACGCTGGTGTAAATCTTTCTCCCTTTGCTGTTTATAAGCATGACTTCGATGGAAATTCGCATCAGACGGGAAACTTTATCGAGGGCCGTCAGGCTTATACGTTGGGTCTCCGTGCTAGCTACCTAAACAGTTTGGAAGCCGAGGTTCAATATACTGAGTTCTTCGGTGCTGGTCAGAATAACGGCAGTCGCGACCGCGACAATATCGGTGTTAACGTCAAATACTCCTTCTAAACATAACTAGAAAATACCGAGTGCCCGTAGGCACTCGGTTGATGACTTATTTCACGGAGAATCAAGATGCTGAAAAAGCATACGCTGATGGGTGCCGCCATTGCGCTGGCACTGTCCGCTGGTAGCGCCTTTGCTGCTGTGTCGCCGCAGGAAGTGGCCAAGTTGGGTGCGAGCCTGACACCCTTTGGTGCCGAGAAAGCGGGTAACGCTGCGGGCACCATTCCCGAGTGGACCGGTGGTATCACCCAGCCGCCTGCGGGCTATAAAACACCGGGTCAGCATCACGTTGATCCGTTCGCGGATGACAAGCCGCTGTTCACCATCACCAAAGCCAATCTGGATCAGTACAAAGACAACCTGACCCCAGGTCAGATTGCCATGTTCAATACCTACCCAAACAGCTACCAAATGCCGGTCTACCCGACTCGCCGTTCGGGTTCTGCGCCGCAGTGGGTGTATGACAACAGCATCAAGAACGCCAGCACTGCGAAGTTGCTTGATGGCGGCAACGGTTTCTCCGACGCTTATGGCGGCATCCCGTTCCCGATTCCACAAAATGGTGTTGAAGCGCTGTGGAACCACATCGCACGCTACCGTGGTACCTACATTGTGCGTCGCGCGTCGGAAGTCGCTGTTCAGCGTAACGGCAGTTACTCGCTGGTGACCTCGCAACAGGAAGCCATGTTCAAGTTCTACAACCCGAAAGGGACTGCAGCCGACCTGAACAACATCATGTTTTACTACCTGTCCTTCACCAAGAGCCCGGCACGCTTAGCCGGCGGTGCAGTACTGGTGCACGAAACTCTTGATCAGGTGAAAGAGCCGCGCCAGGCGTGGGGCTACAACGCCGGTCAGCGTCGTGTGCGTCGTGCGCCTAACCTGGCTTATGACACCCCAATTGCTGCCGCCGATGGCCTGCGTACGGCTGACGACACCGATATGTTCAACGGTGCTCCGGATCGCTACGACTGGAAGCTGGTAGGTAAGAAGGAAATCTATATCCCTTACAACAGCTACAAAGTCACCAGCCCTGACGTCAAGTACAAGGACTTGCTGCAAGTGGGTCACTTGAACCCGGCGTTTACTCGCAATGAACTGCACCGTGTATGGGTGGTCGAGGGCACGCTGAAGTCCAGCGCCCGTCATATCTACTCCAAGCGCACCCTGTTCTTGGATGAAGACAGCTGGCAAGCCGCTGTGGTGGATCAGTACGACGGTCGTGGCGATCTGTGGCGTGTTTCGATTGCCTACCTGAAAAACTACTATGACTTGCCGACCACTTGGTCTGCTCTGGATACGTTCCATGACCTGCAAGCCCGTCGTTACCACGTGCAGAACCTGGATAACGAAGAGCCAAGCACGATTGATTTCAGCCAAGCGGTTCCCGACGACGGCTATTTCAAGCCTGCCGCTCTGCGCCGTCGCGGCACGCGCTAATCAGCGTGTGATTTGAGCGAAAGGCCGCTACTGTTGTAGCGGCCTTTTGCTTTTTATCGGTACAACGAGGCATGTCAGTCGGGCGGGTTTAACAAAACATAACGTCGCGCTGATTGTCAGGCCTTTTCAAAGCTCAGTAGGATAGACGCACTGCTAAAAAGGGTAGTGCTACCTATAAGAATAAGGGGGAAGGTATATGAGTGAGCCCGTAATGTGGCGCACCCAGTCCAGTTGTGCAGTGGGTTCGTCCTGCCCTTCTGTACTTCGCGTCCACGCACCGATAGTCAAGGTGCTGTCATTGTGTAGTGTGTTGTCTGTGCTGATGTTTGCCAGCGCACCTGTTCAGGCTTCTTCGGAGGAAGCCAGCCGATATTCAGTCATCTCCAACAAAGCGCAACAGAGTCTGCTTCTGGATGTCTCCAGCGTCGGGAAGCGGTTGGTCGCTGTTGGGGATCGCGGTCACGTGCTTTTCTCTGATGACAATGGCGCGAATTGGGTTCAGGCCAAGGTGCCAACCACGCAAATGCTAACCGCCGTGTATTTTATTGATGACTCGCATGGCTGGGCTGTTGGTCATGACGCCCAGATTCTGGCCACTACGGACGCTGGTGCCACATGGGTTAAGCAGTACGAGGATCTTGAGTTGGAGTCTCCTCTGCTTGATATATGGTTCAAAGATCGCAGCCTAGGCTATGCGGTCGGTGCCTACGGTGTTCTCCTTGAAACCACTGATGGTGGTGCCAACTGGGAAGATGTCAGTGACCGTATGGATAACGAAGATGCCTATCACCTTAACGCGATTGTTGAGGTTAAAAACTCAGGTCTCTTCGCTGTCGGCGAGCAGGGCATGATGTTTCGCTCACCTGATTGGGGGCAGACTTGGGAAACCTTGGATAGCCCATATGAAGGGTCCTTATTTGGCGCTTTGGGTACAAATGAAGCTGGTACGCTTCTGGTCTATGGCCTGCGTGGCCATCTGTTCCGTTCTACAGACTTCGGAAGCACCTGGCAGGCAATTAGCCTAAATACCGCTAACAACGGTCCTCTGGAGTTCGGTCTGGCAGATGGTAATCGCCTGGCTGATGGCTCTATTGTGATTATTGGGCATGGGGGCACTGTGCTTAAAAGTACCGATAATGGCCAAAACTTTACCGTGACCAACCGTGCCGACCGGCTTTCGCTGGCAGGCGTTGCAGCAATGGAAAACGGCAATCTGATTTTGGTAGGGCAAGGGGGCGTACACGCTGCCACGCCTACAGGCGCCGATCTGGGCCAACAACAATAAGCCGGGAGCCTTTGCATGAGTAAGCATCAACAACAATCGTCCTCTTTTTTGGAACGGTTGATTTTCAACAACCGCCCGGCCGTGATTCTGCTGTGCTTGTTGATCAGCATTTTTCTTTTTTATCAAGCGGCGCAAGTTCGCCCGCAAACCAGCTTTGAGAAGATGATTCCGCTGGGGCATCCTTATATTCAGAAGATGCTCGAACACCGCAATGACCTAGCCAACCTTGGAAACACTGTACGTATTTCGGTTGAGGCGGTTGATGGTGATATTTTCTCCAAGGAATACATGGAGACGCTGCGTCAGATCAATGACGAAGCCTTCTACATTCCGGGGGTAGACCGCTCCGGTCTTAAGTCTCTTTGGAGTCCAAGTGTACGTTGGACTGAAGTGACTGAAGAGGGTTTCGCTGGCGGTGAAGTGATTCCGCAAACCTACGACGGTTCAGCGGAAAGCCTTGAGGAATTGCGTAGCAACATTCTCAAATCGGGTCAAATTGGACGCTTGGTTGCCAACAACTTTAAATCCAGCATCATCGATTTGCCGCTGTTGGAAACCTATGCTGATCCAAATGATCAGAGCAAACAAATTCCGTTGGACTATCAAAAGTTCTCTCATGAACTTGAAGAGAAAATCCGCGAGAAATACCAGCTGCAAAATCCTAATGTCAAAATTCACATCATTGGATTTGCGAAGAAGGTCGGCGATCTGATTGATGGTTTGATCGGTGTGGCTATTTTCTTTGCAGTGGCAATCGCCATTACCTTCGTTCTGTTGCTGTGGTTCACCCACTGTTTCAAGAGTACGTTGGCGGTGGTACTAGCCACGCTTATTGCAGTGGTCTGGCAACTGGGCTTGCTGCACACGTTGGGCTTTGGTCTTGACCCGTATTCGATGCTGGTGCCGTTCCTGGTCTTTGCCATCGGTATTTCCCATGGTGTGCAAAAGATCAACGGTATTGCCATGGCGTCGGGCGATGCGACAGATTCGTTATCTGCTGCTCGGATGGCCTTCCGTCAGTTGTTTATCCCCGGGCTGGTTGCGCTGCTCTCCGATGCCGTAGGTTTCGTTACTCTGCTGCTGATTGATATCGGCGTGATTCGCGAGTTGGCCATCGGCGCATCCATGGGTGTGGCGGTTATCATTCTGACCAACCTGATTCTGCTGCCTGTGATGATTTCTTACATCGGCATCAGTAAAAAAGCAGTGAGAATCAGTCGAGAAGATGCCACTAGAGAACATCCTTTCTGGCGCTTTATTTCGAACTGCGCTCACCCGATGGTGGCCCCCATCTCCGTTGTCATCGCCGTCGTGGCACTCGGTGGTGGCGTATGGTATGGGCAGAATCTGAAGATCGGCGATCTTGACCAAGGTGCGCCGGAGCTTCATCCCGATTCTCGCTATAACCTAGACAACGACTTTGTTATTCGTAACTACTCCACCAGTTCCGATGTGCTGGTCATCATGGTCAAGACTCCGCCGGAAGGATGTTCAACCTTCCAGACGCTGTCGGCTATGGACGAGCTGATGTGGAAAATGGAAAACACTGAAGGCGTTCAGTCGGCCATTTCGATGGTTACGGTTTCGCGTCAGGTGATCAAGGGTATGAACGAGGGCAACCTGAAATGGGAAACCCTGTCGCGTAACCAAGACGTATTGAACAACTCCATTGCGCGTGCCGACGGTCTCTATAACGGCGACTGTTCTGTAGCGCCAGTGCTTGTGTTTCTCACCGACCACAAGGCCGAAACCCTGACCCGCGTGGTGAAGGTTGCCGAGGATTTTGCCAAGGAAAACAACAAAGAAGATTTGGAGTTCATCTTGGCTGCGGGCAACGCGGGCATTGAGGCTGCTACCAACGAGGTTATTGCTAAATCCGAGACGACGATGCTGTTGGCCGTTTATGCGGCGGTTGGCATCATGTGTCTCGTGACATTCCGCTCTTTCGCTGCAACGCTTTGCGTGATGCTGCCACTGGTATTGACCTCCGTCCTGGGTAACGCACTGATGGCGTTCATGGGTATTGGCGTCAAGGTAGCAACGTTGCCGGTGATCGCGTTGGGTGTAGGTATCGGTGTCGACTACGGCATTTACATCTACAGCCGTATGGAGACCTACCTGCGTCAGGGGTTATCGCTGCAGGATGCTTACTACGAGACGTTGAAGTCCACGGGTAAGGCGGTACTGTTTACCGGTATTTGCTTGGCTATTGGTGTGGCAACTTGGATCTTCTCGGCGATTAAGTTCCAGGCTGATATGGGTTTGATGCTGACCTTTATGTTCCTCTGGAACATGATTGGCGCAATCTGGCTGCTGCCTGCATTGGCTCGCTTCCTGATTAATCCAGAGAAGCTGCGCAACAAGGCTTAAGCCTCTTCGCAGTGTCAAAAAAACCGCGGCCCTTGGGCCGCGGTTTTTTATTGTGCTTAATTTGGTCTGTTGCAGCGACTTCTAGGGCGCAGTCTCTAGTTGGAGTTTGGCGGGCACAAAAAATCCTCGGTGTTGATCGAGGCTTTTGAATTTGGCTCCGCTACCTAGACTCGACAGCGCAACTGAACGTGCTTTAGCACGGCTCCGAAGAGGTGAGCGTTAGCGAATAACCTGGGACGCAGTCCCTGGTGAGAGTCCAACAGGCACAAAAAAGCCCCAGCGATAACCGAGGCTTTTGAATTTGGCTCCGCGACCTGGATTCGACAGCGCAGCTGAACGTGCTTTAGCACGACCCCGAAGGGGTGAGCGTTAGCGAATAACCTGGGACGCAGTCCCTGGTGAGAGTCCAACAGGCACAAAAAAGCCCCGGTTTAACCGAGACTTTTGAATTTGGCTCCGCGACCTGGACTCGAACCAGGGACCCAATGATTAACAGTCATTTGCTCTACCGACTGAGCTATCGCGGAACAACGGCGCGTATCCTACTGATTCACAAGGGGAAGTCAAGTATCTGAAACTTCCCCTCAGTGATTTTTACAGGACTTGAGCGATGGCTTGGGTCACGGCTGGCAAGTTGCGCGAATTGAGTGCCGCGACGCAAATGCGTCCGGTGCTAACGGCATAAATACCGAACTCGTTTTTCAACCGCTCGACCTGTTCGGCGGTCAGGCCTGAATAGGAGAACATGCCGCGTTGCTGAGCCACAAAGCTGAAATCACGTTTGCAATTCAGGGCAGCCAGTTGCTCAACCATGGCCATGCGCATGCCGCGAATACGTTCACGCATGCCGGCCAGCTCCTCTTCCCACATGGCGCGCAACTCGGGGCTGTTAAGCACGCTGGCGACTACGGTGGCGCCATGAGTCGGCGGATTTGAGTAGTTGGTGCGAATCACGCGTTTGGCTTGCGACAGCACACGACCAGCTTCTTCCTGACTGCCCGTGATGATGGACAGCGCGCCAACGCGTTCGCCGTAGAGCGAGAAGGATTTAGAAAACGAACTGGAGACGAAGAATGGGATGCCGGAGGCCGCAAACAGACGCACAGCGAAGGCATCCTGCTCGATGCCATCACCAAAGCCTTGGTAGGCGATGTCGAGGAATGGCACATGCTCGCGCTCGCGCACAACGTCGAGCACAGCTTTCCAGTCGTCCAGCGACAGATCGACGCCGGTCGGGTTGTGGCAGCAGGCGTGCAGTACGACAACCGAGCGTGCGGGCAAGTTGCGTAGGTCTTCAAGCATACCAGCACGGTTCACGCCGTGGCTTTGCGCGTCGTAATAACGGTAGTTATGCACCGGGAACCCGGCAGCCTCAAACAGGGCGCGATGGTTTTCCCAGCTCGGGTCGCTGATCGCGACCACGGTATTGGGCAGCAGGCGCTTAAGGAAGTCGGCACCTGTTTTCAGTGCGCCCGTGCCGCCAACGGCTTGGGTGGTTATCACTCGGCCAGCAGCGATCAACTCGGAGTCTGCACCCAGCAACAGTTTCTGCACGGCGTTGTCATACGCTGCAATGCCCTCGATCGGAAGGTAGCCGCGCGGTGCATGCGCTTCAATGCGGGCTTTCTCAGCTTCGGCTACGGCACGCAGCAGGGGAATGCGGCCTTCCTCGTTGTAGTAAACGCCTACACCCAGATTCACTTTGGTTGCACGGGTATCGGCGTTGAATGCTTCGTTGAGGCCCAGGATGGGGTCGCGCGGAGCCATTTCGACGGCAGAGAACAGACTCATGGATGCGGCAGCTCTGAAGAGGGGAGGTTGAGGTTCAGGCAACGCCCGCTAGGGGTTGCGTTAGTGGGCCGGTAGTATACCGACGCATAACTTGTGCCGCGACAGCGGGCACATGCTTTTCACCGGTTATGACGTAGGCTTTGAAGTCGCGTCACAACCGCTCGTCGAGGTTTGCCATGTCCGAGTTTCAATTGGTTACACGTTTTCAGCCGGCCGGCGATCAGCCCGAGGCTATTCGGCAGATGGTTGAGGGGCTTGAGGCCGGCCTTTCGCACCAGACATTGCTGGGTGTGACGGGCTCGGGTAAGACTTTTTCCATCGCCAACGTGATTGCACAAATTCAGCGGCCAACCTTGGTTCTGGCGCCCAACAAAACGCTCGCAGCGCAGCTGTACGGTGAGTTCAAGAGTTTCTTCCCGAACAACGCGGTGGAGTACTTCGTTTCCTATTACGACTACTACCAGCCGGAAGCCTATGTGCCGTCTTCCGATACCTTTATCGAGAAGGACGCCTCGATCAACGACCATATCGAGCAGATGCGCCTTTCAGCGACCAAGGCGCTGCTGGAGCGGCCGGACGCCATTATCGTCACTACCGTGTCGTGCATCTACGGCCTGGGCAGCCCTGAGTCGTACCTGAAAATGGTGTTGCACGTTGATCGCGGCGACAAGATGGATCAGCGGGCTTTGCTGCGTCGCTTGGCCGACTTGCAATACACCCGCAATGACATGGATTTTGCCCGCGCAACCTTCCGTGTACGCGGTGATGTGATCGATATTTTCCCGGCCGAATCGGATTTGGAAGCCATTCGTCTTGAGCTGTTTGACGACGAGGTAGAAAACATCTCGGCCTTCGATCCCCTGACCGGGGAGGTGATCCGCAAGCTGCCGCGCTTCACCTTCTACCCCAAGAGTCACTACGTTACCCCGCGTGAAGTGCTGCTGGAGGCTGTTGAGAAGATTAAGGTTGAGCTGGCCGAGCGGCTGGAGTACCTGCGCAGCAACAACAAGCTGGTCGAGGCTCAGCGCTTGGAGCAGCGCACCCGTTTTGATCTGGAGATGATCTTAGAGCTGGGTTACTGCAACGGCATCGAAAACTACTCGCGCTATCTCTCCGGGCGTGATTCCGGCGAGCCGCCACCGACGCTGTACGACTACCTGCCGGATCAAGCATTGCTGGTGATCGACGAGTCGCACGTGTCGGTGCCGCAGGTCGGTGCCATGTACAAGGGCGATCGCTCGCGTAAGGAAACGCTGGTGGAGTACGGTTTTCGCTTGCCTTCAGCGCTGGATAACCGGCCGATGAAGTTTGAAGAATGGGAAGCGGCCAGTCCGCAAACCATCTTTGTTTCGGCCACGCCGGGTAACTATGAAGCCGAGCATGCCGGGCGGGTGATCGAGCAAGTGGTGCGCCCGACGGGGCTGGTCGACCCGCAAATTGAAGTGCGGCCCGCGTTGACTCAGGTGGATGATTTGCTCTCTGAAATCCACAAGCGTGTGGCCCTTGAGGAGCGTGTGCTGGTCACCACCCTTACAAAACGTATGTCCGAGGATTTGACCGATTACCTGGCGGATCATGGCGTCAAGGTGCGCTACCTGCACTCGGATATCGACACCGTGGAGCGGGTCGAGATCATCCGCGATCTGCGCATCGGTGCGTTTGATGTGCTGGTGGGCATCAACTTGTTGCGCGAAGGCTTGGATATGCCTGAAGTATCGCTTGTGGCGATTCTTGATGCGGATAAAGAAGGTTTTTTGCGCAGCGAACGCTCGTTGATTCAGACCATTGGTCGTGCGGCACGTAACCTTAACGGTCGGGCGATTCTCTATGCCGACCGCATGACGGGCTCGATGGAGCGGGCTATTGGCGAAACTGAGCGGCGGCGCGATAAGCAAATTGCCTTCAACCTAGCCAATGGCATCACACCCAAAGGCGTATTCAAAGATGTTAAGGATATTCTCGAGGGTGCTGTTGTGCCGGGTGCGCGTAGCAAGAAGCGCAAAGGCATGGCCCAAGCCGCAGAAGAGAGTGCGCGTTATGAAAACGAACTGCGCTCACCCAGTGAGATTACTAAGCGCATTCGTCAGCTCGAAGAGAAGATGTATGCCCTGGCTCGCGATCTGGAGTTTGAGGCTGCCGCGCAACTGCGAGACGAAATCCAGAAGCTGCGTGATCGTCTGTTGCAGGTCTGAGTCGTCGAATGTGGGAGGGGCTTTAGCCGCGACAGGGTGACGGGTTTTTAGCGGCCTGCTAAAGCCCCTCGCGCAAAGGTGCGGCAGGCTTGCTGGAGCCGACGGCTACCAGCCTGTTAATATCGCCGCCTCGATTTAATCCGCTTTGCCTGTTAGAGAGCTGCCATGACTACCGTTCGCACCCGTATTGCGCCGTCGCCTACAGGCGATCCACATGTAGGCACTGCCTACATTGCCTTGTTCAACCTGTGCTTTGCGCGTCAGCACGGCGGCGAATTTATTCTGCGCATTGAAGACACCGATCAAGTGCGCTCGACCCGTGAGTCGGAGCAGCAAATATACGACGCCCTGCGCTGGCTGGGCATCGAATGGAGCGAAGGGCCGGACGTCGGCGGCCCGCACGGCCCGTATCGGCAGAGCGAGCGTGGTCATATCTACCAGAAGTACAGCGCCGAACTGGTCGATAAGGGTCATGCCTTCCACTGCTTCTGTAGCGCCGAACGGCTGGACAAGCTGCGCGCTGAACAGATGGAAGCCAAGCAGACCCCGCGCTATGACGGTCACTGCATGCATCTGTCCGCAGAGAATGTGCAGCAGCGTTTGGCAGCAGGCGAGCCGAATGTGGTGCGCATGAAGGTGCCGACCGAAGGTATATGCGTGGTGCCGGACATGCTGCGTGGCGAAGTGGAGATCCCGTGGGATCGCATGGACATGCAGGTGCTGATGAAGACCGATGGCCTGCCGACCTACTTCCTGGCCAACGTCGTCGATGACCACCTGATGGGCATCACCCACGTCCTGCGCGGCGAAGAATGGCTGCCGTCGGCCCCCAAACTTATTTTGCTGTACGAATACTTCGGCTGGGACAAGCCGCAGCTGTGCTACATGCCGCTGCTGCGCAACCCGGACAAGAGCAAACTGTCCAAGCGCAAGAACCCAACCTCGATCACCTTCTACGAGCGCATGGGCTTCCTGCCCCAGGCCATGCTCAACTACCTCGGCCGTATGGGCTGGTCGATGCCAGATGAGCGAGAGAAGTTCAGTCTCGACGAGATGGTTGAACACTTCGACATCAACAGGGTTTCCCTCGGTGGACCGATTTTCGATCTGGAGAAACTCTCTTGGCTTAACGGTCAATGGATGCGTGAGCTGAGTGTCGAGGAATTTGCTGCTGGCGCGCAGAAGTGGGCATTCAATAGCGATTACCTGATGCAGATCGCTCCGCACGTGCAGGGTCGCGTTGAAACCTTCAGCCAGATTGCGCCCTTGGCCAGCTTCTTCTTTGCCGGCGGACTGGTTCTGGACACCAAACTCTTCGAGAGTAAGAAGCTCAGCGCCGATCAGGTGCGCCAAGTGATGCAGTTGATCCTGTGGAAGCTTGAGGCGCTGCGCCAGTGGGAAAAGGACAGCATCACCGCCTGCATTCAGGCTGTGGTCGAGCACCTGGAGTTGAAGCTGCGTGACGCCATGCCGCTGATGTTCGCCGCCATCACCGGGCAAGCCAGTTCTGTGTCGGTGCTCGATGCCATGCAGATCCTTGGTCCGGATCTGACTCGCTTCCGTCTGCGCCAAGCCATTGAGTTGCTGGGTGGTGTTTCAAAGAAAGAAAATAAGGAGTGGGAGAAGCTGCTGGCTGCTATCGCCTAATCCGCTGTGCGCCCCGTCCGGCGGTTGTTCGGCTTGGTCTGGATGGGGTAAGTGGTTGTTCTGTCAGCATAAAGAATGCAGTTCCAGCTAAAAATTTTGTTGACAGGTGTGGGGCGTGCTCTTAACATGCGCCCCGTCCTTGCGATGGGGGTATAGCTCAGCTGGGAGAGCGCTTGCATGGCATGCAAGAGGTCAACGGTTCGATCCCGTTTATCTCCACCATCTTCAGCTGGTTGGTTGTAGAAGGGTTACGTCCCCTTCGTCTAGTGGCCTAGGACACCGCCCTTTCACGGCGGTAACAGGGGTTCGAGTCCCCTAGGGGACGCCAGTTTCAAAAAGCAGTGCTGGTTTGGACTGTGAGCCGAGAGGCGATAAATCTGGGGGTATAGCTCAGCTGGGAGAGCGCTTGCATGGCATGCAAGAGGTCAACGGTTCGATCCCGTTTATCTCCACCAATTTTGCAGATGTAAGAACTGCCACGGGGCCAGCATCAGCTGGCCTTGTTCTTCGAAGGTTTCGTCCCCTTCGTCTAGTGGCCTAGGACACCGCCCTTTCACGGCGGTAACAGGGGTTCGAGTCCCCTAGGGGACGCCATTTTTGCCTGCTATGCGGGATTTTGAAGGGTCATTCATTATTGAATGGCCCTTTTGTTTTTCTGGGCTACCAATACTTCCGCAGAAGCGCCGTTTGCGCTGCACTTTGGCGTGCCTGGAACGCGCAGATGAACCCATCGCGAGCGTCTAGCGAATGGTTGTTTGGGCGGGCTCAGGCGTTGCCCAAGAGTCCTGGCTCGTGCGTGGCGACGCGATTACGACCATTTGCCTTGGCGCGGTATAGTGCGTTGTCGGCGTGACGCAGTAGGTGTTCGCGTTCACAGTCGGGGCCAGGAATCACTGAATAGACGCCAATGCTCAGGCTCAGTGAGATGTTCAGTCCCAGGTGAATGCATGGCGTGCTGGCCAAGTCCTGACGCAGCTGTTCGGCCAAGTCGATTGCGCCGAACAAATCGGTATCGGAAAGCGCTGCCGCAAATTCCTCACCGCCAAAACGCACTAGCAGGTCGTTACGGCGCATGCGTTGCTGCATGCGGCGGGCTGCATGTTGCAGGCATGCATCGCCGACGAGGTGGCCGTATTCATCGTTGACTCTCTTGAAATGGTCCAGATCCATCATCAATACCGCAATGGGGCGTCCGCTGCGTTTGGCCTGAGCGAGCATGCGTTCCAGGCCGTCATCAAGCACTTGACGATTGAGCAAGCCGGTTAGGCCATCGTGCCGGTTTAGCTCGGCGAGTTTCTGGTTTGCGGCAGAAAGTTCGTGCAGGGCCGCCTGCAAAGATGCCGTACGTTCTTGCACACGCGTTTCCAAGCTCTCGTTAATTTCATGCTGCAATTTCAGGCTTTTTGCTTGTTCGTGGCGCAGTTGCTGCTCGTTGGCGAGCAACTGGGCTTGGGCCAGCTGTTCGGCGCGTTGGCTTTGACGGATGCGTACACCAAGGGCGAGCGAGAAAATCACCATCTCAAGCAGACTGCCGATTTGCTGGGCGTGCAGAGTGAGTAGGGAGTTGGCGATCAGCCCTGTGCCGCTGACGACGCTAAACAGGCTGGCGATGATCAATGCCGACCAGCCCAATGCAAACAATTTGGCCGGTTGGTAGCCGTCGTGCCAGCGCAGCGCAATAAAGACGCCGCCAACCAGCGCGCAGGCAACCAACAGTACAAAACTGCCGATCAGGGCAATCAGATAGGGCGCTGATAAGGCCAGTCCCATCACCAGCAGGCTGCAGGCAATTAGGGCGCGAGTGATCCAACTGTAGGCTGGGTGCTGTGACTTAAGGTCGAGGAGGCCGTGGGCGAAGAGGATGCCAAAGAGGGTCGCTAGCGCAGAGCTAAAGGGGAAGCTCATCTGATGCCAGATCGGCGATTGCGGCCACAGCCACTGCAAGGCAAAGCCGAGCTGGATGAATTGATACAGGCTGAAACTGGCAACAAACAGGCTGTACCACAGGTAATTGCGGTCGCGCGTGATGATGAAGATCGACAGGTTGTAGATCATCATCACCAGCAGTGCGCCGAAAAACAGGCCTTGTAGCAGCAGGGTGCTTTGCTCGTGATGGTTGAACGCCTTGGCACTCATCAGGCTGGCGCTCAAATTCGCCGAGCCATCGGTTTGCATGCGCAGGATCAGCTCGCGCTCTTCACCGGCCGCCAAAGTAAAGGGCAAAACCAACTGGCGATGATCGACCCAGCGTTGCTCGAATGGGCGTTGATCACCTGCTTGATAAACGCGCTCACCGTCCAGTCCATAGGCGTCCAGCGAGTCGAGTAGTGGGTTGCCAATCAGCAGCACCCAGTTAATCGGTTGGTCGGCTGGGTTGTGCAGGCTTAGGCGCAGCCAATAGGCGTGGGTGCTGTAGCCAAAGCTGGCATCGCGCCGCGCCACGGGCTGCCAGGCGGATTGTGGCAGCTGACGTACGCTGTCGATATCCGCTTGTCCTTGCGGATCTTCCCAAACATACAGAGCCGGGCCAGCCAGCAAGGGCGTATGACCCTCAACCAGCGACAAGCTGGTGGCCTGCACCAGTCCGGGCAGCAAGAGCAGAAGGCAGGCTCGCAGCAGCGCAATCAAAGCAATCTTTCCATGATAGGGCGTTGGCAAAAAACAACCGGCGTGCATTATGACGTTGCCTTATGACATACCGATAGCTAAGCCAGAGTTGCTTATGAACCAAAATATGCTGCATTGCTTCACGCAACGTGATCTTTGTCTTCACGCGCTGGCGAATGACTTGCTGGCGCAGGTTAACGCCACGTTGCTTGAACGGCCACGGGCAGGCTTGGTACTGCCGGGCGGCAGCAGCCCGCAGGCGTTATTGCCGCTGCTGGCGCAGGGGCTGGACAATGCGCGAGTGGATGTAACGCCGAGTGATGAACGCTGGGTGCCAGCTCATGCCGCGCACAGCAACTGGCGCTTGCTCAGTGATGGCCTGCCGTTGACGACCTGTCTAGACCCGCGCCAGGGGCTGACGCAAACCCAGGCTGCGCAGAACTGGGGGGCGCAATTGCTGCAGTGGCCGCCGTTTAGCGCGGTGCTGTTGGGCATGGGCGATGATGGCCATATTGCTTCGTTGTTTCCCGGCATGCCGGGCATAGAGGCAGCGCTTGATCCAGATGCTAGGCCTGCGGGCCTGCCAGCCCTGGCCCCGCAGGAACCCCGCGAACGCCTGTCATTAAACCTGGCCATGTTGCAGCGTGGACAGTGGTTGGGGCTGTTAGCGTTTGGCGCAAATAAGCGCGATTTAATAGAGGCGGTACAAAAAGACCAAGCCGGGGCGCGTGAATTGCCGCTGTATGCCTGGCTGCAGCGCAGTCCTCGACCGGTGAATATTTACTGGGCACCTTGAGGGGCGCTTTGCTGTGCGTGATAGTCAGGGCTGTAAGCGGCGCTAAGCCGTTACACTGCACCCCCACACCTTGATGAAAAGGCTAGCCGCTATGCTGCATCCGATTGTTGAGCAGGTCACCGCTGCATTGGAGCAGCGTTCGATGGTTCGTCGCACGCGGTACTTGCAGCGCCTGCAAGAAGCCGCTGGCCGCTCCTCACGGCAGTCGCTGGGCTGCTCCAATTTGGCCCATGCGTTGGCGGCGCAACCCGTTGATGCCCGTTTGATCATGAAGCAAGGCGGCTCGCCGCATATCGCGATCATCTCCAGTTACAACGACTTGCTCTCTGCCCATGCGCCGCTCAGGGATTACCCAGAACGGTTGAAAGTGGCCCTGGCCAGGGTAGGTGCGACCGCTCAGTTTGCGGCAGGGGTGCCAGCGATGTGCGATGGCATCACTCAGGGCGAGGCGGGCATGCAGCTCTCGCTGTTTTCCCGTGACCTGATTGCCCAAGCCGCCGCGATTGGCCTGACCCACGGTATTTTTGATGGCGCGCTTTACTTGGGTGTGTGCGACAAGATCGTGCCGGGGTTGCTGATTGGTGCGCTGCACTTTGGTCATTTACCGGCGGTTTTTGTGCCCGCAGGCCCGATGCAGTCTGGCCTGCCCAATAAGGAAAAAGCCGCCATTCGCCAACGCTATGCCCGTGGTGAAGCCAGTCGTGAAGAACTGTTGACTGCTGAATTGGCCGCCTATCATCAGGCGGGCACCTGCACCTTTTACGGCACCGCCAACACCAATCAATTGTTGATGGAGGTCATGGGCCTGCATGTGCCGGGCAGTGCTTTTGTGCATCCCTTTACGCCGCTGCGTGATGCCCTGACCGATGAGGCCGCGCGCCGGGTGGCCAGCAACAGTCGTCAGGGCGAGCGCTACCTGCCGGTTGGCCAACAGATTGATGCGCGGGCGCTGATCAACGCTGTGGTGGCACTGCTGGCCAGTGGCGGCTCCACCAACCATACCCTGCATTTACCTGCCATTGCCCGTGCGGCTGGGTATGAACTGAACTGGGATGACTTCGCTGCGCTGTCGCGCGTGGTGCCTTTACTGGCGCGGGTTTACCCCAATGGCGCAGCGGATGTGAATCAGTTTCAGGCCGCGGGTGGTCCAGCATGGCTGTTTCGTGAATTGTTGGATGCCGGGTTGCTGCACGAGGATGTTGCCACTGTCGCCGGCCAAGGCTTGCGTGCTTACACCCGTGAACCCTGGTTGCAAGACGATGCGCTGGCCTGGCGTGAACTGCCGCTGCAGAGCCCTGCGTTTGATATTCTGCGGCCAGCCGAAGAGCCCTTTGCCGAAGAAGGCGGCCTGGTTCTGCTCGAAGGCAACTTGGGCCGCGCGGTGGCGAAAACCTCGGCGGTGGATCCGGCTTTCTGGAGCATTCGTGCCCAGGCGCGCATCTTTGACTCTGAGGCTGCGGTGCAGGCGGCATACAGCGCCGGTGAGTTGAACGGTGACCTGGTGCTGGTGGTGCGCTTCCAAGGCCCACAAGCCAATGGCATGCCTGAACTGCATAAACTGATGCCGCTGTTGGCCAATCTGCAGCAGGCCGGTCAACGCGTCGCCTTGATCACGGATGGGCGCATGTCCGGAGCGTCTGGCCAGGTGTTGTGCGTCCTGCACCTGACGCCAGAGGCGGAAGCAGGTGGGCCGTTGGCACGGATTGAGGAAGGCGATTGGCTGGTGCTGGATGCGCAGCAAGGGGTGCTGCGGGTGGAGCTTGACGACCAGCAGTTGGCTGCGCGCGCGCTGAGCATGGCCAGTGCGCCACTGGAGGTGGGCTACGGGCTGGCTATGTTCGCCGGCCAACGCCGCCTGGTTGGCTCGGCGGAGCAGGGCGCCAGTAGCCTGTTTGAAGAATGACGGCAACGATTGAATCTTGAGAGCGGGGAGCAAGGCATGAGCCTGACGATGGATATGGTGCTGCAACAGGCCCGCCCGGTGTTGCCGGTGTTGGTGATCGACGATATCAGCCTCGCGGTGGACCTGGCCCGTGCGCTGCACGCCGGGGGCATTCGTGTGCTGGAGGTGACGCTACGCACTCCCGGCGCGTTGGATGCCCTGGCGGCTATGCGCAAGGAATTGCCAGACCTGCTGGTGGGCGCTGGCACCTTGATTCATGCCGAACAGTTCCAGGAAGCGCGGGAGGCGGGTGCACAATTTGCGGTTAGCCCGGGTTGCACCGAACGCCTCGCGGCGGCGGCGGAAGCCTCTGGCCTGCCTTACTTGCCGGGTGTTATGACGCCCTCCGAAGTGCTGCTGGCGCTGGAGTATGGCTATCGCTCGCTGAAGCTGTTTCCGGCTAACGGTGCCACCAGTATCAAGATGCTCAAAAGCTTTAAGGGGCCGTTCACGGGCATCCGTTTCTGCCCCACTGGCGGAGTGACCCCGGACAATCTGCTGAGCTTCCTGCGCTTGCCCAACGTGGCTTGTGTCGGTGGCACCTGGATAGCGCCGAGTAACTTGGTGCGTGCTCGCGCCTGGGATCAGATCACTCAACTGGCCGCTGAAGCGCGTGCGCTGGTTAGCCGTCTGGAGCAATCCTGATGAGTTGGGATTTGAGTAATCCATTTGTCATCGATATTGAGGTGACGGCAGACGATATCGATGGCCTCGGACACGCCAACAACGCGGTCTATGTCAGCTGGCTCGAACGTTGCGCTTGGCGGCATTCACAATATTTGGGGTTGGATCTGGCCGAGTACCGCCGCCTGAATCGGGCCATGGCCGTGCTGCGTCACGAAATCGACTACTTGGCCAGCGCCTATGAAGACCAGCACCTGCAAATGGCTACCTGGATTGTCGAGTCGGACCAACGCCTGAAAATGGATCGACGTTTTCAGCTGATCCGTCCGGAAGACGGTCTAACCCTGCTGCGGGCGAAAACCACCTTTGTCTGCATCGAACTGTCGACGGGCAAACCCAAGCGCATGCCGGTCGAATTTGTTGAAGGCTACGGGGCTGCTTTGCCTGGTGCACTCTAACGCGCCGTCTGGCTAATGCCTGCGCGCTGAATATCCGCGCCGCGTACACTACGCGGCGTTTTTCTGTCCGGCGCTTAGGGTCTGTTCCGGTTGTGTGCGTTGCAGGTTATTGAAGAGAGTGTCTATGCAAATCGCCCTGGCCCCGATGGAGGGGTTGGTCGACGAAATCCTCCGCGATGTGCTCACCCAGGTGGGTGGTATCGACTGGTGCGTGACGGAATTTATTCGTGTGACCGAGCGTGTGTTGCCCGTCAGCAGCTACGAGAAGCTCGCGCCTGAATTGTTCAGTGGCGCGCGAACAGCCGCTGGCACGCCGCTTCGCGTGCAGTTCCTCGGCTCAGATCCCGCCTGCCTTGCCGACAACGCCGCCTTTGCCTGCACCCTCGGCGCCCCAGTGATCGACCTCAACTTTGGCTGCCCCGCCAAAACGGTAAATAAATCCCGTGGCGGCGCGGTGCTGCTCAAGGAGCCCGAGTTGCTCCATACCATTGTGCGTGAAGTGCGTCGCGCGGTGCCGGCCGCCATTCCAGTAACCGCAAAAATGCGTTTGGGCTTCGACCACAAGGACGATGCCATGGAGTGTGCTCAGGCACTGGCTGATGGCGGCGCCGCGCAGATTGTGGTGCACGCGCGCACCAAGGTCGAAGGCTACAAACCGCCGGCGCATTGGGAATGGGTGGCGCGGGTGCAGGAGGCGGTCAAGGTGCCGGTATTCGCCAACGGCGAGATCTGGACCTTGGACGACTGGCGGCGTTGCCGCGAGGTCAGTGGGGTTGAAGACATTATGCTCGGTCGTGGCCTGGTGGCGCGCCCGGACCTGGCCCGGCAAATCGCGGCCACCAGAGCTGGGCAGGACGTGGTGCCCATGAGCTGGGCTGAACTGCAACCGCTGCTGGCTGATTTTTGGTTGCAGGCGCGGCGCAAGATGTCGCCACGCTATGCACCGGGACGACTCAAACAATGGCTGGCGATGCTGACCCGCAGCTATCCCGAGGCGACCGAGTTGTTCAATCTGCTGCGCCGCGAAAGCGATTGCCTGCGTATTGATGCACTGCTGGGCGTGCACTTCAGTCAAGCTGAGGCTGCCGAGCAGGCGAGTGCTTAACAGGCGTTAAGCAACTCGCGACATGCCCTAGGCGCAGGGCGTGTTGCAAGAGTCTCAAACCTGTAGCGGTTAATTCGGCATCGCCTCTATAGCGACATGGGTAAGCGGTTGTCGTTAAGCATTTGCTGGAACTGCTCCAGCGCCACGGGTTTGCTGAACAGATAACCCTGATAGAGGAAGCAGCCCTGTTGCTGGAGGAAATCAAGTTGATCAATTTGCTCAACGCCCTCGGCAATCATGTCCAGCCCCAGGCTGCGTGCCATGGCGACGATGGCGCGGATGATTTCGGCATCGTTGGCGTCATGCGTGGCGTCGCGTACAAACGACTGATCAATCTTCAGCACATCCACGGGCAAGCGCTTGAGGTAGGTCAATGAGCTGTAGCCTGTGCCAAAGTCGTCCATGGCAAAACTTACGCCAAGGCGCTTGAGGCGATTCATCTTGGCGATGGTGTCGTCGATATTCTGAATCACGATGCCTTCGGTGATTTCCAGCTTGAGCATGTGCGCGGGCAGGCCGCTGTTGGCCAAGCTGGTTTCCACACGCTCGACCAGATCGTGCTGGCGAAATTGCCGCGGACTGATGTTTACGCACAGGCTGAATTGATGTTCGGTAACCAGCCCTTTGCGCAGGAATTCGGCGCACGCGTGGCATGCCTCGGCCAATACCCAGCCGCCGACTTCGAGAATCAGGCCGCTTTCTTCCAGGATGTGAATAAACAGTGCCGGTGACTGTGCGCCTTGAGTGGGGTGTATCCAGCGCAGCAACGCTTCGGCACCGATGATCTGGTTATTGCGGGCATCGACCTGTGGCTGGAAGTGCAGTTCGAATTCGCCACGCGCTTGGGCCAGACGCAGGTCATTTTCCAGGCGCAGGCGTTCGCTGGCGGCTTTTTGCATGGTGTTGCGAAACAGGCGAATACTGTTGCGACCGGCATCCTTGGCGCGATACAGGGCGATATCGGCCCGTTTGAGCAAGTCGGAGGGCGTGTCGCCGTGATCAGGAATCAAGGCAATGCCAATACTGGGCGTTACCTGCAGTTGATGACCCTCAAGCAGCATCGGCTCGGCCAATACCTGGCGCAGTTTTTCTGCCACGTTGCGTACCTGGCTGACCACGGCCGAGCGTTTACCCTCAAGGCCCGAAATCAGCACAACAAACTCGTCGCCACCCAGGCGCGCCACAGTGTCTTCCAGACGCACGCTCGATTGCAGGCGGGCGGTGACCAACTTGAGCACGGCATCGCCAACGGGATGACCCAGGGAGTCGTTGATGTGTTTGAAGTGATCGAGATCGATAAACATCAACGCGCCCCGCAAATCATGGCGTTTGAGCAAGGCGATCTGTTGTGTGAGGCGATCAAGCAAGAGCGCCCGGTTAGGCAGGTTAGTCAGTGAGTCGTGCTAGGCTAGGTGTTGCACCTGCGCCTGGGCATCCTTCAGGGCGCTGATGTCGCGCGCGGTCAGCAGCAGGCAGGGAACGTTGTTGAGGGCGATCGACTCAACGGATACCTCCACCAGCTTGATGCGACCATCGCGGTGTTTGCCGCGCATTTCCATGTGGTACACATGGCCGTCGCGTTTGAGCCGCTCAATCATCTGTTCGCGTTCAGCCAGGTCAGCCCAGACATTCAAATCCTTTGAGCTGCGGCCAATAACCTCCTCCGGGAGGTAGCCAGTGAGCCTATAAAAGCCATCATTGACCTCAATGTAGCGTCCGGTGTCGCGTTCAGTAATGGTGATGGCGTCGGGGCTTGAGTGGAAGGCCAGGGCAAACTTTTCCTGACTGGCCTGCAGCATGGCTTGGGCTTTCTGCCGTTCACTGATGTCGCGGAAGATGGTGAGTATGCAGCGCTGATCATTGAGCGTGATGGGCCGAGATGAAACCACGCAGGTGATCAGCCGCCCCTGTTTGTCGAGAAAGTTGACCACCTCGTTGTCCAGTGTCTGCTCGCGTTCGAGTTTCTCATAGAGCGATGTGCGTTGGCTTAAATCGGCCCACAGGTTGAGGTCGACCATTTTGCGGCCCACCACCTCGTGCGGTTGCCAGCCAAAAATCTGGCTGAAGCTTGTATTGATCTCCATGGCAAAGCCGTCGGGCAGGGTGGTGAGCGCGACGGGGTCTGGGCTGGCTTGGAACAGGCTGGAAAACTTGGCTTCCGAGGCGGCGAGGCTTTGTTCGCGGCGCACGCGCTCGCTGATGTCGATCAAAATGCCTGCCATGCGCAGGGGTTGACCTTGAGCATCGCGATAGAGTTTGGCGGTGCTCTCCAGGTAGTGCACCTCACCGTCCAGATAAATCGCCCGGTAGGTGACTTGATAGTCCGCACACAAGCCCTGCGCCAACTGCTGATACCGTTTGCGCATGGCATGCCGATCCGCCATGGGCACGCAGCTGAAAAACTGGCGGAAATCATCGTGAAACGGCGCTTCATTTAAGCCATGCAGTTTGGACGCGCGTGCGGAGCCGAAGAGCATGTTGCTGGGGATGTGCCAGTCCCAAGTGCCCAGATCAGCTGAATCCAGAGCCAGGTCAAGGCGCTCTTGGCTATCACGCAGAGCCTGTTCTTGTTGGCGTTGCACAGTAATGTCGCGCAGCGATAACACCAGACAGACATGCCCGGCCAGGGTGATTTCACCGCCAAACAACTGGTTGTAACAAATGCTGCCGTCGCGGTGATAAAGCGCAACTTCAAGGCCGTTTAATGCGTTGTTGTTGAGCGCATCAATCATGCGCTGGCGATCTTCCGCGCACGCCCAGATGCCCAGCTCCATGGAGGTGCGGCCCAGGGTCTGCTCGCTGCTCCAGCCGAATTGGCGCTCAAAACCAGCATTGATTTCGATAAAACGGCCGCTGACCTTGTCGGTAATGACCACGGCATCCGGGCTGTAATTAAATGCCTGGGCAAACTTTTCTTCACTGCTGCGCAGTGCTTGCTCGCGAGCTTGTTGGCTGCTGACATCACGAATGACGCCCATGACGCGTTGTTTGCCATCGGCGTCTTGTTGCAGGCTGCCGCTGATTTCCAGCCAGTGCAGGCTGCCATCAGGCCAGCGAATACGATGTCGATAGGCGCGATTGGTGGGCGTACCGCTGAGCATCAATTCGAACAGGCGGACGACCTCGTCGCGGTCTTCCTCGGGGATTAAATCGATGTAATTGACCTGCTCGCGCAGCGGTTGCTTTGGGTCAAGACCAAACAGCGCCTGTGCGCCGCGTGACCAACTGACCCGCCCGCTTTCAATGTCCCAATACCAGGTGCCCAGTTTGGCAGCGTTAAGGGCGCGCAGCAGCCTGGGGGCATCATTCCAGGTGCTTTCAAACTCGGCAGGGTCCAAGGCCGAGATAAATGGCAATGGCGGACGGCGATCAGAGTGTTTGGCCACGGCCAAGCGCTCCTTTGTGGGCGTGGCTTCCGTGGGCGTTGGCTAAGCGTTTGGGCTGAGTCATGCAGAAACCTTTCTTATCGTTATCAGCTCACGTTAGCTGCTTCGCGCTGACCTGCGCAAGGTCATCGCGCTGGGCGTCGAGCAGATTCATAAAGGCTCGCGCAGCGTTGGATAAGGTGCGTTCGGTGTGGCTGATGTAGCCGAGTTGGCGCGTCAGTTGAATGCCTGGCAGTGGCAAGCGCGCCACTTGTTCATCAAGCATGGTGCGCGGCAGAACGCTCCAAGCCAGGCCGATAGACACCATCATCTTGATGGTTTCCAGGTAGTTGGTGCTCATGGCGATGTTGGGCGTTAGCCCCTGGGCTTCGAACAGGCGTCGCACAATATGATGAGTAAAGGTATTGCCGCCTGGAAACACGGCTGGATGATGGGCCACATCGGCCAGGGTGATGGCTTGATTGCGGGCCAGCGGGTGCTCGGGCGCCGCTACAAAGTCCAACGGGTCATCCCATACCGCCACCGCATGCACGGGTTCGCGGGTTTCCGGGGCGAGGGTGATCACGGCCAGTTCAGCGCGGCCGTGCAGCACTTCTTCGTAGGCCACTTCAGAGTCAAGAAACTGAATGTCCAAGGCCACTTGCGGGTGGGCGCGGGTAAAGGCACGCAGCAAGGGCGGCAGGCGATGCAGGCCGATGTGATGGCTGGTGGCGAGTGTCAGGCGACCGCATATCTCGCCATTGAGATTGGTCAGCGCGCGGCGCGTGTCATCAAGCACATTGAGAATTTGATATGCACGCGGCAGCAGGGCGCGACCTGCCTCGGTCAGGCTGACCTCACGGCCAAGGCGGTCAAACAGGCGCACACTCAGTTGTTGTTCCAGGCTGGCGATGCGCTTGCTCACGGCCGGTTGCGTCAAGTGCAGGCGCTCTGCCGCTTCTGAAAAGCTGCCCAGCTCGGCGATGGCGATAAACGCATTGAGGGTAGCGAGATCCATAACGCACGGACTCCAAGTAATAGCCATAAAGGCGCATAAGAATGGCGAAGCATTCTGGCGGCTCAGTGTTCGCAGAGTAGCGCTATTCCGCTAAGGAATCTTTCGAATAAAAAATATGAATTTGAGTAATTTCATTCAAGTCCATAGGATTGTCACATAAGCCAAAGGGCTATTCGCCCAGGCATAGAAAGACGCTGATGAGGGATCCGCTGATGGCCGGCAAAACGTTGTACGACAAGCTCTGGGACATGCACGAGGTGAAGCGCCGTGATGATGGTTCATCGCTGATCTACATCGACCGTCATATCCTCCATGAAGTGACCTCGCCTCAGGCCTTCGAAGGGCTGCGTCTGGCAAACCGCAAGCCATGGCGCATCGACGCCAACATCGCTACCCCGGATCACAACGTGCCGACCACCAAGGCTGAACGCCAGGGCGGTCTGGAAGCCATTGCTGATGAAGTGTCGCGTATTCAGGTGCAAACCCTGGATGAAAACTGCGATGCCTTCGGCATCCTCGAATTCAAGATGAACGACGTGCGCCAGGGCATCGTCCACGTGGTCGGCCCGGAGCAGGGCGCTACCTTGCCGGGCATGACCGTGGTGTGCGGCGACTCCCACACCTCCACCCACGGCGCATTCGGCGCATTGGCCCACGGCATCGGCACTTCCGAGGTCGAGCATGTACTGGCAACCCAGTGCCTGGTGGCCAAGAAGATGAAGAACATGCAGGTGTTGGTCGAGGGCAAGCTGCCGTTTGGCGTCACCGCCAAAGACATCGTGCTCGCCGTAATCGGCCGAATCGGCACCGCAGGCGGTAACGGTCACGCTCTGGAATTCGCAGGCAGTGCAATCCGCGACTTGTCGCTGGAAGGGCGCATGACCATCTGCAACATGTCTATCGAAGCTGGCGCTCGTGTGGGCCTGGTGGCGGTGGATGAGAAGACCATTGCTTATGTTGAAGGCCGCCCGTTTGCGCCCAAAGGTGCCGATTGGGACGCCGCCGTGGCGCAGTGGCAGGACTTGGTTTCCGACGCCGATGCGGTGTTCGACACCGTGGTCACACTGAAAGCGGAAGACATCAAGCCGCAAGTCAGCTGGGGCACCTCGCCGGAAATGGTCTTGGCTGTGGACCAGAATGTCCCGGACCCGGCTGCTGAAAGCGACCCGGTGAAGAAAGATTCGATCATCCGCGCGCTGAAATACATGGGGCTGCAGGCTAATCAGGCGATTACCGATATTCAGCTTGATCGCGTGTTTATCGGCTCATGCACCAACTCGCGCATCGAAGACCTGCGCGCCGCCGCCGAGGTGGCCAAAGGCCGCAAAGTTGCCAGCACCATCAAGCAGGCGCTGGTGGTACCGGGCTCCGGTCTGGTCAAGGCGCAAGCTGAGCAGGAAGGGTTGGACAAGATCTTTATCGAGGCCGGTTTTGAATGGCGCGAACCGGGCTGCTCCATGTGCCTGGCGATGAACCCGGACAAACTCGGCAATGGCGAGCATTGCGCCTCGACCTCCAACCGTAACTTCGAAGGCCGTCAAGGTGCTGGTGGACGTACGCACCTGGTCAGCCCAGCGATGGCGGCTGCGGCAGCAGTGACCGGTCGCTTTATCGATGTGCGTGAATTGATCCAGGCCTGAGGACTACATAGATGAAAGCCTTTACCCAACACACCGGCCTGGTTGCTCCGCTTGATCGCGCCAACGTCGACACCGACCAGATCATCCCCAAGCAGTTCTTGAAGTCGATCAAGCGTACGGGCTTCGGTCCGAACCTGTTCGATGAGTGGCGCTACCACGATGTCGGTCAGCCGAACCAAGACAACTCCACGCGCCCGGTCAATCAGGATTTTGTGCTGAACTTTGCGCGCTACCAAGGGGCTAGCGTGCTGCTGGCACGGGAGAACTTCGGTTGCGGCTCATCGCGCGAGCACGCGCCCTGGGCACTTGAGGAATACGGCTTTCGCGCCATCATCGCACCGAGTTTTGCCGATATCTTCTTCAACAACAGCTTCAAGAACGGTCTGCTGCCGATCATCCTCAAAGAGGAAGAAGTAGACGTGCTGTTCCAGCAGGCTGAGGCCAACGTTGGCTACCAGTTGACCGTTGATTTGGCGGCGCAAACCGTGACTCGTCCAGATGGCGTGCAGTACAGCTTTGAGGTCGACGCCTTCCGCAAGCACTGCCTGCTCAATGGTCTGGACGATATCGGCCTGACCTTGCAGGACAGCGATGCCATCAAAACCTTTGAAAGCACCTATCAGCAGCGCAGCCCCTGGCTGTTCGGTGCCATCAAGTAATCAACGGGCGAGTGCATCCATCACTCGCCGATTTAATGAGTTGAGAAAAGCATGTCCAAACATATTCTGATTCTCCCCGGCGACGGTATCGGTCCGGAAATCATGGCCGAAGCGGTCAAGGTGCTGGAGCTGGCCAACGACAAGTACAGCCTGGGTTTTGAGCTGAGCTTCGATGATCTCGGTGGCGCGGCTATCGACCGTTACGGTGTGCCGTTGGCTGACGAAACGCTGGCGCGTGCTAAAGCGGCTGACGCCATTCTGTTGGGCGCTGTCGGTGGCCCGAAGTGGGACACCATCGACCCTGCCATCCGTCCTGAGCGCGGTCTGCTGAAAATCCGTTCGCAACTGGGCCTGTTCGGCAACCTTCGTCCGGCGATCCTCTATCCGCAACTGGCCGATGCCTCAAGCTTGAAGCCGGAAATCGTCGCGGGCCTGGACATTCTCATCGTCCGTGAGTTGACCGGCGGCATCTATTTCGGCCAGCCGCGCGAGAGCAAGGTGCTGGAGAATGGCGAGCGCATGGCCTATGACACTCTGCCGTACAGCGAGAGCGAAATCCGCCGGATCGCCCGTGTCGGCTTTGACATGGCTCGCGTGCGCGGCAAGAAGCTCTGCTCGGTGGACAAAGCCAATGTGCTGGCCTCCAGCCAACTCTGGCGCGCCGTCGTGATTGAAGTGGCCAAGGATTACCCAGACGTCGAACTCAGCCACATGTACGTCGACAACGCCGCCATGCAACTGGTACGTGCGCCCAAGCAGTTCGACGTGATGGTCACCGACAACATGTTTGGTGACATTTTGTCCGATGAAGCTTCGATGCTGACCGGTTCCATTGGCATGCTGCCGTCGGCATCCTTGGATGCCAACAACAAGGGCATGTACGAGCCGTGTCACGGCAGTGCGCCGGATATCGCCGGGCAGGGCATTGCCAACCCGTTGGCGACCATTTTGTCCGTGTCGATGATGCTGCGTTACAGCTTTAGCCAAGTGGCTGCTGCGGACGCCATCGAACTGGCGGTGAGCAAGGTGCTCGATCAAGGCCTGCGTACAGGCGATATCTACAGTGCCGGTACGACCAAGGTCGGTACGGTCGCGATGGGCGATGCGGTGGTCTCCGCGCTGCGCAGTCTGTAATCTTCCTGGCCCGCCGGACGGTCTTCGGCGGTCAGCTTATATAGGTGTAGTGGTTATGAAACGTGTAGGTCTGATCGGTTGGCGTGGCATGGTGGGTTCCGTGCTGATGCAGCGCATGCTGGAAGAGCAGGATTTCGACTTGATCGAACCGGTGTTCTTTACCACCTCCAATGTCGGCGGCCATGGCCCGGCGATTGGCAAGGAAACGGCGCCTTTGAAGGACGCCTACAACATTGATGAGCTGAAAAGTCTTGATGTGATCCTGACCTGCCAAGGCGGCGACTACACCAGCGAAGTGTTCCCCAAGCTGCGCGAAGCCGGTTGGCAGGGCTATTGGATCGACGCGGCTTCTAGCCTGCGCATGGCTGATGACTCGGTGATCGTGCTTGACCCGGTCAACCGCAAAGTGATCGACCAGCAGTTGGATGCTGGCACCAAGAACTACATCGGCGGTAACTGCACTGTCAGCCTGATGCTGATGGCGTTGGGCGGCTTGTATGAAGCCGGTCTGGTTGAGTGGATGAGCGCCATGACCTATCAGGCGGCATCCGGCGCTGGCGCACAAAACATGCGTGAGCTGATCAAGCAGATGGGTGCGATCAACGCCTCCGTGGCTGATGAACTGGCTGATCCTGCCAGCGCGATTCTGGATATCGACCGTAAAGTGGCCGAAGCCATGCGTGGTGAGTCCTTCCCGGTGGATAACTTCGGCGTGCCGCTGGCGGGCAGCCTGATCCCCTACATCGACAAGGAACTGCCGAACGGGCAGAGCCGTGAAGAGTGGAAAGGGCAGGCCGAAACCAACAAGATTCTCGGTCGTTTCAAGAACCCGATCCCGGTCGATGGCCTGTGCGTGCGCATCGGTGCTATGCGTTGCCACAGCCAGGCGCTGACCATCAAGCTGAACAAAGACGTGCCGATGGCAGACATCGAAAGCTTGATCAGCCAGCACAACCCTTGGGTCAAACTGGTGCCAAACCAGCGCGAAGCCAGCATCCGCGATCTCGGCCCGACCGCCGTAACGGGCACCTTGAGTGTGCCGGTCGGTCGCCTGCGCAAGCTCAACATGGGCTCGCAGTACCTCGGTGCGTTTACCGTGGGCGACCAACTGCTGTGGGGTGCGGCTGAACCATTGCGCCGTATGTTGCGGATTCTGCTGGAGCGCTAGTAGGGCGTTAAGACCGCGCAACTGACGCGATCAATAAGAAGCGGGAGGTGGGTTTTCGAGTTAAATCGAATGCACACCATCCCGCTTCTTTGCATTTGCAAGGTCCGGCTATACAGTGCTCGGCCAATTTGCCTTGAAGTCCTGTCATGACCCGTACCTTCGACATTGCCGTAATCGGCGCCACTGGTAGCGTTGGCGAAGCCTTGGTGCAGTTATTGGAAGAGCGTGAGTTTCCAGTTGCTACCGTGCATCTGCTGGCCAGTGGTGAGTCGGCCGGGCGTGCGCTGTCTTTTAAAGGCAAAAGTCTGCGGGTTCGCGACTTGGAAACGTTCGATTTTTCCAGCGTGCGCCTGGTTTTCTTCGCTGCTGGCAGCAAGGTGACGCAGAAGTACGCTGCTTTGGCCGGTGCTGCGGGCTGCGCGGTGATTGATTTGGCCGGCGGACTGACTGCCGCGCAAGCGCCGCGCGTGGTGCCCGAGGTCAACCCGCAAGCTGTGGCCGCGATGAAAGCGCCTTACCTGCTAACCAGTCCAAGCGCTTGCGCGGTTGCTCTGTCGGCTGTGCTGACAGCCTTACCTGCGCACATCCGTATACAACGCATGACAGTTACTGCCTGCTTGGCGGTATCCAGTCGTGGCCGTGAGGCCGTTGCAGAATTGGCCCGGCAAACGGCTGAGTTGCTCAATGCCCGCGCGCTCGAGCCGCGTTTATTTGATCGGCAGATGGCGTTTAATTTGCTGGCCCAGGTTGAGCAAACGGATGCTGAAGGTCACAGCGCGCTTGAGCGACAGATTGCCGATGACATTAAGCAGTTGATGGCATTACCCGATCTACCCGTTGCAGTGACTTGCATCCAGGCCCCAGTTTTTTTTGGCGATAGCCTGAGTGTTTCATTGCAAACCGAGGCGAGTATTGATCTGAAAGCCGTTTATGCGTCCTTGGATACGGCCCCCGCCCTTGAATTGGTGGAATTGGATGATTTTCCAACCGCTGTCGGTGATGCGGTGGGGCAGGATGTGATCTATGTCGGTCGGGTTCGTGCCGGGTTAACCGACCCAGCCGAACTCAATTTGTGGATTACGTCTGATAATGTGCGAAAAGGCGCGGCGCTGAATGCTGTGCAATTGGCCGAGTTGTTGATAAAACACTATCTGTAAAAGATACTTACCAAGAAATTTGAAGAATCTTTCGAGCTTGGCAATACTGGCTGAGTTGATTGCTGAATGGGGCTACACCTTCGGGTGGTGCAAGCGGCAATTTCCAAGACCCTCTCGCTGGTCGAGAAAAAAAGATAAAACAAGGGATAACGCTATGGTTCGGGTTCGCAAACTGGTGCTGGCAATTGCAGCTGCTTCGGCGCTGTCATCCGGTATGGCGCACGCGCTGGGACTGGGTGAGGTGACTCTACAGTCGGCGCTCAATCAGCCGCTGGTCGCGGAAATCGAATTGCTGGAAGTGCGTGATCTGGCTTCCAATGAGGTTATTCCTACTCTCGCAAGCCCCGAAGCGTTTACCAAAGCCGGTGTGGAACGTCAGTTCTTCTTAACTGACCTCAAGTTCACTCCGATGCTCAAACCCAATGGCAAAAGCGTCATCCGGGTTACGTCTACCAAACCCATGCGTGAGCCCTACCTGAATTTCCTGGTGGAAGTGCTCTGGCCTAATGGCCGTTTATTGCGTGAATACACCGTACTGCTGGACCCGCCGCTTTACACCCCGCAAAGCGTTATACCTGCGTCGGCTCAGCTGCCAGTTGCAGCCCCCGCGCCTCGTATTCAAACGCCCGCACCTACACCTGCTCCGCGCCCTGCTGCAGTAGCTGCCCCGACGCCGCGTCCGGTTGCGCCCGCTGCACCGGCAGCCGCAGCCGCACCGGCCCTGCAAGGCAATGAGTACAAGACCACCGCCAATGACACGCTTTGGGAAATTGCCCTGCGTGCGCGTGCCGGTGGCAGCGTTCATCAAACCATGTTGGCGATTCAGGACCTTAACCCCGAAGCGTTCATCGGCGGCAACATCAATCGCCTTAAAAGTGGCCAGGTTTTGCGCCTGCCGGATGAGCAACAAATCACGAAGCGTGCGCAGGGCGAAGCACTGGCTCAAGTGGCGGAGCAGAATGCCGCCTGGCGTGAAGGTCGCAGCGTAGCCGCAAGCGCTCGTCAGTTGGATGCCACCAAGCGAACCAGCGCAGCAGCGACCCCTACGACTGTTGCCCCTGCTGACAACCTCAAACTGGTTGCTACTGATGCCGGCAAGGCCACGGCAGGCAGTGATAAAGGTGCGGCTGACAGTAAAGCGCTGAACGACAAGCTCGCTGTGACGCAGGAGAGCCTGGACTCCAGTCGTCGTGAAAATGATGAGCTGAAAGGCCGCATGACCGACCTGCAGAGCCAACTCGACAAACTGCAGCGCTTGATTCAGCTCAAAGACGATCAAATGGCCAAGCTGCAAGCCGACCTTGCTGCGCAAGGAAAAGCAGTTGCACCTGTCGCCGCGCCTGAAGCCCCGGCGGCTGTAGAACCTTCGGTTGCCCCTGCTGAGCCTGCTGCCGAGCAGGCACCAGCAGACGTCGCCCCGGTTGCCCCGGTCGTTGAGCCGGAAAAACCGACCGAAACAGATTTCAATTACAGCGAAGAGCCCGCCGCACAGCCTGAAACGCCTGCTGTAGCTGCAGAAGAGCCTGCGCCGGTGGTGGCTGCCGAGCCGGTTCCGGTTGCCCCGGCTATTGAAGCTGCCCCCGCTGCTGTTGAGCCACAGCCTGAAACAAGTGCTCTTGATGACCTGATGGCTAACCCAATGTTGCTGGGAGTGGCAGGCGGCGGTGCTTTGCTGGTGCTGTTGGTTGCGCTGATGATGCTTTCGCGTCGCAATGCGATGAAAGAAGCTGAACTGCAAGAAAGCCTGGCCGCTGAAGATCGTGAGTCGAGCTTGGGCGATGCCTTAGACTTGCCGGACGACAGCTTTGCCGAACTCAACGATGACCTGAACGATCAGCCCGCCGCTGCGCAAACCGAGGAGCGTGTTACCGCGCAAACCGGTGACGCGTTGGGTGAAGCGGATATTTATATCGCCTATGGGCGTTTCCCTCAGGCCGCTGAGCTTTTGCAGACTGCTATCAATGAGGAGCCTCAGCGCAGCGATCTGCGTCTCAAATTGATGGAAGTGCATGCTGAGATGGGTGATCGCAATGGTTTCGCCCGCCAGGACAGCGAACTGCGTGAAATCGGCGGCAGCGCTGCTGAAGTCGATATGATCAAAGCCAAGTACCCTGCCATGGCCGTAGCAGCAGTGGCAGGCATTGCTGGCGCAGCGGTTGCCGAAGATAACTTCGACAGCTTCAGTCTGGATGATTTGACGCTTGATGATCCTGCTCCAAAGGCCGTCACGGGTGATCAGGATGATGCATTTGACCTGAGCCTGGACGACCTTGAGTCCGAAATGGATCGTGACCTGCAAGCAGCCGCTGGCACTCATGCCGGTTCTGATCTCAATGAGCTCTCTCTGGATGACCTCGATTTCAGTTCCCCCGTTGAGCAAGCCGAGCCCAAAGGTGATGATTTGGACTTCGACCTTGCCTTGGACAACAGCGCTAGCGACAGTCTGGACATGGGCAGTGATCTGGCGGACTTCAGTCTTGATCTTGATACGCCAGCCAAGCCTGCTGAGGCGGCTGAAGATGATTTCCTGCTGAGTTTGGATGATGAGCCTGTTGCGGCACCTGCCATTGCAGATGCTTCTTTTGATCTCCCTGCGGATGAACCTGCTGGTGATTTTGATCTCTCGGCTGATTTTGATCTGTCTCTGGGTGAAGAAACACCAGCGCAGCCGTCCAGCGATAGCTTTGCCGCGCAACTGGATGAGGTGACTGCCGAGTTGGATCTGCTGACTGAAGATTTGGATCAGCCAATGGGCTTTGATATGCCGGCTGCTTCCTCAACTGCCTCGGCGGCGCTGGATAATGACGATGACTTCGACTTCCTGTCGGGTACTGATGAAACAGCCACCAAGCTTGATCTGGCTCGCGCCTACATCGACATGGGGGACACAGAAGGTGCCCGCGATATTCTCGATGAAGTCATCACCGAAGGTAACGACGGTCAGCAACAGGAAGCGCGAGAGCTGATCGCTAAACTGGTTTGATACATGTCTGATGGTCTCACTACAGCGGCAGCCGAATCGGCTGCCGTTGGCGTTTTCAAGATAGCCTTGGGTGTTGAGTACAAGGGTTCGCGGTATCGCGGTTTTCAGCGTCAGCGTGCGGGCGTGCCGTCTGTTCAGGAATCGCTGGAAAAAGCCCTAGCCAAAGTTGCAGGCGGCGTTCCGGTAACCCTGAGTTGCGCGGGACGCACCGATGCCTTGGTGCATGCCAGTGCTCAGGTCGTGCATTTCAATACCCTGGTTGATCGCTCCATGCATGCCTGGGTGATGGGCGCGAATATGAACCTACCCGGCGATATCAGCGTGACCTGGGCCAAGTCGATGCCGGCACATTTTGATGCGCGTTTCTGCGCTCAAGCGCGGCGCTATCGGTATGTGATTTACAACGATCAGATTCGTCCCGCGCACATGGCCGAAGAAGTCACCTGGAATCACCGGCCGCTTGATATTGAGCGGATGCGCCAGGCGGCGCAGTGCTTTATCGGTACTCACGACTTCAGCGCGTTCCGCGCCCGCCAATGCCAAGCCAAATCGCCGATCAAGACGGTGCACCATCTGGAGTTATTGCAGCACGGTCGTTTTATTGTGCTGGATATTCGCGCCAATGCCTTTTTGCATCACATGGTGCGCAATCTTGCCGGCGTACTGATGACCATCGGTGCCGGTGAGCGCCCGGTTGAATGGGCGCAAGAGGTGCTGGAAACCCGCGTGCGGCGTACCGGTGGAGTAACTGCGCATCCTTATGGCTTGTACCTGGTGCAGGTGGATTATCCCGACGAGTTTGATCTGCCCAAACGTTATCTTGGGCCGCACTTTTTGTCCGGTTTGCCTGATGTGGCGGCCAAAACCTGAGGTTCGGTTGCTAAGCACTGGCTTTAAAGGCTGTGCGACTTGCATCGACACGTCTTCAACCTCTAGCATCCGGCATTCTTCGTATTTGTTGAGGTCATCCTGTTGGCAGTCGTTCGCAGCAAGATTTGCGGTATTACCCGCGTAGAGGATGCCCTGGCTGCAGCTGAGGCAGGTGCGGACGCGATTGGCCTGGTTTTTTACGCAAAAAGTCCCCGCGCCGTGTCTGTGCAGCAGGCCAGAGAAATTATCGCGGCACTGCCGCCCTTTGTGACCAGCGTAGGGCTGTTTGTTGACGCCAGTCGTTGTGAGCTGGGCGAAATTCTCGACGCTGTACCCTTGGATCTGCTGCAGTTTCATGGTGACGAAACGCCGGATGAGTGCGATCACTACGGCCGTCCCTACATCAAAGCGTTGCGGGTCAAACCGGGTGATGACATCGCGGCGCAGGTCGCCCGGTATGCCAATGCGCGTGGCGTGTTACTCGATACCTTTGTGCCAGGTATTCCCGGCGGTACTGGGGAGGCATTTGACTGGTCATTGGTGCCGGCGCAATTGAGTAAGCCGGTTATCTTGGCGGGTGGCCTTACCGCTGCCAATGTGGCTCAGGCTATTGGGCAGGTGCGCCCCTTTGCCGTTGATATCAGCGGTGGAGTTGAGTCAGCCAAGGGCATTAAAGACGCGGCAAAAATTCACGCTTTTATGGAGGCTGTGCGCAGCGTTTAAGGCTGCCCGGTGATGTGACGGCACGCCGGGCTGTGCCGTCCATACCCCTGCTGCAGGTTGTATTGACGTTGCACGCAGTTGGGTCGGTGGCGGCTTTGCAAAGTGTTCAGGTGCCGGCCCCTTAATACCGCTGCTTTTATGAATTTTCCCGCAAAGGCTTGGTCGCATTCAGTGCCGCCAGCGCGGTCAATCGCTTTGGAGAGTCAAGAGCATGAGCAACTGGTTGGTAGATAAACTGATCCCATCGATCATGCGTTCCGAGGTCAAAAAGAGTTCGGTGCCTGAAGGCCTGTGGCACAAATGCCCATCGTGCGACGCCGTGTTGTACAAGCCTGAGCTGGAAAAGACCTTGGATGTTTGCCCCAAGTGCAATCACCACATGCGCATCGATGCGCGCGCGCGCTTGGATATTTTCCTCGATGCCGAAGGCCGTGAAGAGCTGGGCGCTGACCTTGAACCGGTCGATCGTCTAAAGTTTCGCGACAGCAAAAAGTACAAAGATCGCCTGGCTGGCGCGCAAAAGCAGACGGGCGAAAAAGATGCCCTGGTTGCTATCCGTGGCACGCTGGAAGGCATGCCTGTGGTCACATGTGCCTTTGAGTTCTCGTTTATGGGTGGCTCCATGGGTGCCATCGTCGGCGAGCGCTTTGTGCGTGCCGCCAACGCGGCGCTGGAGCAGCGCTGCCCGCTGGTATGTTTCTCCGCTTCCGGTGGTGCGCGCATGCAGGAAGCGCTTATCTCCCTGATGCAGATGGCCAAGACTTCAGCGGTGCTCGCGCGTCTGCGTGAAGAAGGTATTCCGTTTATTTCCGTTCTGACCGACCCTGTGTATGGCGGCGTATCGGCCAGTTTGGCGATGCTCGGCGACATTATTGTGGCCGAACCCAAAGCGCTGATCGGTTTCGCCGGCCCGCGTGTGATTGAGCAGACTGTGCGTGAGAAGCTGCCTGAAGGCTTCCAGCGCAGTGAGTTCCTGCTTGAGCACGGCGCTATCGACATGATCATTCACCGAGCTGAGTTGCGTCCGCGCCTGGCGCGTCTGTTGGCTCAATTGATGGGTCTTCCATCGCCCGTGGTTGAGCCGGCCGCTGCATGACCGCGCGTTCCCTTGCCGATTGGCTGAGTTATCTGGAGCAACTGCATCCCAGCGCCATTGATATGGGGTTGGAGCGCTCGCGTGAGGTTTTGCAGCGGCTGGATTTAGGTCAGATCGCTCCACGGATCATCACGGTCACCGGCACCAACGGCAAGGGTTCAACCTGTGCATTCGTGGCGTCTCTGCTACAGGCTCAGGGGCTCAAAGTGGGTGTCTACAGTTCACCGCATCTGCTGCGTTACAACGAGCGTGTGCAGATTGAGGCGGTTGAAGCCACTGATGCCATGCTCTGCGAGGCTTTCGCGGTGGTTGAAGCGGCGCGCGGTGCAACCTCGCTGACGTACTTTGAGATGGGCACGCTGGCTGCTTTTTGGCTCTTTCAACAGGCCAATCTGGATGCTTTAGTGCTTGAGGTTGGTCTGGGTGGTCGGCTGGATGCGGTGAATCTGTTGGACGCCGATATTGCCGTGGTCACCAGCATTGGTATTGATCATGCCGATTGGCTTGGAAATAGCCGCGAGTCGGTTTCTTTTGAAAAAGCCGGCATCTTCCGCGCCGACAAACCCGCCCTGTGCGGTGATCTTGACCCGCCTCAGCCGCTGCTGGATCAGGTGGCGCGACTGGATACGCCATTCTTCTTGCGTGGACGCGACTTCAACCTGATTGTTGAAGGGCAAACATGGTCCTGGAACGGGCTTAACGAGCGCGGCGAAGTGTTAACGCTGGAGCAGTTGCCGTTGCTGGATCTGCCCATGGAGAACGCCGCGTTGGCTTTGCAGGTCTATGCCATTATGCAGCTGCCTTGGCAGCCTGAAGTTATCCGTGAGGCGCTGCTGCGCACGCGTGTAACCGGTCGCCTTGATCGACGGGCGTTCAACTGGCAGGGTAAGTCACTCACGCTGCTGCTGGATGTTGGGCATAATCCCCATGCTGCTGAGTACCTGGCGCAACGCCTGAACAGTCGGCCCGCGGCAGGTAAGCGTCTGGCTGTGTTTGGGTTGTTGGCAGACAAAGATCTGGCCGGTGTTGTCGCACCGTTGTTGAGTGAGATTCACCTTTGGGCGGTGACCACGTTGCCTACCAGTCGCAGTCGTGAGGGTGCAGAGTTGCAGGTGTATTTGCAGAGCGTCGGGGCGAATGCGACGGTGCATGCGGATGTCCCGGCAGCAATCGAGGCGCTATGTGTGCAGGCTTCGTCGGGTGATGAAGTGCTGTTGTTTGGATCTTTCTTTTGCGTGGCCGAGGCCCTGGATTGGCTGGCCCGTCAAGCCAATGGGAGCGTGCAGGATGGCATTGCTGGATAGTGGGCTAAAGCAGCGCATAGTCGGTGCATTGGTGTTGTTGGCGCTGGCGGTGATTTTCCTGCCCATGCTGTTATCGCGTGAAGATGAATTGCGTCATGTGCAGGTCGATGCGCCGCAGATGCCTGCAGCGCCGAGCATGCCAGTGGTTGAGTTGGAGCCGGTTGTCGTGCCTGAGCCACAGACGCTGGTTGATGAGCCGCTGGTCGATACTCCCGTGCCTAATCCTGCCCCTGTTTCAGCCCCAGTTGCCGCTGCTGCAACGACGTCCGTCGCCCCGGCTGTGACTCCTCCCGAGCCAAAGCCTTTAGTTGAAGCGCCTGTCGCGAACAAACTCGACGCCAATAGCTTGCCGATTAGCTGGTCGGTGCAACTCGCCAGCCTGTCCAGTCGCGAGGGAGCTCAAGCCTTGCAGAAAACCCTGCGCAGCCAAGGTTACAACGCTTACACCCGTACCTTTGACGGTATGAATCGAGTGTTTGTCGGGCCTTTAATCGAGCGTGCGGAGGCCAATCGCGTGCGAGATCAGCTCAATCGCCAGCACAAACTGAATGGTTTTGTGGTTCGCTTCCAGCCTGAAACTAATTAGTCGTACCGCGTGCTTTGCCGTATTGGCGCTTAGACCTGTGCGGCAAGCAATTCCCCTTGGGTTAAATCCTTTGCTTACCCCTTGGCGGGGGCTCTGCTAAAATGCCGCGCCTTTCCCGTCGGTAATCTGCATCGTGGCATTCACCTGGGTTGATTGGGCGATTATCGCCATAGTGGCTGTTTCAAGTTTGATCAGTCTGAGCCGAGGCTTCGTCAAGGAAGCCCTGTCGTTGCTCACCTGGATCATTGCAGGCGTAGTGGCCTGGATGTTTGGCGGTGCGCTGTCACAGCATCTGGTCCCTTATATCGACATGCCTTCGGCGCGGGTTATCGCCGGTTGTGCCATTTTGTTTGTGCTGACACTCATGGTGGGTGCGCTGGTCAATTATCTGATCAGTGAGCTGATTCGGGTCACGGGTTTGTCCGGTACAGACCGTTTCCTCGGTATGGTTTTCGGTGCTGCGCGCGGCGGTTTGCTGGTCGTGGTGCTGGTGGGGTTGATCAGCCTGGCACCGGTTGAACAGGACAGCTGGTGGCAACAATCAACGCTCGTACCTCATTTTTTGCTGGTGGCGGACTGGTCGAAGAATTTGATTCTAGGCTTGTCCAGCCAATGGCTGGCCAGCGGTGTAACGGCGCCGGTGGAGCTACCGTTTAAAGAGGCGCTGCTGCAGCCTTAACGGTTGCGCGTGCATTCAGAGTTTTCGTGTTTCATTGAGTAGGGGTTGCGTCACATGTGCGGCATTGTCGGCATCGTCGGTAAATCGAACGTTAATCAGGCGCTGTATGACGCGCTTACCGTTCTTCAGCATCGCGGCCAGGACGCTGCCGGTATTGTCACCAGCCACGATGGCCGTCTGTTCCTGCGCAAGGATAACGGCCTGGTGCGTGACGTCTTCCAACAGCGCCACATGCAGCGCCTGGTCGGCCACATGGGCATTGGCCACGTGCGTTACCCGACGGCTGGCAGCTCCAGCTCGGCCGAAGCGCAGCCGTTCTACGTCAACTCGCCGTACGGCATCACCCTGGCGCACAACGGCAATCTGACCAATGTTGAACAACTGGCCAAGGAGATTTACGAATCTGACCTGCGCCACGTCAACACCAATTCCGACTCGGAAGTACTGCTTAACGTGTTCGCGCACGAGCTGGCGCAACGCGGCAAACTGCAGCCCACCGAAGAAGACGTGTTCGCCGCTGTGACCGACGTGCACGAGCGCTGCCTGGGTGGCTACGCGGTGGTGGCGATGATCACCGGCTACGGCATTGTCGGTTTCCGCGACCCTAACGGCATTCGCCCGATTGTCTTCGGCCAGCGTCACACCGATGAAGGCGTCGAATACATGATCGCCTCGGAAAGCGTGTCGCTCGACGTGCTTGGCTTTACCTTGATCCGTGACCTGGCACCGGGCGAAGCGGTGTACATCACCGAGGAAGGCAAGCTGTTTACCCGTCAGTGCGCGGCGAACCCGAAGTACGCGCCGTGCATCTTCGAACACGTCTACCTGGCGCGTCCGGATTCGATCATGGACGGCATCTCGGTGTACAAGGCGCGTCTGCGCATGGGCGAGAAGCTGGCCGATAAAATTCTGCGTGAGCGTCCGCAGCATGACATCGACGTGGTCATCCCGATTCCGGATACCAGCCGCACCGCTGCGCTGGAGTTGGCCAACCACTTGGGTGTGAAGTTCCGCGAAGGCTTCGTGAAAAACCGTTACATCGGCCGCACCTTCATCATGCCCGGTCAGGCCGCACGCAAAAAATCCGTGCGCCAGAAGCTCAATGCCATCGAACTGGAGTTTCGTGGCAAGAACGTGATGCTGGTGGATGACTCCATCGTGCGCGGCACCACCTGTAAGCAGATCATCCAGATGGCCCGCGAAGCCGGGGCGAAGAACGTTTACTTCTGCTCGGCAGCGCCAGCGGTGCGTTACCCGAACGTGTACGGCATCGACATGCCTAGCGCCCACGAGTTGATTGCGCACGGTCGCACCACTGAAGAAGTTTGCGAGCTGATCGGTGCTGACTGGCTGATCTATCAGGATCTGCCAGACCTGATCGAGGCCGTCAGCGGCAGCAAGAAGATCAAGATCGACAATTTCGACTGCGCGGTATTCGACGGCAAGTACGTCACCGGTGACGTTGACGAGGCTTATCTGAACAAGATTGAGCAGGCGCGCAACGATGTTTCGAAGGTCAAGTCGCAGGCGGTCAGCGCGATTATCGACCTGTACAACAACTAAGCCATTAGTTCTTGGCGGTCGGCCCGGATGTATGCGGGCCCGTTTGCAATCTTTAGCCCGGAGCCTATCCGGGCTTTTGCTGTGAAGAGGTAGGTATGAGTCAGGAATGGCAAGCGGGACGTCTGGACAGCGATCTTGAAGGCGTCGGCTTCGACACCTTGGCGGTGCGCGCCGGTCAGCATCGCTCCCCCGAGGGCGAGCACAGCGAGGCGATTTATCCGACGTCCAGCTACGTGTTCCGTTCTGCGGCCGATGCGGCTGCGCGCTTTGCTGGCGAAGTGCCGGGCAATGTTTACTCGCGCTATACCAACCCGACCGTACGTGCCTTTGAAGAGCGTATCGCCGCGCTGGAAGGGGCCGAGCAAGCCGTGGCGACCTCGTCTGGCATGTCGGCGATTCTGGCTATTGTCATGAGCCTGTGCAGTGCGGGTGACCATGTGCTGGTGTCGCGCAGCGTATTCGGCTCGACCATCAGCCTGTTCGAGAAGTACCTCAAGCGCTTTGGTGTGCAGGTTGATTATGTGCCGTTGGCGGATCTCGACGGCTGGGCGGCTGCCTTCAAGCCCAACACCAAGTTGCTGTTTGTCGAGTCTCCGTCCAACCCGCTGGCCGAGTTGGTGGACATCGCCGCGCTGGCCGACATCGCCCATCGCAACGGCGCGTTGCTGGCGGTGGACAACTGCTTTTGCACCCCGGCCTTGCAGCAGCCGATCAAGCTCGGTGCGGATGTGGTGATGCATTCGGCCACCAAGTACATCGACGGCCAAGGCCGCAGCATGGGTGGGGTGGTGGCGGGCTCGGCCAAGTTGATGGCCGATGTGGTGGGTTTTCTGCGCACCGCCGGGCCGACGCTGAGCCCCTTCAATGCCTGGATCTTCCTCAAAGGCCTGGAAACCCTGCGCATCCGTATGCAGGCCCATTGCGCCAGTGCGCTGCACTTGGCGCAGTGGCTGGAGCAGCAGCCCGGTATTGAGCACGTGTATTACGCCGGTTTACCCAGCCACCCTCAGCATGAACTGGCCAAGCGTCAGCAGAGCGCCTTCGGTGCTGTGGTCAGCTTTGAGGTGGCGGGCGGTAAAGAAGCTGCCTGGCGTTTTATCGATGCCACGCGGGTGATTTCCATCACCACCAACCTGGGTGATACGAAAACCACCATCGCACATCCGGCGACCACTTCGCATGGCCGTTTGACTCCGGCCGAGCGTGCCAATGCCGGTATTCGCGACAACCTGATCCGCGTTGCTGTGGGTCTGGAAGACTTGGTCGACCTTAAGGCCGATCTGGCACGCGGTCTGGCAGCGCTCTAATACAGGCCCCAGAAAAGGCCCAAAGTCAGTCTGCTGACTCACGTCATCTTATGCGGGGGGGCGGCACCGATGATGGCGTGCATGGCAAACCTCGATCGTTGTTTTTATTGTTTTAACCATCCGCGCAGGGCAGGTGGCTTGATAAGGCAAATTATTGCGTGACCGGGGGGCGTTGGCTCAATGACAATTAGCGCCTTTCCTGCGGCCGGAATGGTCGCAGATGTCACGGTGGAGTGTGCGGGATGCCAGGTTTACCCCCGGTTGGTCAGATGCCTGACCCGGTCTTGATCGCTGAAGTGCATGACGCCTTTGGCGTAATTCAGGTGGTCGAGATGGGGGCCTACCGTTTTCTTGAATTCGGTGAGGCGATTGAGCAGAGCTGCGTGTACATGCCTGACCCCAGCTGGCTGGAGTACGACTACACCCGCGCCATGCTGCTCGGTGCGCTGTGCCATGAACAGCCGGAGAGCGCGCTGTTTCTGGGGTTGGGTGCGGGCAACCTGACGCAGGCCTGCCTGAAGTTCCTGCCGCTGGACGATGTGGAAGTGATCGAACTGCGTCCCGATGTGCCGCGCCTTGCTATGGAACACATGGGCCTGACCGACGATCCGCGCCTGACCATCCGCATTGGCGATGCCATGCAACTGCTGGACAGCGCCGAGAAAACCGACCTGCTGTTTGTTGACCTGTATACCGACCACGGGCCGGCCACCGGGCATCTGGCCTGGCGCTTTCTGGAAGACTGCCAGAAGCAGCTTAATCCCGGCGGTTGGTTGATTATTAATCAGTGGGCCGGCAATGACGGCAAGCCACTCGGCGCGCCACTGCTGCGCGGCCTTTACCACCGGCATTACTGGGAATGCCCGGTGAAAGAGGGCAACGTGGTGTTATTGATCCCCGCTGATGTGGATCAAGAGATTGATTTTGCTGAGCTGCGCCGCCGCAATGCGCTGCTGGCGCCGCAGTTCGGTTATTCGCTGGAATCGTTGATTAACGCGTTGCGTCCGGCGACCTGAGCTCGTCGTCGGTTTTCTTATGGTGCGGGGCGAGAAACACCGTGCTCCTATTTGCTCGATTTAGCTGCGCTCTACGCCAACTGGCTGTGCCAGTGTGGCGTAGAGCGAGCGGGCTTATCGACCTTTGAAGTCACCCGGCCGGCGTTCAAGCATGGCCTTTACACCTTCCTGCGCATCTTCACTGGCCATCAGCCGTGTGACGGTTTTATGCAGGCTGGCGGCCGCAGCATTCGGGCCTTCCACCACCGCCTGGCGTGCGGAGGCCAAGGTGGCTTGCACGCCAAGCGGAGCTTGCGCGGCAATACGCTCGGCTAGCCACAGCGCTTTAGGCATTAATTCTTCGCTGGCCACCACCTCTTGCACCAGCCCCAAGCGGTAGGCTTCATGGGCATCGAACTCATCCCCGGTGAGCAGCCAGCGCATGGCATTACCCCAGCCCGCCGTCTGATGCATACGCAGGGTGGCTCCGCCAAAGGGGAAGATGCCGCGCTGCACTTCCATCTGCGCAAAGCGGGTGTTGCTGGAGCACAGGTTGATGTCTGAGGCGAGCATCAGCTCGATGCCGATGGTGTAGCAGTAGCCTTGCGCAGCAACGATCACCGGCTTGCTCACGCGCGGCCCGCCAAAAACGCCCCAGGGGTCGCAGCCTGTTTCGGGTATTTTCCAACCGGCGGCAAACTGAGCCGCCACGTTGGCCAGGTCCAGCCCTGCGGTGAAGTGCTCGCCGTGGGCAAACACCAGCGCCACCCGCGCCTCATCGTCACGTTCGAACTCGCCATAAGCCAGGCACATGTCATCCAGCATGGGCATGTCGAAGGCGTTGCGCTTACTCGCGCGATCGAGGCCGATCAACATGATGGCACCGCGTTTTTCACGGCTGACGCGGCCGTTACTGCTTTGGCTCATGGGGCTGACTCCTATGGGTTGGGCTGTGAAGCGCTTTGAGCAGGCTATCAGAGGATGGCTGTATGGCGAGGTATACGCGCTATTAATGATCTATTTGTGGAAAAGTCGGCACATCAGCCAGGTTTTCCGGTATAGTGCGCGCCGGTCAATTCTTGGCCACGTTCAGGTAGTACAGCTCGCCCGAAGGTTAACTTTGGCAGTTAGTCCCTTTTGCGGACTATCCTTGACGATTCATTTATCACACGTTTTCGCAAATCCCCGCTGACATGGCTGCCAGGGTGACCTCCGGGTCTTACACGGCATGCGTAGCTTTGGAATATGGGTCTTTGCGGATGCACTAGAGGCAGACCCATGACCCAGGAAATCGGCGGCTTCGCCGCTCTCGATCTACACCCCAATGTTCTCGCTGCTGTAATCGCTACTGGCTATGAAGAGCCTTCGGCTATTCAGATTCAAGCGATTCCAGTCATCCTCGCTGGCCACGACATGATCGGCCAGGCGCAGACCGGCACCGGTAAAACCGCAGCCTTTGCTTTACCAATCCTCAGCCGTATCGACCCGGCCAAGCGTCAGCCACAAGCGCTGATCCTGGCACCGACGCGTGAACTGGCGTTGCAGGTTGCCACTGCGTTTGAAACCTACGCCAAGCAAATGCCGGGCGTCAGTGTTATTGCCGTTTACGGCGGTGCGCCGATGGGCCCACAGCTCAAGGCCATCCGCAATGGCGCACAAATTGTTGTGGCTACCCCAGGTCGTCTGGTTGACCATCTGCGTCGCGACGAGAAAGTGCTGTCGACTATTCAGCACCTGGTCCTCGACGAAGCGGACGAAATGCTCAAGCTGGGCTTTATGGATGACCTCGAAGTCATCTTCAAGGCCATGCCGGAAAGCCGTCAGAGCGTGTTGTTCTCCGCCACGCTGCCGCACTCAATCCGTGCCATCGCAGAAAAACACCTGCGTGATCCTAAGCACGTCAAAATCGAAACCAAAACCCAGACCGTAACTGCTATTGAACAGGTGCATCTGATGGTTCACGCCGACCAGAAGCACGCCGCTGTCCTGCGTCTGCTGGAAGTCGAAGAGTTCGACGCGCTGATCGGTTTCGTGCGTACCAAGCAAGCTACCCTGGACCTGGCCGCCGCGCTGGAAGCCAAGGGCTACAAGGCTGCCGCATTGAACGGCGACATCGCGCAGAACCAGCGTGAGCGCGTCATCGATTCGCTGAAAGATGGCCGCCTGGACATCGTGATCGCCACTGACGTTGCCGCTCGCGGCCTTGACGTACCGCGCATCACCCACGTGATGAACGTGGACATGCCTTACGATCCGGAATCCTACGTTCACCGTATCGGCCGTACCGGTCGTGCTGGTCGTACCGGTCGTGCGCTGCTGCTGGTAACGCCACGTGAGCGTCGCATGCTGCAGGTGATCGAGCGTGTAACCGGGCAGAAAGTCGGTGAAGTGAAGCTGCCGGACGCCCAGCAAGTACTGGACGCACGCATCAAGAAGTTGACCAACAGCTTGGCACCGCTGGTGGCCGATGCTGAAGCCAGCCATGGTGATCTGCTTGATCGCTTGACGGCCGACATCGGTTGCAGCCCACGTGCTTTGGCTGCCGCTCTGCTGCGCAAGGCCACCAATGGCCAAGCCCTGACCCTGGCTGAAGTCCAGCGTGATCAGCCGCTGGTTCCGGGTAGCGGCAGCAGCGCTCCGCGTGAACGCAGCGAGCGCAGTGACCGTGGCGGTGATCGTCCTGAGCGCGAAGGCGGCCGTGAGCGTCGTGCTCCAGTACCGTTGAGTGAAGGCAAAGCGCGTTGCCGTACCGCCTTGGGCGCTCGCGACGGTATCGCCGCGAAGAACCTGCTGGGTGCAATCCTCAATGAAGGCGGCCTGGTCCGTGAAGATATCGGTCGCATCCAGGTGCGCGAGAGCTTCAGCCTGGTCGAGTTGCCGGAAGAAGGTCTTGATCGCCTGTTGGGCAAGCTGAAAGACACCCGTGTGGGTGGCAAGCCGCTCAAGCTGCGTCGTTATCGCGAAGATTAATATCGCGCCGGTTCGCCTGAGGAGGCATAACACGGGTTAACCGAGTTTGTCTCCCGCAGGCCAGCCCAATAAAAAATCCGCTGTCAGGACACTGGCAGCGGATTTTTTATTGGGCGTTCGGTGATGACGTGGACGTTACGGCGTTTCGTGCCACAGGCGCAGCGGTTTGTCTTCGGCCGGCCACAAACGCAGTTGTTCGATGGCGGAGAAGTCCCAGCGCTGGACTTGGCCGAGGCTGCTGAGGAAGCGTTGTTCTTGCTCCATCAGCGCGGGCGCACAGAGTTTGCGCGTACTGCCGGGTGTGCTGAAGGTCAGTGTTTTTCCGTCCAGCGTGTAATCGGCGAACCAGTGGTTACAGCCGGCGTTACCGTAGGCACGGCCGTCTTGACCGAAAATTATGGTCAGGTTGCTGCGGTCGATCAGCGGGCGCTCGCCAATCCATTCCACCCGGTAGGTGTGCTCTGTTTCCAGTTGCGCTTCAGGCGTGGCGCAGCCCATCAAGCCTGCAGCGAGCAGGCCGATCGTCAGTACGCGTTTCATGCAGCCTCCTTGTTGATGCACGCGGGGCACAGGTGCTTGGCGTTTTTCGGCCAACCGAGTTCCTTGATACGCGCCTCGGCAGCCGGCGCCTGGGCTTTTTTGCCGAGGCTGGCATCAACGGCAAACTCGAAATTCAGTTGCGCATTGCAGCTGTCACAGTTGGCCTGCCAGTTGAAAATCGCCAATTCCTTGAAGGCCGGCCCGGTGGCTACAGCTACCCACTGGCCACGCGGGTTGATCAGGTGGCGGACTTTGTCAGCCTGCAGGCGCATGGACAGCTCGCGGCTGCCTTTCAGCGTTACCAGTAAGGTGTCTCCGCTTTGGATCGAGCCGCCATTGCCGGTGACCTGATAACGGCCCGGTGCCAATGCGCGGCATTCAATCAGGGTGTGCTCGGGGTTGAGCAGGTTGTAGCGAAAGTCGTGTTCAGCCATGAATCCTCCAAATAGATGCAAATGCTATCACGCGCTCGGAAGCAGCTGATTGATGGGTTTACCGGCCAGCCAGGCGGTTATGTTGTCGCGGGTGGTGTTGGCAATGGCCGCCAGGGCTTCGTGGGTGAGAAAAGCCTGGTGCGCGGTGATCAGCACATTGGGGAAGCTTAGCAAGCGCGCCAGCACATCATCCTGCAGCGGTTGCTCTGAGCAATCCTCGAAGAACAGGTCGGCTTCTTCTTCATACACATCCAGGCCCAGGTAGCCCAGTTGGCCGCTTTTCAGTGCGCCAATCAGGGCTGGGGTGTCGATCAGTGCGCCGCGTCCGGTGTTGATCAGCATGACGCCGCGTTTTATCTGCTGCAGGCGCGCGGCGTTGATCAAATGGTGGGTGGCAGCGTTCAGTGGGCAATGCAGGCTGATGATGTCGCTGCGTTGCAGCACCTCATCCAGACTCACCTGCTGCGCGCCCAGCTGATTTAACTGCGCCACTGGCAAAGGGTCATTGATCAGCAGGTGGCAGCCAAAACCGGCCATGATGCGAGCGAACGTCAGGCCGATTTGCCCCGCACCGATAATGCCGACAGTTTTGCCGTGCAGATCAAAACCGGTGAGCCCGCGTAGGCTGAAATCCCCCTCGCGGGTGCGGTTAAACGCGCGGTGCGTGCGGCGGTTTAGGGTCATGATCAAGGCCAGCGCATGTTCGGCGACGGCGTGCGGTGAATAGGCGGGTACCCGTACCACGGTTAAGCCAAGGCGCTGCGCGGCGTGCAGATCAACGTGGTTGTAACCGGCCGAGCGCAGGGCAATCAGCCGGGTTCCGCCTGCTGCCAGTTGCTGCAGCACCGTGGCACTGAGGTCGTCGTTGATAAACGCGCACACCACCTCATACCCCGCCGCCAGGCCGGCGGTATCCGCGCGCAGGTGAGCGTCCTGAAAGTTCAGCTGCCAGTCTTGAGGCAGTGCGGCGGCGTTGAAGCTCTGCTGGTCGTAGGGTTTGCTGCTGAATAGAACAACGCGCATGGGCATCCTCTGAATTTTTAGGCGCTGGTCAGCGCATAGTCGGCCAGTCGCTCAATGGCCGCATCCAGTTCGTCCAGGGCTTGTTGGGCGGCTGGGTCGTTCTGTTTGAGCAGGGTTTCGCTGCGTTGGCAGGCGGCGCGTAGTTGCGGTACGCCACAGTAACGGGTGGCGCCGTGCAGGCGATGCACGCGTTCGATCAGGCTGTTGCGCTCAGCGCTTTCGCGGGCCTGGCGAATGGCCTGGCGGTCGCCGGGCAGGCCGGCCAGGAGCATGTTCAACATGTCGGCGGCGAGATCAGCTTTACCGGCGGCCAGGCGCAGGCCTTCTTCGTTATCCAGTACGCTGAGGCTAGGTTTGGCGCTGCTGCTGAGGCTGTGTTCGCTTGGCTGATTGCGCAACGCCAGGCCGGTCCATTTCAGCACCACCTGGGCCAACTGGCGTTCGCTGATCGGCTTGGTCAGGTAATCGTCCAGGCCGCTTTGCAACAGCGCGCGTTTCTCGTTGGCCAAGGCGTGGGCCGTGAGGGCGACAATCGGCACCGGGTTTAGCTCTTGGGTGTTCTCGTGCTGACGTATTGCTTGCGTGGCTTGGCGGCCGTCCATGCCCGGCATTTGCACGTCCATAAAGATCAGGTCGTAGAGGTGTTTGGCCGCTTTTTCCACGGCTTCAAAGCCGCTGCTGGCCACCGTCACTTGCGCGCCCATGTCTTCAAGCAGGGTTTGCACCAGCAACAGGTTGGCCGGGTTGTCGTCTACGCAGAGGATGACCGGCGCACGGCTAGGCGGCTGGTGGGTGACTTCAGCTGGGCTATGCAGCGGGCTGATAAGCTCGGCCAGGCCGCGTTGCAGCTTGCGCGTGCAAGGGGGCTTGGCTTGTAGTTGGCTGTAGGCGTCCGGCAGCAGTGTTTGGTACAGCGCATGCTCGGTGGTGGGGCATAGCAGCAGCGGTTTGCAGCCCAGGTGTTCGAGGTCACGCAGGTACACTTCCAGGCGCTCGGGCGGCAGGGTTTGGGTGCTGACGCCGAGCACCGCCAGTTCAATTGGTTGGGCGCTATGCCGGGCGTCGGTGACGGCATTGAGCAGGCTGTCGAGGTTTTCGAAACTGCTGACGATCAGGCCGCAGTCTTCAAGCTGGTGTTGCAGGGCTTGGCGGGCCAAATCGTGGTGTTCCAGGGCCGCCACACGGCGGCCAAGCAGCGGCGGCCGCGGTAGGTCTTCGGCGTCGTCGCGGGCTTTGGGCAGGTTGAGGGTGATCCAGAATTCCGAGCCCTGCTCAGGTGTGCTGTCGACGCCAATTTCACCGCCCATCTGTTCGATCAAGCGTTTGGAAATCACCAGCCCCAGGCCCGTGCCGCCAGCCTGGCGACTGAGTGAGTTGTCAGCCTGGCTGAACGCCTGGAACAGTTCGCGCAGGTCGTCATCAGACAGGCCGATGCCGGTGTCCTGCACGCTGATGCGCAGTTGTGCCTGGTCTGCACTTTCATCCTCCAGCATGGCGCGGATGACAATGGTGCCGGAACGGGTGAATTTGATGGCATTGCTCACCAGATTGGTCAGCACCTGTTTCAGGCGCAGCGGGTCGCCAATCAGCGACAGCGGCGTGTCGCGATAAACCAGGCTGAGCAACTCCAGCTGTTTAACATGAGCGGCGGGGGCGAGGATGGTCAGGGTGTCTTGCAGCACATCGCGCAGGTTGAACGGAATGTTTTCCAGTACCAGCTTGCCGGCTTCAATTTTCGAGAAGTCGAGAATCTCGTTGATGATCGCCAGCAGGCTGTCGGCGGATTTTTCGATGGTGCCCAGGTAGTCTTGCTGGCGCGGGGTGAGTTCGCTTTTTTGCAGTAACTTGGTGAAGCCAAGAATGCCATTGAGCGGCGTGCGGATTTCATGGCTCATGTTGGCGAGAAATTCCGACTTGATGCGGCTGGCTTCCAGCGCTTCTTTGCGCGCCAGGTCCAGTTCAATGTTCTGGATTTCGATGGTTTCCAGGTTTTGCCGCACGTCTTCGGTGGCTTGATCCACGCTGTGTTGCAGCTCTTCCTGGGCATTTTGCAGGGACTCGGCCATGCGGTTGATGCCCGAGGCCAACTCGTCCAGTTCATGGCTGCCCAGCGGCGGCAGGCGTGTTTGCAGATGGCCGTCTTTAAGCTGGGCGACGCTGTGTTTGATTTGCCGCAACGGCTCGTTGATGGTGCGGCTCATGCGCACCGCCAGCAGAGCGGTGACCATCAAACCGGTGACAATCAGCAGCAGGCTGGCCAGCAGGCTGCGGTAACCGCTGAGCAAGGTGCTGTGGTGCGACAGCTCCAACTCCACCCAACCGAGCAATTGGCTACCGGGTTTATCGGTGGCTTGGCCGGTAAGGCTTAAGTGCTGTTCGTAGACAGGCAAAAGAAAGCGCGTGGCATCTGGGTTGCTGCTTTGTGCGGGTTGCTGTTGGCTTACGCTCGGCAGACTGTTGAGCATGCTGGGGCCGGCATGCGCCAGGGGACTGCGTTCGCTCGCCAGAAAGCTCACGGCGCGCACATCGGGTTGCTCCAAGGCTTGATTGGCAATGCGTTGCAGTACATCACGGTCGCCGCTATTGAGCGCAGGTGCTGCCAACGGGGCGAGTTGCTCGATAATCATCTCCCCGCGTTGCACCAACTGCCCTTGCAGGCCCGAGAGCTGCACCCAAGTGAAATAACCACCCAATACCAACGCCAGCAAGCTGGTGGGCAGCAGGGTGAGCATTAGCACACGGCCTTTGATGCCTAAATCCTTTATCACGCGACGCCTCCTGGGGGAATGTTCGGCAGTGTAGCGATTCAATCGGCGAGAATCTTTAGGTGAGTGTCGCTTCTATAGTGGGTAGAATTGTTCTCATTTGAGAAGGCGTCTTTATCGTGCTCAGCGCTCACGTGCCCAGTGCCCGAATACTTGTGGTGGAAGACGATCCGTTACTGGCCAGTCATGTGCAACAGCAACTGTGTGCGGTCGGCTATCAGGTCTGCTTGTGTCAGGACGGCAATGAAGGCCTACAGCAGGCGTCTACGGGTGATTTTGATCTGGTCTTGCTCGATATTCTGTTGCCCGGCATCACGGGTTTGCAGGCGCTGCAGCGCTTGCGCGAGCGGCGAAGTGTGCCGGTTATTCTGATGTCGGCCTTGGGCGGCGAACAGGACCGGATTGCCGGGTTTAGTCAGGGTGCCGACGATTATTTGCCCAAGCCCTTCAGCATGGATGAAGTGAAGGTGCGCGTGGCTGCTGTGTTGCGCCGTGTGGCCTATGAGCGGCGCGAGTTGCAGCAGGTTGAGCTGGACCCGCAGTTGCAACTTGATGAGGCACGCATGGATGTGTCGCTCCAGAGGCAATGGGCAGAGTTGACGCAAACCGAGTTTCGTCTGTTGGAGCTGTTTTTGCGCCATCCGCAGGCGGTGATGAGCAAAGCCTTTCTTTATCAGCAGGTGTTGCGCCGCGCCTATTCACGGCATGACCGCAGCTTGGACATGCATGTCAGCCACCTACGGCGCAAATTGCAGGCATTGGGCTACAGCGCCGGGCGGTTGGAAACGGTGTGGGGCAAAGGCTATGTCTTCACCCGTGAGGAGGAGTGAGCGTGCCGGGGCGTCATTCACTGTATTGGCGGCTGGCACTGCTGGTCATGGCGTTTTGTCTGCTGATCATCTGGCTCAGTTGGTCTTGGGGTGGGCGCATCGAGTTTCGCGGTTACCTGCTCAGTAGCGCGGCGCAACAGCAGTTGCGTGATTATGCCGCTCAGGCCGAGCAAGCCTGGCGCACTGGCGGTGCCGAGGGTGTGGCGCAATGGCAACAGCACATGCAAGAACGGGAGCCTGTGTGGCTAAAGGTGGTAGGGCGTGATTTGCGCGCGCTGGGCACGCAGGCCTTGAGTCTGCAAGACAGCGAGCGTTTGACCGCGATGCGCCGTATCGACTGGCCGATGAGCAAGCGCAGTAGAGGCTTGCCAGTGATTGCCGTGCCGTTCCCACTCGAACCGCTCAGCGGTCAATTGGCGATGCAACTGCCTGCGCGCTTTATGCCTGAGGGTTTTACCTGGCACGCCCAGTTGCTGGTGCATGGCCTGCTACCTTGCGCGCTGGCATTGCTGCTCTGTGCAGTGCTTTATCGTCTGCTGATTACCCCACTGCAGCACCTGCGCGAACAAGCTAATGCCTTGCGTGATGAGAAACTGAGCGTGCGCACGGCCAGCCAAATCAGCGCGCGTCGCGACGAGTTGGGCGAACTGGGTCGCGCTTTCGATCACATGGCGGAACGTTTGCAGGGCATGTTGAACGTGCAACGCCAATTGTTGTGCGATCTGTCCCACGAGTTGCGCACGCCCCTTAGCCGATTGCGCGTGGCCTGTGAAAGTGGCCTTGAGGCTGAGCCATTGCGTCAGCGTCTGGAGCGTGAAATCGGCTGCATGCAGCAATTGGTGGATGACACTTTAGAGCTGATCTGGCTGGGCAACGAGCGTCCGCAACCGCCACTTGAACCTATCAGCCTGCCGTCACTCTGGGCGTTGTTGGCCGAAGATGCCTGCTTTGAAAGTGCCTGGCCGCAGGCTCAATTGCGTTGCCTGCTGCCGGATGACTGCTGCGTTCATGGGCATCTCAATGCCTTGGCTCAGGCGCTGGAAAATGGCTTGCGCAACGCCATTCGGCATTCCCCACCTGACGGCGTGATCCGTCTGGATGGCCGCCGTGAACAGGGTGACTGGCTGTTCTGGTTGGAGGATCAGGGCGGCGGTGTGGCTCCCGACCAACTGCAGCAGATGTTTTTGCCTTTTACCCGACTCACCACCGCCCGACCCGGTGGCGATGGTTTTGGTTTGGGCCTGGCGATTGCCCGTGGTGCTATGCAGATGCAGGGCGGGATAATGTGGGCTGAGAACACCGGCGAAGGGCTGCGCCTGAGTTTTCGCTTGAAGGCGGCTGCTTAATCGACTGATCCCTGAGCCCGTCTGTTTATCACGGTTTTTCGTTACCGACTTGGGACTTTGGTTCTGTTGCTTGAGCTACTCTGTTTTGGCAAGTCAACCGACCCTTAAATAAGGCGATTAGCTCGTAATGACTAAGGATGGTCTGAAGTAGTTGTGTATTTCTGGCTGACTTCAGCTCTTGCCGATTTTAAAAGCGGCGATTCGACCAAAACCGATCAAGTCATCCGTTTATTTCTGAGTTTCTAGCCCCCGCGAGCACCT
>LNFM01001559.1_pt1 | contig 51493 bp, 43 predicted proteins | sample 596031 | NCBI WGS metagenome assembly LNFM01 (sample SAMN04254537, study PRJNA301005) | activated carbon metagenome | isolation source: dual media filters at the Ann Arbor, Michigan drinking water treatment plant | place: USA: Ann Arbor | reverse complement strand
CTTGAATCCTTCGGTGTGAGAGCCTGGATTCTACCGGTGGCTGACTCTCTGACTATCGTTTCAAACGTTGCACTTATTCTATGAATTCAGGAAGTCATAATCCAGATAATTTATATACTCAGACCTGAGATATGTGAACTCACTAGTATCATCGGGAACTATTATTACGTTTCGAAAGTCACCCTTAGAATCAAGTAGCTCAACTCGGTAACCTAGACGACTGCTTACGAATCTCTCATTCTCTTGGATATCTGAAATAATTTCAGCAGTAGGTGAAAGGCGTACATCCTTAGCTGAAATCATTGCTTATTTTCCTGCGAACGAAGTATCTCCTCCTGTAGAAGAACTTGCAGGCCTGCAACTTTGGCTTGTATTGACCCTCTAGAATAACGGTCAGGCATATCACTGTTTCTAGCCCAGCCTCCCGCTGCCTCCTGAATAGGCGCCTTCATTATCTTGCGGCTTAATCCACTAGCTCCTTTGAATTTCTTATCCAGCGCTTGATTCAGAAGATCATGAAATGTGTTACGTAGGCGGTGGGGGCTTAACAATCCAGAAAACTCAGGGTGCCGCAGGATAAGTTCATTCAATATCGAGTTTGGCGTTTGGACCGACAATGGATTTCCATCACGGCATGAAAGAAATAAATAGCTAGATCTCTGCCAGCCTTCGAACTCTTTTCTTACATGGACTATGTAATGCTCAATCAGGGATGCGAAATCATCGTGTAACTCAACTTGCCGACCATAGGTTTTTACGGACGGAGACTCTGCGCGCGGATAGTTGATTACATCAGTGTTCTTCAATATATCGAAATACTTCCTCCTACCCGTAAGCTGAAAATCGTTCAGCTTTAATAGTAGCGTCTCACCCTTTCTATTCCCCGCAAGCATCAGAAGCAGCAGAAATATATAGTTCCGCCACTTCACCTTTGACGACTTCCAAGGATTACTCTTATTACTATAATCAGGGTCGATGATAGTTATGAACTTCACCTGCAGCTCAGGAGTAAGGCCAATCTTGTCTTTCCTGTCGCCCTTGTAAGGAGACTTAAGGTACAGCTTAAATCCTGCGTCCATTCGTTCATATAAACGCTTTGCTGCCTTTAGCTGCTGTATATTTCGCGAATACTGCCCCTCGTAAAAGAGCCAAAGGTATTCTAAAAATTTTCTTGCTCCCCGCATTCTAGCGCTATACCAGTTCTCGCCCACTCGCTCCCCGGATTGTAGGCCGTATCCACAATATGAGGAGAATGACTCAATCTCACCGATAGTGAACGGCACAAGATCCACTATCCGCTGAATCAAATTAATATTCTTGCTCTCGCAGAACCTATACAGGGCCAGAATTGAATTCTGGTCCACCCTTATTGTGTTAGGTTTCGCACCATTATCGAATCGTTGTAGTGCATATGCTCCGGCAAATAGATCAATTTGATCGTTTTCAGCCACGAGCTGGAGTTTGAGCCCACCTAACTTAGTGAACTCAACTTGGACTAATGAATATCGAGAGGGCTTCAAATGACACACCGCACAAGAACGAGCGCGGCAGCCTAGAGGCAGCTAGATGAGGAGTCAATAATGAAACGAATTAACAGCTATACGATCATTTTTTCCGAGATGAAAAAAATGAAACACGTTTCAAGCCGCTGTAGAGAATGCATAAAATGAAAAGCCCCGACTAGCGGGGCTTACAGAGAGTTATCCACAGAAAATGAGATAATCTCTATTTAATTCACCGCATCTTTCAGGGACTTGCCCGGCTTGAAGGCGACGGTGTTGCTGGCTTTGATCTTCACAGGCTCCCCGGTTTGCGGGTTTTTGCCGGTGCGTGCACCCCGGTGACGTTGCAGGAAGGTGCCGAAACCGACCAGGGTCACACTGTCCTTGCGGTTCAGTGCATGGGTGATTTCTTCCAGCACGGCGTTGAGTACGCGGTTGGCTTGATCCTTGGTCAGATCAGCCTTTTCGGCGATAGCGGCGGCGAGTTCCGGTTTACGCATAAATGCCTCTTAGACGGTTTTTTGTTGTTGTGTCCGTGCTGCTCTCAGAACAGCGCCCAAGGCGCCGCAACAGCTCTGCGCTGCGGCAGACTGAGGGAGAATGGCACGCCGTTGGGGCCTGCGCCAGTACTGCCCGGCGCTTTAAATCGGCAAGATTGTGGCGTATCCGACAGAACGCCCGACGTTTATGCCAGAAGCGCTGGCAACAGCTTATTGAGGGCCAGTTTCTCCTGCACGGCGCTGCCGGTCAGGGCGTAGCCCAGCAGGCTGCCGTCGGCCGCCAGGCAACGCGCGCGGATGTCCGCACCGCTGCCCTCGACATGCCACTGACCCTGCATGCCCTGGGGCGGCGGCGACACCACCAGCGGGCAGACTGGAGTCTTTACGGTGATCGGCATCGGGCCATAGCTGACCGCCGCCGGCTTGCCCGCCAAGGTCTGCGCCAGAGCGCGAGCACAGGCCATCAGCGGCATCACGTAGAGCAAGTTAAGGCCGTCGACCTCAGCGCAATCCCCCAGGGCATGGATATTCGCATGGCTGGTGCGCAGCAGCCGGTCGACCACCACGCCACGATTCACCGCCAACCCCGCCGCTGCGGCCATGTCGGTGCGCGGACGCAAGCCCACGGCTGACAGCACCAGGTCGCAGGCAATCACCTGGCCGTCGGACAGGTGCGCCTGCAGGCCGTCACCGTCACGCTCCAGACGCAGCAGCACCGGCCCTAGGTGGAAACGCGCGCCCAACCCTTCCAGCCCAGCTTGCACCGCAGCGGCCGCAACAGTTGGCAAGAGTGCCGGCATCACCTGCTCGCACGGCGCGACCAGCTCGACTTGATAACCGCCGAGCAGCAGGTCATTGGCGTATTCACAGCCGATCAGGCCTACGCCGAGGATCAGCACGCGCTGCTTGCCCGCGGCGGCCTGGCGAAAGCGTGCGTAGTCTTCCAGGTCATTGACCGGGTAGAGCGCATCCTGAGCGTCGCCCTCGACCGGAGGACGAATGACTTCGGCGCCCCAGGCCAGCACCAGGTCACGGTACGGCTGGGCTTCTTCGCCAATCCAGATCTGCTGGTGGCCCGGGTCGATGCCCGTAATACGTGTATGAGTGCGCACTTCGGCATTCAGTTGTTCGGCCATGGCGCCGGGCTCGGCCATCGCCAGGCTGTCGGCGTCCTTGCCCTTGGCAAAACCGGTGGAGAGCATCGGTTTGGAGTAGGAGCGCCCGTCATCGGCACTGATCAGCAGCAGCGGGGTTTCGCTGTCGAGCTTGCGAAACTCGCGCGCCAGGTTGTAGCCCGCCAGGCCCGTTCCCACGATCACCACCGGTGCACTCATCAGACTGTCCTCCTACCCACGCCAAAACGACCGCCACGGCGAAAGCCGCGCGACAAAGGCGCTGATAATAAAGCAATGATCAAACCGCTGCGCAGGTCAGACGGGACACGCGCAGGACGCGCGTGGAACCCACTGCACCCAGACGGGTGCAGTGGGGCATGGGTCAGACGATTTCGATCATCTCGAAATCCATCTTGCCGACGCCGCAGTCGGGGCACAGCCAATCGGCCGGCACATCTTCCCAGCGGGTGCCAGGGGCGATGCCGTCGTCCGGCCAGCCGTCACGCTCGTCGTAGATCAGCCCACAGACCACACATTGCCACTTTTTCATAACCACCTCAGGCATCTCTCACGGATGTTGCGCGGGCACGCTACCGTAATTGGGCGTACCCGCCAAGCGTGCATGCCGCCTACGGCAGCATGCCCATCATCCGCGCATGCTGATGTCAGGACGCGCGCACCAGCGGATCGCTGATGCCCATGCCGTACATCGCCAGCATGGTCAGGCTGCCCGCAGCCACGAGGTAGTAAAGGGTTGGCAGGATGGTTTTGCGCAGGGTGATGCCTTCACGACCCAACAGACCCACAGTGGCAGACGCTGCAACCACGTTGTGAATGGCGATCATGTTGCCCGCTGCAGCACCCACCGATTGCGAAGCCACCATCATCGCGCCCGAGACACCCAGCAGTTCGGCTGCGTTGAACTGGAACTGCGAGAGCATCAGGTTGGATACGGTGTTAGACCCCGCGATAAAGGCACCCAGGGCCCCCACAGCCGGCGCGAAGAACGGATAGACTCCGCCCACGGTATCCGCCACCAGTTGTGCCATGGCCACCGGCATGGACATCAGGTCCGAACCGTTGACGCCCGAGTTGATCAGGATGCGCACCATCGGGATGGTGAAGATCAGCACGAAACCAGCGCCCAGCAGGGTCTTGCTCGACTCGCTGATCGCCGCGGTCAGCTCGCGCATGCGCATGCGGTGCATGAAGAAGGTGATCAGCACGACGATGCAGAGGATGCCACCGGGCAGGTACAGCGGCTCGATAGTGCCCGAGATGCCGGTTTCACCCAGAATGTCCTTCCAGCCGAAGCTTAGCGACATCAGGCCGGCCTTGAGTTGCGGGAACACCCGCGAGGCCACCAGGAAGATCGCCAACAGCAGGTAAGGCGCCCAGGCCATCGGCACGGAGATCGGCGTCTTGCCAGCCACTTCCTCGATCTTCATCTCGATCTTGCCCATCCAATCGGACGGCCATTCATGCGCGGGGGCGAAGTCCCAGGTGTCCTTGGGCAGCAGGAAGCCAGCCTTGGCAGCCGGAACCACAATGGCCAGACCGACCAGCGCGCCGATCATCGACGGGAACTCAGGACCGAGGAACACGCCGGCCGCCATGTACGGCACCGAGAAGCAGATGGCGGTGAAGATGGCGAACGGCGCAACGGCCAGGCCTTCCTTCCACGACTGATTCTTGCCGAAGAAGCGGGTCATGATCATCACCATGATCAGCGGCATAAAGATGCCGATCAGACCGTGGGTGATGGCAACACGCGAGTAGATCAGGTGGAACAGCACCTCCCAGTTGCTGCCCACAGCGAGCAGTTGCTCACTGATACCGGTCTTGTCCAGGCCGGACCCCACGCCGACCAGGATGGGCGTGCCCACCGCACCGAACGACACAGGCGTGGACTGCACCATCATGCCCAGTACCACCGCAGCCAGCGCGGGGAACCCCAGTGCCACCAGCAGCGGCGCGGCCACCGCGGCAGGCGTGCCGAAGCCCGAAGCACCCTCGATAAAGCAGCCGAACAGCCAGGCCACGATCAGCGCCTGCACCCGGCGGTCCGGGGTGATGTTGGCAAAGCCGCGACGGATCGCGCTGATGCCCCCCGAGTGTTTGAGGGTGTTGAGCAGCAGAATCGCCCCGAAGATGATCCACAGGATTGCCGCAGTGAGGATCAAGCCTTGCAAGCTGGACGCGATGACCCGGTTGAAGGACATGTCCCAAGCGGTCAAGCCGATCACGGCGGTGAGCAGAAAGACCACCGGCATGGCGTATTTGGCTGGCCAGCGGAAGCCGATCAGTAGCACGCCTGCCAGCACCAGTGGCACAAAGGCCAGGATGGACAGCATTGTTTGACTCATGGGTTGGTTCCTTTTTCTTTTTGTGAACCACAGTTTCCCGGGTTATCCCGGCGCCACGCATCTGGAACGCAGGTTCGCTGCGCCCCGTGAGCCGTGCCGGTGAGGGTCACTCACCGTCACACTCATGCTCGAAAGCCCCGACGGCCAGAAGCCGTCGGGGCTGGTGTTGCTGTACGTCCATCGAGCGGGAGGCTGTCGCCGCTAAAGCCTTGGTTTGTATAGGAACGAGATTCGCGAAATTCGCGACATTCGCGACAGCATCGCGAATAAATTCGCTCCTACAGGGATTCACCAGCGGCTCAACTATCGCTTTCCTGCCCAACCCGCGCACATTTATGTACGTCGTGCTTAACCCTTATGCTTGAAGCGCAGACGCCAGGCGTGCAGCAAGGGTTCGGTGTAGCCAGACGGCTGCTCGCGGCCCTTGAACACCAGGTCGCTGGCGGCCTGGAACGCGGCCGAGTCGGCAAAATTGGCGGCCATTGGGCGGTACAGCGGGTCACCGGCGTTTTGCTGGTCGACCACCTTGGCCATACGCTCCAGGGTTTCGCGCACCTGCTCCTCAGTCGCCACGCCATGATGCAGCCAGTTGGCAATGTGCTGGCTGGAGATACGCAGGGTCGCGCGGTCTTCCATCAGGCCGACGTTGTGGATATCCGGCACCTTCGAGCAGCCGACGCCCTGCTCCACCCAGCGCACCACGTAACCGAGGATGCCCTGGCAGTTGTTGTCCAGCTCCTGCTGGATGTCCACAGCAGCCCAGGTCGGCTCGGCGGCGACCGGCACGCTGAGCAGGTCATTGAGCAGGCTGTCGCGCTGGGCATCGAGGTCGATCAGTTCCAGCTCCTGCTGCACGGCCTGCACATCGACCTGGTGGTAGTGCAGCGCGTGCAGCACGGCAGCGGTCGGCGAGGGCACCCAAGCGGTGTTGGCACCGGCCTTGGGGTGGCCAATTTTCTGCACCAGCATGTCAGCCATCAGGTCAGGCATGGCCCACATGCCCTTGCCGATCTGAGCACGACCACGCAGGCCGCAGTTGAGCCCGACCAGCACGTTGTTGCGCTCGTAAGCCTGAATCCACTTGGTGGTTTTCATGTCGCCCTTGCGCAGCATCGGGCCGGCTTCCATGGCCGTGTGCATTTCGTCGCCGGTGCGGTCGAGGAAACCGGTGTTGATGAACGCTACCCGTGCAGACGCTGCGCCGATACAGGCTTTGAGGTTGACGCTGGTGCGCCGCTCCTCGTCCATGATGCCCATTTTCAGGGTGTGACGCGGCAGCTTGAGCAGGTCTTCGACACGGCCAAACAGCTGGTCGGCGAACGCCACCTCAGCTGGGCCGTGCATCTTCGGCTTGACGATGTAGACGCTGCCGGTGCGCGAGTTACCCTGGCGCTTGAGGTCATGCAGGGCGATCAGGCTGGTCATCACGCCATCGAGGATACCTTCGGGGATTTCGTGGCCTTCGCCGTCGAGGATCGCCGGGTTGCTCATCAGATGACCGACGTTGCGCACGAACAGCAACGAGCGGCCGTGCAGGCTCAGGCTGGTGCCGTCGGCAGCGGTGTACTGACGGTCCGGGTTGAGGCGGCGGGTGATGCGCTTGCCGCCCTTGTCCAGTTCTTCAGTCAGGTCGCCCTTCATCAGGCCCAGCCAGTTGCGGTAGATCACCACCTTGTCGTCAGCATCTACGGCCGCAACCGAGTCTTCACAGTCGAGGATGGTCGACAGTGCCGCTTCGATCAGCAGGTCCTTGACCCCCGCCGTATCGGTCTGGCCGATCAGGCTGCTCGGGTCGATCTGGATCTCCACATGCAGGCCGTTGTTCTTCAGCAAAATCGCGCTCGGCTGGGCACTGTCGCCCTGGAACCCGATGAATTTTTCTGGCTGCTTGAGGCCGCTATGGGCGCCACCGGCCAGCACCACCTGCAACTGCCCGTCGACAATCTGATAGCTGCGCGCGTCGGCGTGGCTGCCGCTGGCCAGCGGCGCCGCCTGGTCGAGGAAGGCACGGGCGAAGGCGATGACCTTGGCGCCACGCACCTGGTTGTAACCGGGGCCTTTGCTGGCGCCATCGGCTTCGCTGATCGCATCGGTGCCGTAGAGCGCGTCGTACAGGGAACCCCAGCGGGCGTTGGCGGCGTTCAGCGCGTAGCGCGCGTTCATCACCGGCACCACCAGTTGCGGGCCGGCCTGGCTGGTGATTTCGCTGTCGACATTCGCCGTGCTGGCGCGCACCTGGGCCGGCTGCGGCTGCAGATAGCCGATGGACTCAAGGAAGCTGCGGTACGCCGGCATGTCGCGGACGGGGCCTGGGTTGGCGCGGTGCCAGCCATCCAGCTCGGCCTGCAGGCGATCACGTTCGGCCAGCAGCGCACGGTTCTGCGGCGCCAGGTCATGCACCAGGGCATCGAACCCGGCCCAGAAGGCGTCACGGTCCAGGCCGGTGCCAGGCAGTACTTCTTCGTCGACGAAACGCTGCAGGTTGGCGGCTACTTGCAGGCGCTGGCAGTTCACGCGGTCGGTCATCATGGTTCTCCTGTTTAACTGCCCGCGCTGCGAAGGCTGGGGCCACTACATGGATAAGTGCCGGCGCAGGCCGGCGCCTGAAAGGTTAAAGCGCCGCAGCGCCAGCTTTGGCCACCTGGGCGTCCTGGTCGGCCTTCACACCCGACACACCCACCGCCCCGACCACCTGACCGTCGACCAGCACCGGTACACCGCCTTCCAGCGAGGTCACCAGCGGCGCGGAGAGAAATGCACTGCGCCCGCCGTTGACCATGTCTTCGTAGCCCTTGGTTTCGCGACGACCCAAGGCCGACGTACGCGCCTTTTCGGTGGCGATGTAGGCGCCAATGGGGGCGCAGCCGTCGAGGCGTTCCAGGGCCAGCGGGTGACCGCCGTCATCGACCACGGCAATGCTCACAGCCCAGTTGTTGGCTTGGGCCTCGGCGCGTGCAGCGGCGAGGATGCGGGTCACTTCGGTCTGGCTGAGTACGGCTTTGCTGATCATCTTCTGTCCTCTGATAAATAGGGGGTGGCGTCGGTTCAACCCATCGCGTCTTCGACCAGCTCGATCCAGTGCCGTACCGGGGTGCGGCCGGCGCCGTCGAGGTGGGTCTGGCAGCCGATGTTGGCGGTGGCGATGACCTGGGGTTTGCCGCTTTCCAGCGCGGTGAGCTTGTTGTCGCGCAGTTGCCGCGACAGCTCGGGCTGGGTAAGCGAATAGGTACCGGCCGAACCACAGCACAGGTGGCTGTCGGGCACGGCGGTGAGGCTAAAGCCCAGGCGGGTCAGCACGTCTTCGACGGCGCCACCGAGCTTCTGCGCATGTTGCAGGGTGCAGGGGCAATGGAAGGCCAGGCGCAGATCGCTGGCCACGCCCAGGGTTTCCAGGGGTTCGCCGCGCAGCACTTCGACCAGGTCCTTGGCCCGGGCACTGACCTGGGCGGCCTTGGCCGCGTAGGCTGGGTCATCCTTGAGCAAATGGCCGTATTCCTTGACGAAGGCACCGCAGCCGCTGGCAGTCTGCACGATGGCCTCGGCGCCGGCTTCGAGCGCCGGCCACCAGGCATCGATGTTGCGCCGCGCGCGTTCCAGGCCCTGCTCCTGCGCATTCAGGTGATAGTCCACGGCGCCGCAGCAGCCGGCCTCGCGGATCGGCGTGACGCTAATCCCCAAACGGTCCAGCACCCGCGCGGTGGCGGCGTTGGTGTTGGGCGACAGCCCCGGCTGCACGCAGCCTTCGAGCATCAGCACGCGGCGGGCGTGCTGCACGGCAGGCCGCGCCTTGGCCGGCTGCGCCGTGCGCGGCAACTTGGCCTTGAGCGACGCCGGCAGCAGCGGGCGGAATACCTGGCCGAGCTGGGTCAGCCCCTTGAACAGCGCCGGGCGCGGCACCACGGCGCGCAGGCCTTCACGCAGCATGCGCTGCTCCAATGGCCGTGGCACGGCGGCATCGACCACGGCGCGGCCGATGTCCAGCAGGTTGTGGTACTGCACACCCGACGGGCAGGTGGTCTCGCAGTTGCGGCAGGTGAGGCAACGGTCCAGGTGCAACTGGGTCTTGGCGGTGACCTCGTTGCCCTCCAGCACCTGCTTGATCAGGTAGATGCGCCCACGCGGGCCATCGAGTTCATCGCCCAGCAGTTGATAAGTCGGGCAGGTGGCGTTGCAAAAGCCGCAGTGCACGCACGAGCGCAGGATGCGTTCGGCTTCTTCGCCGCGCGGCAACTGCTTGGCCTGTTCGCTCAGGTTGGTTTGCATGGTTCAGATCTCTGCGTACAGGCGGCCGGGGTTGAAGATCCCTTGCGGGTCGAGCTGGGCTTTGAGCTGGCGGTGATAGCGCAACAGCGGCTCGGCCAAGGGCGCGAAGGGGCTGTCGCAGACGCCGGCGGTAAAGCAGCTGGCGTGGCCACCGACCGCTGCAACCGCCTGGCGAATCGTGGCGGAGTCGGCGTCGCTCTTGAGCCAGCGCTGGGCGCCGCCCCAATCGACCAGTTGCTCGCCCGGCAGGTCGAGCACACCGGTGTTGTTGGGCAGCGACAGGCGCCACAGCGGGCGCGAGTCAGCAAAGAACGCGAGCTGCTGCTCGTTGAGCGCCTCCCAGTAATCACCATCGAGCCGCTCACCACCCAGGCGCGCCTGGGCGGCGATCACCGAACCCTCGCCCCCTTCCAGGCGCAGGTGCAGGGCCTGGCCGTCATGGCAGGCGGCGCTCAACGGCACCGGCTGCTGGCCCCACTCGGCGAGCTTACGCAGCGCCGTGGCGAGGTCCATGTCCAGGCGCAGGCTGAGGCGCTGGCGCGGCACCGGCAGCACCTTGAGCGACACCTCGGTGACCACGCCCAGGCAACCAAAGCTGCCGGCAAGCAAACGCGAGAGGTCGTAACCGGCGACGTTCTTCATCACCTCACCGCCGAAGCGCAGGTGCTTGCCGGTGCCGGTGATCAGTCGCGTACCCAGTACCAGGTCGCGCACGCCACCGGCCCAAGGCCGACGCGGACCGGCCAGACCGGCCGCGAGCATGCCGCCAACCGTGGCACCGTCGCTGCCCTCGCGGGCAAACCGCGGTGGTTCGCAGGTGAGCATCTGCCCAGCTTCGGCCAGGGCCGCCTGCAGTTCGCTGAGCGGCGTGCCGGCGCGGGCGGTGATCACCAGCTCGGTTGGGTCGTAACTGACGATGCCACGGTGGCTGCGGGTATCGAGCACTTCACCGGCCACTTTGCGGCCGAGAAACGCTTTGCTGTTACCACCCTGAATACGCAGCGGCGTGCCGCTGTTAAGGGCGTGGTTGACCTGTTCCAGCAGCGCGGCGCTGGCGTCGACGTCGGGGCGCGAAAGCATCAGAAACGCTCCAGATCAGGAAACGGCAGCTGGCCGTGGTGCACGTGCATGGCACCAAACTCGGCGCAGCGGTGCAGGGTCGGGATGTTCTTGCCGGGGTTGAGCAGCCCCGCCGGGTCGAACGCCGCTTTCACCGCATGGAATAGGGTGATTTCATCGCTGTTGAACTGTGCGCACATCTGGTTGATCTTCTCGCGGCCCACGCCGTGCTCGCCGGTGATGCTGCCGCCGACCTTGACGCAGAGTTCGAGGATCTTGCCGCCCACCGCTTCAGCCCTTTCCAGCTCGCCGGGTTGGTTGGCATCGAAGAGAATCAGCGGGTGCATATTGCCGTCGCCGGCATGAAACACGTTGGCCACGCGCAGGCCGTATTCTTCGGACAATGCGGCGATGCCCTTGAGCACGCCCGGCAGCTCGCGACGCGGAATGGTGCCGTCCATGCAGTAGTAGTCCGGCGAGATCCGCCCGACCGCCGGGAAGGCGTTCTTGCGCCCGGCCCAAAACTTGACCCGCTCGGCTTCGTCGCGCGCCAGGCGCACTTCGGTCGCGCCGGCTTTTTCCAGCACCGCGCGCACGCGTTCGCAGTCGTCGGCCACATCCGCTTCTACGCCGTCCAGCTCACAGAGCAGGATGGCCTCGGCCTCCACCGGGTAACCGGCGTGGATAAAATCTTCAGCGGCGCGAATCGCCAGGTTGTCCATCATCTCCAAGCCACCGGGGATGATCCCGGCCGCGATGATGTCCCCCACTGCACGCCCAGCCTTCTCCACCGAGTCGAAGCTGGCCAGCAGCACCTTCGCTACCTGAGGCTTGGGCAGCAGCTTGACCGTGACTTCGGTGACGATGCCGAGCATGCCTTCGGAGCCGGTGAACAGCGCCAGCAGGTCGAAGCCCGGCGAGTCCAGGGCGTCGCTGCCCAAGGTCATGCGCTCACCGCAGGCGGTGAGAATCTCCACCTTGAGCAGGTTATGCACGGTCAGGCCGTACTTCAGGCAGTGCACGCCACCCGCGTTCTCGGCAACGTTGCCGCCAATCGAGCAGGCGATTTGCGAGGACGGGTCCGGCGCGTAATACAGATCAAAGGGCGCCGCCGCCTGGGAAATCGCCAGGTTGCGCACACCCGGCTGCACGCGGGCAAAGCGCCCGGCCGGGTCGATTTCGAGAATCTTGTTGAAGCGCGCCATCACCAGCAGGATGCCCTTCTCCAGCGGCAACGCACCGCCGGACAACCCGGTACCGGCACCGCGAGCGACCACGGGCACACCGCGCTGGTGACAGATTTTCAGCAGGGTTTCGACTTGCTCGATGCGTTCGGGCAGCACCACCAGCATGGGCGCGGTGCGGTAAGCCGACAGGCCGTCGCATTCGTAGGGGGTCAGGCCTTCCTGGGTGTGCAACACATCCAGATCAGGCAGGCGCGCGCGCAGCTCATCCAGCAGGGCTGCTTTATCGACCGTCGGCAGGACGCCGTCGACGCGCTCATCGTAAAGAATGCTCATGGCAGGCTCTTTTTCAGGCAGCGTTATTGTTGTTGTGCAGGCCGGCAACGGTCGCCAGCCTGCTTATGGCGCCAAGGTGTAGCCCTGTGGGTTGCTCACGTCCAGCGTAAATCGCACTGGTACGACCAGTTTCTTTCAGCAAGCTTTCAAAAAATACCCGCTACAAGCCTTGCAAATACTATGATTAGGCTCGATAAAAGGGTGATATTGGACTCGTAACACAGACTGGTACGACCAGTTGGAGATGCGCATGGATACACCTCTTACTGCCCCCCGCCGCCAGGTCAGCGACGTCGTTGCCGAGCGCATTGAGCGGTTGATCGTCGACGGTGTGCTCAAGGTCGGCCAGCCCCTGCCTTCGGAGCGCCGGCTGTGCGAAAAGCTGGGGATTTCCCGCTCAGCACTGCGTGAGGGGCTCAAGGTGCTGCGCGGTCGTGGCATCATCGAAACCGCCCAAGGGCGCGATTCGCGGGTGGCCAACCTGACCGGCCCGCGCGATGCCAGCCCGCTGATGCACCTGTTCAGCTCACAGCCGCGCACGCTCTTCGACCTGCTCGAAGTGCGCGCCCTGCTCGAAGCCGAATCCGCGCGCCTGGCCGCCCTGCGCGGCACCGAAGCAGACTTCGTATTGCTGACCCGGCGCTATGAAGAAATGCTCGCTGCCCACGCCCAGCCGCAAGGCTTCGAGCCGCGTGAGCACGCGCGCCTGGACCACGCCTTCCACCTGGCCATCTGCGAGGCCTCGCACAACCCGGTGTTGCTGCACACCCTGCAATCGCTGACTGACCTGATGCTCAACTCGGTGTTTGCTTCGGTGAACAACCTCTATCACCGGCCGTTGCAGAAGCGTCAGATCGACCGCCAGCACGCGCGCCTCTATCACGCGGTCATCGAGCGCTTGCCCGAGCAGGCCCAGCGCGCCGCGCGCGAACATATCCACAGCATCCGCGACAACCTCAAGGACATCGAACAGGAAGAGCTGCGCCTGGTGCGCGCGACCATGCGCCTGGAGGGCTGGTCCTAGAGTCTTGGTGCGCAGGGCGCACCCTACGGTCACGCGGACTCGTGCACTGCATGCAGCAGCACCTTTCGATTAGACTGCGCCGCTCACTACCGGCCTGAATGCTCAACGTGTCCGACACCGCTCTCGCCCAATCACCGTACTGGCTCAGCGCCAGCCAACTGCAGCCGCTCCCCGCCGCGGCCATACAGGCATGGTTGTTTAACCAGGACTCCCTGACCCGCCGTCTCACGGCGCTGTCCCACGACGGCTTTAGCGTGACCCCGCTGCACGAAGGCTGGCAACCGCTGCGCGACGACGAATGTGCCCTGCTCGGCGTGGCCGATGGCAGTGAGGGTTGGGTGCGCGAGGTGTATTTACGTGGGCATGGCCAGCCTTGGGTATTCGCCCGCAGCGTGGCCACGCGCAGCGCGCTGGAAGGTGCTGGGCTGAACCTGGGTGAACTGGGCAGCCGCTCCCTCGGCGAACTGCTGTTCAGCGACAGCGCCTTCGATCGTGGCGAGCTGCAGGCCTGCCGCTACCCCGCCGTCTGGCTACCCGCCGAGGTGCGCGCCGAACAGCTCTGGGCGCGGCGCTCGTGCTTTATTCGCGGCGCCCTCGGCGTGGTAGTGGCCGAAGTGTTTCTGCCGGCCTTCTGGCACGCCGCCGAGATAGACACGCCGTAGGGTGGATGACGCTTCACCCATCCAACATTGCGCCCCTGTGGTGGATGAAAAAAGCATCATCCACCCTACCCGACTGTGCTCGACCCAGGCCATCTGCTGCGATCTGTGGGAGGCGCTTTAGCGGCGACACTCACACGACAGCTCGCCCATCCCCCGTATAATCCGCGCAACCCGCACGGAGACGCGCCCGATGTACACCCGCCTGCTGAAATCTCTGAACCGCTTTAATCCTCGCGCCTGGGATTTCATTCAGTTGATGCGCTTGGATAAACCCATCGGCATTTACCTGCTGCTGTGGCCGACGCTGTGGGCGCTGTGGATTGCGGCCGAAGGCGTGCCGAGCGCGAAGAACCTGTTCATCTTCGTCGCCGGGGTGATCCTGATGCGCGCCGCTGGCTGCGTGATCAACGACTACGCCGACCGCAAGGTCGACGGCCATGTCAGCCGCACCCGCGCACGACCCCTGGCCAGCGGACGGATCAGCCCACGTGAGGCGCTGGTGCTGTTCGCCGTGCTGGTGGCCGCCAGTTTCGTGCTGGTGCTGTTCACCAATGCCACGACCATCTGGCTGTCGTTCGGCGGCCTGGCCCTCGCCGCCTGCTACCCCTTCATGAAGCGCTACACCTATTACCCGCAGGTGGTGTTGGGCGCGGCGTTCTCCTGGGGCATGCCGATGGCGTTTACTGCAGAGACTGGCAGCCTGCCGCCTGAAGCCTGGCTGCTGTACATCGCCAACCTGCTGTGGACGGTGGCCTATGACACCTACTACGCCATGACCGACCGCGAAGACGACCTGAAAATTGGGGTCAAATCCACCGCCATTTTGTTCGGCGAAGCCGACCGCCTGATCATCGCAACCCTGCAAGGCCTCGCCCTGCTCTGCCTGCTGCTGGCCGGCAGTCGCTTCGAGCTGGGCGCGGCGTTTTACCTCGGCCTTCTCGGCGCGGCCGGCTGCTTTGCCTGGCAATGGCGGATGACCCGCAACCGCAAACCCATGGCCTGTTTCAATGCGTTCCTGCACAACCACTGGGCCGGCCTGGCGATTTTTCTCGGTATCGTGCTGGACTATGCGCTACGCGCTTAAGCCGTGCGTTTGCTTGCCGCTTGACGCTCAAGGCCTGTCGCGGACTCTATCTGTCATATCGCTGCAATAATTCCGTTATCTAATGCGCCCCAGACAGATGAAATGAACCGAGGCAGGACCCCATGGTTGGCAAGAGCATCCTGATCGTCGACGACGAAGCCCCAATCCGCGAAATGATCGCGGTGGCCCTGGAAATGGCCGGCTACGAGTGCCTGGAAGCGGAGAACACGCAGCAGGCCCACGCAATCATCGTCGACCGCAAACCCGACCTGATCCTGCTCGACTGGATGCTCCCCGGCACCAGCGGCATCGAGCTGGCGCGGCGCCTCAAGCGTGATGAGCTGACCGGCGATATCCCGATCATCATGCTCACCGCCAAAGGCGAAGAGGACAACAAGATCCAAGGTCTTGAAGTCGGCGCCGATGACTACATCACCAAACCATTCTCCCCGCGCGAACTGGTTGCCCGCCTCAAGGCTGTGCTGCGCCGCGCCGGCCCGGCCGACAGCGAAGGCCCGATTGAAGTCGGCGGTTTGCTGCTCGACCCCATCAGCCACCGCGTGACCATCGACGGCAAACCTGCCGAGATGGGCCCGACCGAATACCGCCTGCTGCAATTCTTCATGACCCACCAGGAGCGCGCCTACACCCGCGGCCAGTTGCTGGACCAGGTCTGGGGCGGCAATGTCTACGTTGAAGAACGTACCGTCGATGTGCACATCCGCCGCCTGCGCAAGGCCCTCGGTGAGGCGTACGAGAACCTGGTGCAGACCGTGCGTGGCACCGGCTACCGCTTCTCTACCAAGAGCTAAGCGACTGCGTCCGCACTTGCAGGTAGGATGCGAACCGTCACACGCGCACAAGGAATGACTGGCGGATGGGCCTCGAGTGAACCGTAATTCGCGCAGCGCCGTCGTACGGCGTCTCCTGCTTCTCGTCGCGGGCTGCCTGCTGTTTGGCGTGATCACCGGCGCATACGCCTGGGCATTGGTCATTGGCCTGGCCGCACACCTGGGCTGGACCCTGCGCCAGTCCCTGCGCCTGCACCGCTGGCTGCAAAACCATCAACCCGGTGAAGCCCCGCCCGATGCCTATGGTCTGTGGGGTGAGGTGTTCGACAGCATTTACCACCTGCAACGGCGCAACGAGCGCGCGCGCGGCCGCCTGCAAGCAGTGATCGACCGGGTTCAGGAATCCACCGCCGCGCTGCGCGATGCGGTGATCATGCTCGACAGCCAGGGCAACCTGGAATGGTGGAACCTGGCGGCGGAAACCCTGCTCGGCCTGAAAACCCCGCAAGACAGCGGCCAGGCCATCACCAACCTGGTGCGCGACCCGCGCTTCGTCGAATACTTCGAGCGCAGCCAGTATCAAGAGCCGCTGGAGCTGCCCTCGCCCATGGGTGGCAACCGGCGCCTGCAGTTCAATATCACCCAGTACGGCAACAGCGAGCACCTGATGCTGGTACGCGACATCACCCGGCTGCACCAGCTGGAGCAGATGCGCAAAGACTTCGTCGCCAATGTCTCCCATGAGCTGCGTACGCCATTGACGGTCATCACCGGGTACCTGGAGACCCTGCTCGACAACGTCGAGTCCGTGAACCCGCGCTGGCTGCGCCCGCTGCAGCAAATGCAGCAACAGGGCGGGCGCATGCAAAGCCTGCTCAATGACTTGCTGCTGCTGGCCAAACTGGAGGCCACCGACTATCCCTCGGACAACCAGCCGGTGACGCTGGAGCCGCTGCTGCAGGCGATCCTGACCGATGCGCAGGTGCTGTCGGGCAGCCGTGGCCACCAGCTAAGCCTGGACGTCGAGCCGGGTTTGCGCCTCAAAGGCAGCGACAGTGAACTGCGCAGCGCCTTCTCCAACCTGGTGTTCAACGCGATTAAATACACGCCCGATGCCGGCGAGATTCAGGTCCGCTGCTGGAGCGATGCCGAAGGCGCCCACGTCAGCGTGTGCGACAACGGCCCCGGCATCGAGGCTCGCCACTTACCGCGCCTGACCGAGCGCTTCTACCGCGTCGACTCCAGCCGCGCCAGCCACACCGGCGGCACCGGCCTGGGCCTGGCCATCGCCAAACACGTGCTGATGCGCCACCGCGGGCACTTGCAGGTACAAAGCCGGCCCGGTCATGGCAGCACCTTTACCTGCCATTTCGCCCCGACGCAGATCGCTCGGCGCTGAGTGTTGTGCGTGGCCGCGCTGAGCTGACCGTGTTTGGTTCCCACGGCGCAGCCTACACAGCAGACCCTAGCGCAGGCAGGGAACTTGCAAAGTAGTTGCCTTGCCCCCACCCTTTAGCCACCTTTGGTTACTCGACACCCCTATGGACCCTTCCCCCGGTTACACCGCTGCGACCTACTTTGCCGACTTCGGCCTGATCCTCTTCGCCTTTGTCCTGGTGCTGCTCAACGGCTTCTTCGTGGCCGCCGAGTTCGCCATGGTCAAGCTGCGCGCCACCAAGGTCGAAGCCCTGGCCGAGCAAAACGGCTGGCGCGGGCACATCCTGCGCACTGTGCATAACCAGCTCGATGCCTACCTGTCCGCCTGCCAACTGGGTATCACCCTGGCCTCTCTGGGCCTGGGCTGGGTCGGCGAGCCGGCCTTCGCTCACTTGCTCGAACCGCTGTTCTCGGCCGCCGGTATTCAGTCGCCAGCCGTGGTGCATGGCGTGGCGTTCTTCACCGCGTTTTTCATCATTTCTTACCTGCATATCGTGGTCGGCGAGCTGGCACCGAAGTCCTGGGCCATCCGCAAACCCGAGTTGCTCTCGCTGTGGACTGCCGTGCCGCTGTACCTGTTCTACTGGGCCATGTACCCGGCGATCTTCCTGCTCAACGCCAGCGCCAACGCCATCCTGCGCATTGCCGGCCAGGGCGAGCCAGGACCGCACCACGAGCACCATTACAGCCGCGACGAGCTCAAACTGATCCTGCACTCCAGCCGCGCCAGCGACCCGAGCGACCAGGACATGCGCGTACTGGCTTCGGCGGTGGAGCTGGGCGAACTGGAGGTGGTGGACTGGGCCAACTCGCGTGAGGACCTGGTGTACCTGAACCTGGACGCCAAGCTCGATGAAGTCTTCAGCGTGTTCCGCCGGCACAAGTACAGCCGCTACCCGGTTTTCGACGAGATCCGGGGCGAATTCGTCGGCGTGCTGCACATCAAGGACCTGCTGTTGCACCTGTCGCTGCTGGAGATGCTGCCCTCGGCGCTCAAGCTCGCCGAGCTGATGCACCCCATCGAGCGGGTCAGCCGGCACATGCCGCTGTCCAGCCTGCTGGAGCAGTTCCGCCAGGGCGGCTCGCACTTCGCCCTGGTCGAGGAGGCCGATCACAAGGTGGTGGGTTACCTGACCATGGAAGACGTGCTTGAAGCGCTGGTCGGTGATATTCAGGACGAACACCGCAAGGCCGAGCGCGGCATCCTCGCCTACCAGCCGGGCAAACTGCTGGTACGCGGCGACACGCCGCTGGCCAAGGTCGAGCGCCTGCTCAGCGTTGACCTCGACCATGTCGAGGCCGAAACCCTCGCCGGGCTGATCTACGACACCCTCAAGCGCATGCCCAGCGAAGAGGAAGTGCTGGAGGTCGACGGCCTGCGCATCATCGTGAAAAAGATGAAGGGCCCGAAGATCATCCTGGCCAAAGTGCTCAAGCTCGACTGAGCCACCCGCACCTGCCGAGGGCTCTGTGACGGGCCTCGGCACTGCACCAGACGGGTTCCCGCCGTTCGTCGGATGACTCGAATAACCACGCGGCAGCACCAGTCCATGCAAGGGCACGCCGACGCACCGCACCATAGCGGTGCGTCATGCCATTGACCTTGCAGTAAGGACACCTTCATGTCGCGCATTCACCTGCCCTCCCGCTTCCTCCTCGGCCTCAGCCTGGCCGGCGCCACTGCCGCTCACGCGGACAGCATCACCGACCCGATCTCCACGCTTGGCGTGATCGGCTCACACAACCAGTACAAACTCACCGTCGACGACACCAGCGACAAGGAACGCCTCAACCAGGGCGGCCTGTTCTACAGCTTCGGCAACAAGATGACCGGCCAGGAAGGCTTCATTTACCAGATCGGTATCGAAGGCCAGTACCGCGAAAAGGATGACACCGAATACAAGACCGCCCGCGCCGACCTTGACCTCGGCCTGCGCGCCGCCCTGAGCACCAACAACTACATCGACGTGCTGGTCGGCGGTGGCTACGACTGGGGCCGCATCGAGCAAGATGACGTGCAGGTCGGTCTGTTTGAAGAAGACGTCAAGCTGACCACCCGCTCGCCGTTCGCCAAGGCCGGCCTGGGCTACAACTACCTGACGCCCAACTACACCGTGCGCCTGGAACTGGGTGCGCGCTACTCGATCGATGCCGAAAGCAAGCTGAAGGTGGGTGGCGAAAGCGACAGCGTGGACCTGAAAAACAAGGTCAACCCCTACGGTGAGCTGTCGGTGCTGTGGAACAAAGGCATCAACAACCTGCCCGTCAGCACCAGCCTGTACTACAGCCAGACGCGCTATGAGCTAGACAGCAGCAGCGCAGTGGCCGAGCGCACCAAGCTCAAGCAGGAAGAAGTGGGCGTGAAGATCGGCTTGGCGTTCTAAGCAACGTCAGCGATTAATCGTTGTTCGGGGCGACGCCGGCTGGCGCCGCCCCACCCATCACAAACGGCGCCCAAGCTGCCTGGCAGTCGATGCTGCAGTCATGCACGGGCAGACATGCCCGAACCGCGCCATCTGAAACCGCCTGAGTACCGCCCTTACTCGCCGCCCACAGCGAAGTTCGGCAGGCTGTTGACTGGCTGAGAGAAATCAAACGGGATCGACTCCAGAGCCAGGCCGACGTTGCGTTGCACGACGAAGTGCAGGTGCGGGCCGGTGCTGTTGCCAGTGTTGCCGGAGCGGGCGATCTGGCTGCCGGCCGTCACATGTTGACCCTCACTAACGCTGACCGAGCCCTGCATCAGGTGCAGGTAGACGCCCATGGTGCCGTCGTCATGAAGAATGCGCACATAGTTGCCCGAGGGGTTGTTGCCTCGGCCGTTCTGGCTGTTCTCGGTCTTTACCACGACACCACCGCGCGCCGCGACGATGGGCGTGCCTTCGGGCATGGCGATATCCACCGCGTAGCGGCCCTTGGGCGTGAAGTGGCTGTACTGGCCGTTGGCGCCTTGGGTCAGGCGAAACGGCCCGCCGCGCCACGGCAGCGGATAACTGTTCTGGGTCGGTACCAGGCGCGGATCGCCCAGGGCGTAGCGCAGTTTGGGCGTGTAACTCAGCGGCTGTGACGGGTCACGGGGTGCCAGGGTCGCCAGGCGGATCTGGCTGCGCGGCGGTAGCACCCAGGTAATAGGCGCGCTGGGTGCGCCACTGACGTTGTTCAGTTGCTCGAGGCGCAACTCCACCTGCACAGGGGCGAACAGGTCGTTGCGCACCAGCAGGGTTTCGCCGGCTTCGTGCTTTTTGGTTTCCAGCTTCACCTGGGTATCCAGGCGCTCGACCATGCGGTCGCGAAACACGAACACCTGCGCGCCTGGCGCTGCCTGGTCGGTGTAGGTCACCACGCCGTTGGCATCGGTGTATTTGTAGATGGTCAGCGCCATGACCGAGGGCGCAACGCCGAGTAAGCCCAACAGCAACGCCAGGCTGGCACCGGCGCGGTTAAGCAACGCAGTGCGTGCCTGCGCTGCGACGAAAGAATAAGAAACGAGCCCTAGCATGTTCATTCGGATTTATAGGTTTATGAGTATCCGGGAACGTCAGCGTAGCAGCCTGCACCCACGCAGGCGAGTCGCGCCGCGTGGCTTTGCGACTGGAGACACAGAGCCTGTGGCCATCTCAAGCATCAAGGTGTCGGTCAATACCGGACACGTGGGAGGGGGCGGGCGGCATTTCGCTGGGGGCATCCCGCTTTAGCCGCGACGCCTGCAGTGCCTGAACGCTTTATCGCGAATGAATTCGCTCCTAGGGGTCAGGCGGCAGATCATTCGTATCGCGAGTCTTTTAACCGGTCTTGGCGCGGCCCAGGCAGTTTTTCCAACGCGTCTCGACCCGCTCGGCAAACCAGGCGGTGGTGAGGTTGCGGGTGATTTTCGGGCTCTTCAGGGCGATGCCCGGCAGACGTGCACGCGGCATGCTGCGCCCTTCGAGCTGATCAGCCAGGGCGAAGACCCGCTCGTACAGGCGGCTGCCCTCGAAATCCTGGCTGTCGCCACGCTCCAGGTCACGACGGATGGCCGCATCACTGAGATCCAGACGAGCGCCCAGGCTACGCACCGCTCGCTCGGTCTGTCCGGCCTGGCGCGAGCCATGGATGATCAGGTCGCCATCCAGGGCAAGGCTGATGCCCGACAGCCGGCTGACGGCATGCTGGAACGCGGCGTTGCGGCTGGCGTACCAGCCCGCATTGAAGTCGGCGAAGCGGTACAGCGGGGTACTGTAAGACGCTGGGTAATCGAGCAGGTGGGCGATGCCGAAGTACAGGCCACCGCGGCGGGAGAAGACTTCCTGGCGCAGGCTGCCCTGCACCACATAGGGGTAGTCGTCGGCCAGGCGCTCGGCAAACGCGATGCTCACCTGCATCGGTCCGCCGGTGCGCACCGGGTTGAGCCCGCCGAACAGTTGCTGGCCCATGGGCACCATGCCGATGAAGTCGTCGAAGATCGCGCTCAGGGCTTTTTCCGTCCGCACCTTGGCCAGACGCTCGGCATAGCGCTCGCCGGTCGGCGACTTGAGCCGCAACGCGGCATCAACGAGAAAACCTGGAATATGCAGCGCCTGGGCGCGCTGGTCGATCTCGCGCCGAGCCAGGGTGGCCAGGCCGGGCACTGGCGGGTCGGCGCGGTACGTGGACTCTTGCTCGATCACGGCCAGCACCGCGCACAGTTGGCTGTCGCTGGCATCCAGCTCACGGTCGGCAAAGGCAACATAGATATCGTTGGCCCAGCTCTGGCGGTCGGCCACCGTCGCTGGCATCAAGCGCACCAGCTGAGCGCGCACCGCATCAGGGTGACGCGCAGGTGCTTGCTCCACAGCACGCCCACTGCAGCCCGCGAGCAATGCCACGAGCAAACCGCCAATAAGCACTGGATGGGCGCGCATGGCGCAGCGCCGAGCGTCAGGCACCGGGGCTGAAGTGCTTCTGCGCCGTGCCGCGGGCGATCAGTCGGGACAGGTAATCGAGCTTCTGCGGGTCACGGTCGACGAAGCGGAAGCTCAGCTGCAGCCACTCGCTGTCCGGCTTGGGCTCGAACGCAGCAACCGCATGCAGATAACCGTTGAGGCGCGCGACTTCCTCGCCGCCCTCACCCTGCTCGAGATCGAGTACGGCGCTTTCCAGCACTTGAGGCAGCAGTTCGCCGCGTTTGACCACCAACAGCGCTTCCTTGAGGCTCAGCGCCTTGATGATGCACGCCATGCTGCCACCGGGCAGACGCAGTTGCCCCTGGCCTCGGCCAGCCGGCGCCTTGGCCGCAGCAGCCGGTGCAGCACTGGCTGCGGACGCCGTGAGCAACGGTGAAACGGGGGCAGGCGCCGCTGTGGCGACTTGTGGCTTACCGCCAGTCAAGGCGGCCAGCGAGTCGTTGGCAAAGCCACCGCTGCTGAGCATTTTCGGCGGTGCGCCGGACATCAGCGCCTGCAGCTTACCCGCACGGCTCAGGGCCTTTTTGACCTTGGTGACCAGTTGTTCATTGGAGAACGGCTTGCCGATAAAATCGGACACGCCGGCCTGGATGGCCTGGACGACGTTTTCCTTGTCACCACGGCTGGTGACCATGATGAAGGGCACGGTTTTCAGTGCGTCCTGGGCGCGGCACCAGCTGAGCAGCTCCAAGCCCGACATCTCGGGCATTTCCCAGTCGCAGAGGATCAAGTCGATGCTCTGCTTGCCTAACAATTGCTGCGCCTTGCGCCCGTTGATGGCTTCTTCAATTTGCACGCCGGGAAAATTATCACGCAGCCCCTTTTTCACCAGGTCCCGGATAAAGGTCGCGTCATCCACCACCAACACACTGACTTTACTCATCGGCCACTCCCTTCGAATGGCCATAAGCATAGTCGCGGCAACAGGGCAAAGGCCAACCGAAATGCACGCGGCGGCGATAGGCCGGAATCACTCGGCCTTGCTACCACCCTGCACTTCTTCCTGCATGCGAGTCAGGCCGATGTGCTTCACATCGGTGCCGCGTACCAGGTAGATCACCAGTTCGGCGATGTTGCGCGCATGATCGCCAATACGCTCCAGAGAGCGCAGGGCCCAAATGATGTTGAGCACCCGCGCGATCGAGCGCGGATCTTCCATCATGTAGGTCACCAGCTCACGCAGGGCAGTTTTGTATTCGCGGTCGACGGTCTTGTCGTACTGCGCCACCGACAGCGCCAGGTCGGCGTCGAAACGGGCGAAGGCGTCCAGCGCCTGCTGCACCATCTTGCGCACCTGATCGCCGATGTGACGCACTTCGACGTAACCGCGCGGCGCTTCACCTTCTTCGCACAACAAGATGGCGCGCTTGGCGATCTTGGTGGCTTCGTCGCCGATGCGCTCCAGGTCGATCACCGACTTGGAAATGCTGATGATCAGGCGCAGGTCGGAAGCGGCAGGCTGACGACGGGCCAGAATGCGCACGCACTCCTCGTCGATGTTGCGCTCCATCTGGTTGATCTGGTCGTCGATTTCACGCACTTGCTGAGCCAGACCGGAGTCGGCATCGATCAACGCCGTCACGGCGTCGTTGACCTGCTTCTCGACCAGGCCGCCCATGGCCAGCAGGTGGCTACGCACCTCTTCCAGCTCGGCGTTGAACTGTTGGGAGATATGCTGGGTAAGGTTGTCTTTGTTGATCATTCCACTTCGCTCCGCGAACGCTGCATGTTGGGTGCGCCATGCGCACCGGCCCTTTGGTGCGCATGGCCTTGGCGGCCACGCGACACCCTACGGAGTTTGATCAGCCGTAGCGACCGGTGATGTAGTCTTCGGTCTGTTTCATCTCTGGGTTGGTGAACAGCGTGTCGGTGTCACCGAACTCGATCAGCTTGCCCATGTACATGAACGCCGTGTAGTCGGAAACCCGCGCCGCCTGCTGCATGTTGTGGGTCACAATGACGATGGTGTACTTGGATTTCAGTTCGTAGATCAGCTCTTCGACTTTCAGCGTGGAGATCGGGTCGAGGGCCGAGCACGGCTCATCGAGCAGCAGCACTTCGGGCTGCACCGCCACGGTACGGGCGATCACCAGACGCTGCTGCTGGCCACCGGACAAACCCAGGGCCGACTCATGCAGGCGGTCTTTTACCTCATCCCACAGGGCCGCGCTTTTCAGGCCCCATTCCACGGCCTCGTCGAGCACGCGCTTCTGGTTGATGCCTTGAATACGCAGGCCGTACACCACGTTCTCGTAAATGCTTTTAGGGAACGGGTTAGGCTTCTGGAACACCATGCCGACGCGGCGACGCAGCTCAGCCACGTCCTCGCCCTTACGGTAGATGTTGGTGCCGTCGATGTTGATTTCGCCATCCACGCGGCAGCCGTCGACCAGGTCGTTCATGCGGTTGAAGGTACGCAGCAGGGTTGACTTGCCACAACCCGACGGACCGATAAACGCGGTGACACGCTGCTTGGGGATGTTCAATTTGACATCGAACAGGGCCTGCTTTTCGCCGTAGTACAGGTTCAGGCCCGGGACCTGAATGGCGACGGTTTCAGTGCTCAGGTCCAGGCTCTGCTTCTCGCGGCCCAAGGCCGAAATATCGATGCCGTGGGTAGGTGCTTCATGTTGCATGGCTTCACTCCCGTTCACAGCTGCACGCTGCAAGCTACAGGCTATAAGTCAAGAATCGCACGCCCATGTTGCAGGCGTGCGCTCAAATTCAATGATCCAGGGCTTTGTACTTCTCACGCAGGCGGTTACGCATATACACCGCCGTGAGGTTGAGGACCGCAATCACCAGCACCAGCAGCAGCGCGGTGGCGTAGACCAACGGCCGTGCTGCCTCGACGTTGGGGCTCTGGAAGCCGACGTCATAAATATGGAAGCCCAGGTGCATGATCTTCTGGTCCAAGTGCAGGTAAGGATAGTTGCCATCCACCGGCAGACTCGGTGCCAGCTTGACCACACCCACCAGCATCAGCGGCGCCACTTCACCGGCAGCACGTGCCACGGCAAGGATCAGACCGGTCATCATCGCCGGGCTGGCCATCGGCAGCACCACCCGCCACAGCGTTTCGATCTTGGTCGCACCAAGAGCCAGGGAGCCTTCACGCAGCGCCCGCGGAATACGCGCCAGGCCTTCTTCGGTGGCGACAATCACCACCGGCACGGCGAGGATCGCCAGGGTCAGCGAGGCCCAGAGCAGGCCCGGCGTACCAAAGGTCGGCGCCGGCGCGGCCTCGGGGAAGAACAGCCGGTCAATCGAGCCACCGAGTACGTAGACGAAGAAGCCCAAACCAAACACGCCGTAAACGATCGCCGGGACACCCGCCAGGTTGTTCACCGCAATACGGATAACGCGGGTCAGCGGACCTTGTTTGGCGTACTCACGCAGGTAGATCGCTGCAATCACGCCGAATGGGGTAACGATCACGGCCATGATCAGGGTCATCATCACGGTGCCGAAGATCGCCGGGAAGATACCGCCCTCGGTGTTCGCTTCACGCGGCTCGTCGCTGACGAACTCCCACAATTTGGCGCCGTAGAACTTCAGCTTGCCCAGGGGCGACATGGCGTTCGGCCGGTAGGCGCGAACCACTTTGCCCAGGGTCACGCTCACTTCACGACCATCGACCGAGCGCACGGTGATGCTGTCACGGTTGAAGGCCTGGTAGAGCGCATTGAGCTCGGTTTCCAGCACCTTGTATTCGGCGTCCCACTGGGCGCGCTCGGCATCCAGGTTGGCCTGAGCGACAGCGTCCAGCTTGCCCTGCAGCTCCAGCTTGCGGGTTTGCAGGCGGATGCGCTCCAGGCCGGCGTTGATCCGGCCGATGTCGCGCTTCTCCAGACGCACCACTTGGGTATGCAGCTCGTCGACGCGCTCCAGGCGCTCCTGCAATGCCGGCCAGGCCGCATCGCCCTCGGCAACCAGCTCACCGTTTTCCTTGACGTTGAGCAGGTAACCATACAGGTTGCCCCACTCGCGGCGCTCGAACGCGGTCAGGGTTTCGGGCGTGCGCTGATTGCTCAGCCACTCACCCACCACCCAGCTGAAGTCGGCACCGTAGAGGTCACGGTTACCCACCTTGAGCAGCTCACGGGTCATGAACTCACCACCCTCGGCGGCAACCGGCAAACCGGAAGCAGCCAGGCGCGCACGGGGGATTTCTTCGATCTGGGTGATTTCGCCTGCCATCACCCGGACTTCCTGGCCCGGGATCTGGTAGTCGGCTTCGATGATGTCAGCCGGCCAGAAGTGGCCCAGGCCACGGGTGGCGATAACAGCCAGCAGGCCGAGGGTCATGATCACCGCAATGGAGACCGCCCCGGCGTTCATCCAGATCCACGGCGAACCGCTTTTGAACCAGGCTTTTACGGAATTCTTTTTCACGGACATATACCTTCCAGGCCCTTAGAGCGACGCGTACTTGACGCGCAGACGCTGGCGCACCAGCTCCGCGAGCGTGTTCATGACGAAGGTGAAGGACAGCAGCACCAGCGCCGAGAGGAACAGCACGCGGTAATGCGTACCACCGACTGCCGACTCGGGCATTTCCACCGCCACGTTGGCTGCCAAGGTGCGCAGGCCCTCGAAGATGTTCATGTCCATGATCGCGGTATTACCGGTGGCCATCAGTACGATCATGGTCTCGCCAACAGCGCGGCCCATGCCGATCATCACCGCCGAGAAGATGCCCGGGCTGGCCGTCAGGATGACCACACGGGTCAACGTCTGCCAGGGGGTGGCACCCAGCGCCAGGGAGCCAAAGGTCAGGCTCTTGGGCACGCTGAACACCGCATCTTCGGCAATCGAATAGATGTTCGGGATCACCGCAAAGCCCATCGCCAGGCCAACCACCAGGGCGTTGCGCTGGTCGAAGGGGATGCCCAGGTCATTGCTCAACCAGGCGCGCATGTTGCCGTCGAACAGCCAGACTTCCAGGTGCCCGCTCATGCTCAGGGAGATAAAGCCCACCAGCAGAATCACCGGAACCAGCAGCGCAGCTTCCCAACCATCCGGCACCATCAGGCGGATCGATTCAGGCAGGCGGCTCCAGGCAAAACCGGCCAGCAGAATACCGATGGGGGTAAAGATCAGCAGGCTGAAGATGCCCGGCAAATGCCCTTCGACATAAGGCGCGAGGAACAGGCCGGCAAAGAAGCCAAGGATCACCGTCGGCAGGGCTTCCATCAGTTCGATCACCGGCTTGATCTTACCGCGCATGGCAGGCGCCATGAAATAAGCGGTGTAGATGGCCGCGGCAATCGCCAGCGGAGCCGCCAGCAGCATGGCGTAGAACGCCGCCTTGAGCGTACCGAACGCGAGAGGCGCAAGGCTCAGCTTGGGCTCAGCATCGGTGTTGGCGGAGGTGGACTGCCAAATGTAATCCGGCTGGTCGTAGTTTTCGTACCAGACCTTGCTCCACAGCGAGCTCCAGGACACTTCCGGGTGCGGATTGTCGAGGGTCCAGCCCTGCAGCTGGCCGTTGCTCTGCACCAGAATCTGGTCGGCACGCGGCGACATGGCAATCTGGCTGGCCGCGCCATCGCTGACCGACTGCACGAGCAGGGTGCGGTGGGCGGTGCTGTGGAACACGCCCAGCTCGCCATTGGCGTTCAGCGCAATAAAGCCCTTGCGGCGCTCTTCAGGCAGAATTTGGGTAATCGCGCTGTTGCCCATCTGGAAGCTGCGAATCGACTTGAGCAGTTGCTTGCCGTCTTCATCACGCACCATGAACCACTGCTGAATACCACCTTTGTTATCGCCGATCATCAGCGAAATCCCGCCCAGCAGCGCCGAAGCGTGGGTCACTTCGGTGTCGGCATCAGCGAGCAGCTTGTAGCGGCCATTGAGCTCTTTGGTTCGCAGGCTGAATACGTCGGCGGTGGCGCGACCATTGATCACGTACAGCCACTGCTGGCGCGGATCGATCAGCAGCTCTTTGATCGGCTCGGCGATCTGGGCCAACGCGATACGCTCTTCGCTGACCGTGACCTCGCCGGTCATCATGTTTTCTTCGCGGCCCAAGCTCAGCACATGCAGGTCGCGGCCGCTGGAGCCTGCCAGTAACAGGGTACCGCTGTTCAGGTTCACGGCGATGTGATCCAGCGCAGCGCCCTGCTCGTCGAGGGTGATCGGCGCCTCACCAAACGGATAGACCACGTTCGGGCTGATCACGCGCACGTCATTGGGGTACGTCACGTTGTAGCGGTGCTCGAACACCATCACCTGACCGTTGGACAGGCCTACTACCACCCGGTTACTGCCCGGCTGATCGCGCCCGACCGAGGCGATCTGTACACCTGCCGGCAGCGGCAGGGTCACCGCGCTCATCAGGGTCATGTCCTGGGCATTGAAGAATTGCACTTGGCCGCGCGCATCAAGGCGCATGCCCACTTCGTTCTGCTCCTCCACCGCCATCAGTAGCGGGGCGCCAGCATCGGCCAACCAGGCTGGCTGCACGGGGTCGCGCGCCTCCAGGTCAGCGCCCTGGAACATCGGTAGAACGATGTAAGCCAGGTAGAAGAAAATTAGGGTGATCGCACCCAACACAGCCATGCCGCCCAGCGATACGCACCAGCGGGCCAGGCGGTCCTTAAACGCGCGGACGCGCCGCTTGCGTTGCAGGGCCGGCGTGTTGAAGTCCAACCTCAGGGATTTGGAAGACGCGGTCATGGTTTCACTAGCCAAGTCGTTCATAGTTGAAGGCATCTCTGCACGGCCATGCGCGCGCCGTTTTTCAGGTCCAGGTTCAGGCCACACACTCTAGTGCGCCTGTGTGACAGAAAAGTTACAGCACGCTGACAAAACCAAGCCCGCCCCTCATTACGAGGAGCGGGCTCGGCAAACCCATGGCTTCCCTGCCGTACGGCGCCCCTAAAGGGCGCCGACCCTTACAGGCCCAGGTCTTTGTAGGCTTTATCGATGACTTTCTTCGGCAGCGGGATGTAGCCGTCTTTGACAACTACGTCCTGGCCTTGCTTGGACAGCACCAGCTTGAGGAACTCAGCGTCCAGCGGGCTCAGTGCCTTGTTCGGCGCCTTGTTGACGTAGACGTAGAAGAAGCGAGCCAGCGGGAACTTGCCAGCTACGGCGTTATCTTCGTTAGCTTCAAACGCTTCACCGCCTTTCTTGGACAGCGGTACAGCCTTGACGCTGGAGGTGCGGTAGCCAATACCCGAGTAGCCGATGGCGTTCAGGGTGCTGGAGATCGACTGCACAACCGAAGCCGAACCCGGCTGCTCGTTGACGTTGGCTTTGAAGTCACCTTTGCACAGGGCTTCTTCTTTGAAGTAGCCATAAGTGCCGGATACCGAGTTACGACCGAACAGCTGCAGCGGCTTGGTCGCCCACTCGCCGGTCAGACCCAGGTCGCCCCAGGTTTTGATATCGGTCGCGCCACCGCACAGGCGAGTGCTGGAGAAAATGGCGTCAACCTGCTCAATCGACAGGCTCTTGATCGGGTTGTCTTTGTGCACGAACACCGCCAGGGCGTCGATCGCAACCGGCACGGCAGTCGGCTTGTAGCCGTACTTCTGCTCGAATGCCTGGATTTCGCTGTCCTTCATGGCGCGGCTCATCGGCCCCATGTTGGCAGTGCCTTCGGTCATTGCGGGTGGCGCAGTGGAGGAACCGGCGGCCTGAATCTGGATGTTGACGTTGGGGTAGCTCTTTTTGAACTCTTCAGCCCACAGGGTCATCAGGTTGGCCAGCGAGTCGGAACCGACGCTGGACAGGTTACCGGACACACCGGAAGTTTTTTCGTAGTTCGGCAGAGCCGGATCGACAGCGGCAACCGCAGTGGCGGTGGCAACGCCAGCGGCGACGAAAGTCATGGCCGCCATCAAACGCTTAAGTTTCATGCCTTGCTCCTAGCAGAGTGTCGTGTTGGATAGAACGAACCAAGTATCCTTGGCGCTTGTGATCACTCTATGAAACCAATGTGACAGTTCGATGAATGCCGGCACATTGCTAGGGTCTGTTGCCATTTCGTTCGCGGCCGCGCCGGAGCTCGTTTTAGCGCGAGGTAAGGCACGAGATGCGAGGTTTAGTGAGCTAAATGAGCCATCGAGAAACGCAGCATCGCGCTAAAACGGGCCCGGCCCTACGGGTTGTGCGAAAAAATCTCGCCATGCGGTGTTGGAGGACTTGGCAAGGGAATAACCATTACCGGCGTCCTCCGCCTTGCCTGGCGAGATTTTTCGCGGCAACGCGGCGTGCGACGAAACGGCAACAGACCCTAGGTACATGCGGGCAAAGCGCCATGGTCGCCCGTCGACCCTTCAGTCGCTATACTCGCCACAACCCGCACCCTTGCGGGCCCCGCGCCACAACAACAACCGCGCCGCGAGCCCAGATCCGATGAACGAATTCGAACAGGAAGACCCGATACCTCAAGGCGATCTGGCGCTGCAGATCACTGCACTGCCGCGTGAAACCAATGGTTTTGGCGATATTTTCGGCGGCTGGCTGGTCTCGCAGATGGACCTGGCCGGTACCGCGATGGCCAGCAAGGTGGCCGGCGGACGCGTGGCTACGGTGGCGATCGACCGCATGGCATTTCTGGTGCCTGTCCCAGTCGGCGCGCAGCTGTCGTTCTATACGCAAACCGTGGAAGTGGGCCGCAGCTCGATTCAGATGCTGGTCGAGGTGTGGAGCGATGATCCGCTGTCGAGCGAGTGGCGCAAGGTCACCGAGGCGGTATTCGTATTTGTCGCCATCGACGGCAGCGGCCGGACGCGCCCGGTACCGGCGCGGCGCTAACCAACAGCTCACCGACAGCTCACCGACAGCGTGACGCCAAAACAAAAACGCCGGCCCTGGGGCCGGCGTTTTGTTGTGCGCTTGAATCAGCCGCGGATGTTGTAGATGTCCTTCTCGTTCATCTCGGCGTATTCGTAGAGACGATCCAGGTAGGCGCGCTGCTGTTCCCACACTTTGGTGGCAGCCGGATCAGCGGCGGCGGCAGCATCAACCACTTCAGCGGCAACACCCTTGAGCTTGGCCAGCACGTCATCCGGCAGGCGACGCACTTCAACGCCTTCGGCCTTGAGCTGCTCCATGGCTTCCATGTTGCGGGCGTTGTAATCGTCGAGCATGTCGGCGTTTACGTCGCGGGCAGCGGCACGGACGATGGCCTGCAGGTCAGCCGGCAGGGTTTCCCAGGCCTTGATGTTGACGTCCAGTTCGAAGGTCACGTTTGGCTCTTGCCAGCCCGGGGTGTAGTAGTACTTGGCGGCTTTGTGCAGGCCCAGCGCCTGATCGTTGTACGGGCCGATCCACTCGGTCGCATCGATGGCACCGGTTTGCAGCGCAGTGAAGATCTCACCCGCCGGCATATTGACCACAGTACCGCCCATTTTGGTCAGCACTTCGCCACCCAGACCTGGGGTGCGCATCTTCAGACCTTTGAAGTCGTCGACGCCATTGATTTCCTTGTTGAACCAACCCGCGGTCTGCACGCCAGTGGCGCCACAGGCCATCGGCAGCACGCCGAACGGCTTGTAGACTTCTTCCCACAGCTTCATGCCGCCGCCACGGTGCAACCAGGCGTTCATTTCCTGGGCATTCGGGCCAAACGGCAGCGCACAGAAGAACTGCGCCGCCGGCACCTTGCCCTTCCAGTAATACGGCGCGCCGTGGCCCATCTCCGCAGTACCGCGCGAAACAGCGTCAAAGACTTCAAGTGCCGGCACCAGCTCCCCAGCGGCGTAGACCTTGACCTTCAGGCGACCATTGCTCATCTCGTTGACCAGGGTGGCAAAGCGCTCAGCGCCTACGCCCACACCCGGGAAGTTCTTCGGCCAGGAGGTGACCATTTTCCAGTTGAAGGTTTCGCCACTACCACCGCCCTGTTGGGGCTTGGCAGCGGTATCGGCTTCCTTGTTGCAGCCGGCCAGTGCGGTGGCAGCCAGGCCGACACCTGCTGCAGCGAGAATCTGACGACGTTTCATGCAATGCTCCTTCTTGTTGTATTGGTCTGACCACAGGATCACTGCGGACGAACCGTGCCTGCGTAACATAGGTGGAAGTGACTCCCAAGCCTAGCGGATACGACTAAAGTTGTAGTGCCATTGCTGCAATTGGCACAGCCTGCCTAAAATCGCCGGCTTGCCTGCCTCCCTCTAATAACGATAAAGGACTCACCATGTCCGACAAACCTTCAATCGCACTGAGCATTGCGCATCTGATCGACGCGCTCAATGCCCGGTTCGGCCAGGCCTGCGCCTGGCTTACGCTGTTTCTGGTCCTGGGTACTGCCGTCGTGGTGGTCCTGCGCTATGGCTTCGGTATCGGCGCCACCGCGCTGCAGGAAGCGGTGCTCTATGCCCACGCCCTGGTCTTCATGGGCGCCGCAGCCTGGGTGCTGCAGCGTAACGGGCATGTCCGGGTAGACATCTTCTACCAAGGCTTCAGTGCACGCCGCCAGGCCCTGGTCGAAATCCTCGGCACCCTGTTCTTCCTGCTGCCGCTGTGCCTGTTCCTGGGCTGGGCGAGCTGGGACTACGTGGCCAACTCCTGGTCCACGCTGGAAGGCTCAAGCGAGTCGGGCGGCCTCAAATTCGTTTATCTGCAAAAGAGCATCATTCTGGTCCTGGTGGTCAGCCTGGTCTTGCAAGGGGTTTCCGACGTGATCAAATCCGTACTGCTGTTCACCGGCCGCATGCCCGCGTCGGAGGTGAAGCATGGCTGAGTTGATGGCGATCCTGCTGTTTATCAGCATCTGTGCCGCGCTCATGGCCGGCTTCCCCGTGGCCTTTACCCTGGGCGGTGTGTCCCTGCTGTTCGCCGGTATCGGTATCCTCACTAATACCTTCGACGCTGGTTACCTGAGCGCACTGCCTAACCGGCTGTTCGGCATCATGAACAACCAGACCATGCTCGCGGTGCCGCTGTTCGTGTTCATGGGCGTGATGCTGGAGAAATCACGGGTTGCCGAGGACCTGCTCGAGTCCATGTCGCGACTGTTCGGCACCCTGCGCGGCGGCCTGGCAATTTCCGTGTGCGTAGTCGGTGCGCTGCTCGCCGCCTCCACCGGTATCGTCGGTGCAACCGTGGTGACCATGGGCCTGCTGGCCCTGCCGACCATGCTGCGCCGTGGCTACGACCCGGCCATTGCCACCGGCACCCTGGCCGCGACCGGCACCCTGGGGCAGATCATCCCGCCGTCCATCGTGCTGGTGCTGCTGGGTGACGTGATGTCCAGCGCCTACCAGCAGGCACAGCTGAAGATGGGCATCTTCTCGCCGAAGACCGTCTCGGTCGGTGACCTGTTCGTCGGTGCCTTGCTGCCGGGCTTGCTGCTGGTTGGGCTGTACATTGTCTACATCATCGCGGTGGCGATCTTCCAGCCGAAGAAGTTGCCGGCACTGCCGCAAGAGGAGCTGGGGCCGATCGAGTGGGGCAAGCTGTTCAACGCCCTGATCCCGCCACTGATCCTGATCGCCGCCGTACTCGGTTCGATCCTCGCTGGCTACGCCACGCCAACCGAAGCCGCAGCCCTCGGTGCCCTGGGCGCCATGCTGCTGGCCCTGAGCAAGGGTAAGCTGAACTTCGGGCAAATGCGCGAAGTGGCGTACGGCACCACCGAAATCAGCGCCATGGTGTTCATGATCCTGATTGGCGCCTCGCTGTTCTCCCTGGTGTTCCGCGGCTTTGGCGGCGAAGTGCTGATCGAGGACGTGTTCGCCCAGCTACCCGGCGGCGTGCTCGGCGCGTTCTTCCTGGTGATGGTGGTGATCTTCCTGCTCGGCTTTATCCTCGACTTCATCGAGATCACCTTCGTGGTGGTGCCGATTGTCGGGCCGGTGCTGCTGGCCATGGGGCTGGACCCGATCTGGCTGGGGGTGATGATCGCACTCAACCTGCAGACATCCTTCCTCACACCGCCCTTCGGTTTCGCGCTGTTCTACCTGCGCGGCGTAACGCCCAAGTCGGTGCCCACCAGCACCATCTACAAAGGTGTGGTGCCGTTCATCCTGATTCAGCTGGCCCTGCTGGTTATCGCCTACCAGTTCCCAGGCCTGATTACCTGGCTGCCTGAGCAGGTGTACGGCAAGTAACGCGGCCGAGATGCAGCAAACGCCCGTCCTTGTGACGGGCGTTTTGCATTGGGCTACAGAGCGCCCGCTTGCGACTGCACCGAAACGGGAGTAGCCGCCCCCCCATGGAACTGTTCACCCTGACAGGCTCCAATAGCAAAACCCCTTTTCAGGAATTCGCCCATGACCACTGCCCATATCGAACGCATCGACCTGGACGCCTTGACCGCCTGGCGGATCCGCCGCAGCGCCCATGAACTGGTGATCACCCAACAAGGTGCCCAGGTACTCAGCTATCGCCAGGGTGACCAGCCACCCCTGATCTGGCTCAGTGAGCAAGCGGCCTATGCGCGAGGGCAGAGCGTGCGTGGCGGCATCCCCATCTGCTGGCCGTGGTTCGGCGCCCTGGAGCGCAACCCGCACGCCGTGCAGGCACTGCACGGCTCGCCCTCATCGGCCGCCGCCCACGGCGGTGTGCGCGGCCTCGATTGGCAACTGCTAGGCATCGATAACCAGGACGATGCAGTGATCATCCAGTTCGCCCTCGATACCCGCGAGCAGCCACTGCCCGACTGGCCCCATGACGCCAGGCTCAACCTGCGCGTGCGCCTGGATGAGCGCCTGCACCTGAGTCTGTGCACGGATAACCTCGGCCAGCACCCCCTGCCCTTCAGCCAGGCCCTGCACAGCTACTTCGCCGTCAGCGATATTCGCCACGTCCATGTCGAAGGTCTGGCGGGTTGCCGCTACGTGGAAACCCTAGAGGGCTGGCAACAACGCGACCAGCGTGGCGAGCTGCGCTTCACCGGGGAAACCGACCGCATCTACCTGGACACACCGCCGGCGCTGAGCATCGTCGACCCCCTCTGGCAGCGCCGCCTGCACCTGCACAGCAGCGGCTCACGCTCGGCCGTGCTGTGGAACCCCTGGATCGATAAAGCCCAGCGCCTGTCGCAATTCGCCGACGATGCCTGGACGGGCATGCTGTGCATCGAACACGCCAACGTGCTGGACGACTGCATCAGCCTGGCCCCGGGGGAACAACACCGGCTAGAGGTAAGTATGTGGAGCGAGGGATTAAAGTAGCCAATTGCCAGCAACTAAAAATATTAGTGGATACCCTGAACTTCATCACATATTTTCTGTCTCGACAGTTAGCACTGCCAAGTAATAGTACTTTGCCAGTAAGCAATATCTTACAAGTCGCACGGCAATATCTTACGCAACTTTTCCCTGGGGATTACTTGTAAAAGTTAGTATCAGAAAGCTTTAAATTAGAGGCTCCATACGCCTTCTAGGTTATCGCCGCCACTGCTAGCCACTTCACAGTTTTGCGGGTTGCCGTCTGGAACACATAGGGCTAGGATGCCCACCTCACAAGGACCTGCGCAACTTTCTGCACACCTTAAGTGCGCAAGAAGTTGCGCACTTGGTTACTCAAGCAGACATATAGCAATGTGCTAACTGCTTGCTCAAGCTCATGGATGAGTTCCGAATGACCTATTCAAATACGCTTACCACTCATTATTTAGAACTCGCAAAATCCCCTATCAATCAAGAGGACTTTGCCGGTAATGACGTGCGTTATTCCAGCGAATATGAAGCCCTGGAAAACGAGCTGAGCAAAGCTGTCGCACTGCATGAAACAGGCGGTATAGATTGGCAGAAAGTCCGCGAGCACAGCGAGACGCTACTCAGTCTGCACTCCAAGGATTTACGGGTCACGGCCTGGCTTATCTGGGGCCTGTACCAGCGCGAATCCTTCGCCGGGCTGCAGGCCGGCTTCAGCATGCTGCACTACCTCTGCCTCAACCATTGGGCCGAGCTTCACCCACGCAAACCCCGTACCCGTGCAGCCGCCATTAGCTGGCTACTGCCGCGCCTGGAGCAGGCCCTCGCCGGCCACATACCCATTGGTGAACAGCTGCCACTGTTCCGCAGCCTGGCCGAGCAACTGCGCGCACTGGAAGGCTGCCTGTCCAACCACCTGGGCGACGATGCGCCGTTGCTGCTGCCGCTGTGCAACCGCCTCGACTCACTGGTCAGCCGCGCCGGCCAGGGCAAACCCGAGCCGGGCAGCGTCGGCGCCGCCATCGCTCAGGTCAAGCAAGTGGCCAGCCAGATGCTGGCGCCGGCGGCCCCTGTCGATAACGAAAAAGACGCACACAAAACCCTGCGCGCCCTGCAAGACCATGCCCGGCCGTTGTGTGCCTATTGGCTGAAACAGAAAGCCAGCGACCTGCGCGCCTTGCGCCTGGCCCGTACCCTGCTCTGGCTGCCCATCGACAGCCTGCCCGAGCGCAACGCCGAACAAATCACCGCCCTGCGCGGCCTACCCGCCGACAAACTGACCAGCTATCAGGAGCGCTACCAGAACGGCCAATACGCCGATCTGCTGGTCGACCTGGAAGCCAGCATCGCCCGTGCACCCTTCTGGCTCGACGGTCAGCACCTGGTCTGGCAATGCCTGCAGGAACTGGGCGCCGAGCAGGCGATGCGCGAAGTGGAAATCCAGCTCGCACTGTTCATGCAGCGCATGAGCGGGTTGGAAGACCTGCGCTTCCATGACGGCAGCGCCTTTGCCGATGCGCAGACCCGTGCCTGGCTCAGCTCCCACGTCATGCCCCATGTCCAGGCGCCGATCAGTGAGGCCGCCCCAGCCGCCAACGACGGTGGCAGCTTGCCGGCCTGGGACGTCGCCCTGCAGGAAACCCTGCCCAAACTGCGCAAAGACGGCCTGAAATCCGCCGTGCAGCAACTCAAGCTCGGCCTGGCCCAGGCGCGCGGCGGTCGTGAACGCTTCTTCTGGCAACTGACCCTGGCCCGCCTGTGCTACAGCGCGAAGAAATACGACCTGGCCAAAACCCAACTCGAATCGCTCGACCAGACGCTACAGGCCACCGGCCTAGGCGACTGGGAACCCGATCTCGCCCTGGACGTACTGCGCATGCTGCACAGCTGTTGTGAGCTGTTGCCGCAGAACCACGCGGTGCGTGAAAGCAAGGAAGAGATCTACCGCAGGTTGTGCCACCTCGACCTCGAAGTGGTACTGGACTAGGCCCTCGGGCCATAACCGTAACGGAGAATGACCATGGCCAAAGAAGGCTCGGTAGCCCCCAAGGAACGCATCAACGTCACCTTCAAACCCGCCACTGGCGGTGCTCAGGAAGAGATCGAACTGCCCCTGAAACTGATGGTTCTGGGTGATTTCACCCAGCGCGCCGACGATCGCAAGATCGAAGACCGTAAGCCCATCAGCATCGACAAGAACAGCTTCGACGAAGTGCTGGCCAAGCAGGAACTCAACCTGACGTTTGCCGTCCCAAACCGTCTGCAGGACGAGCCGACCGACGACGAGATGGCCGTGCAGTTGCGCATCAACTCGATGAAGGACTTCAACCCGGCCAACCTGGTCGAGCAAGTGCCTGAGCTGAAAAAGCTGATGGAGCTGCGTGACGCCCTGGTCGCCCTGAAAGGTCCGCTGGGTAACGCGCCGGCCTTCCGCAAGGCCATCGAAAGCGTACTGGCCGACGACGACTCGCGTGACCGTGTACTCGGTGAACTCGGCCTGGCTGCCCAGGGCAAGCTGGACTCCTGATTCAATTAACAAGGAAGCTAATTCATGAGCACTAGTGCAGCAGTAGAAAGCGGTCGCAGCGCCGCCGACCTCGGCATCCTCGACCGCATCATTGCCGAGACCAAACTGACGCCCGACGACGAAGCCTATGACATCGCCAAACGCGGCGTGTCGGCCTTTATCGAAGAGCTGCTGAAACCGCAGAACGACGGCGAGCCGGTGAAAAAGGCCATGGTCGACCGCATGATCGCGGAGATCGACGCCAAGCTCAGCCGGCAGATGGACGAAATCCTCCACAACGCCGAATTCCAGGCCCTGGAATCCTCCTGGCGTGGCCTCAAGCTGCTGGTGGACCGCACCAACTTCCGCGAAAACATCAAGCTGGAGATCATCAACGCCTCCAAGCAGGATCTGCTCGATGACTTCGAAGACAGCCCGGAAATCACCCAGTCCGGCCTGTACAAGCACATCTACACCGCCGAATACGGCCAGTTCGGTGGCCAGCCGGTCGGCGCGCTGATCGCCAACTACTTTTTCGACCCGAGCGCGCCGGACGTCAAGACCCTGCAATACGTTGCCAGCGTCGCCAGCATGTCCCACGCGCCGTTTATCGCGGCTGCCGGCCCGAAATTCTTCGGCCTGGAAAGCTTCACCGGCCTGCCAGACCTGAAGGACCTGAAGGACCACTTCGAAGGCCCGCAGTTCGCCAAATGGCAGAGCTTCCGCGAGCAGGAAGACGCCCGCTACGTTGGCCTGACCGTGCCGCGCTTCCTCCTGCGCAATCCGTACGACCCGGAAGACAACCCGGTGAAGACCTTCGTCTACAAAGAGAACGTCGCCAACAGCCACGAGCATTACCTGTGGGGCAACACCGCCTACACCTTCGCTTCCAAGCTGACCGACAGCTTCGCCAAGTTCCGCTGGTGCCCGAACATCATCGGCCCGCAGAGCGGCGGCGCGGTAGAAGACCTGCCGCTGCACCACTTCGAAAGCATGGGCGAGATCGAAACCAAGATCCCGACCGAAGTGCTGGTCTCCGACCGTCGTGAATACGAACTGGCCGAAGAAGGCTTTATCGCCCTGACCATGCGCAAAGGCAGTGACAACGCCGCGTTCTTCTCCGCCAACTCCACGCAGAAACCGAAGTTCTTCGGCATCAGCGAAGAAGGCAAGACCGCCGAACTGAACTACAAGCTCGGCACCCAGCTGCCGTACATGTTCATCATCAACCGCCTGGCTCACTACCTGAAAGTGCTGCAGCGCGAGCAAATCGGCGCCTGGAAAGAGCGCACCGACCTCGAGCTGGAACTCAACAAGTGGATCCGCCAGTTCGTCGCCGACCAGGAAAACCCGAGCTCCGAAGTCCGCAGCCGTCGTCCGCTGCGCGCTGCTCAGGTGATCGTCAGTGATGTTGATGGTGAGCCGGGCTGGTACCGCGTCAGCCTCAACGTGCGCCCGCACTTCAAGTACATGGGTGCCGATTTCACCCTGTCCTTGGTTGGCAAGCTGGACAAGGAGTAACACCCGGTGAGCTACGGAAGCCTATTCGAGCGCCTCGGCGGCGAAGCCAGCCAGCGCGCTGGCTGGAGCCGCGAAGTTGCCGCCATGGCATCCGTGGCGACCCACCTGGCAAAAATGCTCAGCACCCGAGCGGGCAGCGTGCAAACGCTACCCGACTACGGGTTGCCCGATTTGAACGATATGCGCCTGTCACTGCACGACTCGTTGCAGCAAGCGCGTCTCGCCATCGAACGCTTTATCGAAGCGTACGAACCGCGTTTAAGCGATGTGCGGGTGATTTCCCTCCCCCGCGACAACAACCCACTCAACCTCGCCTTCGCCATCGAAGGCCTGCTGGAAGTGGACGGCTTTAAACGCCAAGTGAGTTTCTCCGCGAGCCTGGACGGCAGCGGACAGGTCAAGGTCAATTAAGGAGAGCCCATGTCCGGTAAACCCGCCGCCCGCGTCAGCGACCCCACCGACTGCCCGGTCCCCGGCCACGGCACCAATCCGATCAGCGCCGGCTCGCCCGACGTACTGTTCGACAACCTGCCCGCCGCTCGCCAGGGCGACCCGACCAGTTGCGGCAGCAGCCTGGCCAGCGCAGTGATCCCCAATGTGCTGATCAACGGCAAACCGGCCACCACCATCGGCACCGTGGGTAGCCATGGCAATGCGGTGATCGCCGGCTCCGGCACCGTGCTGATTGGCGGTTGACCTGATACAGCCACAAGGATGAACCGCTGAGATGTCTTTTAACCACTACTACCAGAGCGAACTTACCGCCCTGCGCCAGCTCGGCAAGCGTTTTGCCGAACGCAGTCCGGCGTTGGCGCCGTTTCTTGGGCAGGCGGGGCGTGACCCGGATGTCGAGCGGTTGCTGGAGGGTTTTGCCTTTCTCACCGGGCGTTTGCGGCAGAAGCTCGATGACGAGCTGCCGGAGCTGACCCACTCGCTGATGCACCTGCTGTGGCCGAACTATATGCGCCCGCTGCCGGCGTTCAGCATGTTGCAGTTCGACCCGCTCAAGCGCCCTGGCGGTGCCTTGCTGGTGCCGCGCCATACCCCTGTGGAGGCCAAGCCGATTAAGGGGGTGGCTTGCCGTTTCCGCACGGCTTTCGCCACCGAGGTGCTGCCGCTGGCGCTGAGCGGCCTGGATTACTCGGTCAAGGGTGACGGTGCGCTGCTCAGCCTGCGCATGGCCATGAGTGCTGATGGCCACCTGGGCGATCTCGATCTCAAGCAGTTGCGCCTACACCTGTCTGGCGAGCGCTACATCAGCCAATTGCTGTACCTGAGCCTGCTGCGTCACCTGGGCGGTATTCAGCTGGTGTTGCTGGATGCCGCAGGCAAGCCACTGCAGGGCGCTGATGATCGCCCGCTGGCGCCGTTGCAACTGCCAGCCAGCAATGTTCAGCCGGTGGGTTTTGCCGAAGACCAGGCGCTGATCCCCTACCCGCTGAATACCTTCCGCGGGTACCGCTACCTGCAGGAATACTTCGCCTTTCAGGACAAGTTCCTGTTCGTCGACCTGCTCGGCCTGGATGTGCTTAAGCGCGTGCCCGAAGACGTGCTCAAGCAGGCGCGCGGTATCGAGCTGCGTTTCGATATCCACAAGGCCGGCGTGCAGCGTATCCGCCCGACGCTGGATAACGTGCGCCTGTACTGCACACCCGTTGTCAACCTGTTCGCCCACGATGCCATCCCGATTCGCCTAGACGGCAAGCAGGACCAGTACCTGCTGCTGCCCTCAGAGCTCGACTCCGAACATTGCGGGGTGTTCTCGGTGGATCGCGTCACCGGCTGGAAGCCGGGCGGCAAGGGCTATGAGGAGTACGTGCCGTTCGAGTCGTTCGAGCACGACGCCAGCTTCGACGTGCCCCTGGCCCGCCCGCACTACAGCGTGCGCCAGCAACCGTCATTGCTCGGCGATGGCCTGGAGACCTACCTGAGTTTCGGCCTGCGCAACCTCGACCAGCACGAAACCCTGTCCATCGAGCTGACCTGCACCAACCAAAACCTGCCGCGCCAGCTGGGCCTGGGCGATATCTGCGTACCCTGCGAGGACACCCCGGAGTTTCTCACCTTCCGCAATATCAGCGCCGTCACGCCGAGCTATGCGCCGCCGCTGCACCGCGACTTTTTGTGGAAGCTGATCAGCAACATGTCGCTGAACTACCTGTCGCTGGCCAACGTCGAGGCGCTCAAGGTGATCCTCGAGACCTACGACCTGCCGCGTTACTACGACCAGCACGCGGAGAAGGTCAGCAAGCGTCTGCTTAATGGCCTGAAAAGCATCAGCCACCAGCATGTCGACCGCCTGCACCGCGGCCTGCCGGTACGCGGCGTGCGCACGCAACTGACGATCAACCCCGAAGGCTACCTGGGTGAGGGCGATCTGTTCCTCTTCGCCTCGGTCCTCAATGAATTTTTCGCCCTGTATGCCAGCTTGAACTCGTACCACGAGTTGCGCGTACAGAGCACACAGGGAGAGGTGTACCAATGGACGCCACGCATGGGGCTACAGCCCCTGCTCTAAACAGACTGAGCCGCGGCATCCGCGAGTACAGCCTGTTTCAGGGTGTGCAGTTGGTGCTGGATCGCTTGCGCAGTGCCGCCCCCGAGCTGGATGAGGAGGCGCTGTATCAGCGGCTGGAACTGCAGGCCAACCCAAGCATGGGTTTCCCGGGCAGCGATATCGATCGCGTACAGTTTTTTGAGGAGCACGGCGAGCTGCGCGCGCGTATGCGCATCAACCTGGTCAGCCTGTTCGGCGCCGGCTCGCCGCTGCCGGCGTTCTACGGTGAGCAGGCGCTGGGTGACAGTGAAGACGGCAACCCGACCCGGGATTTCCTCGACCTGTTCAACAACCGCCTGCAGCGCCTGCTGCTGCCCACCTGGCAGAAATACCGTTACCACTCGCGCTTCGAGAGCGGTGCCGTGGACCCCTTCTCCGCGCAGCTGTTCGCCCTAATCGGCCTGGGCGGCGAAACCATCCGCCAGGCTGGCGAGCTGAACTGGAAACGCTTGCTGCCCTACCTTGGCCTGCTCAGCCTGCGCGCTCACTCGGCGGCATTGATCGAGTCGGTGCTGCGTTACTACTTCAAGCATGCCGACCTGCACATCGAGCAGTGCCTGGAGCGCCAGGTGGAAATCCTCGGCGAGCAGCGCAACCGCCTCGGCCGAGCCAACAGCCAACTGGGCGAGAGCCTGGTGCTCGGCGAATTCGTGCGGGATCGCGGCGGCAAATTTCGCATTCACGTGCAGCAGCTCAACTGGGAGCGCTTCCACGAGTTTCTGCCCATCGGCAACGGCTACCAGCCGCTCTGCGCACTGGTGCGCTTCACCCTGCGCGACCCACTGGACTACGACATCCGCCTGGAGCTGCGACGCGACGAAATTCGCGAGCTGCGCCTCGGTGCGGATAACCCCTGCCTGCTGGGTTGGACGACCTGGCTTGGGCATGACCAGGCCGACGGCGTGGTCACCCTCGGCAGCCAAACTCACTAGGGAAAGAGAGCAATGATCAACGTCGATTTGCAACAACTGGTTCAGGCCCTCGACGCGGCCACCAAGCAGGACCTGGAAACCGCCGCCGAACGCTGTGTGGTGCGTGGCGGCAGCAAGATTCTGGTTGAAGACCTGCTGCTTGGCCTGCTTGAACGCCATGAGGGCTTGCTGAGCCGCGCCCTGCTGGATGCCGAGGTGGACGCCGGCGAGCTGGCCCGCTCCCTGCAACCACGCAGCGAGCACAACGAATCGCGTAACCCGGTGTTCTCCACCGAGCTGGTGCAATGGCTGCAGGATGCCCTGTTGGTCGCCAACCTGGAGTTGGGCCAGAGCCAGGTCGACCAGGCCGCGCTGATCCTCGCCCTGCTGCGCAACCCCATGCGCTACGCCGGCAGCCACTACCAGCCACTGCTGGCCAAGCTGAATGCCGAGCGCCTGCGCGAATTCGCCATGGCTCAGCAGCCGCAAACCGCTGCAGGCAAACCGCCCGCCGCTGGCGAATCGAACCTGTCGCGCTTTACCCACAACTTCACCCAGCAGGCCCGTGACGGCAAGCTCGACCCGGTGCTGTGCCGCGACGGCGCGATCCGCCAGATGATCGACATCCTCGCCCGCCGACGCAAAAGCAATCCCATCGTGGTCGGCGAAGCCGGTGTCGGCAAAACTGCCATCGTCGAAGGCCTGGCCCTGCGTATCGCCGCTGGGGAAGTGCCGGCTGCGCTCAAGGGCGTCGAGCTGCTGTGCCTGGACCTCGGCTTGCTGCAAGCCGGCGCCAGCGTCAAAGGCGAGTTCGAGCGCCGCCTACAGGGTGTGATCGATGAGGTGAAAGGCTCGCCCAAGCCGATCATCCTGTTTATCGACGAAGCCCACACCCTGATCGGTGCCGGCGGCCAGGCCGGCAGCGGCGACGCCGCCAACCTGCTCAAGCCGGCCCTGGCGCGTGGCGAGCTGCGCACCATCGCCGCCACCACCTGGAGCGAATACAAGAAGTACTTCGAGAAGGACCCGGCCCTGGCCCGGCGCTTCCAGCCGGTGCAGCTGCACGAGCCGACTGTCGCCGAAGCGGTGACCATCCTCCGCGGCTTGGCCCCCGTGTATGAGAAGAGCCACGGCATTTACCTGCGTGACGACGCGGTGGCCGCTGCCGCCGAGCTGTCCGCACGCTACCTGGCCGGCCGTCAGCTGCCGGACAAAGCGGTGGATGTGCTCGACACCGCCTGCGCCCGCGTGCGCATCAGCCTGGCAGCGGCACCAGAAGCGCTGGAGCGCTTGCGCGGCGAGATCGCCGAAGGGGAGCGGCAACGCGACGCCATGGGACGCGATCAGCAAGCCGGCCTGCAGATCGACCGCGACACGCTTGAACAGCTGGAAACGCGCCTGACCCAGGCGCGCGCCGAGCTGGAACAGATCGAAACCCGCTGGGCAACGCAGCGCGAGCTGGCCGAGCGCCTGCTGGAATTGCGCAAGCAATGCGCCAGCCTGCGTCAGGCGCCCGCTGACGATAGCGTCGAGGACGAGGGTGATGAGCCGGCGGCGGACCTGCAGCAGCTGGAAGCCGAACTGCGCGAAGTGCAGGTCGAACTGGCCAGTGCCCAGGCCCATGAGCGCCTGGTCAGCTTCGAGGTGTGCCCACGCCTGGTCGCCGAAGTGATCAGCCACTGGACCGGTGTACCGCTGAGCCAGCTGGCCCGCGAGCACAACAGCAAGGTGCTGACCTTCGCCCACGACCTCGGTCAGCGCGTGCGCGGTCAGGCGCAAGCCATCGCCGCGCTGGACCGCTCCATGCGCGCCACCGCCGCCGGTCTCAACCGTGCCGATGCGCCGGTCGGCGTATTCCTGCTGGTCGGCCCCAGCGGCGTCGGTAAAACCGAAACCGCCCTGGCCCTGGCGGATCTGCTGTATGGCGGCGAGCGCTTCCTCACCACCATCAACATGTCCGAATTCCAGGAGAAGCACACCGTTTCACGCCTGATCGGCGCACCGCCCGGCTACGTCGGCTATGGCGAAGGCGGCATGCTCACCGAAGCCGTGCGGCAGAAGCCTTACTCGGTGGTGCTGCTCGATGAAGTGGAAAAAGCCGACCCGGACGTGATGAACGTCTTCTATCAGATCTTCGACAAAGGCGTGGCCAACGACGGCGAAGGTCGCGAGATCAACTTCCGCAACACCCTGATTTTGATGACCAGCAACCTGGCTAGCGAGCGTATCGCCAGCCTTTGTCAGGGCGGCCAACGCCCGAACGCCGAAGACCTGGAACAGGCCATCCGTCCGCCCCTGACCCAACACTTCAAACCGGCGCTGCTCGGCCGTATGCGCGTGGTGCCGTACTACCCGATCAATGGCGAGGTGCTCAACGAACTGGTCGGCCTCAAGCTCGCGCGTTTCGGCGAACGCCTGCAGCGCCGCCAGCTGCAGTTCAGCCATTGTCCGGCGCTGCTGGAAAACCTCGCCGAGCGTTGCAGCCACAGCGACAGCGGCGCACGCCTGATCGATCACCTGATCGACCAGCACCTGCAGCCGCTGGTCGTTGATCGCCTGCTCGACGCCATGGCCAGTGGCGAGACGTTGCAACGCGTACACGCCACCCTCGATGGCGAAGGGGCAGTGGTCTGTGAGTTCGCTTAACGTGGCGCCGATGTTCAGCCAGGTGCCCCAGCCGCTGCGCTACGCGGAGGCGCTGCTGCAGCGTTTCGCCAGTCTGGCCCGGGCGGCCAGCCGAGACGCGCTGCTCGGCGGCTTGGTGGAAAGTGCTGCACAGCTGGCTGACTGCGAACTGGCCCAGCTGTACCTGCTCGATGACACCCACACACGCCTGACGTTGTCCGCTGAATGGCAAAACGGCGTGCTGCAACCGCGCGCCGATGCCAGCCTGTCCAGCGACTACGATGGCGAACAGTTGCTGCAGTACTGCCTGTGCCAGAACCAGACACTCAGCCTCGCCGAACTCGACAGCAACCTGCACCAGACCGGCTTCCTCCCCGAAGCGCAACAGCCGTGGCGCAGCCTGCTGTGTCAGCCACTGCAGGATGAACAGCGTGGCGTCAGCGGCCTGCTGTTGATTGCCAATCAGCGCGCGCGTGAGCTGCGCGGCTTTGCCGATTCACTCGGGCACTTGGGTAGCTTTGTCATCGCCCATCTGCACCTGCTGCAGCGCCTGCGCGCGCCTGCCGGCGAAACACCGATTGCGCGGGTCGAGACGCCCTGCACCAGCGGTTACGGCCTGATCGGCGAAAGCCCGGCTATGCGCAGCGTCTACCAGTTGATCAGCAAAGTGCTGCACAACCCGGTCAGCGTTCTGCTGGCGGGCGAAACCGGCACCGGCAAGGAGCTGGTGGCCCGCGCCATCCACGACTGTGGCTTCCGCCGCAGCCAGGCCTTTGTTGTGCAGAACTGCGCCTCACTGCCGGAAAACCTGCTGGAAAGCGAACTGTTCGGCTACCGCAAGGGCGCCTTCAGCGGCGCCGACCGCGACCACCAGGGCCTGTTCGACGCGGCGAATGGCGGCACCCTGTTCCTCGACGAAATCGGCGATATGCCATTGAGCCTGCAAGCCAAGCTGCTGCGCGTGTTGCAGGAAGGCGAAGTGCGGCCGCTCGGCTCCACCGCCACCCATAAAGTCGATGTGCGCATCGTCGCCGCCACGCACCACAACCTGCGCACCCTGGTGGAAGAAGGACGCTTTCGCGAGGACCTGTTCTACCGTCTGGCGCAGTTCCCCATCGAACTGCCCCCGTTGCGCGAGCGTGGCCAGGACATCCTGACCCTGGCCCGGCATTTCGCCAACAAGGCCAGCACCTTTCTGCAGCGCACGCCCTGCCGCTGGGCAGACGCCTCGTTGGAGCACCTGGCCAGTTACGGCTTCCCCGGCAACGTGCGCGAACTAAAAGGCCTCGTCGAACGGGCTGTATTGCTGTGCGAAGGCGGTGAGCTGCTGCCCGGGCACTTCAACCTGCACATGCCCAATGCGGGCGAGGACACCCAGCTGAACTTGCGTGAACGCATGGAGCGCGTCGAACGCAGCCTGCTGCTCGACTGCCTGCGCAAGAACCGTGGCAACCAGACCAGCGCCGCCTGTGAGCTGGGCCTGCCGCGCCGCACCCTGCTGTACCGCATGCAGCGGCTGAATATCAGCCCGGCTGACGTGTAAGGCTTAAGGAGAAGAGCATGTTCAACGCCGCCAATCAGACCCATTTCAGCCTGAGCATCGAAGGTGCCAGCCACGATCTGCAGGTGCTCGAATTTACCGGCCGTGAAGCCATCAACCAGCCGTTCGTGTTCGAGCTGGAGCTGATCAGCGAGCGTCCCGATCTCGATCTGGAAAGCCTGCTGCACCAGCCGGCCTTCCTCGCCCTCAGCCCCAGCGGCACTGGTATTCACGGCCTGATCTACCGCATCGCCCAGGGCGACTCCGGGCAGCGTCTGACCCGCTACCACGTCACCCTGCGCCCGCAGCTGGCCTATCTGGCGCACCGTATCAATCAGCGGATCTTCCAGCACCTGAGCGTGGAAAAGATCATCAGCCAGGTGCTCGAAGAGCACGGCATCCAGAGCAATGCCTATAAATTCCAGTTCGGCCCCAGCGTCTACCCGGAGCGCGAATACTGCGTGCAGTACGACGAAAGCGACCTGCACTTTATTCAGCGCCTGTGCGAGGAAGAAGGCATTCACTACCACTTCCAGCACAGCGAACAAGGCCATGTGCTGGTCTTCGGCGACGATCAGACGGTGTTCCCGAAACTGGCGCCGACTGCATACCAGCAGGACAGCGGCCTGGTCGCCGACGACCCGGTGATCAAGCGCTTCGCCCTGCGCCTGGAAACCCGCAGCAACCGCGTAACCCGCCGCGACTACAACTTCGAAAAACCCAAGCTGCTGATGGAAGCGGCCTTCAACAGCGAGTTCCAGCCCGACCTCGAGGACTACGACTACCCCGGTCGTTTTGTCGAGCGCGAGCGCGGCAAACACCTGGCCAAACGCAACCTGGAACGCCACCGCAGCGACTATGAGCTGGCTAGTGGTGAAAGTGATCAGCCGCTGCTGGTCAGCGGCCACTTCCTCAACCTCAGCGAGCATCCGCGCAGCGACTGGAACCAGCTCTGGCTGCTGACTGAAATCAGCCATGAAGGCAAACAGCCGCAAGTGCTGGAAGAGTCCGTCACCAGCCACACCCAGGTCAGCGACGGCTTCCAGCAGGGTTATCGCAACCGCTTCAGCGCCACGCCATGGGATGTGCTGCATCGCCCAGCGCTGAAGCACCCGAAACCCAAGGTACTCGGCAGCCAGACCGCCGTGGTCACCGGGCCAGCGGGTGAAGAAATCCACTGCGACCAGTACGGCCGGGTCAAAGTGCAATTTCACTGGGACCGCGAAGGTCAGGCGGATGACACCACCAGCTGCTGGCTGCGCGTGTCCTCCAGTTGGGCCGGCGATGGCTACGGCGCTATCGCCATCCCGCGCATCGGCATGGAAGTGCTGGTGACCTTCCTCGAAGGCGATCCCGACCAGCCGCTGGTTACCGGTTGCCTGTACCACGCAGCCCACGTCGTGCCCTACGCGCTGCCAGCAAACAAGACCCGTAGCCTGTTCAAAACCCTGAGTAGCCCAGGCGGTGGCGGCTACAACGAGCTGCGCATTGAAGACAAGAAAGGCGCCGAACAGATCTATCTGCACGCCCAGCGCGACTGGGACGAAAACATCGAGCACGACCAGAAGATCCGCATCGGCCACGAACGCCACGACACGGTCGAAGCCAACAGCTACAGCCAGTTTCTCGCCGAAGAACACCGCACCACCCACGCCGACCGCAAAGTGGAAACCCGCAGCAACGACCACCTCACAGTCGGGCAGAAACAACATGTGAAAGTCGGCGTCGGCCAGTTCGTCGAAGCCGGCAACGAAATTCACTACTACGCCGGCAACAAAGTGGTGATCGACGCCGGCATGGAACTCACCGCCAGCGGCGGTGGCAGCTTTCTCAAGCTTGATCCGGGCGGCGTCACGCTGAGCGGTGCGACGATCAAGATCAACTCGGGTGGTGGGCCGGGGAAAGGTTCGGGGATCGGCATTCTAGCCGCAGCTCTCCCGTTGATAGCTGACCAAGCACGGACAGGTAGCCTGCTGGATCGCGCCCGCAAACAGGAACACTACGACGAGCAAGTTCGCTTCGTAACCGGCAAAGGGAGCCCTATCAAAGGTGTCAAAACCGCAATCATTTTGCCCAGCGAAAGCACCCCAAAACTCTCAAAAAGCGATACCGATGGCCGCCAGCCACGCATACGGACCAACAGCGCAGAAAACGCTGAAGTTCATCTCATTTGGGACGAGCTGGTGGTCCCAGCCGGTGCCGATGACTACGAGGCGAGTCGAAAGAAATGAGCACAGTCCCTGTCACTACCGTAACGACCAATGTTCAAGCCGGATCCCTGCATGAGATCACACTTACCTGCGACAAGCTGTGGGCAATGGGTCAGGAAACTGCAATCCGCCGACTCAGCGTTGAAACTCGCAGTTTTTTTGGGGGCAGCTCAAAGCAAGAGCTAGTTTCTGATTTTGGTGCGCGCGCCGGGCGTATTGCAGCCACTTATGCACGCTTCTATCTGGAGCGCGAGGAAGACGGGAAAGCGCATCTCAAAGGGCGCTTTTACTGGATGGGACTGGCGGCTTTTGCCAGTAAACAAGTCAAGTGCGGCTTGGACTTCATTCCCAAGGAGCCTTACCTCACTCTTGTGACTCCACCGTTAGCGCAGCCGGCATTGAGAATCGGCAAAACTGCACTGGGCAAAGGTAATTTCTGGTTATTTCAAGACATATTCGTATGGCACTGGTTCTATAGCAAATATCCAGACCAATTCACCGAATGTGCACCGGAGAGAAACGCAACGGCTTTTGAGGACCAGGTACAGCACAATATTGATAACTTGCCTTGGGCAACCGAAGCGCTATCCAAACTGAACAATCTCGCACCGACACCCGAAGTAATAGAAGCATTCAGACTGACCGCCCTATGCGAAAGCAGGCACGATATAAGAAGCGAGCAGGAAGAGCTTAAATATCAATCACTCTTGCAAATAGCCAACCATGAACAGCTCAAAATACTGCAGCCTCTGATCTATGATTCACTGCCGTTCAGGGCAGTATTAAAGGCACAAGCCATTATGGAAATAATGCCTTTCGTACCCCAGCGTGCTGCTGCATTTTCCATGGCTTGTGATATCGAAAACTCACAACTCAGAGAACAAATGACTGAGGGGAATCTCTATGACAGCGCTGACAGAATGAAGTTTATAACTCGCATCGCAGAAAAGTATCATCGACTGATGACGGAGCGCCGCACATACATGGAAGGCGTCATCACTGGAATTTCCGCCTGGCAGCATATGACATGAGAATTTTTTTCTTACTCTTAACTTTATTTATTAGCGCCTGCAGTGATGAGGCGAAAGAAGAGCATGAAGCCATGAATAACACAAGTTCGGTAACCCTTAAATTAGATGTTTCTATTGAGCAGTTCCTCAGCCAGACACCTGTTGAATTCAAGGCTGACTGCCTCCAAGAGGCTGACTTTTGCCTTTATGAGTTTGACCGCCCCATGGGCGACTCCAACCTGCCCAGCGTTCTTATAGAGCGCAATAGTGGTTCACTGGTGTTCGATCATGTCGCCAGCATCGTTACATCGACTAACACACATAAAAGTAGCGTACTCGACAATTTCAAGTTCACTGTTCGCGGCCTCCCGGATAACAGCACCCACGACGCAAATAAAGCGTTTATCTATGAGCTGATTGAAAAAATTCGACAGGCCGGCTGGCAACGCTTTATTTCGCCTGCTTCGCCGAGAATTCCTGGTAGCGAAGCCGAGAAAATTAACTCGACAGGCTCCATACAGGGTGTGCACGTATCCAGCCATCCTTGGTTTGATCCTGCCTATACCCTTGATCTGCCGCGCTGGATGAAGTGGGGGAGTTTCTACACATGGAGTTTTTATAACGATGGCGCTCATATGAAACTGAACGCTTGGCGTCAAAATTCTCCGTCTAACCCGGAAACCAAAGCAACTTACTTAATCACGGTAGAACTGCAGGCCGACGCTAAGTACTGGCAAAACGAGTTAGAAACAGAAGAGCAGAAAAATAACTGGATATCATTAGTTCCTGAACTACGCGAAAGGTACCTCGCCATACGTGAGCGCGATGAAAAAATCTTACGTTCCTTCGGCATAGAAATTGATGACGCCTATCAGGACCCAACGATTAAACAGTTAAACCCCTGACGACTACGCCTTATGTTCGCTGTCTTATCGATTACAAGGAGGCCACTTTGAATATCCGCAGTTACCCCATCCTGCTCGCCCTGGCTCTATGCCTCACCGCGTGCAGCGGCAACTACACCTTCAACGATGACGAATACCGCCCACTGGGCGAACCGCACGCTGTGAAACGCGGCAACTGACCGCAAGGAGTTAACAACCATGGAACTGGTCTTCGATGTGGTCAGTGCACAGCAGTTCGTGCCAGGTCTATTGACCCTGAATTCATAGAATAAGTGCAACGTTTGAAACGATAGTCAGAGAGTCAGCCACCGGTAGAATCCAGGCTCTCACACCGAAGGATTCAAG
>LNFM01002835.1_pt1 | contig 51508 bp, 36 predicted proteins | sample 596031 | NCBI WGS metagenome assembly LNFM01 (sample SAMN04254537, study PRJNA301005) | activated carbon metagenome | isolation source: dual media filters at the Ann Arbor, Michigan drinking water treatment plant | place: USA: Ann Arbor | reverse complement strand
TGGGAGGGTCTCCCTCCCAAATGGGTCTGGGCGATAGCCCAGTCGCAGCGCGACGTGTTCGAGCTAGTTATATCGGAAAGCACTCTCATGCGAAACGACCAGAAAGGTCAACGCTCTAAACCGGAGCCCGGCCGCCGCGCCTCGCGCGGCCCGGCGGGTACGGTAGGTGCCGAGCCGGCCAAAAAGTTCGGATCCAAAACGGTCACGAAACCCGAGCGAAGCGAGCGTGCCCCCAAGGCCGCAGGTCCCCGCCCCGAGCGGCCGGCCAAGCCGAAGGCGCACTCCGGTGGGCGGCCCGGTTGGCGGCAAGAGGGCCGTCCGGATCGGCGCCTGGAGCGAGGACCGAAGGGGGGGGCGCGCATCGCAGAGGTGGCGGGCGGTGCACCGACGGAGCCGATGCGGATTGCCAAGGCGATGGCGCGCGCGGGACTATGCTCGCGGCGTGAAGCCGAACGCTGGATCGCGGATGGACGGGTGATGGTCAACGGCAAGCTGCTGACCACGCCGGCTTGCGAGGTCGGCCCCGGTGACAAGATCGTCGTCGACGGTCAGGCACTGCCGGAGGCGGAGGGCGTGCGGCTGTGGCGATATCACAAGCCGCGCGGGCTCGTGACGACGCACAGCGATCCCGAGGGCCGCCCGACCGTCTTCGACAACCTGCCTTCCGACCTGCCGCGCGTGATCTCGGTTGGCCGTCTCGACTACAACACCGAAGGTCTGCTGCTGCTCACCAACGACGGCGCGCTCGCGCGCTATATGGAGCTGCCGGCGACGGGTTGGCTCAGGAAGTATCGTGTGCGTGCGCGGGGCCGCGTCAGCCAGGCGCAGCTCGACGAGCTGAAGGAAGGTATCAGCCTCGACGGCGTCAACTACGGTCCGGTGGAGGCGACGCTCGATGGGCCGCAGGGTGCCAACGTGTGGCTCACGGTCGGGCTGCGCGAAGGCAAGAATCGCGAGATCCGGCGCATCCTCGGCCATCTCGGCCTGGAGGTTAGCCGCCTCATCCGCATCTCGTTCGGCCCGTTCCAGCTTCTCGATCTGCCGGAGGGCGAGGTCGAGCGCATCCGGCGTCGGACGCTGCGCGACCAGCTCGGTCTCGCCATTTCGCGGGATCTCGGTCTCGTCGAGGGTACCGAGCCTCAGAACGCCCGTCCCGATACGTCGAAGCCGCGCAAGCCCGCGCGAGGCGACGCAAAGTGGCGGCCCATGGCGACTGACGACGACGAATGAAGGGCTGCGCCGTATGAGAATCGTCGCCGGAACGTTTCGCGGCAGACCGATCGCCAGCCCAGAGCACGAGGGTTTGCGGCCGACGTCGGATCGCGTGCGTGAATCGATGTTCAACATACTCTCGCACGGCATTGATGGCTTCGATCCCGCTGGCGTCCGGGTGCTCGACCTTTTCGCAGGCACTGGTGCGCTCGGCATCGAGGCGATGTCGCGCGGAGCCGCCTATTGCCTGTTCGTGGAACAGGATGCCGACGCCCGCGGCTTGATCCGCGAGAACATCGAGGCGTTCGGCCTGACCGGCGTCACACGCATTTTCCGGCGCGATGCGACGACGATCGGCCCTGCTGGACGTGGCGATCAGTTCGGTCTTGTGATGTGTGATCCTCCCTACGGGAAGGGGCTCGGCGAAAAGGCGCTGCGGGCGGCTGCCGAAGGGGGCTGGCTCGCTCCGCATGCAGTCGCCGTGCTCGAGGAACGCGCCGGCGTCGAAATCGCGCTGCCCGATCGCTTCCAGGAATTGGACAGGCGGACATGGGGACAGACGCAGGCGCTTTTCGCACGCTATACTTGAAGATGCAAAGTCTGCCGGGGATCGGTTCCGGCAGCGGCCATGGGGGCTCGAAGGACCGGAATGAAGATACCCGACGCGATGCGGCCGATGCTGGAGGTGTGGACACATCGCAATTACGCGCTGTTCATGGGCGGAATGTCGCCAGCGCTGGTGACGCTGTGGATGCAGCGGATCGGGACGTTGTGGCTCGCGTGGGATCTCACAAAGAGCAATACGTGGGTGGGCATCGTCGTCGCGGTCGACTATGCGCCTATGATCGTGCTCGCGCCCTTCGTCGGCGCATTCACCGAGAAGTCGAACCCTGTCGAAGTCCAGAAGATCGCGCAGTATCTCAGTCTCGTCATAGCGGCCGTCATGGCGGCCCTGGTGTTCACGGGGTTGATGAACATCTGGTTCCTGCTGCTGCTGTCGCTGGCGCTCGGCTGCGTTCATCCGTTCAACGCGATCTCGCGCCACACGATCGTTCCGACGACGGTACCGCGCGCGGTGCTGCCCAGTGCGCTCGCGACGGACAGCGCGCTCTACAACGCTGCGCGGTTCATCGGCCCGGCTCTCGCCGGCTACGTCATCTCGCAATCTGACGTCGGCTATACCTTCGTCGCGAATGCCATCGGCATCCTGTTCTATCTAGCAGGCTTGTTCGCGGTTCGCATCGACTTCACGGACCGGACTTCGCACGGGCACGGTGGGCTTTTGAGCGACATAGTCGAGGGCCTTGCCTACGTGCGCAGCCATCCCGGCATCGGACCGCTCTTCATGCTGATGACGATCGGCGCGATCTGGGTCCGGCCGCTCCAGGATCTGCTGCCGGGGTTTGCAGACAAGGTGTTCGAGGCTGGTCCGCAGGGGCTCGGCTGGTTGACTGCGGGCATGGGCGTGGGTGCGATGTTCGCGGCGGGAGCGATCGCGATGTACGGCCGAACACATGGGCTGACGCTCGCGGTGCTGCTGGCGTTCATGGTCAACCTTATCGCGACGGTCGCGTTCTCGGCTACGGGCTGGCTGTGGCTCGCAGTCGTGTGGGGGGCGCTTTGGGGCGGGACCCTGACGCTGATGTCGACCGGCACCCAGGCGCTCGTACAATCGTCCGTCGACAATGCACTCCGGGCGCGTGTGATGTCGCTTTATACGATGATCTATCGCGGCGTGCCGGCCGTCGGCGCCATCGTCATCGGGTGGCTCGCAGACCACATCGGGTTACAGCTCGCCTTCGTCATCGCGACGCTGCTGTGTGTGATCCCGTGGCTGACGGCGTTCGCCAAGCGGGAAAGTATCACGTTGTCGCTCGAGGGGCGCGGCAACAATTTCGACGAGCGGCTACTGGCAGTGTCGAAGGCGATGGCCGGTGTCGCCTACGAGCAGATGGTCGATCTCAAGAGCCGGGCCGCACCTTTGGCTGGTCAGGTGAAAGAGCAGTCGAAAGCAATTGCGGACAAGGCGCGCGGGGCGAAGATCGGCGAGAAGCTGCGGGCACTGAAGCAGCGGGGGCGGCGGGACGATCTGACCTGAAGCCTCATCCCATCATTCGATCGCCCACGACGATCGTAATGGGATTGGTTACGGCGGAGGCGAACGCTCCGGCTCCCATGTGAGTTCGCCGGGCTTCATTGGCTGCTCCGTTACGAAGCGTTGGGCCTGCCCCTGCGAGGCCAGGAGGGGCGCGGCGCCCCCCAAGCCGAGCTGAAGCAATCGTCTGCGGTCAACCATCAAATCCTCACGTTTCGAAAAGACACGGTATTCTCGAATGCAATGCTGGCCGATGCAGCGTCAGCATTTACACGAACTCTCATGGGTCTCGGTCAGTTCGTATCCATGGCCCGTATCAGGGGCTTGGCGGCGGCAGGCCACAAATTGCCCTGCCCCCTCGTCCCCGGCGAGATCATCCGCTAATGTCGCTGCCACACGCCAACACGATGACGAGAATCCAAGAGGAGACCCCATGAAACTCGCCCGCTTCGACAATGACCGCCTCGGCGTCGTGATCGGCACCAACGTGCATGACATCACGGATATCCAGACTGAGATCCGCGCCAAGGCTCCTTATGTCGGCTACTTCGACGCCGTCATTGCCGCCCTGCCGGAGTGGCGCGGTCGAATGGAGGACGCGGCGAAGAAGGCACCGGGTAAGCCGCTCTCGTCGGTCAAGCTGCTGTCGCCGATCGCGCGTCCCCCGAAGAACATCGCCGCCCCCACCAACTATGCCGCACACATTGCAGAAATGCAGTTGCGCCGCGACCAGGGCATGAACATCGGCACGCATTCACCCAAGATCAAGGAAGCCGGGATCTTCCTGAAGTCGAACACCTCGATCGTCGGGGTTTCAGAAGGCATCCCGATCCGCTTCCCCGAGCGCCGCAACGAGCACGAGGCCGAACTCGTCGTGATCATCGGCAAGAAGGGCACGGACATCCCGATCGAAAAGGCGATGGACTATATTGCTGGCTATTGCCTCGGCCTCGACATGACCACGCGCGGCCCGGAAGATCGCTCGTTCCGCAAGTCGATCGACGGCTATTCGGTGCTGGGCCCCTGGTTCGTCACCGCCGACGAAATCAAGGATCCCGGCAACATGCCGTTGAAGCTCGACGTGAACGGCGAGGTCCGCCAGGACACGAACACCAGCCAGCTTATCTATGACATCCCCAAGCTGATCGAGTTCGCGTCGTCGTTCTACACGCTCTATCCGGGCGACGTGTACTACACCGGCACACCCGAGGGCGTCGCCCCGGTGAAGCCCGGCGACACCATCCGTGTCGTCGCCGATCCCGCTCTCGGCGAACTCGTGGTCAAGTGCCGCGCCCATGAGATCGGCAAGTCCTGATCTGGAGCTGGCGCCACGAGGAACAGAAGAAAATCGCGAGGCGCGAATTGCGCCTCGCATCGGCCACATGGCCGCCTGCGAGCCCGTCACATGAGCGCGAAGAATTCGGCCTTCGACTTCCTCGACCGCAACGCGAATGCGGTGAGCACCCTGTCGGACGCGCTGTTCTATTTCGGCGAACTCGGAATGCAGGAGCACGAGAGCGCCACGCTGATGACGGCCCTGCTCGAGGAAGAGCGCTTCACCGTCGAGCGGGGTATTTCGGGTTTCCCTACCGGCTTCTGCGCGACCTACGGCACGGGCTCGCCCGTGATCGCCGTGCACACCGAGTACGACGCGAACCCCAACAACTCCCAGGTATCGGGCGTTGCAGAGAAGCGCTGCATCGTCGAGAACGCCCCCGGCCACTGTGAAGGCCACAATTGCAACGCGACCGTGATGATCTCGGGCGCGATCGCCACCAGGCGCGCCATGGTTGCGAACGGCATCCCTGGCACGCTGAAGGTCTTCGGCGCGCCGGGCGAAGAACAACTCATCAGCCGTCCCTATTACGTGCGCGACGGCCATTTCGCCGACGTGGACGCTGCGCTGCATGTGCACGTCTCCGGTGAATTCGATACCTGCTACGGGCTCACGCACTTCGCCGCCGTGTCGGCCTACTTCACCTTCCACGGAGAGACGTCGCACGCTTCCGTAACGCCGTGGAAAGCGCGCGATGCACTCGATGCCGTCGTGCTGATGGACGTGGGCATGGCGCAATTCCGCGAGCACATGGAAACCGATCTGCGCGCTCATCGCGTCATCACCCACGGTGGCGATCAACCCAACACGATCCCCGCGCGCGCGACCGTGTGGTGGACGTTCCGCGGCCCCACCGCCGAGGGCGCGCGCAAGTTGTTCGAGCAGGGCCGGCGGATCGCGGAAGGCGCGGCAATGATGACCAACACTTCCGTCGAGATCGAGGTGATGAGTGCGGTCTGGCCGGTGCGCACGAACCAGGGCCTCGCCGAGGTCATCCAGCGCAACATCGAGCTGATCGGAATACCCGCGTGGGAAGATCGTGAGGAAGCATTCGCGCGTGATCTGCAGGCAGCTGCCGCGGTGACTGTCGGTGGTCTTGCAAAAAAACTGACGCCGCTGTCGGGGCCGACGCGCCAACGCTCACCGTCGAACGATTGCGGGGATGTTTCATGGGTCGTCCCGATGGGCCGCGTCGGCTTCCCCGCGAACGTCCCCGGCATACCCTTTCATCATTGGAGTGCCGGTGCAGCACTCGCGTCGTCGATCGCCCACAAGGGCACGCTGGCCGGCGCGAAGGCGCTCGCGGGGACTCTGATCGATCTGTTCACGACGCCCGCTGATCTCTCGCGCGCGAAGGAAACCTTCCGCGCCGAGATCGGCGGCGTGAAATACCGTCCGCTCCTCCCACCCGACCAGAAGCCGCCCGTTGCTCTCAACCGCGACCTGATGGAGCAATACCGCCCTGCCATGCGCGCCCACTACGTCAAGCAGCGGCCGAAATTTGTTTGAACGTCCTGCGGATCGAAATGTGCCCGTCATGGCCCGGCTTGGCCGGGCCACCCAAGACGCCTTTGATCATGCCTTGCTCAGATCCCCGAACAGCACCGACAGCAATCCGCCCGCCGCCAGCACTTCCGCCTCGCGCGCCGTATCGATGCGAACGTCGACTGTAACCGTCTCGGTCTTGCCCTTGGAGCGCTCGATATCGAGTTCGAGCTTGCCAGCGACGCCGAGCCCGTTGTCGAGACCACGCAGGCGCATCGTCTCAGAGCCCGTCAGTTTCAGTGTCTTGCGAGTCACGCCTTCCGGGAAGGTCAGCGGCAGCACACCGACCGCGACGAGGTTCGCGCGATGAATCCGCTCGAAGCTCTCGGCCACCACGGCGCGTACGCCGAGATAAGCAACGCCCTTCGCTGCCCAGTCTCGCGACGAGCCCGCGCCGTAGCGTTTGCCTGCGATCAGAATCGTGCCGATGCCCTGTGCGGTGCACAGCATCGCCGCATCGACGAGCGGAATAGCATTGCCCGTCGCCGACAGCCGCGTACGCGGTCCCGCCTCGCCGATCATCTCGTTGACGATGTGCGCATTGGCGAAGGTCCCACGTACGGCAACCGCGTGATGCCCGCGCCGCGCCGCGTAGGTGCCGAAATCCGAAGGCTTCACCTGGCGGTCCGCAAGCCAGCGCGCGGCGGGCGTGCCGGGACGGATCTCACCGTTGGGTGAGAGATGGTCGGTCGTGATGGCATCGCCGAGGAGAGCGAGCGGCTTCAGACCCTCTATCACGTCGGGAATGCTCGCGCGATCTTGCGGCGGCCGGATCGGTGAGCGACCGATGAACGTGCTGCCGGGCTTCCAGGGATAGAGATCGCCGCCCGGCGCTTCGATCGCGCGCCAACCGTCGTGCCCAAGCAGGCCCCCGCCGTAGACCTTGCTGTAGCCCTCGGCTGTGACCACACGCGTCAATTGCGCGATCTCAGCGTCGGACGGCCAGATGTCGGCGAGCATCACTGGCTTGCCTTGCGCGTCCAGACCCAACGGCTCCCTCGTGAGGTCGATCCGCACCGAGCCGGTGATCGCATGAGCGATGACGAGCGCAGGCGAGGCGAGATAGGCCGCGCGAACGAGCGCATGCACACGGCCCTCGAAGTTGCGGTTGCCCGAAAGCACGGCGACGCCGGTGAATTGCTTATCGGCCAGCGCCGTTTCTATCTCAGGCGCGAGCGAGCCGGAATTGCCGTTACACGTGGTGCAGCCGAAGCCCGCTATCTGATAGCCGAGCGCGTCGAGCGGCTCCTGCAGGCCGGCCGCGGCGAGATAGTCGGCGACGACGCGGGAGCCTGGCGCGAATGTCGTCTTCACCCAAGGCTTCTTCGTAAGACCCCTTTGAACCGCGTTGCGCGCGATGAGCCCCGCGGCGATCATCCCGGCCGGGCTCGATGTGCTGGTGCAGCTCGTGATCGCCGCGATCAACACGTCGCCGTCGTGCCTCACGCTACCATCGCCGCTCCCATGTCCCCTTCCCCCTCGTGGGGTGGGGGGAGGAGCGGTGTCCAATCCGTTCGCCTTCGCACTGAACGCCCGCGCGAACGACCCCGGCACGTCGCCGAGGGCGACGCGCTCGTCAGGGCGGCTCGGGCCCGCCATGCACGGCTCCACGGCCCCCAGATCGAAGTCGATCACCTGATCGTAGTTTGCAGCGACTTCGGCCTCGCGTGGCGAACCCCAAAGGTCCTGCGCCTTCGCGAACGCTTCCACCCGCGAGATGTGCGCCGCGTCGCGCCCCGTCAGGCCGAGGTAGTCGAGCGTGCGCGCATCGATCGGGAACAGCAGCGATGTCGCGCCGTATTCCGGCGCCATGTTCGCGATCATCGAACGTGTCTCCACGGGCATGCGCTGCACCGCCTCGCCGCACGCCTCGATGAAGCAGTTGACCACGCCGATACCGCGCAGGTGCTCCGCGATGGACAGAACGAGATCGTTGGCGTTCACGCCCGGCCTCAACTCTCCGGCGAGACGCAGCGCCACCACCTTCGGATTGGCGATCAGCGTGCCGTGACCCAGCATCGCGCCTTCAGCTTCGAGCCCGCCGACGCCCCAGCCGAGCACGCCGAGACCGTTGACCATCGTCGTGTGGCTGTCGGTGCCCAGCAGCGTGTCTGCGACGGCGATACGGCCGAGGCGGCCCGCGTCGATCACGCCGACGACGCTCGACAGATGCTCGAGGTTCAGCTGATGCATGATGCCGCTGCCCGGCGGCAGGATCCGCATGTTGTCGAACGCCTGCGCGCACCACTTCAGGAATTCGAATCGTTCCCGGTTGCGCTCCACTTCCACGCGCTCGTTCATCGCCCGCGCATCGGCTCGCCCGCCGTGCTCCGCGATGAGCGCGTGATCGACCACGAAGTCGACCGGGATCTGCGGGTTCACACGCCGGGGATCGACGCCTTTTCCGGCGAGCGCATCGCGCATCGAGGCGAGATCCGTCATCAGCGGCAAGCCCGTGAAGTCCTGCAGCAGCAGCCGTCCGGGGTGGAACTCCAGGAGCCCCTTGCGCGGAGCCTTGCCGAGCCAACCGAGATCGACCGTGTCCGCCACCGCGGCACGTCGCAACATCGATTCAGCCAGAATCTTGAGCGTCCGCGGCAGACGGCTCGCGGGCACAAGTCCCTGCTTTTCGGCCGCCTCCAGGCTCAAGTATCTGAGGCCCGAGGTGTCACCCGGCAACGGCGCCAGCAACTCGGGACGGGCGACGATTTTGTCGGTCACGGCGGCGACCCTTTTCGATGAGTGAGATGAGTGCGATGGAGGGCTGTCGGCGGCGAGCAACTGCCCTGATAACCTTCGATATGGCCGATAGGAGGCCCGCACAAGACCCCCATAGCCAAACGGCCTTTGTCCGGCGCACCGGCGTCAGAAGGAATTGATCCGTGCGGACCACGTCTTGCATTGGCAGGGGGAAACCCATAACTCGTCGCGTTGTCGCGGCCTGCGAAGCCCGTCATTACTATGTTAGTCTGCTCCGCTAAGGAGCGGCATGTATGCCCGAGGGAGGAACGTCATGAAGGCCTGGGTTCTGAGCATTGTTCTGGCAACTGCTGCCGCCGTGGCGATCCCCGCGAGTGCGCAGGCGCCGACCGAAAAGATCAGCGGCAAGGTGACGGTCATCACGTCGTTCTCCAAGGACGTGACCGACCCGTTCAAGAAGGCCTTCGAGGCGGCCAATCCCGGCACCCAGCTCGAAGTCCAGAACCGCAACACCGTGGCCGGCGTTCGCCAGCTCGAAGAGACCAAGGCCAACAATCAGGTCGATCTGTTCTGGGCGTCCGCCCCCGATGCCTTCGAGGTCCTGAAGGCGCGCAAACTGCTGCAGACCTATAAGCCCACCGTAACGGGCATTCCCGATAAGATCGGCAGCTATCCGATCAACGATCCGCAGGGCCATTATTTCGGCTTTGCCGCGTCGGGCTACGGGATCATGTGGAACGAGCGCTACTTGAAGGCGAAGAACCTGCCCGAGCCCAAGGAGTGGTCGGATCTCGCCAAGGCCGTCTACTATGATCACACCGCGATATCGGCGCCGTCTCGCTCTGGTACCACGCACCTGACGCTCGAAACGATCCTGCAGGGCGAGGGCTGGGAGAAGGGCTGGGCGACGACCAAGGCGATGGCCGGTAATCACCAGACAGTGACGGATCGCTCATTCGGCGTTCCCGAGGGCGTGAATTCCGGTCAGTTCGGCATTGGCATCGTTATCGACTTCTTCGCGTTCTCGGCGCAGGCCGCGGGTTTCCCTGTGAAGTTCGCTTATCCTACCGTGACCACCATCGTGCCGGCCAACGTCGGCATCGTCACCAACGCACCCAACGCCGCCGCGGCGAAGGCGTTCGTCGAATTGCTGTTGTCCGAGCGCGGCCAGACCGTACTGCTCGAGCCGACGATCCGCCGCCTGCCGGTCAATCCCGCGATCTACGCCAAGGCGCCGGCCGGCTATCCCAATCCGTTCAAGGACACCTCGCTCGGCGCGAAGGTGAAGTTCGACGCGACCGTTTCCGAAAAGCGCAACTCGGTCGTCGCCGCGCTCTATGACCAGCTCGTCACCTTCCAGCATGCCGCCTTGAAGAAGGCGACCAAGGCGATCCATGATGCCGAGGCAGCACTTGCCAAGAAGGACAACCCCCAAGGCCGCAAGCTCGTCGCCGAAGCGCGCGCCGCGATCGCCGCGATGCCCGTGACCGACCAGCAGGCAGCTAGCCCCGAGCTGACCGGTGCCTTCACCGGCAGTAAGGAGAAAGGCGCGCGCCAGGCCGAGGTCGAAGGCCAATGGTCCGCGTTCGCCAAGGCTAAGTACGCCGACGCCGAAGCCAAAGCGCAGGAAGCAATGAAGACGGCGCGATAGTTTCTCCGCTCCCCCACTTCACGGGGACAGGGCAGGGTGAGCGGCGGCCGCTAGGCAAGCCATCACCGCGTTGCCGCCCCTTACGTCGACCCTGTCCCCATCATGACGAATGACAGGGAGAGGGGGAAACGGGAAAATGACCCTTTCGCTCCCCCGCATTCGACACGCCGCCGCTTCACCGGGACAATACGCCCTCGCCCTGGCAATTGCGGCGTTTCTCGTGGCGGCGCTGGTGCTGCCGGTCGTCACAGTGGTCGCTGTTGCCTTCCGGGACACGTCGACTGGCGCTTTCACGCTCGTCAACTTCTTCGACTTCTTCGGCAACGAACTGTTCCAGCGCTCGTTCGTGAATTCGATCTGGGTCGCAACGCTCACCGTCGTCTTGGCGACGGTGCTCGCGATGCCGCTGGCCTATTTCACTGCGCGCTTCGAGTTCCGCGGTTCGGCACTCATCCAGACGCTCGGCATTCTCCCGCTGATAATGCCGCCGTTCGTCGGTGCGGTCGCCATGCAACTCCTGCTCGGCCGCAATGGCACCGTGAACCTTCTGTTGCAGGACTGGTTCGGCTTCACCATTCCGTTCATGGAAGGCCTCAACGGCGTCATCTTCGTCGAGGCCGTCCACTATTTCCCGTTCATCCTGATCAACGTGACGGCAAGCCTCCGCAATATCGACCGCTCGATGGAAGAGGCCGCCCAGAACCTGGGTGCATCGGGCTTCCGCCTGTTCCGCCGCATCGTGTTCCCGCTGTCGATGCCTGGCTATGTCGCCGGCGCGGTGCTCGTGTTCGTCAAGGTGTTCGACGATCTCGCGACGCCGCTGCTTCTGAACGTCAAGGACATGTTGGCCCCGCAGGCCTATCTGCGCGTCACGTCCATCGGCGTGGCCGACCCCATCGGCTACGTAATCTGCGTCGTGCTGATGCTGATTTCGGTCGCTTCGCTCGGCCTTTCTTATGCGGCCACCGCGGGCAAGGACTACGCCACCGTGCAGCGCGGGGGTGGCGGACTGACGCGACGGAGGATGTCCCGCTGGGAAGCGGTCGGTGCCTACGCGATCGTGGGCCTGATTCTGGCACTCGTCCTGGCCCCACATGCAGCGCTGCTGCTACTGTCGTTCGCGACGGTTTGGTCGTTTTCTCCCCTGCCAGACGGCTACACGCTTGCGCACTACGGCCGCGTGTTCTCCGACAGCGCGGGCTACATCTGGAACACGCTGCTCTATGCCTCTATCGCTGCGGGCATCGACGTGGTTATCGGCGGCGCTATCGCGTATCTAGTGCTTCGGACGAAAATGCCGATGCGCCACTGGCTCGACGCCGCCGCGATGGCCGCGCTTGCCGTGCCCGGCGTCGTGCTCGGTATCGGCTATCTCCGTGCATTCTACAGCCTGCAGCTTCCCGGCGGCCAGTCGCTCGCGACATACTGGGTGATGATCGCGATCGCACTCGCCGTGCGCCGCTTGCCCTACGCGCTGCGTGCAGCCGACGCCGCCTTGCGCCAGATAAGCGTCAGCCTGGAGGAGGCGGCAGAGAACCTCGGCGCGACCAAGCCGCGCGCCGTCCGCCGTATCGTGATTCCGCTGATGACCGGAGGCATCGTCGCTGGTTTCGTCACGAGTTTCGCCACTGCCGCCGTCGAACTCTCCGCGACTCTGATGCTCGTCCAGTCGAACTCCGACGCACCGCTAGCCTACGGAATCTACGTGTTCATGCAGTCGCCCGCCGGCCGCGGTGCCGGTGCGGCGCTGGGCGTACTCGCTGTTCTGCTGGTCGGCATCTGCACCTACTTCTCGAACCGTTACGCCGAGAGCGGCAACGGCAGCTCCCGTCATTGATGCATGTCACCGAGGCCTGATCGCAAATGCCTGCCAGCTCCGCCTTGAGCCGAACGAGGAAAGCCGTCGCGATTAGGATCGAAGGCGTCGATCTCAGTTACGGCGACAATCACGTCCTGAAGAACGTCAACCTGGAGATCCCGCCAGGCGACCTGTTCGCGTTCCTCGGACCATCCGGATGTGGCAAGACAACGCTCCTCCGCCTCATCGCCGGCTTCAACCGCGCCGATCGTGGCCGCGTGCTACTCGACGGCGAGGACATAACGCCGTTGCCGCCATGGAAGCGCGACGTCGGCATGGTGTTCCAGTCTTACGCTCTGTGGCCGCACATGACGGTCGAGCGCAACGTCGCCTTCGGCCTGGAAGAACGCGGTACACCCAAGCGGGATATCGGCACTCGTGTCGCAGCTGCGCTCGACATGGTCGGCCTGACGGGTCTCGGCGGCCGTCGTCCGTCCGAGCTGTCCGGGGGCCAGCAGCAGCGTGTAGCGCTCGCCCGGACCATCGTAGTGGAGCCAAAGGTTCTGCTGCTCGACGAGCCGCTCTCCAATCTCGATGCGAAGCTGCGCGTCGAGGTCCGCCGCGAGTTGCGCCAACTGCAGCAGCGCCTCGGCATCACCACGATTTTCGTCACCCATGATCAGGAAGAGGCGAACACGATCTGCGATCGTATCGCCGTGATGAGCAGCGGCGAGGTGCAGCAGGTCGGGACGCCGATGCAACTCTACGAGCACCCCGCGAACCTCTTCGTCGCGGGCTTCCTGGGCACGGCCAACATTCTCGATGGCAAGCTGATCTCCAGCGGTGCCGGCGTCGCCTACGAGATGCCCGGCGGCGCACGCATCGAGCTACCGGGCTCGGCCGGGCTGCCGAGCGCTGGTCGCCTGCTCTTCCGCCCGCAGAGCGTTGCGCTGTTGCCTTCCGGGACGCCCGCCGCCTCTGGCGACGCACACTTTCTGGCCAGCGTCACCCATCGCGAGTTCCTGGGTGCGACGCTGCGCTACGGCCTCGCACTGGGCAATCAAGAGGTATTGATAGACGTGCCGTTCCGCTCGGGCGACGTTCTGTACGAGATCGGCGCGAAAGTCTCCGCCGTAGTACCGCATCAGGCGCTGCTGTGGCTGGACCGGTGATCGATACCGGCGACAAGGATTGAATGAGATGAGCAAGTTCGACACCGAGGTCGTGGTCGCAGGTGGCGGTCCCGTCGGTTTCATGGCGGCGCTTCTGCTGGCGCGCGCCGGCATCGCCGTGACGTTGCTCGAGCAGGAAACCGCGATTTCACGGGACCTGCGCGCATCGACGTTCCATCCCCCGACGCTCGACATGCTCGATAGCGTCGGGCTCGGCGCCCAGGTCGTGGCCGAAGGGATCCCTTGTCCGCACTGGCAGATCCGCCTGCACCCTTCGGGCGAACGCGCGGTGTTCGATCTCGGCATTCTGTCGAAGGATACGAAGCACCCTTATCGACTGCAGTGCGAGCAATGGAAGCTCGCTGTCGCCATCGCCGATGCCGTCGCCGCCGAACGCAATGTCGATGTGAAGTTCTCGTCGAAAGCGACAGGTTTCACCCAGGACGAGAACGGCGTCGTGGTCGACTACACGACGGGCACCGAGACGAAACGGCTGCGCGCGAAATTCCTCATCGGTTCGGACGGCGCGCGCTCGACGATCCGCGATGCACTGGGCCTGCCATTCGAGGGCGAGACCTATCCCGAGACGACGCTGCTCGCGACCACGTCGGTGCAGTTCAACGAGCACCTGGAAGGTCTCTCCAACGTCAGCTACTGCTGGAAGGCTGGCGGTAACTTCGCGCTGCTGCGCGTACCTGGTCGTTGGCGCGTATCGATCTACCCCCGGGAAGACATGCCGATCGACGATCAGCTCACCGAGGACGCAATCGAAGCCTCCCTGCAGGAGATCGTCCCGCGGCCAGAGCGCTACGATATCATCGAGAAGCGACCCTACCGCGTGCATCAGCGCATCGTGCCACGCTATGGTGAAGGCCGGGTCTGGCTCGCAGGCGATGCCGCCCACCTCAACAGCCCCACCGGCGGCATGGGCCTCAACGGGGGTATCCACGATGCGTTCGAGCTGTCCGCCGCGCTCATCGACGTGCTGGTCAAGGGCGCCGACATCGGCCGCATCACGCTTTATGATCGGCGCCGCCGCCCGATGGCGCGCGAGCAGATTCTCGCCCAGTCCGACCGCAACCGCGCCCGCATGCGCGAACGTGACGACACGAAGCGCCGCGAGATTCTGTCTGGCCTCCAGGCCCTGATCCGCGACCGCAACCAGCTCTACGCCTACCTGCTCAAGACCTCGATGATCGAAGGCTTGCGCCAAGCGGCCGCGGTGAATTGAGCCGCCTCCTGCAAGAGCCTGCTACACGCGACTGGTTACAAGCGTCTGGCCAGTGTCCGCCAGTTTACCGCGAGAAGCTGTTCCTCATCCTCCAACGAGCGGCTTTAGGCTTTCGGCCAGCAGACGCGACTGTTGCTCGGTGTCCTTGATCGAGAGCTGCGTGGAGAACCAATCCTGTACGAGCGTACAGACCTTGTCGGGCAGCGTCGTCGATAGCTTCTGGGGATCAGAGAAGGTCGCGAGATCCTGCTGGGACCAGCCTTTCTGCTTCGTCAGATACTCGGTAAGGGCGTCATAGTCGGGACGGCGCGTGTTGGCGTGGATCTTGCGGCTCGCGCGCGCATCGACGACGCCCGAGAACACCGCGATCATCTGCTTCTGCAGCGTCTCGGCAAAGGCGGGCGTCTTCGAAAGTTCGATCATGAACGGGCTCGCTTCGCCGTGCGTGATGAACGCGTAGCAGGTCGCGCCATCGCGAGAGCCGAGTTGCTTGAGGTTGGTCACGAATGCGGTGGCCATGCCACGCAGATGCTCGGGCGAGGACTGCAACGCCGCTAGCGCATTTCGGCGCCGCAGCGTGACGATCACGTTCACGAAGTACTGCGTGATGACGCGCTCGTCCTGCTTCTGGATGCGCATCTTTTCGACTTCGGCGACGATCTCCTGATACCAGTCGCCGAACTCGCGCTTGAGGAAGCGCCACACAGCGATGTTCTGGAGAGAGGCGTCTATCTGGGCCTTGCTCTCGCCTGTCGCGATGTAAGGGGCGGCGCGGAAGTACTCTGCAGATTGGTTACCGGTCACGGCCGTCGTCAACACATTGCCGATGGCGGAAGCATCGGAAACCAGCGATCGGTTCTGCCAAGCGAACCAGCCCAGCCCCCCGGCGATCAGCAATACCGCGAACGCGGCAGTCGCCATGCCGATCCATCCGCGTCTGGAGCGCGGCGCCGGCTCTTCGAACTGCTCCTCCTCGTCTTTATGGCGGGACGGCGTGAAGGAGCCCTGTGGGGTCGTCTCGAGCTGCGCGTCGCCAGGGACTGCCGCCCTTGTATCCGAGAGCTCCGCAGGATCGCGGCCGGATGAGCCCAGTGCATCCATGTACCGGGGGGCGGCTTGTCCCGGTGCCGATCGACCCGCGGCATCGACTGTCCCCGCCGCAGGGCGGCGGCCGGTGATGTGGCGGGGGCTGCGGGTGGGGCAGATGGAGCTACAGGCGCTGGCGGCGCGGGCTTAGGCTGAAAGCTGTCCGGAAACGCCTGTTGGCCCGTCTTCCAATCGGTGAAGCTGGCGCACCAGACGAGATCGGTCGGGCGGAGGTGCCCAAGCTCCAGGAACTTGCGCAACTCCACATCTGAAATCGGCCCATGCTGCGCGCCCTCGCGCGCGATGTACCACTCGATCGTTGGCGGATTGCCCGACATCGCTCCCAATCGCCCCTTGGCCTCTCGACTGCGGCCTCTAGAGTCCGGCTCTACTGGCGCGCCGCCGATACGGCGACGCGACAACTTCCGTCAGCACGCCCAATCTAGGCGTGTGCACGGTATAGCGGGGTAGACCGCAGACCCCAAATATCTAGTTCCGCGTCGACGATAATGGCGGTGCATTTCATCACAAACAAGGCAGCTGGGCGGCGAGATCGACAAACATCTGTGACAATATGGTTGCGTAAGGCGGTCGATCAGACCCGACGGTCTTGGGATTGGACTGACCCACTATCCCCGATTTCGGTGCCTTGCCCTCGGGGCGCGCTGCGATTATGGTCCGCGCCGCGTACAGGGTCGCATCGCGCGGTCCTAGTGCCTTGGGGCGTAGCCAAGCGGTAAGGCAACGGATTTTGATTCCGTCATGCGAAGGTTCGATCCCTTCCGCCCCAGCCATTGATTTCAATGGGTTATGATCAGTCGGGAACGACCAAGCGTGGCCGTCCTGCACCGCCGAGAGCTTCGCACATCGTCTTACCCGGTCAGGTTCTGGATATCGTGACCATGGGCGTTGGCAGCCCCGATGGTTTCGGGCAGCTTGGCTGCTATGGCGACACTCATCATCACGGAAAAAACAAGCCAAGCGCGCGACTTACGAGCAGCGCTCGGGACCAGATTCGGGCAGATCCTGCCGGCGGAGGGCCACCTTCTACGGCTAGCCGAACCGCACGAGGTCAACCCCGACTGGAAGAGTTGGGCGTGCGTACTTCTCAAGCCCGACGATCTCTATCCCACGCGAGAGGCCAACCAGGGTAACAAGGTTGCCAAGCTCCGGGCGATCGCATCGGCGTTGCAAGACTGCGAGCAGGTCATTCTCGCCACCGACTGCGACCGCGAGGGCCAACTGATCGGCCAGGAGATCCTCGAGCATCTGTCGTTCCGCGGCACCGTGCACCGGGCCTTGTTCACCGCGCAAGATCCGAAATCGCTGCGGCAGGCCTTCGACAAGCTCAAGCCGAACGGCGAATTGCGCCCGCTCTACGAGGCCGCCGTCGCGCGCCAGCAGGCCGACCAGATCTTCAACCTGTCATTGACCCGCACGGCGACGCGGACGTTGGTCGCGCGGGGGACCAAGGGCGTGATCGGCATCGGCCGCGTGAAGACGCCGACGCTCGCCATCGTCTGCATGCGCGAGATCGAGATCCGCGATTTCGTGATCGACGACTACTTCGAGATCCTAGCCACGGCGAAGGTCGAAGGCGGCACCTTCGCCATGCGACACGCGCCGCCCGCGAAGTCGCGCATTCGCGATCAGGCGGTAGCCGAAACGATCGCGAATGCGGCTGCGAAGTTCACGGGCCCGTTATCGGTGAGCGTCGAGCACCGCCGGCAGGAACCGCCGCGCCTCTACGATCTGCCCGGCCTTCAGAAGACCTGCGGCCAACGCTGGGGCTGGACCGCAGACAAGACGTTGGAGATCGCGCAGGCACTCTATGACGGCGAGGGTAAGAAGGTCATCACGTATCCCCGCGCGGAGGCACGCCATCTCGCCGAGAACCAGATCGCTGATGTGAAGCCGATCGTCGCCGCGATGCTGCGGTTACGCGGGTTCGCACATCTCGCAATCGATCCGCCGGTGATCCGTCGCGGCAAGACCGGCCACTTCTGCGACAAGTCGCTGGAAGGCGTCTCGCATCACGCCATCGTGCCCAACGTCAACGTTATGGACGACCTGGAAGCGCGCATCGCGCGGCTCAGCGACGACGAGAAGCGATTGTTCGCGCTGATCTGCCGCTCCTACCTCGCAGCCGTTATGCCCGACTACGAATATACGCAGACGAGCGTCGGCATGAACGTGCCGGTGACGGCGCAATCGTATGTCGAAGGCGTCGCGCCGGAAGCGTGCCCGAAGGCTGCGGAATTTCGCGCGGTCGGCCGCATACCGGTCAAGCTCGGCTGGAAAGCCGTCTACGGCAACGGCGATCCAGAATCGCAGGAAGCAGCGGCAGAAGCGAAGGGTGGCAAAGCGAAGAAAGCTGACGCCGACGCCAGCCAGACGCTGCCGCAGTTGCGCCAGGGCGAGGCTGCTACACTGTCGAAATCCAAGATCCAGGCGAAGAAGACCGCCCCGCCGCCCCGCTACAGCGAGGGCACGCTAGTCGATGCCATGCAGAACGCGTGGCGGTTCGTAGAGGACGGCGCGTTGCGCGAGCGTTTGAAGGAGGCCAAGGGCATCGGCACGCCGGCAACGCGCGCCGAGATCATCAAGGGCCTGAAGCGGCAGTGCCTGCTCGCGGCCGACGGCAAGAACGTCGTACCGACGCCGGCAGGATTGCAGATCTTCGAGTTGCTGCGAGCGGCAGCACCTGCCCTCGTAGATCCCGGCACGACAGCGGAGTGGGAGATGCGGCTCGACGATGTCGTGGTCGGCAAGGCCGACTTTCGCGCTGTGATCGACGAGATCGCAGCTGAAGCCGACCGCCTGATCCGCGCGCTCAGTCGACGCAACGGCTTCACGGTCGATCTGAGCCAGCCCCCGGTGGTCGGCACGCCGAAGAACGCAAACCGGAAGTCTTCGCGGGCCGACGTCGAGAGCGCGCCGCCACGATCGCGCGCAGGCCAGAAGAAGCGTGGCGATGCAAGCCCCGGCGAACGCCCGACCGCGCGGTCGCGTCCGGCGGCAACTCCGATGGGCCGGCCGCATCGTGACGAACAGCGAGGGGCCGACGACCGGGCCATGGCCGCGCAGTCGTCCCGGCGCGCGCCGCCGACCGAACGCATGATCGCGTTCGCTCAACGCCTCGCCAAGGACAAGAACGCCAAACTGCCGCCGGGCTACGATCGGGATTTCGAGGTCTGCCGCAACTTCCTAGATCAGCACGCCGGGCGAGGCTGAAGGCGCACGAGCCGTGGCCTATCGCCGAAAAGTCGTGCCGGCCCGTCCACCCGAAGTCATCAAATGCGCTGTCTGCTCCTCGAATAATGGGGCCCCCGGACATGCCGGTTCCATTCCCACTCTTGGCCGAATGCGCTGCCGATGCTAACCCGCCTGATCGCCCGCCAGCATCATGAGGCAACGACATGCCCACCGCCGCCATCGACGGTATCGCGACGAAATACGAGGTCATCGGCTCCGGCCCGCCAATCCTGATGTACGCGCCCGGCGGCTTCGACGCGACGGCGGACAAGTGGCGCACGCAGGGCGTCTACGCCAAGATCAAGCTGCTCGATCATCTGCCGCAACACTACACCTGCGTCGTCTTCGACCGGCGCGAATGCGGCGCCAGCGGTGGCCGCGTCGAGCGCATCGGCTGGCAGCACTACGTCGCGCACGGCAAGGCGTTGCTGGATCATCTCGGGTTCGAGAAGGCGCACATCATGGGCGGCTGCATGGGGTGCTGCCCGACAGCCGCCTGGGGTGTGATGCATCCCGATCGCGTGCTCTCGATGGTGCTCTACTGGCCGGTCGGTGGCGCGAAGTATCGCATGTCGAGCCACCAGCGCTTTGCCGAGCACTTGGCCTTCGTGCAACAGAACGGCGCCAAACTTGGATTGCAGGCCGTCGTCGATCTCGTGACGAAAGAAGGTAAGTCATTCGGCGCCGATCCACGCGGCGGCCCCTGGGCGTCGGTCCTGAAGCACGACGCGGCGTTTGCGGCGGCATACGTGGCGCAGGATGTCGAGCGCTACAAGCAACTCGTTGTCGGCCTTGGACGCACGCTCGTCGACCGGGACACCGCGCCGGGGGCTGAACCCGAGGACATGCTCCGCTGCGACATTCCCGCGTTCATCGTGCCGGGCAACGACGCCGCGCATGCAACGTCCGCCGCGCGCTATCTGCACGAGTGCCTGCCGCGCTCCGAATACTGGGATGTTCCAGTCGCCGATCAGACCGAGGCCAACACGCCCGCGCGACTGCTCGACTTCCTCGCAAAGGCCGATGCATCAGCGGCAAGCCGCGGTGGCTGACGGATCGGCGGCTACATCCGGCGGCGCGATGCCGCTCACGCAGTGGCTGCTGCTGGTGCTGCTCGCGGTCATGTGGAGCATCGGCTACACGTTCGTCGGCCTGGCGTTGCGCGAGTTGCCGCCGATCACCATCGTGCTCGCGCGCCTATCGATCGCTGCGGCGATCCTGATCGTGGTGGTGCAGGCGAGTGGCCTCGCATGGCCGCGCGGCTGGGCGGGCTGGTGGCCCTACGCCGTCATGGCGATGTTCAACAACGTGATCCCGTTCATTCTCGTGGCGCGCGGCCAGCAGGAAATCGCGAGCGGACTCGCTTCGGTCATCGTCGCGACGACGCCGCTGTGGGTGCTCGTCCTGACGAAGCTCTTCCGTCCCGGCGAGCGGATCGGTGCAACACAGATCATCGGCATTGCGCTGGGCGTGGTGGGCGTCGCGGTGCTGTTCGGGCCCGAAGCCTTCGCGGGCCGCGGAACCATGCTGCTCGGTATGACGCTGTCGCTGATCGGCGCGATGTCCTATGGCTGCGCCGGCGTCTGGGGCGCCCGCTTTCGAGGCGTGCCGCCACTATTGTCGTCGTGCTGCCAACTCGTCTGTTCTTCGCTGATCGTGCTGGTGTTGTGCATAGGCTTCGATCGCCCGTGGACTCTCCCGATGCCCGGCCCGGTGACGATCGCATCGCTCGTAGCGATCGCGGTCGTTTCGACGGCTCTTGCCTATCTCGTTTTCTATCGCGTCCTGGCGGTCGCAGGCGGCGCCAACGTGATGCTCGTGACGCTGATCATGCCGCCGATGTCGATCCTGTTCGGCATCGTGCTACTGGGCGAGACGTTCGAGCCGCGCTACGCTATCGGCGCGGCCATCATCGCGCTCGGGCTGGTGGTGATCGATGGCCGCCTGCCCGCCGCCTTGGCGGACCGATCGAGCCGATGAACAGAGCAGAAAAGTTTAACAAGCGCGAGGATTTGGCGCTTCTTTTGACAGGTCGAAGAATGCCGCTGGACAGCCCCCCGTTGCCGAACTATAACGCCCCAGCCTTGCGGGATGCACGCCGGTTCGCGTGCTCCACTCGAGGCCAGCCCAGGTAGCTCAGTTGGTAGAGCATGCGACTGAAAATCGCAGTGTCGGCAGTTCAACTCTGCCCCTGGGCACCATCCTTTTTCAATTTCCGGGTTTGATGTCCGAGGCGAGCGCAGATCGTCTGAGACGACTAGCGCTGTAATCATGCCCCCGCTCACAGCGTTACGGCCTCGCCGTATTTCGGTACTAGAGCGTTCCAGCCGAAGGTGTCGTCGATATGCTGGCGCATGGCTTCCGCCGCAGCCGGCACGCCGTGGGTGATGAACGTCTGGCGTGGCGGCTTGCGGAAGTGGCGCAGCCAGTCGAGGATCTCCGAATAGTCCGCATGCGCGGACATCGTGTCGAGCTGGACTACCTCGCAACGCACCGGCCAGTCCTGGCCGTGGATCTTCAGGGTTGGCTCACCCCGGACGAGCCGATCGCCGCGCGTGCCAGGCGCCTGATATCCCGCTAGCAGAACCGTGTGCCTGGGGTCGCCGACATACTCCTTGAGATGATGTAGTACCCGCCCGCCGGTCGCCATGCCGCTCGCCGAGAGGATGATCTTCGGCATCGGGCTCGTTCTAATCGCCTTGGACTCGTCCACACTCCGCGTCGTCCGCGCGATGGCGCACACGGCGGCGCACTCCTGCGGCGACAACCGGTGCTCGTTCTTGTGGCGCACAAGCACACCGGTAGCGTCGATCGCCATCGGACTGTCGAGAAACACCGGGATATCCGGGATCTGGCGATCCTTCTTGAGCCGGTAGAGATGATACAGCAGGTCCTGCGTCCGCCCGACTGCGAAGGCCGGAACGACGATCGTACCGCCGCGGGCTGCCGTCCGCCGCACGACCTCGCCGATCTGCGCGGCAGGGTCCTCGACCCCGTGCAGCCGGTCCCCGTAGGTCGATTCGAGCACGAGATAATCGGCATCCTGCATCTGCGCCGGCGGCTTCATCAGCGGACTGCTCGGCCGGCCGATATCGCCTGAAAACAGGATCGAGCTGCCGTCTGCATCATTTATCTGGACGAACGACGAGCCGAGGATGTGGCCGGAGCGCGAGAGCGTGAACCGCAGACGCGGTGCGATTTCGTGCGGATTGCCGAAGCCGACTGGCTTCAGCGATTCCAGCGCCGCTCGCGCATCTTCCTCCGTGTAAAGCGGCAGCGCCGGCCTGTGCCGCGAATAGCCGTAGCGGTTGGCCGCTTCCGCGTCGTCCTCCTGGATGCGGCCGCAATCGGGCAGCAGGATACCGCACAGATCGGCCGTCGCCTCCGAACAGTAGATCGGTCCCTTGAAACCATCGCGAACAAGTCGGGGGATGTAGCCGCTGTGGTCGATGTGGGCGTGGGTCAGCAGCACCGCATCGAGCGCGGACGGAACGAACGGCAAGTTCTCCCAGTTCCGCTCGCGCAGGAACTTCTGGCCCTGATACAATCCGCAATCGACGAGAAAGCGCGTCCCTTCGCATTCGAGCAGATATTTCGAGCCAGTTACTGTTTCGGTCGCTCCGAGAAACGTCAGACGCATGATACTGGTTTCCTTCCAAGGACTGTTTCTCGCCTCTGCTTAGCTGGGATGCGCCTCCTTCGATGCAAAGTCCGACATACGCGGCACGAGGCCGTTCGCAACCATGATGGCCCAGGCTTCCTCCGCGTCGTCGACGATGTCGAACAAGTCGAGATCCTTTCGGGCGATCATGCCGAACTCGATCATCGCCTCGAAGTTGACCACACGGCTCCAGTAGTCCCGCCCGAACAGGATGATGGGCATCGCCGGCGCCTTGCCCGTCTGCTGTAGTGTCAGTAACTCGAACAGTTCATCCATCGTGCCGAAGCCGCCTGGAAACACCGCGAGCGCGCTGGCCCGCATGGCCAGATGCATCTTGCGCATCGCGAAGTAGTGGAAGCGAAACGTCAGCTCGGGCGTCGAGTAGGCATTGGGATCCTGCTCCGCCGGCAGCGTGATGTTGAAGCCGATCGAGGGCGCGCCGGCTTCGGAGGCCCCACGGTTCGCGGCTTCCATGATGCCGGGACCGCCGCCGGTGGCGATGACGTTGTCCCTGAGGTGGTGATCGGTGATCTTCGCCCCGCCGCGCTCCGAGACGATGCGCGCAAAGCGCCTCGCTTCCTCGTACCAGCGCACGAGCCCGGTCCGCTTTTTCGCGACTTCCAGCGCTTGGGGCCCGTCGGCGGCGCTCAGCAGGTGCTCGGCGGCCTCCGGCGAAGGGATGCGCGCGCTTCCGAACACGATGACCGTCGAGCGCACGCCCCAGTCTCGCAGGAGCATCTCGGCTTTGCCGTGCTCCAACGCAAAGCGGATAGAGCGCATCTCGTCGCGCAGCAGGAACTCCGTGTCCTCGACGGCGAGAAGGTAGCTGCGAGATCGCTTCTGCAGATCGTTCGATGGCATAGCGTCTTCCTGCTTTCGGTGTCGGTAATGGGGTGTCTCGAGGTGTCGTCCAGTGCCCGTGGCCAGCGCTTGCTTCATGACCGGAGATGCTGCCCGGTTACGAGGCTCCCCCCTTGACGAAGAAACGCGCCAAAGACGTAGCCGAGGCCTTGCTCTCGAACGGACGCTTCGTCACCGCGAGCCATGGTTCGACTGCGGCCGTCAGGCCCGCGCGTCCGAGAATCCGCCTCGTTTTCTCGTTGAGTTGGTCGTCTCCGATCGGATTTCCGGGACCGCCTGATGGCTCGAGCATCTCGTGCTGCAGCTTGCCCGACGCGGTCGTGACCTCTATCCGCGCGGGCCAGCGGGCTGGATAGAGCTTGTCCAGCGCCCCGTCGGCTACGACCTGCCCCTTGGCAGCCAGCGCCATGATGCGAGGATCGCGAAGCACGTTCTCCCGCTCGACGTCGTACAACGCGTCCGGATCGAGAGCAGCGATGGCAGCGAGCCCCGCACCGCTGACATAGGCAGATGATCGCATGGCCGGGTCGAGCTGCTGGCTGATCATGCCCGCATAAGCCGTCGGAACATGGATCGTGAAGGCCTCGATCGCGTTGGGCGAGAGCCCCTCGGCGACGAGCGCTCGCATCGCTTCCGCCCCAGACAGGGCCTGGCGTGACGTGCAATAGGGTTTCAGCGAAAGTTCCGGATAGACGCTCGTGCGGCCGAGGTCGCCGACGAGAAGCCGCGCATCGACGGGCACGCCGAGCGCGCGTTCTAGTCCACCGTTGTCGAGGACATCGGGATCCCCGCCGAATCCCGCACGTGCGGCCATCGCCGCCCGGATGCCTGTGGCGACCGCGACCGAGAATACGATCCAGCGCCCTGAAGGTTCACCCTGAAACCGCCCGCTTCTTCCCGACGACAGGATCACCGCCAGTGATAGCGCGTTCTTCGTCGTCTGCTCGGTGAGGCCCCAGATGCGGCACGCGGTGGCAGCTGCACCCAGCGTCGCGCCGGCGCGCGTCGGCCAGACGCCACGATAGTGAATAGCCGCGCCCCCGGCCGCCTCGCCGAGCCGGACAATTGTCTCGAGCCCGACGTAAATCGCGCTCTCGAGTTGCTCGCCTTCGACCGTACTCTCGGCGGCGAGAGCGAGTGCAACCGGCACTGCGACCGAGCTCGGCGTCGTTCCCGTGGGCGTATGGATGTCGTCGGTTTCGGTGAGGCGGACGATCGTTGCCATCCCCGCGATCGAATCCGCGCCTTGTCCTGGAGGATGAAGGGCAGCAACCGCCTTGCCTTCGGAGCATGCAGCACCCGCCAGCCTCGCCGCGACGATGTCGGCGGAATGGCGCCGCAAAATGGACCGCTCGTGTGGGGGCAAGTCGCTCGCTTTTGCAGCCGAGACGAAGGCTGCCAGTGCGTCAAGCATGCTCATGCGAGTAACTCCAGGTCGTTTTCCAAGCCACGCATGCGAATGCCGAGCGCCTGAAGTTCGCCCAGTCGCCGTCGACTGTGGTGCAACTCCAACACCAATCCCGGCGAATATCAACGCCGCGGCTCTTCATCGCCGATCCGGCGCTGGCCTTTGCGACGCTTTCTGGGCGACAAGCACGACGGCGGGAAGGTGTCGCCGGATCTGATCGATCCGTCGCACGTTATGCTCCGTCTGCGGGTCTGCTGATCGATCCGCGAGGACGTCGCGCGAATGGTAGAGCGGGCATGAAGCAATTCAGGTGTAAGACCTGCAAGTCCAAGGTGTTCTTCGAGAACGTGCTCTGCCTCACCTGCGGCAGTTCGCTGGGTTTCGACGAGCGCTCCATGTCCATCGTCACACTCGAAGCCAGTGGGGACGAGGAGGTCGGCTATCGCCGAGTCGGCCAGCAGCATGGCCGCGTGATGCACTACTGCGCCAACAGCGAGCACGGCGTCTGCAACTGGCTGACCACGGACGTCGATCACGGAACGCTGTGCCGCGGGTGTCGGCTCAACCGCACGATCCCCAACCTTTCCAAACCCGGTAATCACCAAGCTTGGCGTGATCTCGAGCACGCCAAGAAGCGACTATTGTATTCGCTATTGCGACTGAATTTGCCGTTCGACGACGTGACCGCCGGCAATCATCCCCTGACATTCGACTTCGTTGCGAACTCGGCGACCGGCCATCTCGACGGTGTCGTCACCATCGACGTCAATGAGACCGATGCGGTCGAGCGCGAGCGCCAGCGTCAGCAGTTCCAGGAGCCCTACCGGACCTTGCTCGGTCACGCGCGCCACGAGAGCGGCCACTATTACTGGCCATCGCTCGTCGAGCGGACAGGTCGCCTCGACGAGTTCCGGCGCCTGTTCGGTGACGAACGCGCGGACTACGCAGCAGCCCTCGATCATCACCACGACAACGGCCCTCCCGCCGCGTGGCAGGACCGCCATCTGACAGCTTACGCCAGTTCGCATCCGTGGGAGGACTGGGCGGAAACCTGGGCGCACTATCTCCATATGGTCGATGCCATCGATACGGCCGAAGCAGAAGGATTCAGCACGCGACCGTCTGGTTTCCGCTGGAGCGCGATCTTCTCGATCCGCCATGCCCAGGCGGACAGTTATGGCGAGGCGAGTTTTCAATCACTTCTCGAGCGCTGGATCCCGCTGACACTCTCGCTCAACAACCTCAGCCGCAGCCTCGGACATGCCGACTTCTATCCGTTCGTCATCCCCACCGCGGCCTGCCGCAAGCTCGACTTCGTTCACCGCGTAGTGACCCGGCAGCGATGAGGGCGGGATGCGGCAATTGCCCGATTTGAAGGCGCCTTTATCTCGAGCGCACAAGTGCGGTGCATCGCCGCCTATATTTTAATCACGACAGCCCTTGTCCGTTGCAATAGCTTCGCTTTCGAGAGCTTTCTCGGAGCGCACTATAATGGCCAGGGTATCTGCACTCAAAAATCCGAAAACCGTTTCAGCGCTCGACGGCTACGATCCCGGAGAATTTCACTGCGAATTGCTGGGTGCGGAAAAGCAGCCCGGGCGGCAGATCGCGTCGTTGTGGCATTGCCTCGAGACCAGTGAACTCTCCATCCTGCAGCAGCGAGCCGCCGACGCGGAGCGCGAACTCTTCAATCTTGGCATCACTTTCACGGTGTACACCGAAAAGGACGCGATCGATCGCATCCTCCCCTTCGACGTCATCCCGCGCGTCTTGAATGCAGCGGACTGGTCGCGGATCGATGCCGGTGTGAAGCAGCGCGTGCGAGCGTTGAACATGTTCCTCCATGACGTCTATCACGAGGGCCACATCCTCACGGACGGCGTCGTGCCGAAGGATCTCGTGCTCGGTAATCCCGGCTATCGCCGCGAGATGGTCGGCCTCGATCTGCCGTGCCGAACCTATATCCACGTCAACGGCACAGACATCATCCGCGATCCCGCGGGCGAGTTCATGGTGCTGGAGGACAACGGCCGCAGTCCATCCGGTGTGTCCTACGTCGTAGAAAATCGCCACCTGATGCAGCGGGCGTTCCCCGATTTGCTGCAGGGCCTCAAGGTCAGGCCAGTTTCGGACTACGGCAAGCGCTTGCTGGAGAAGCTGCGCGAGGTAGCGCCCGAGGGCGTCGATAACCCGTGCGTCGTGTTGCTCTCGCCGGGCATCTACAATTCCGCCTATTTCGAGCATGTGTTCCTGGCCCGCGAAATGGGCGTGCCGGTCGTCGAAGGTCGCGATCTCGTCGTGGTCGACGACCGAGTTTACGCGCACACGATCGCGGGTTTGTCTCCGGTCCACGTCATCTACCGCCGTATCAACGACGAGTTCCTCGATCCCGAAGCGTTCGAGCCTACCTCTATGCTGGGCGTTCCCGGCCTGATGCGTGCGGTGCGCCGGGGCAACGTCACGCTGGCCAACGCGATCGGCACCGGTGTCGCCGACGACAAGGCCGTCTATGCCTATGTGCCGCGCATCATCCGCTACTATCTCTCCGAGGAGCCGATCCTCGCGAACGTCGAGACGAACATCTGCCGCGAGCAGGACGGGCTCGAGTACACGCTCGCCAACCTCGACAAACTCGTATTGAAGCCGGTCGGCGAGTCCGGCGGCTATGGCATCGTCATCGGACCCAAGGCGAGCAAAGCCGAACTCGAGGCCGCTGCCGAGAAGTTGAAGGCAGACCCCGCCAACTTCATCAGTCAGCCGATGATCGGTCTTTCCGTGTCCCCCACCCTCGTCGAAGGCGGCGCGCGCCCGCGCCATGTCGATCTCAGACCCTATGCGGTGACCGGCAAGGACACTTGGGTGCTGCCGGGAGGCTTGACGCGCGTTGCGCTGCGGGAAGGCTCGATCGTCGTCAACTCGTCGCAGGGCGGGGGAACCAAGGACACCTGGGTACTGGCGGACGACGCGTGAGACTACTCTCCCGAAATGCCGAGGCGCTATTCTGGCTCGCGCGCTATCTCGAACGTGGCGCGAGCCTTGCGCGCGTCATCGAGATGCAGTCCTCTTTCGGTGGGCAGGACCGCGAGCGCAACTGGTCTTGGCTGCTGACGCTGCATGCCGACGAGGAACGTTTTCGAAAGACCAAGGAAGTCTCGACCGCCAGTATCGTCGAGTTCTACGTTACCGACAGCGCAAACCCTGGTTCGATCCGTTCGTCGATCCATTGGGCCCGCGAGAACGCCCGCGCGTTGCGCCCGTTCATTCCCTTGGAGATGTGGGTCCAGCTCAATGCGTTTCACGCGACTGTCGAGGCGATCGGTCCCGACGCCATCGAACCAGCGCGTCTGCCGCGACTGTGCTCGGAGATCCGCGCCGGCTGCCTCGCCCAGGTCGGCATTGCCGAGGGCACCCTGTTCCGCGACGAGGGCTATCTGTTCTTCAAGCTCGGCCTCATGATCGAGCGCGCCGACCAGACGAGCCGCCTCCTCGACGTGAAGTTCGCGCAAGCTTCGGTCGCGCCGAAATCTGCCGACCCGGCGGACGAATTCGTGTTCTGGTCGACGATCCTGCGCACAGCCGCCGCCTATCAGGTCTATCACCGGCTCGAGCAGGGCCGCGCCGAGCCCGAGCGCGTGGCCCGCTTCCTGATCCTCAACCCGAGCCATCCCCGCTCGATCGGCTACTGCGCCCGTGAGATCAACGACGCGCTCCAGATGCTGCGGGCGTCCTTCCACCTTTCCGCGGCCAATCGTGGTCTCGAAGCCTGCGAGGTGATGATGGAAGGCCTCCAGGCCGCAGGGCGCGATAAAGCGCTGGCCGCTCGCCTGCACGAGTTCAACGATTGGGTCCAGGCAACCCTGAATTCACTGACTTCGGTGATCGACGGCGCATTCTTCCGTCCGACTGTGCCAGAACTGCGTGGTCTGTCGTCGGGCGATTCGGAGAAGTCCGAACGCCGGACCGGCCAGGAGCAGAATCAGAAGTCCGGCCAGAAGCAGAACCAACAGCAGTCGTGACCGCCGCGACCGCTTGAAATCGACATGACCATGGTGACCGAATGACCTTGCACGTCGCGCTGACGCACACCACCACCTACAAGTATGATCGGCTGGTGAGCCTCGCGCCGCATACGATCAGGCTGCGTCCTGCTCCGCACAGCCGCACGCCCGTGCTGGCCTATTCGCTGCGCGTTACCCCCAAAGACCATTTCCTCAATTGGCAGCAGGATCCCTTCGGCAATTTTCTCGCCCGTGTCGTGATGACCGAAAAGACGCGGGAGCTTTCCGTCACCGTCGATCTCGTCGCGGACATGGCGGTGATCAACCCGTTTGAGTTTTTCATCGATGAGCGCGCGCAGAAGTGGCCGTTCACCTACGATGCCGGCTTGGCCGCCGAGCTGAAGCCCTATCTCGAGCCGACCGCCGGCGGCCCGCTGCTCGACCGCTACGTGCGCGACATGGATCGCGTCGGCAACGGCGTGACCCTCGACTTCATCTGCGATCTGAACCGGCTTCTGTCGACGCAGATCAAATATCTGATCCGCATGGAGCCGGGCGTGCAGACGCCCGACGAGACTTTGAAGAACGGGTCGGGCTCGTGCCGCGACACGGGCTGGTTGCTCGTCCAGATCCTGCGCCGGCTCGGCGTCGCCGCGCGCTTCGTGTCGGGCTACCTCATACAGTTGAAGCCCGACGTGAAGCCGCTCGACGGCCCCGCTGGCACCGACGTGGATTTCACCGATCTGCATGCCTGGGCGGAAGCCTACGTCGAGGGCGCTGGCTGGATCGGCCTCGACCCGACGTCGGGTCTGCTCGCAGGCGAAGGCCACATTCCCCTCGCCGCGACGCCTAGTCCGTCGAGTGCTGCCCCCATCAGCGGCGCGCACGACAAGGCGGAAGTCTCCTTCGACTTCTCGATGAAGGTCGTGCGCATCCGCGAGACCCCGCGCGTCACACAGCCCTACACCGACGAGCAGTGGAAGGCGATCCTCATGGCCGGCCACACCGTCGACGAAAAACTTCAGGCGGGCGACGTGCGCCTCAGCATGGGTGGCGAGCCGACCTTCGTCGCCGTCGACGACATGGACGCGCCGGAGTGGAACAACGCCGCCGTCGGCCCGACCAAGCGCCTGTTCGCTGAAAGCCTCGTGCGCCGGCTTCGCGATCGTTTTGGCAAGGGTGGCATGCTGCACTACGGCCAGGGCAAATGGTATCCCGGCGAGCAGTTGCCCCGCTGGTCGTACTCGGTGTACTGGCGCGCAGATGGCGAAGCGCTGTGGGAGAACGACGCGCTTATCGATCGCGAGGCCCCGCCCCGCAACGTCACGATCGAGCAGGCCCAGCAGTTTTCTTCGGCACTCTGCGCCAACCTCGGACTGCCGACCGACAGTCCGATTGCTGCCTACGAAGATCCGGGCCACTTCGCACTCGTCGAGCAGAAGCTGCCGATCGGCGTCGATCCCGCGACCAACAAACTCGAAGATCCCCAGGAGCGTGCGCGCCTCGTCGCGGTGTTCGATCGCGGTCTCGGCAAGCCGACCGGCTACGTCCTTCCCGTGCAGGCCTGGCAGACACAGGATCGCGGCCGGCGCTGGGCGACGGAGCGCTGGGCGTTCCGGCGTGGACGGCTCTACCTGCAACCCGGCGATTCCCCGATCGGTTTCCGTTTGCCGATCGGTTCGCTGCCCTACCTGCCGCCGATCGACTATCCCAACGTCGAGGAAGCCGACCCGTTCAAACCGCACGAGCCGTTGCCCGACCGGGAAACGCTCCGCCAGCAGCGCCGCACCGTGACGCTGACGCCGCAGACCGAGGGCCGCCGTATCACCGACGAACTCGTGGGCTCGGTGCGCACCGCTCTCGCGATCGAGCCGCGCGACGGTCATCTATGCGTGTTTCTGCCGCCGCTCGCCGACGCCGAGGACTACGCCGCCCTGCTCGCGGCCCTCGAGGAAACCGCCAGGTCTACCGGCCAGACCGTCCGCCTCGAAGGCTACGCCCCGCCCCACGATCCGCGCATCGGCGTAATCAAGGTGACGCCCGATCCGGGCGTGATCGAGGTCAACGTCCAGCCGGCGAAGACCTGGGAAGAACTGGTCGCGATCACGACGACACTTTATGAGGACGCCCGACAGGTCCGCCTCGGCACCGAGAAGTTCATGCTCGACGGACGCCACATCGGCACCGGCGGCGGCAACCACATCGTCATCGGCGGCATGCAACCCGTAGACAGCCCGTTCCTGCGCCGCCCCGACCTGTTGGCCAGCGTCATCACGTACTGGCAGCAGCACCCATCGCTGTCCTATCTCTTCTCCGGCATGTTCATTGGCCCGACGAGCCAGGCGCCGCGCATCGACGAAGCCCGCCACGACAGTCTGTACGAGATGGAGTTGGCGCTCGAAGAAGCGTTCGAGCGAGGGGCAGAGACGCCGCCCTGGATCGTCGACCGCATTTTCCGGCATCTGTTGGCCGATTCGACCGGCAACACCCATCGCACCGAAATCTGTATCGACAAGCTCTACTCGCCCGATGGGCCGACCGGCCGCCTCGGCCTCGTCGAGTTCCGCTCCTTCGAGATGCCGCCGCATTCCCGCATGAGCCTCGCCCAGCAGTTGCTCGTGCGCGCGCTCATCGCCTGGTTCTGGAAAGAGCCGTACCGCCGGCCTCTGATCCGCTGGGGCACCGCGCTGCACGATCGCTTCATGCTGCCGCACTTCGTCTGGAACGATTTCAAGTCCGTAGTCGATGATTTGAACCGTGCGGGCTTTCCCGTCGCCCTCGACTGGTTCGAGCCACACTTCGAATTCCGCTTCCCCCGCTTCGGCGGCATGAACCAGGCAGGCGTCAAGGTCGAGATCCGTCAGGCACTGGAGCCGTGGCACGTGCTCGGCGAAGAGGGCGTGGTCGGCGGCACGGCCCGCTATGTGGATTCCTCGCTCGAACGCGTCCAGGTCCGCGTCACGTCGGAAGGCCAGGGCCGTCACGTCGTCACTTGTAATGGCTTCCCCGTACCGCTGGTCGAAACCGGCACCTTCGGCGAGACCATCGGCGGCGTCCGCTACCGCGCCTGGCAACCGCCCTCCGCGCTGCACCCCACGATCGCTCCACACGTACCCCTCACTTTCGATGTGATGGACACCTGGACCGGGCGCTCGATCGGCGGCTGCCGTTATCACGTCTCCCATCCCGGCGGGCGCAGCTTCGATACGTTCCCGGTCAACGCCTTCGAGGCCGAAGGCCGGCGCCTCTCGCGCTTCGAGGGACTGGGACACACGCCCGGAGCCGCGACCCCCAGGAAGGCCGGCATCCACCCGGATTTCCCGTTTACCTTGGACCTCCGCCGGGTGTCGTCGAAGCAACCGCTGTGGTAATGGAGCAACTTGTACCCCGCACATGAGGGCGACGGCTAGCGCGAGTCGGAGCAGGAGAATAGCCATAGGGCTCCAGCTCGATCGACGAGTTCTCGGTCGACGGGACGATGTGCAGGTGGAGCGGAAAGAGATCAGCATCAGAATGCCAGCCATTGCACCTCATGCGCACAATGCCTCGATCACTGCCGGCTACGTGCGCACGGGTGCGTTCGACGAGCTGATCGCGCCCGATGGCACGATCGCCCCGCACTGGCAGCCGATCCTCGCGGGCCTGGGGGCCCTGACACACGAACAGCGGCTCGAGCGCGTCAACCGCATCAATACGCGGGTGCGTGAGACCGGCATCGCTCACGATCTGTTCGCCGACCCCTCGCGCAATGTCCAGCCGTGGCGGCTTGACCTGATGCCGCTGGTCTTTCCTGCGGCAACCTGGAGCCGCATCGAGCAGGCCGTCATTCAACGTGCACGCCTGCTGGAGGCGATACTCGGCGATCTCTACGGCCCGCAGCGGCTGATGCAGCGTGGTCTCATTCCGCCGCAACTCGTCTTCAGTGACCCGGCCTTCCTGCGGGCATGTCACGGCATCGAGCCGCCCGGCGGCCGCATCCAATTCATCGCCGTCGACCTTACCCGCAGTCACGATGGCAGCTGGCGCGTCGTGGATACGCATGTCGAGACGCCCGCCGGCATCGGTTATGCACTGGCGAACCGCACCGTGCTGACGCATATCTCCGGCGATATCTTCGCAGCCTCCAAGGCGGTCCGGCTCGCCCCCTATTTCCAGCAGATGCAGGACCAGTTGGCGCAGCGGATCAATCGGCCCGATCCCAGCATCGCGTTGCTGACACCGGGGCCACGCCACAACGATTTCTTCAGCCACGCGTATCTCGCGCGCTATCTCGGACTTCTTCTGGTCGAAGGCGATGATCTCCGCGTCGACAATGGCCGCGTCTATCTGAAAACTCTGGACGGCCTGCAGCCGATCGACCTCGTCGTTCGTTGCGTCGCCGGTGCGCTGTCGGACGCGCTCGAACTCGACCCGTCGGGCTTCCTCGGCCCCGTCGGCCTCGTGCAGGCCGTGCGCCAACAGCCGAGCCTCGTGCTCAACGCGCTGGGCACCGCGATCGCCGAGAATCGCGGCCTCGGTAGCCTCCTGCCCCGGCTGGCCACCGAGCTGCTCGGCGAGAACCTGCTGGTCCAGGACGTCGCCAAGCGTTGGCTCGGCGATCCTGCTGTCCGCGCCAGTGTCATCCCCGACCTCGAACGCTATTTCATCCGTCGCGCACACGAGCAGACCGCCCGCCCTGGCCGCGCAGCTCCCGGTCGCGACGCCTCCCGCATGTCCACAGCAGAGCGCGCCGCGCTGATCGAGGACATCGAGATCAATGGCGCTGCTCTCGTCGCCGAGGAGAAGACCACGCTCGGGACGACACCGTCCTACGGTCCCGACGGCCTCGAAGCCAAGCCCTATGCCTTGCGTGTTTTCGCAACGGCAGTGCCCGGCGGGTTCGTCGTCATGCCCGGCGGTCTCGCGATGACGGTCGACGCGGGCGCTTCGATGGCGCTGACAGCTCCCGACGGCGCCTCGCGGGATGTGTGGGTGCTCAGCGAAAATGCGCAACCCGCTTTCAAGAGCCTGTGGCGGCCGGCGATCGAAGCAGCGCAGATCCAGCGTGGTCCGCGCGAGATGCCGAGCCGCGCAGCCGATAACTTGTTCTGGCTCGGCCGCTATATCGAGCGCGCCGATTGGACCTTCCGCGTCCTGCGCAATTGCCTCAGCCGCATCGAGGAAGACAGCGGCCCCCGCCAGAACCTGCAGCTCGCGCGGATGGCGTTGATCACCCTTCTCGACCGCGAAAATGCTACGCCGGTCGTCGTGCCTCCGGATCTCGATGAACCTCGCGTGATCGCGCACCTCGCTCGCATGCTGATGTCTTCGACTGACCGCACTTATGGCCTGCCACAGACGCTGTCGCATATCCATCGCATCGCGAGCCTTACCCGCGACCGGCTCTCGCTGGAAGCCTGGCGCACGCTCAATTCTTTCTATGTGGGCCGCCGTTGGCAACCCGAGGCCCTTCCGCGCTCGATCGGCGAAGAGCTCGATCTGATCGATGCCGGCCTCGGTGTTGTGGCTGCTTTCAATGGCCTGACGCACGAGAACATGACGCGCAACTTCGGCTGGTCGTTCCTCGACATGGGACGCCGCACGTCGCGGGCGCTGAACCTTTCGCAGATGCTGCTGTCTGCCTTCCGGCTGGCGCCATCGACCGTGGTCGGTCCCGAGGACGACACCGGCCGGATGCTGTTCGTGCTGGAGCTTGCGGACAGCTTCATCACCTATCGCTCGCGCTATCGCGTCAACCCTACGCTGGCGCTGGTGCTCGATCTGCTGATCGTCGACGAAACCAATCCGCGCAGCCTCGCATTCCAGCTCGCCGCTTTGTCGAACCACATCGACACGCTGCCGCAGACCGGCAAGGGCCGCGGCCGCACCGAGGTGCAGCGAACCGCACTGGCGATGCTGACCGACGTCCGGCTCGCCGATGTTCTGACGCTGGCCGAGCAGGGGCCGGACGGGCAACGTCCCGCGCTGGTGTCGCTTCTGGGCCGGCAGGTCGAACGCATTCCGCAGTTGTCAGATGCCCTCACGCGGCGCTATTTCAGCGTCGTCGAGAAGGAGCCGCGGTGGGTCCGGGCGAGGTCGCGGCAGGAGCCATGAGGTTCGAGGTAAGTCACCGAACGACCTACAGCTATCGGCTGCCGGTCGCACAATCCTACCATCTGGTCCATTTGAAGCCCCGCGCCTTCGAGCGGCAGGCGGTGGTCCATCACAGCCTCCTGATCGATCCGGCGCCCGTCATCAGAACCGGCATCATCGACTATTTCGGTAATGCAGCAACGCTGCTGCGAATCGAGGACGAGCACTCCGAACTCGTCGTCCACTCCCGCAGCACGATCGACGTGGCGGCACCCGCGGCAATCGATCCGGCGGCGACGACGGCGTGGGAGGATGTCACATCCCGTGCGCATCTCCCCGATGGCGGTAACGATGCCGGCGTGCTGCAATTCGCTTGTGCTTCTCGCCTGACCCCGGCTTCGCGCGAAGTCCGCGCTTTCGCTCGCGAGAGCTTCCCCGCCCATCGTCCCGTGCTCGCCGGCGCGATGCACATGACGCGGCGGATGTTCGAGACGTTCAAGTTCGACCCGACCGCAACAGACGTTTCGACACCGATCATGCGCGTGCTCGAAATCAGGCGTGGCGTCTGCCAGGACTTCGCGCACCTCGCGATCGCCGCCCTTCGCACGCTCGGCGTTCCCGCGCGCTACGTCAGTGGCTATCTTTTGACTCGGCCGCCGGCGGGGCAGGTGAAGCTGAAGGGCGCCGATGCGTCTCATGCCTGGCTATCCGTGTGGGCGCCCGAGACCGGATGGGTCGATTTCGACCCGACCAACGGTATCATGCCGAACATGGAGCACATCACCGTCGCTTACGGCCGCGATTACGAGGATATCAGCCCGATCAGCGGCGTGTTGCTGGGAGGGGGCGATCAGCGGATGTCCGTCGCCGTCGACGTCGAGCCCCTCGACTGAGGCATGCCTTCGTCGGCTCTCTCACGATTTCCCGAATGCAGCGATTGGCGATAGGCTCGCCGATCACGACGAAGGCCACCAGTCCATGCATAGAAGTCCGACAGCTCTGCTCACCGCGCTCGTATACGAGACGGGAACGGGCGATACCGCCAATGACCTCGTCGCAGAGGCTGTCGAGCTTCTGCGCCAGCGCGGTCTGACACTCGCCGGCATGATCCAGCGGCAAGCCGCGCGCATCGACCGGATGCGCTGTGACCTCATCGGACGCGACCTCGGCACCGGCGTCGAGCGAGCGCTGTCGGAAGATCGCGGACCCGCCGCACGCGGATGCCGCCTCGACAGTCGCGCGCTGGAAGATCTCGTCGGGCTCACGATGACAGCGCTCGACAACGGCGCCGACGTGATGTTCGCCAGCCGCTTCGGCAAGCGGGAGGCGCAGGGCGCCGGGTTCCGCGAAGCGATTGGCGCGGCAGTCTCCCGCGGCATCCCGGTCCTCGCCCCCGTCCACCGCGACTACGTCGAAGCCTGGCGTGAGTTCGGCGGCGATTTGGCAAGCGAAGTCTCCGCGAACCGTGCCGCCGTCCAAGCCTGGTGCGACGTCGTCTCGGCGGCTGCTCGCCCGATTTCCTGCTCAGATTCGCCTGAAGCGGCCCGTCAGGATTGAGCTTGGCCGCTTCCAGCTGAGCAATCTGGATAGCGATTACTCGCCGAGTTTCCCGAGCACTGAGACGTCGCTGCCGTCGTGCCAAGTGTCGCCGGTCCAGCCGTCGAGATCGTAGTCGGCCATGCACTGGTCTGCGAACGCTTCCATCTGTTTGGTCACGCCCGTCGCCTGCGCGTGCTGCAGTGGGAACAACCGAACGAGTTCATGACTGCCGGCATAGTTGAGTTCGTACAACTCGTGCCGGGCGCCGAACTCCGTGCCGATAGCGTCCCATAGTAGCTTCATGACCTTGATCCGCTCCACGTGACCGATGCCGTTCGAGCCGCGCACGTACTTGGCGAGATATTTGTCGATTTCCGGGTTCTTCAGATCGCGCGAATGGCTCGGCAGGTAGATCAACCCCGAAGCCACCACCTTTTCGACGATCGAGCGCACAGCGGGATAGGCCTCGGTCGCGAACAGCCGATAAGCCGAGCCAGCCCGCAGGTTCGGTAATACGGCGCCGTTCACCCATGGATCGGGGTTGCGCGCCATCGCGTCGGTCAGCGCCCAGAACAGGTTGCGCCAGCCGATTACTTCACCGATGTGTACTTGTACGCCGCGGAAGCCGTCGACGCCCGTCGTCCGCGCAGCCTTCATCAGCAGGCCCGCGATGAAATCGAGCTTCACGGCGAGCCGCGTGCATGCCTGGAACGTATAGCCGTTGACGAAGCCCGAACTCGGATAGAACGCTTTCAGCTTCTCGACGTCGCGATGGATGAACACGTTCTCCCATGGGATGAACGCGTTGTCGAACACGAAGATCGCGTCGTTCTCATCGAACCGCGAGGTGAGCGGATAATCCCATGGACTGCCCGTCGCCGCCGCCGCGAGTTCGTACGACGGCCGGCAGATCAGTTTGATGCCCGGCGTGTCCATCGGCGCCATGAACATCACGACCATCGAGGGATCATTGATCTCCTGCGCCATGTTCTGGCCGAGGAAATTGTAGTGCGTCAGCGCCGAGTTTGTCGCGACCACCTTCGCGCCCGACACGTAGATGCCGGCGTCCGTCTCCTTCTGGATGGAGATGTAGACGTCCTTGATCTGGTCGACGGGCTTGGCCCGATCGATCGGCGGATTGACCAGCGCGTGGTTGACGTAGAGCACGTTCTCCTGTGCGCGCTTGTACCAGGCACGCGCGTTGTCAGCGAACTTGCCGTAGAAGTCGGCATTGGCGCCGAGCGTCGAGAGAAATGACGCCTTGTAGTCGGGGCTGCGGCCCATCCACCCGTAGGTGATGCGCGCCCAGGCCGCGATCGCTTCGCGCTGCTTAATGACGTCGTCGGCCGACCGGGCCACGCGGAAGAAACGATGCGTGAAGCCTCCCGATCCCGTGTCGGTTTCGCAGGTTAGAACTTCCTTTTGCGCAGGATCGTGCAGCGCATCGTAGATCCGCGCAGCCGACGCCGCAGCATTGCGAAAGGCAGGATGCTTGGTCACGTCTTTGACGCGCTCGCCATAGACGTAGATCTCGCGCCCGTCGCGCAGGCTCTCGAGATACTCAGCCCCCGTGAAGGGTCGCTTCTTACCCGCGATCAGCCGTTCCGGCGCTTGGCCCATGTCGTCTTCTCCTCATCCGAACCGGATGGAAGAATGGAACATGCCGGCCCGGTTGCCCAGGGCTTTCGCAGGAGGGCTTTCGCAGGAGGGCTTTCTCAAGAGCGACTTGCCGCGGGGGGGGCGAACGCGCGCTCCCGGCGCCGCTTCATTTGGCAGGAAGCGAGGATGGAACCGGATTCACCGGCGCCTGAACGCCGTTGGTAGGGGAAGGGGGCTGAGCGCTCTGATTGGCGTTGATGAAATAGTACGTGATGGAGAACCCAGCGATTGCAGCCAGGGCTAGGGACACGAGAAGCACGGTCACCATCGACCTCGGCCCCGTCCCCTGCCGTGCCTCGGTTGGCGTCAGGACGACTTCGGGATGCTTGTCGTGCTGGATCGGCACGTCGAGCTTTCGTCCGCTGTCGTTGCTCGTTGCTGGCGAAGCCATTTGCCACTCCTGTTTCGCTCGTCACACGAATACGGACTGGCACATTTGGCGTCGGTCCGGTCGCAGCGCGGTACCAGGCTGGAACGCGCCTCCGATCCGAAATGTTCCCGATCCGGATCAGCCGACGTCCCGACGAGGCCCACTCGAGCGAGCCACGCCGTTTCCTCGGAGTTTGCGGTGTTAGACGCTACTTCACGACGATCTTGCCCGACATACCCGCCTCGCGATGGCCCGGGATCAGGCAAGCAAAATCGAATTCACCGGCTGTCGTGAAGCGCCAGACGAGATCGCCGTTCGTGCTGGGGGAAAGCCGTTTGGCATTGGGGTCGTCGTGGATCATGTCGGGCATCGCTTTCATCATGTCGGCGTGCGCCTCGATCTCGTCAGCAGTTCCCAAAAGGAATTCGTGGTCGAGCAGGCCGGCATTCTCCAGGCGGAACCTGATCTGCTCGCCGGCTCCGACTTCGATCCTGGCCGGCTCGAAAAGCATCTTGCCGTCGTGCTCGGTCATTTTCACCACGATCTCTCTGGACGGCATCTTGGGATCGCCGGGCTCGCCGTAAGCGGCCGCAGCATGGGCGTGTCCGGGTTGACCGGCATGCTCGCCGTGACCGGAGGGGCCGTGTGCGGACGCGGCAGTTGCGGCCAGCGCGGCGCCGACCAGCAATGCGAGGAGGGTTCTCTTCATGGGATGTCCTTACGGATGGGAGATGATCTGAAAGAAATCGATGGCACGCACTGCAGTGCCTCACTTCAGAACGAAGCGCGCCAGAAGATCCTTGCCGCTGCCGAGCTTGGCGGAAACGACGATGCGCGCCCCGCTCGCCAACGGTCGATCCAGTTTTCCGGTGAGCCGGTCGGGCTCCTGTGGCGACAACGGGACCGTTCTCTGTGCCGATCCTTCGAGGATCACGGCTCGCCCGCTCGAGCCCTTGCTGGCGACCGGGGCATGAGCGGCGTCACTGATGACGATGACGAGATCGGTGTTCTGTTGCAGCAATTCGACATGGTGTCCCTTGAGATCGATCATGGGCCCGCCGTTCGGGCCGACGTCGCTGTCGTGGGCCAGAGCCGTTCCGATCAACCCGGGTCCGACGAGGCCGCCGATCAACACCACTGCAACTGCACGTCTGTTTGGCATCATGCGACTTCTCCTTGGTTTATAGACTCAGTAGGCCTCGGCGGATTCGAACCCGGTCGTCGTCGTGTGGCTCGACGCAAGTCTCTCGACCGGTTCTCGGCCGAGTTTCAGCAACAGCAGAGGCGTCAGGACGAGATCGAGAAGCGTCGCCGAAACGAGTCCGCCGAAGATCGTGACCGCCACCGGGTGCAGAATTTCACGGCCGGCCGCATCCGCCGACCACAGCAAGGGCAGCAGCGCGAGGCCTGCCGATAGCGCTGTCATCAGCACCGGCGTGAGCCGTTCGAGACTGGCCCGGACCACCAGATCTGGGCCAAAGCGGATGTTTTCGGAAATCGACAGATTGATCGTGTGGCTGATCTTCAGAATGCCGTTGCGTGCCGAAATGCCCGCGAGCGTGACGAATCCGACCATCGATGCAACCGAGAGCGGCTGTCCGGCGATGACCAGCGCAATGACGCTACCGATGAGCGCCATCGGGATGATGCCCATGATTACGAGGGCGAGCACCCAAGAGCGATAGCGCGATGCCAGGATGAGAAAAATCATAGCGAGCGAAACGAGCGACAACGCTCCGATCAGTCGTGCTGCCTGCTCCTGCGCTTCGAACGTGCCTTCCAAAGAAACAGCGTACCCGCTCGGCAGCGAAGCCTTTGAGATTTCGTCGCGCACTTTGGCGATGATGCCCGCCATGTCGGAACCAGCAGCGGTGTTGGCGAATACGACGATCCGGCGTCGCGTGTTCTCGCGCTGGATCTGGTTGGGCCCATCCGTCTCCTCGATGTCGGCGACGAGCCGGAGCGGGATCAGTCCCGCTGGAGTCGGAACAAGTATCGCACCGAGCCCCGCTGTCGAGCGATCGGCATCCGCCAGGCGAACCACGACGTCGAACGCCTTCTGTCCATCCGTGATCGTGGAGACGACGCGACCGTTGCTGAGCCCTTCGAGAGCTTCCGTCACCGATGCCGCGGTCAGCCCGTAGAGCGCCGCGCGCTGATAGTCGACGGCCACGCGCACCTGCGGGATACGAACCTGCTTTTCCACCTGCAGATCGACCAAGCCGGGCAGGGTAGACAGGCGTTCCCGCAGGCCTTCGGCCAGCGTGCGCAGCGTGTCGATGTCCTCACCATAGATCTTCAGAGCGATCTCGGCACGAATGCCGGAAAGCAGATGATCGAGCCGGTGCGAGATCGGCTGGCCGACGTTGACCGAGGCAGGCAATGCGGACAGCCGCTGGCGAATGTCCGCCAGAACAGCGCCCTTCGATCGTGCGGAAGGATTGAGATCGACGTCGATCTCGGAGGAGTGCACGCCTTCCGCATGCTCGTCGAGTTCGGCCCGGCCGGTCCTGCGTCCGACCGATTTCACCTCGGGCACGCCCAGTAGCAGTTGCTCCGTGACGAGACCCAGGCGATTGGATTCCTGGAGGCTGATGCCCGGATTATAGAGCACGTTGACGGTCAGCGTGCCCTCGTTGAAGGGCGGCAGGAAGCTGCGCGGCAATGTCGTCGCCACGAGCGCCGCGCTCACGATCGCAACGCCGGCCAGCGACAGCACCAGCTTCGCATTGCCGAACGCGAACAGCATCGCCGAGTGGTTCGCCGCCTTGAGTTTCCTGACCAGCGCGTTGTCGCCGCGGTGATCGGCGGTCCGGCGTGCCAACAGGTAGTAGGCCATGACCGGCGTCAGCGTGATCGAGACGACGAGGGATGCGAGGATTGCAACGATGTAGGCGATGCCGAGCGGCGCGAACAGCCGCCCCTCGATCCCCGAAAGGGCGAACAGAGGCACGAAGACGAGGATGACGATCGCAGTCGCATACACGATCTCGGAGCGCACCTCCTGGCTCGCCGCGGCCACCACCTCCAGCAGCGGACGGGGTTCGCGGCGCTCGCGGTTCTCTCTGAGGCGCCGCAGGATGTTCTCGACGTCGACGACGGCGTCGTCGACCAGTTCGCCGATGGCGATCGCGAGACCACCCAGCGACATGGTGTTGATCGTCAGCCCGAACCACGAGAACACGATTATCGTCGTGAGGAGCGAGACCGGAATCGCGGTCAACGAAATGACTGTCGCGCGCCAGTTCATCAAGAACAGGAACAAGACGACGGCCACGACGAGCGTCGCCTCGACGAGCGCCGTCTTCAGATTGGCGATCGAGGTTTCGATGAACGTGGCTTGGCGGAACTGCAGATTGTTGGCGGACACGCCTTTCGGCAGCGTTGCCTGGATTTCCGCGAGCACGCCCTCGATATGCTTCGTCAGCGCGATGGTACTTGCGTTGGGCTGCTTCTGCACCGACACGATGACGGCCGGCTTGCCTTGGAATCCCGCCTCGCCGCGTTTGACGCGCGCGGCGAATTCGACACTCGCCACTTGGCTGAGCAGGATCGGCTGCCCATTCCGGCTCTTGACGACGACGTTGCGAAGATCTTCGAGGCGTCGGGTCAGCCCGACGCCTCGGATGAGGAACTCCCGCCCCTGTTGATCGACGAAACCACCGGCGACGTTCTGGCCGAACCGGCGAGCGGCAGCCTCGATGTCGCTACCGTTGATGTCGGCCGCGAGCATCGCACCGGGAATGGGCGAGATGCGGAACTGACGAACTTCGCCCCCCATCGGGATCACTTGCGACACGCCCGCGATGGTGAGCAGGCGAGGGCGCAGTGTGTAGTCCGCGATCTCGCGCAGCTCCATTGGTGAGACGCTGTCGGACTGGAGCGCGATCAGCAGGATCTCGCCCATGATCGACGTTACCGGCCCCATTTGCGGCGTCACCCCGGAGGCGAGTTGCGATGAGATCGCGGTGATGCGCTCGGACACGAGTTGGCGGTTTCGCCAGACGTCAGTTCCCCAATCGAATTCGACGTAGACGATCGACAGCCCGACGCCTGATACGGAGCGAACGCGCATGACGCCCGCGAGCCCGTTCATGGCGGTCTCGATGCGGCGCGTGATGCTTTGTTCGACTTCCTCCGGCGCGAGACCGTCCGCTTCCGTCATGATGGTGACGATCGGCTTGTTCAGGTCGGGGAAGACATCCACGGGAACGCGCGGGAGCACGAACACCCCGTAGAGCACGAGTAGAACGGCCGCCGCGATCACGAGCAGGCGGTTTTCGAGGCTCTTTGTGACGAGCAGGTTGAACATCGGCTTGCCTCAGCGCACCTGGGAGAGCAGCTCGGCTGCATGCACGACGATGCGATCCTTTGCACCGATGCCCGCCGTGACGATCACCTGGGCCCCGTCGAAGGCTTCGACACGCACCGGCCGGGCCACGAAGCGCTCCGGATCGACGTGTTGCCAGACGATGCTTTCACCGCCCGGGCCACGGACGACCGCATCGCGCGGCAGGAGAATGCCAGTGGTCCGGTTTGCGCCCCGCGCATGCACCGTCACGGGCAGTCCCGTCAGCGCGGTCGGGGGCGGTTCGACCATCGCGAATTGGATCAGGGCTGCCTGCGACTGCACGGCTCGGCCGCGGCCCTTGAACGTCAATGCGACGACCTTGCCGTCGGGCATCGTCGCGCTCGCTTCTTCGATGCGAGACGGGTCGAGCGGATCGAACAACAGTGCTTCGACCCAGAGACTTGTCGGGTCGATGATCTGGAACAGAACGTCCTGGGCCTGCACAACCTGGCCACTGACGACACGGCTCGCCGAGACGATGCCGCCGATCGGCGCTTCGAGTGCCTCGGGCCGTATTCTCGCCTGGTTGAATGTCGCCAGCCGTTGCTCGAGATTGGCGATTTCCTGCTCGATATCCTCGATCTGCGCCCGTGGTGTGCTGACGTTACCGGGGCGATTCAGCCGTGCGTAGCGTTGGCGGGCGAGGTTCAGCGCGCCTTCGAGGTCCCGCTGCTTTTCTGCGAGCGTCGACTGATCAGCGAGCGGCAAGGCCGGGATCACCGTCGCGAGGACCTCGCCACGGCTGACGGGCTTGCCGAGAGTCGGCAGACCGCCCTCGGGCGCACTGACGCGGCCGCCATTTATACTCTGCACGAGGCCGGAGCGATTGGGATCGGCGATGATCCGGCCGACCAGCCGAACTGCACGCGGCACGTCGGCTACGACGGCGATCTGGCTGCGGACGGTGAGGAGACGCTGAGACGGCTTCGGCAGGAACACGCTGCCATCGGGTAACCGCCGAGGGACGTCGCCAGAAAGGCTTTCGTTGGACGGGACCTGGCTCGGCCCGTGCCCCTCGTGTGCCGAGGCGATATCGGATGAAGCGAGAGCGGCACCCGCCGAGACGGCGAGCACCAGCGCTGCGCGCGGTCTCGCGAAGCGGCCTAGGACCAGCCCCGTCGCCAGCGCGATAGCAGCGACGAGCCACGACATGAGATCGAACTGCTCCAACCAATTCCGCCGCGAAGCTACGGCAGAGTTATCTGTCGAAGCCACGTCGGCAATCGTGATCTCGCCAGCGAGGAGGTCGTCTCCCGCCGCGTGCGAAATGGTGAAAATCAATTCGTGCCGGCCCGCTTTCGCCAGGCTCGCGATATCGGCCCCATACGTCCCGTCGCTTCGCGCCTTGGCCGTCACTGTCTCCGCCCCCGCCAGGATCGAAATCGTTGCGTCAGCAATCGGCTCGTTCGTCCCGTAACTGTCGAGGAAGATCGACAGGGCGGCGCCCTGTTGGATGGCGACCAACTCGTACAGGTCCGAATGCACGGCCAATCGCGGCTTCACTGTTACCGGCAGCTGGGGCGCGGGCGGTCCGTGATCGTGTCCTTCGTGGGCGCTCGCGGGTAGGAATGTATAGGCCAACGCGAGGACGAAGGTCGAAAACAGCCGCGCCAGAAAGCGAGCGGCCGGACGCTGCCGAGGCAGCGAACATCGAGGAAACATTTGAGATCCTGGAAAGCTGTTGCGCGAAATCGATTTCGCGCGGCACGCGCCGAACGCGAAGGCTCAAGCCTCGTCGGTGGTTCGCGGCGGCTTACCTGAAGCTTCCGGCAGAATGCCCTCGGGCAGCATCGCGGCGCTGCGGGCAGGTGCTATTGCGGAAGTGAACGCACTGCGTTCCACGGGCGTCGGCTGGGGGAGAACCGCGCTCCCCACAGGCGTGCAACAGATAGACTGATGATTGGCATGGGGTACGGCGGGTGCCCCTGAAGCTGGCGCCATGTCCTCGACAGACGGTGTGTGACGGGAGCTTCCGAGGTCGGGATGATGACCGGTGGAAGCCGTCGTGGCGTCGTGGCCATGGTCGCCCGAGTGACCCGCGCAGTCGTCGTGATCATGACCTTGATGCATGTCCACCATGAAACCGCGCATCTGAGCGCCGGCCATGGGCGCGGTAATGCCGTGCAGGACGAGCGCGAAAGCCGCCAGCAGGATCACTACGGCGGGCAATCGACCGAGACCACGCTTGAGGGCAGACATGAGTACCATGTGGCAACAAATGGATCTTCTCTGCAATACTGTCAATGCGGCGCCGCAGCAATCAAGCGATATCGCGCTCCCGAAAGCCGGCACGAATTTACCTTGCTGGCTCGCAGCGCCGATGCTGCCACTCACGCGTTTTCCCCCTCTCGGCCTCGTTGAGTTCGGTCCGCGGAGGTCGATCGCATCGATGGCTGTCGTGTCGTATCGGTGACATATAATTCGACTATTCGATAATTATGGAAGAGAAGCTTGCAGCGCTCGGTTTTGCCGCCCTCTCGCAGGACACGAGACTACGGCTGATGCGTTTGCTGGCCGAGCGCGGTGCGTCGGGAATGCCGGCGGGCGAAATCGCATCCCGGATCGGCCTGGCCCCATCTACGCTTTCTTTCCACCTGTCGGCGCTCGAGCAGGCCGGTCTGCTGCAGTCGACCCGGCGCGGCCGTCAGATCATCTACGCGGTTCGCTTCGGCGGCCTCAGAGCGCTGTTCAGCTTCTTGACCGAGACGTGTTGCGGGGGGCGGCCTGAGCTTTGTGGCGACCTTGCGCGCCTGTTGCCCGAGGAAACGAGTGAGGAGCTTTCGATGTCACCCACGTTCAACGTTCTCTTCATATGCACCCGCAATTCCGCGAGATCGATCATCGCGGAGGCCGTGCTCGGAAAAGTCGGACGGTCGCGCTTCAACGCTTACTCTGCCGGTTCTGCCCCCGCAGAAGCGCCGATGCCCGAGGTGCTCGAGCGGCTGATCGCGATGGGGCATGATGTTGCGGAGTTGAGGTCGAAGTCCTGGAACGAATTCACCGGTCCTAATGCACCTCGTATGGACTTCGTGCTGACGCTTTGCGACCCGGCTGACGGAGAGGCTTGCCCGGATCTCGGAGATCGGCCGATCACGGCTGTCTGGCCCTTCCCGGACCCGGCGAAGTTCAAAGGCCCGGAAGTCGAGCGAGCGGCGCTGCTGAATGAGCTCTACGGGATGATCCGCCGCCGTCTCGAAGCCTTCTCGAACTTGCCGTTCAGCTCGCTCGACCGGTTGGCACTGAAGGCGCGGCTGGACGAACTGGGCGACAGCAGCAGAATGAACGCGTGAGACAGGGCGGGACATGAAAGTCGGAATTAATGGCATGGGCCGCATGGGGCGGCTGGCACTCAGGGCTGCACTCGGCGGCGTTCGCCGGGCCGATGGCGACCCCCGGGCCGCCAGCAAGCTGGATATCGTCCACCTCAACGAGATCATAGGTGGTGCCAAGACGACGGCTCACCTTATCGAGTTCGACAGCGTTCACGGGCGCTGGCACACTTCTTTCGAGGTGGAGAGTGACAAGGCCATCTCGATCGGCGGAAGGCGTCTCGGCTTCTCGGAAGGCGCCACACCGGGCGACATTCCATGGGGCGATCTCGGCTGCGACATCGTTCTCGAATGCACCGGCAAATTCCTCAAGCCCGAGCAGCTTCAGGCCTATTTCGATCGCGGCGTGAAGCGCGTGATCGTGGCGGCTCCCGTGAAGGATGATCGCGCGCTCAATATCGTCGTTGGCGTCAACGACCATCTCTACGATCCAGCGCGGCATCGCCTGCTGACGGCTGCATCGTGCACGACGAACTGCCTCGCTCCGGTCGTGAAAGTCGTGCACGAGAATCTCGGCATCAGGCACGGACAGATCACGACCATCCATGATCCCACGAACACCAACGTCGTCGTGGATTTCCCGCACAAGGACCTGCGGCGCGCGCGCTCCACACTGCTGTCGATGCTGCCCACGACCACCGGAAGCGCCACCGCGATCGCGCTGATCTACCCCGAGTTGAAGGGCAAGCTGAATGGACATGCGGTGCGCGTTCCCGTCCTCAATGCCAGCCTCACCGATTGCGTGTTCGAGCTGAACCGTCCGACGACGCAGGCCGAGATCAACGAGCTGTTCCTGGCGGCTTCGCTTGGCCCGCTTGCCGGCGTTCTCGGTTACGAAACGCGCCCATTGGTCTCTGCCGACTACTGCAACGATACCCGCAGCTCGATCGTCGATGCGGAATACACGCTGGTGACCGACGGCACGCTGCTCAAGGTCTACGCTTGGTATGACAACGAGATGGGCTACGTCTGCCGCATGGTGGATCTCGCCGACATCGTGATCGCCGCGGAGAAGTAAGGTGGAGCAGGCGGCGCGCAATTACCTAATCGTCACGGCGTCCTATTGGGGCTTTACGCTGGTCGATGGCGCGTTGCGCATGCTCGTCCTTCTCCACTTCTTCAAGCTGGGCTATTCGCCGTTCGCGCTCTCCTTCCTGTTTCTGCTCTACGAGTTGGCGGGCATCGTCGCCAACCTCGCTGGTGGATGGCTCGCGACCCGGTTCGGCATTCCCAGGATGTTGATGGTCGGGCAAGCCCTGCAGATCGCGGGCCTGGCGATGCTGTCGTTCCTCGATCCGGCTTGGACGTCGGCGGTCTCGGTCGCGTGGGTCGTCGTGGCGCAAGGCATCTCGGGTCTCGCCAAGGATTTCACCAAGACCGCCTCGAAGTCCGCAATCAAAGCTACTTCGGACGAAGGTACCGGCCGTCTGTTCGAATGGGTCGCCTGGTTCACGGGCTCCAAGAATGCAATGAAAGGTCTCGGCTTCTTCATCGGTGGCTTGCTGCTCGATGCCGTCGGTTTCAAGCCGGCGTTGTGGCTGATGGCTGGCCTGATCGGCGCCGTGCTCCTGGCCAGCCTTAGGCTCCCGCGCAACCTCGGCAAGGCGAAGGCATCGAAGTCGATGCGCGAGCTTTTCGCCAAGTCGGCCGGCGTGAATCTGCTGGCCGCAGCGCGCATCTTCCTGTTCGGCGCCCGCGACGTGTGGTTCGTCGTGGCGCTCCCCGTTTTCCTGTATGCCAGCGGTTGGCGCTTCTCCGAGGTCGGCGCATTTCTGGCGGCTTGGACGATCGGCTATGGCTTCGTTCAGGCCATCGCGCCGTCACTCGTTCAGCGAAGCGCGGACGGTCTCAGCCGCGAGGTGCCAGCTGCGCGCTATTGGGCGGCGTTGCTGGTCGCGATCCCCGTGGGGCTCGCAGTAATCCTGCAGTGGGACGCAAGCCGACCGGATCTTTGGGTCGTAGCGGGGCTGGCTCTGTTCGGCCTGCCGTTCGCGGTCAACTCCTCGCTTCACTCCTACCTTATCCTTGCCTACGCCGGCTCGAAGAAGGCGGCCGAGGATGTGGGCTTCTACTATGCCGCCAATGCAGCGGGACGATTGATCGGCATCCTCTTGTCCGGCGCGCTTTATCAGGTCGGCGGCATGACGGCTTGCCTGATCGGCTCCGCTGCGATGCTGGCCTGTTGCTTGGGCTTTTGCCTGGCCTTGCCGCTCGGCACCGGGGCCCGTCCGATCTCGAGCCGGACCGCCTGATCATCGTGCTCTGCGCTCATAGGACGCGCGCGACCGTCTGCGGGTAGCAAAGTGAACATCGAGATTGATCAGCGAGACACATCGACCTCGACGTCGCTCAGTGCCACCCAGCGAACACCATCGAGCGTCATGATCTGCAGCCGGTCTGAGTTTCCAGCCCCAACGGTTGCATGCGACGGCACCGGAAGGGTCGTCTTTGGAACGCGCTGGGCATCTTGCCCGACTTCGCTCTTGAATAACGTCACGTTGGCGTTGCGGAAGTTCACGATCGTACAAGGCTTGCACGGCGCGCCCGGCGCAATTCCAGCAGCCCGAGTGGGTACCGGACCCGCTGGTCCGGCCTGCTGGGGGGAAGAACCTAAGTTAGTCTGTTGGGCCACTGGCGCTATACCCAAAACAGACGGCGGTTGCCCCTCCGCAACAGGGGCAAGGCTGGGCAAATTGCCGGAACAAGCGCCGAGCGCGACCGTGCTCACCAACCCGATCCAAGATGTCCTACCGGGGACTTTCAACATATCAGCCTTCTAGAGAAATCGGGACCGATAGATCGGCAAGCGCATCTGGCTCTGAAAGCGAACCATCGAATCGGTACGAAGTTGTGGCCCCATTCATGACTTCTTTGTCGTCGCCCCCGCGGTGCGCTCATTGCCCTTCGTCGGTGCTTCTGCGTCACTGCTACCGTGTGTCCACCGACGAGCGGCTCGCTGGTCGGCACACGAAGAGAACAATCGAGTTCGGCGCTCAACGACTTGATTTGCTTGGCCCGCCCTTCAACGACACTAGCAGGTTGTCGGTCCAAATGCAGCGGTTTACGATGCAGCCCTACTAGAATTGTCGCCGGTAGCCTGCCGTCAAGTAAGTCGAACCGCCGTGGGTATCGTTTATTGTGCCGTAAATGCCAGAACGGTGATGGGTCTTCACAAATACCTCGCCCGCCGAATCTGGCGTAGCCTTGAGAGTTACCTCGGCCGTCAGGAAGTTCAAGATCCGCGAGCCGTGATTGTTGCCGGCCCAGTGCAACTCCCAAGGCGAAACGCCGCTTGCATATGAGAACCCCAACGGGGCGATCCGCACATTCGTGTAGAGCAGGTGGTTCCAAGGCAAACTCGTCCAGCGCACCACCGGTTGGATATTGAACTCCCATTCGCGGTCACGCCCGAAGCGCTTGGCGATTGTGCCATCAACCTCCACGACAATTGGCAAATCCGAGAAGCGCCAAAGCTCACGAGTAACGCTGATCGCGCCAATATAATTTGGGGTTACCCAAGCTTCTCGGCTGGTCGCAATGCCTTGCAGCGGCCGGTTCGTCAGAGAGCCGCCGTAGATTGCGAGTGCCCAAGGGGATCGTTCGTCAGCGTTTGAAACGTCGGCAACAGCCAAGTTCCAAGCGCAGACAACAGCCACGCAGACCGCGCGATATACTCTTGAACACAAACGCATTCCTAGCACCCAAGCCGGGAAAAGCTACGCAACAACAAACATCATATCGTCAGTATAAATCATATGTCCCGAACGCAGACAAGACTGCGTTTAAATCCTTCCATCGACAGTTGCGGAGCTGCCACTCACGATAGCCTAGACGGCGCCGTCCACTGTTCACAAAAAACGAGCGGTGTTGCCCAGTTTCTTCAATCGATAGTCAGCTTCCTCCGTTGCCGCTTGCACCAGATCCATTGATCGGCACCAAGTGGTCGAGAAGTTGCGCTGTGCTCTTCTCCCATCGGAAGTGCGTGCGCGCAAACGCAGCGCAGGCTGCGCTATTGCAGGATAGCGCTATCCCGATTGCTACGCGGAGATCCTCGTTCATAGCCCCGATCGCGGGGTCGGTCAGCACGTCGAGCGGGCCCGGGACTGGATAAGCTGCTACCGGGAGGCCGCAGGACAAAGCTTCCACCATGACATGCCCGAACGTATCCGTTCGCGAAGGGAAAACCATCACATCGCTGACAGAGTAAATTTGGGCAATGGCCTGAGCATTCTGATATCCGAGATATGTGGCTCGCGGGTATCTTTGACGCAATCTCGGCAACAGCGGTCCATCGCCAATAACGACTTTGCTGCCGCCCAATTCAAGTGACAGAAAAGCCTCGATGTTCTTCTCCACCGCCACGCGCCCCACATAGAGGTGGATCGGTCGGGGCAGCCCATCGACCAATGCCGAGACCGGACCTCGAGCGCGCACGAACACCGAACTGTCGACACCGGGACGCCAAGTGTGGACGTTCGGTAATCCCCTGGCCTGGAGCAAGTGCCGCATCGTGTGTGTCGGCGTCAGCACGCATCCGGAGGGCCGGTGGAACCAGTCCAACCAGCGCAGCGTGATCGACCGTGGCATCGCCACGCGCTGCCAAAGGTAGTCGTCGAAGCGTGTAAAATGCGCCGTTGAGAACGGTACCCCGCCATCTATCAGTGCGCGGCGCGCAGCCAACCCGAGCGGTCCCTCGACAGCGATCAGCACGTAGTCGGCGGTGGAGTTCTCAATGTACCGCGCCATCTCATGCCGAGAGGTCAGCGACAGGGCGATCTCCGGGTAGGTCGGACACGGCAAAGAGCGGAACTGGCTAGGCTCGATAACACAGACCGAATGCCCGAACGTTTGGAGCTGACCGACGGTATTGGCGAGGGTCGTCACAGCGCCATTGATCTGCGGATGCCACGTATCGCTGACGATCGTGATACGTGCCATGTCCCGCTCCAGCTACAATGGGGCGTTACATCCTTGGATCAACGAAGCTTGGGACCTCATCCGGTTCACCGGTTTATTCTCGATACCGAGTAAGCGGTAGCCGCAGGTGACGTCAGGCTCCCCAACACCCGAAGAACTTTCTCGATTTCGGATATCGGTGCATTCGAAACATACAGGATGTCCTTGTCGCGCATTGCAAAACGACGGGCGTGGAACAACGCCTCTGCATTGCTGATGTCGA
>LNFM01001558.1_pt1 | contig 51532 bp, 55 predicted proteins | sample 596031 | NCBI WGS metagenome assembly LNFM01 (sample SAMN04254537, study PRJNA301005) | activated carbon metagenome | isolation source: dual media filters at the Ann Arbor, Michigan drinking water treatment plant | place: USA: Ann Arbor | reverse complement strand
TGAGAAATCCTCTGTCGCGCGAGACGGATCCCGAAGCCATTCCTGGAGCCATACATCTGCTGTTCGAAGAAATTGATCATCGCCATGACGAACTACCGAAAAACAAAGAGATTGTTCTCTACTGCACGTGTCCAAATAACATCTCCAGTGCCCGTACGGCGCTGACGCTAAAAAGACAGGGAGTTCAACGTGTCCGTCCTCTTGAAGGAGGACTTGATGCATGGCGGGGACGAAAGTTTCCGACTGAGCGGGTAGCGCGTAGCACAGACCAGCAACGGCTCTCTTGATCAACAGCGAATGATGAAACATGTCGCGCCATTCGGCTTTTAGATCGGCCACGGCGTCCTTCCCCTGGATCACCTGACCATCTTGATCTTCGATCTCCAGGAGGCCATCCCGCGAAATGTACGAGAGGTTGTTCGAAATGCCCTTCATCCCTTTCGGCGCCCTGACGAGTTTCACCACAACTTGTGGCGAACGCCGAACCATGGCTTGCAGTTTCTGCCGTACGTAGGTCGCACGAGCCTGTGAGGTGCTGAGCCGTCCGCCGGTCCCTCCCGGTTTGGCTGAGCTAGGAGGACTGCGCATGCCGCGACGCGGCCGTGGAAGGGTCTCCGTTGAGACATTGAAGAGCCGACTCCCCCACTCATCGAGCTTCTCGTCGATCTGACTGTTTGGCGGGGTCATTGCAGCTGCCAGCGCTCCACGGTCCCACGCAAGACATCCGAGACCTGGTCGGTATGGGCGCGAATCACGCGAGAGAGTTCGGTGATGACCTCCACCCGAAACGCAGCTCGGTTCTGCGGCGCAGTATTCAAGACTTTTGCAATCTGGTTCAGGTTCCTGCCTAAGGCAAGCAATTGCTGATTCGACCGGGCCAGGATCTCCAATTCCGGCTGTCCAACCTGCGGCTGCCCGGTCAACTTGGTGCGCACCATGGCCACCAGCCATTTCGTCGGCACATAGCCTTCGCGACCGGCCATCTTCTTCAGGGCGGCAAGCTCTGAAGTTGTCAGGTTCAGTTCGATGCGAGCGGTCGCTCGTTCTCGCTTCGGGGTGACGCGACTCCGAGGCGCAGGAAACCGCGTGGCTCTCCGATCCATGGCCTGCCGAAGGGCGTTCCGCAACGCATGGCTCGGTGTGATGCCGTAGGCCTGACACCAGGCCTGCCAGGGCGCTTTCAGTTCACCCAAATCCACCGTGACCGTGGTCCTTCGTTTCGCTGTCTGTCCCATCAGCTCACCTGTACCAACCCACGTCGAAGCGTCCCCCGCCCACCCTGACCGGTATCTGATTCTGGTCATCGGAGGAAAGTCCGGGGGCGACGATCGGCGGGTCAAAGAACATGGGCACAACGATACAATAAACCCAGAATGTAAGACAACTACGGGCAAGAGCCATATCCCGCAATCTCTTCAAATCAGTCTTACACCATGCCTATACCGACACGGATCCAAGACCACCGATCAACCTTTCAGACAGTCTAGAGGACGCCAGAAACCGGCCCGGATCGGCCGGTCGACAGTAACACTACTCCAAACGACCGCGGGCACAGGGCACTGAGCGGCTAACACGTGCATGTGCAGACACACTCGACCTCGGAGGATGCGCATGGCCAAGTGTCACAAGATGGACCTTCTCGAAAAGCACGTGTGAGACAGGGTCTAAAGACACCAGACGGAGGCGAGGGCTTGATTCTTTTGGAGGGTGGTGTTTCTTGCTGTGAAGAGGATCCGTGCCCACATCATGAACGAGAAACCCAGTACAGCGTGAACACCGCCCCCGAACACTGGCACTTGCACAATGGTCTGCTACGGACCCAGCAGCGAATGAATACGCCAGGTGGAGAGCACGACAGGCAGGGTCACGACAAAAGTTTGAATGGTGGTGGGCATGGAGATGCTGAAGCATTCACTGAGTGGTGCCGCGTTCCACGCCGAGTTAGCTTCCAGTGGGTTTGAGCCGCAATCGTGGCGGGTGAGATACAACAGGATGACCGGATTCTTCTTCCTTCATATGGTGGCGGACTCGATCAGGCGCGAGCCGAGTGAGGATGCCGTGCTGCATCACGGTCTGAAGGCGGGCATCGCTCGCCTCATGAACTCGTCGAACAAGGGCACCGTGAAGGCCATGTCGCCATGTGCTGGGCTGAAGACCATCCCTTTCCTGATCAATTTCGCGCGCACCGGTCCGAGACTCGTGACCTTCACCCTCAAAATCTCGGCGATGTCGCCGGTGCGATGAGCCCCAGGCCCGAGTTCGGCCATGGCTCGTAAGAAATTCTTTTCACTCGGCGTAAGTCGGTCAAAGCGTACGCGGAAAAAGTTGTTGTCCAGTCGCGGTATCACCGTTGTCGTTGCGTTCTTGACGACCTCCAGACTGATTGGACTCGACGTCGCGAGATTCCACGCTTGGTATCCCCACTCCTGAAGAAAGTACGGGTACCCCTTCGTGAGTCGAAAGATTTCCTTCAGGGCTCTTGGCTCGAAGGCGACGCCTGACGCACGGGCTGGCTCCTGCAATGCCTTCGCCGTGTCCTCTTCCGAGAGCGCCCCAATATCCGGGAAGCTGAAGAGCCGCTCCGCATAGGATTTCGACTCCCCGGCCAGGCCCGGGAGGATGGGGAGACCGGCTCCCAGCAACACCAGCGGAAGTTGCCGTTGCTGCACCTTGTGCATCGCCATGATCAGGGCCGCCAGTTCCGTGAGGGTGAAGTACTGCAGCTCATCAATGAGGACCGCCACAGCGCTGGCCCGTTCCTCGGCCGCTTCGGCGACGGCGACAAAGAGGTTCGGAAGATCGATCTCCAAGTCACCGCTATCAGCCGTTCCTTTCTCAGGCTCAATATCCAGGCCGACGCTCACATCCCCGACCGTGACCTTCAGTGCGCTCACGAAACTCCGGAGCACAGCCAACCCCCGTTTAACCTTATTCCCTGCTCCAGTCATCCGATTCAGATCGTACAGCAGGGTTCGCAGGTACGGCGCAATCAGTGGCCCAAGCGGCTTGTCCTCGTGTGCCTCAATGGAAAGCGTCCGATATCCGTCGGCGTTGGCCAGTCGCTCGATTTCGTTCAGCAACACTGTCTTGCCGACTCCTCGCAGCCCAGTGAGCAGCATGCTCTTTTCAGGTCGCTTGGCCTTGATTCTGCCGAGGAGAATGCGTGCTTGTTCGAGAATTGGATCACGCCCCACCAGTTCAGGAGGAGGTGATCCAGCCCCGGGTGAAAAGGGATTCTTGATCGGGTCCATGTAGAGGAATTTATACCTACTTATACCTGGTTTCAAGTATAAATTGGTAAACTTGGTATAAATGCCGGTTATGACCAGAAGGCCGTCACGTGCCATCAAGGGATCTGGGAAATTAAAGGTGTGCCACATACACGATTCAGCTCCTCCGCGACTCTCTCTGAAAACCTGTTCGATGTAGGAACGGCCACACAGCGCGGACTCGCACACCGACCTCTTCTCAACATATAGTTGCGCCCCTCACCTACATCGGGGTGCAACAGAATCTCCCTGTCTGTGGCCACGCACGATTGCAGGCGCGACATCATCCGCGGTGACGCGGTTGCCACGGGCGTGCCACACCCCTTAATGACGGCGGCGGTTCTCTTGGCACGGTCGAGTCGCGTTGCGCGAGACGACGGTGCCGAACCCCACCTGGCACGGCGTCTCCGGGCGCGGTGCCTCAGTTGCATGGCTGCCGGAGCCCCTCGCCCAGCGCAGGCCAGCGACGCCTACTCATAAACTCCTCCTACACCCTGCCGTTCTGCGGACTCAGGGGAGTGCCGCCGGAACGCGGACAGAACCAACATCGTAGTCCCTTCCTTTCTGCGGCCTCCCCTACTTTTTCGGTATGGTCATAAATTCTGAACCCTCTCATAAGTGCCACCGTGTCACGCATGTTCTGCGTCTCCGGTCTTACGCACAAGGCATGATGGCACAGACGCGCTCGTGTGGTGCGAGGATCGTAGCAGAACCTGCACCACTCATCGGAAAAAGGCGGTTCAAAGATCTCGACAAGGGGCTGTAAGGAGCTGTGATGTTGCGTGACGTCTTCGAACCAGGGTACTTCGATCTCCAGGCACTGGCGGCCTACTCGTCCTGCTCGGTTCGATGGCTGAGGGATCGCCTCGTGGATCGCCTGCGTCCACTGCCACACTACCGAATCGAAGGGAAAATCCTGGTGAAGCGAGAGGAGTTCGACCGCTGGCTGTCGGGCTCGCACGTCGTCAACTCGGCTGATGGACTGAGCGAGATCGTTGATTCTGTGGTCGCTCACATGCGGTCGTCGAAGCGGAGCGCTTGACACCGGGAAAGGGAGTCACACACTATGCGTCCTATGGGTGTCGCAATCCGAGAATGGAAGGGAGCCTGGTGGATCTTCATTAACCATCACGGTACCCGCAAAGCGAAGCGTGTTGGGGTTGGAGCGCCCGCGAAAAAAGCGGCCCAGTATGCAGCCCAACAAATCCAGGCACGGCTGGCTCTCGGACAGTCTGCGTTGGACCCTCCTAAAGCCAACGTGACCTTGCAGGCCTATGCGACACCGTGGCTGGATCATATCAAGCAGGTCCGTAAGCACACCACACACGAGGACTACAAAAAGCGCCTCAACCAATGGATCCTGCCCGAACTCGGCTCGCTGCGGTTGGCCGACGTTACCCGCGAGAAGGTTCGCGGCATGGTGACTGAGCAGCTCAACCGAGCATTGTCTCCTAAGACCGTTCAGAACAACGTGCGAGTATTGAGCAGCCTTCTGAGTCAGGCTATTGAAGACAACCTGATCTCCGTCAACGTGGCACTCAAGCCAGGAAAGTTTCTCCCGAAGGTCTCAAAGCGTCGGCAAGTGAACCCGTTCACCCGAGAGGAAGTCTCGATCTTCCTGGCCACTGCTCAACGTCACGCCGCCCGCTATTACCCGTTATTTCTCTGTGCGGCTCGCACCGGATTGCGGCTTGGTGAACTCCTCGCCATCCAATGGGGAGATCTCGACTTCCAGGGCCGCTTCTTGTTGGTCCAGCGCAACTACACGCATGGCAAAGTGACGACCCCTAAGAGCGGGGAAGTCCGCCGAGTCGATATGTCTCGCGAGTTGACCCAAACGCTCGCCGACCTCCACACTGAGAGGCAACTCGATGCTTCGGCCAACGGGTGGTCCAGTATTCCGGAATGGGTATTCTGTAGTGAAACGGGAGGCTTGCTCGACGGAGACAACCTACGGCATCGAGCCTTCTATAGCCTCCTGAAAGTCTCAGGGCTACGAAAAATCAGATTCCATGATCTTCGCCACACCTTCGCCAGTTTGTTGCTCCAGCAAGGCGAGAGTCCCGTCTATGTGAAGGAACAGATGGGGCATAGCTCCATCGCGATTACGGTGGATCTGTACGGGCATCTGATACCAGGGGGAAATCGTCAGGCTGTCGATCGACTGGATGAGCCGGTTATGCCGCGATGGGATGGGGTCGAATCTGCAACCCCCGCGCAACCAGTAAGACCTGTCGGCGTGGGGGATTCTGCTAAGTCCTTGAATCTATGGTGCGCCCGGCAGGAATTGAACCTGCGACCTACGGGTTCGAAGCCCGGCGCTCTATCCAACTGAGCTACGGGCGCAGTGAAAGTACATGAATCATGTTAGGGCGAGACTTGTCAAGGTTCAGAAAGGCTATCGAGACAACTAGAGCCGTGCCAGAATCTCATCAGCAACTTGCGTGGTGGATTTTCCATCGGTCTCAATGATGTAATCAGCAGCGGCTTGATACTTCGGCGTCCGTTCACGAAGCACATCTTGAATCTCGTCAGTAAACGACTTGGTTCCAGTGAGAGATGGTCTTTGTGTATCCGCTCCAATTCGCTTGGCAATGGTCTCAACAGGAGCAGTCAGCCAGAACAGCTTTCCTGTGCGTTTCAATCTCTCGACATTTTGGGATCGAAGGATGGCGCCCCCGCCAGTATCGATCACGACCCCATCCCGGCCCGCTAGATCCTGGCAAATCTTTGTTTCGAGATCACGAAAGTACTCCCACCCGTGTTGTTCAACGATCTCAGGAATGTTTTGGACGGCCAATTTCACAATCTCCGCATCAGTCGAAACTAGGACACGTCCAAGTCGTTCCGCCACAAGCTTTCCAACCGTGCTCTTTCCCGTACCTCGATAGCCAATGAGCACCACATTCATCGAAAATGAGACTCCAAGACCTGGCGCATCACTTCAACCGGAGCCGACTGATCGGTCCATAGCTCAAATTGCGCAACTGCCTGATTGAGGAACATTTCCAACCCAGAAATTGTCTTGCAGCCCGCAAGTCCTGCATCTTTGAGCAATCGAGTCTCGCGTGGATTGTAGACAATGTCCATCACAGCTAGATCGGGATGGAGGAGCGAGGCAGGAACGCAGGTGGCCTCGGTTTTCGGAGACATCCCGACCGGAGTGCAATGAATGAGTATGTGCGCAGCAGGAAGAACCCGACGAAGGGTGGACTCATCCAGATACGAATCCTCTACCGTCACCGCTGTCGTAGAACGAATATCTTGAGCCAAGCGAGTCCGCTCTGCATCCTCGATCCCCAGCAAGGTCAATTTCTCTGTGCCGGACTCAGCGGCCAGCGCAACAGCGATCGCTCGGGCAGCGCCTCCAGATCCAAGCACAACGATGCGCCGTTCCTTGAGCTCAACTCCGCCCTCCCGCAAGGCCCGCAGCGCACCGGTCGCGTCCGTGTTGTACCCGGTGAGTTCACCTTTTTCAGCCACGATTGTGTTGATCGCACCGATCTTTTGGGCCGTCGTTTCCACATGATCAAGAAATGGTATGGCGGCCACTTTGTGAGGAATTGTTACGCTCGCTCCGCGAAAGTTCCCCAGTGCGCGGAGCCCTTTGATGGCCTCGCCGATCGCTTCCACGTGCCAGGCGAGATAGACAAAATTGAGCCCCAATTTGCGGAACGCCGCATTGTGGATAGCTGGCGACAGTGACTGCCCGACCGGATTGCCAATCACCCCGCAAAACTGTGTCCGAGTATCAATGCCCATTTCTTCACCTAGCACGGAAGCTGTTATCGCTCGTTGCCGCAACCACTACCCTTTATAAACGGTCATACCCCCATCAATAGGAATGGTCGCCCCAGTCATCCAGGCTGCTTCATCCGAAGCCAGATACAGAACTAGATTCGCCACTTCTTCTGGTGTCCCAGGACGACTTATCGCATATTGGGCCAGAATGGGCTGGAGCATATCCGGATTAGCCATCAAGGGGGCCGCCATAGGCGTATCAATGAGACCAGGGTTCACCACATTACAGCGAATTCCTTCCTTCGCATATTCGACGGCCAGTGCGCGCGTCAAGGCGTCAAGCGCCCCTTTGGATGCCGTATAGGCAGCTAAGCCGGAGAGACCGACTAAGCTGGCAATGGACGAGATATTCACGATCGAGCCTCGTCCTTGTTTCAGCATGTGGGGGATGACGGCTCGTGTCATGCGGAAGACTCCGGTTAAGTTGATATCCAGTACGTTTGCCCAAACGGCATCATCAGTTTCGTGGAGCCGCTTCCCAAACTCACCGATCCCCGCGTTGTTGACCAGAATGTCGATCCGCCCAAAACTATCAAGCGCTCGACGGACGACATCCAGTACATGGGTTTCGTCCGTCACTGAACCGGCAACTCCAAGTACTTTTCCCTTGTTATGTCGGATCACACTGGCCACACGATCCACTTCCTGTTGCCGACGTCCCGTGATGACAACCGATGCTCCCTCCTCGGCAAAACGTTTTGCGATGGCTTCGCCGATTCCGGCATTACCTCCCGTCACCACGGCTACCTTGCCTTCCAATCTATTCATGCGTTCAGCTCCTCTTCTGCTTCATCGGACAGTCCTTCCCGGTCTCCGTCTGAAGCAACCTCTCTTCCAGCTATCGAACGGAGCAGCCCTGGCTCGACCTTTCGGGCTACAGTGATGAACCCAGAATGGGCGACCATACGATGGTCAGGCCGCACACTCCTGCCCTGCACAGCCCAAGTTCGTAACAACGTTTCAAACGTTTCGATCATCCCGAATACAGTTGCCCGTTCAAGCGCCTCAACCGTTTGTACGACTTGGGGTACGGTGGGGACAAAACTCAGATAGATCCCGCCGGATCGCAGTGCGGTGGCTGCATGGGGGACCACCTGCCAGGGCTCAGGTAAATCGAGCACGACACGGTCGAAGGGAATTCCATCGTCAAGCAGATCAATACCTTCATAGGTATTCTTCCGCAATGCCGACAGATTCGGCACGGGACCCATATAGCGATCAATATTCAGGAGTGCGGTGCGGGCAAAATCCTCCCGCATCTCATAGGTCACTACCAACCCTCGTGGCCCTACCGCTCGCAAAAGTGCCATGGTCAGCGCGCCCGAACCGGTTCCGGACTCGAACACCCGCGCACCCGGATAGACATCCGCCCACATGGGAATAAGCGCGAGGTCTTTCGGATAGAGCACTTGGGCGCCCCGCGGCATTTTCAGCACGTAGTCTCCGAAGGTCGGCCGGACCGCCAACATCTTTTTCCCGCCCGACAGAACGACGATGGTCCCATCCGGCCGCCCGATAATCGCATCGTGAGCAATCTTCTGACCGCTGAATTGATAGGTGTCGCCCGCCTTCAACGTGAGGGCATACTGGCGCCTTTTGTGATCGACCAGGTGGATGCGCTCGCCGCTTGATAATTGAGACATGCCGCGCATTCTAGGGGGTTCGTTCCGGAGTTTGCAACCAACGGCCATTTCGTGACAGCATAAGAAAGTAGAATTCCTCGATCTACTCGTTGTTCACGCCTTCGGCGCTTTTAGTGCCTTGCGCGCATGGAGTTCACAATGCGTGGCACCGTGCCTCCGTACAGAGCTCTACGCAGACACACCCTCGCAGGGGCGATGGGAGGGGCAGTCATCTCCCTGTGCCTGATCCTCATGGGCAGTACGACCTATGCCGGTGAAATCGTCGTTGCCAGTTATGATGGAGTGATCAACCCGGTCGCTGCGGAGTACCTGCACGACGCTCTCGCCTTGGCCCACTCGTCGGGTGCCCAAGCTCTAATCTTCAAACTCGATACGCCCGGAGGATTGGATACCTCTATGCGCCTGATGATCAAAGAGATGACCAGTTCACCCCTCCCTGTGATCGTGTTCGTCGCACCTTCTGGAGGCCGGGCTGCCTCAGCAGGAGTCTTCATTACGATGGCAGCCCATGTCGCCGCCATGGCACCCGGAACCAACATTGGAGCCGCACACCCAGTCGCGATGGGCGGTGGTGAAATGGACAACACGATGAAGGAGAAAGTGGAAAACGACGCGGCGGCTTACATCAAGAGCATCACGGAGCAGCGTGGACGGAACGTATCATGGGCCGAAGATGCGGTTCGAAAAAGCATTTCCGCCACGGAGCAAGAAGCTTTGAAACTCAAGATCATCGATATGGTGGCTGAGAACATTCCTGCGCTCGTGAAGCAGCTGAACGGGAGAAAGATCGTCCTTTCTACGGGGTCAATCACGTTCTCAAGCCAGGCCGTCACGCTTCGTGAATTTCCGATGGGAACGCGTCTGGAATTGCTCAAGGCGTTGAGCGACCCCAACATCGCCTATCTCCTGATGTCCATTGGAACCATTGGAATAATGGCCGAACTGTACAGCCCTGGGGCTATCCTCCCCGGGATCATCGGTGCCATCAGTTTGATCCTGGCTTTCTATTCGCTCCAATCGCTCCCCGTGAACTATGCAGGTGCCCTCCTTGTGATACTCGGTATCGTGTTTCTCTTGCTTGAGATTTCAGTGACCAGCTATGGATTGCTCGCACTCGGTGGATTAGCTGCCATGACCTTAGGTGGCCTTTTCCTCATCAAGAGCGACGCACCGTTCATGCAGATATCCTTGTCATTCCTGTTGCCGACTGTCATCACAGTCGGCGCCCTGGTCGGAACCGTCATCTGGATGGCCGCCAAGAGTGGGCGCCGAGGACCAGTGACAGGAGTTGAAGGCATGATCGGATCGATTGGGATCGCGAAGACAGATCTCAACCCACGTGGCCAAATCGCCCTACATGGGGAGATCTGGGAGGCAATCAGCCAGACTCCGATTCTGCAGGGGGAGGCCGCGGAAGTGACGTCGGTTGAAGGGCTGACGGTGAACGTAGGCCCGGTCCACAAATAGAACGCCTGAAGACGAAGGAGCCGTTATGTCATTGCTCATCCCGTTGGTCCTATTGGGGTTTGTTCTCTATGCCAGCTTCAAGCGTGTCATGGAATACGAACGGCTCGTGGTCTTTGTGCTCGGTAAGTTCCAGACGGTGAAGGGGCCCGGTATCAGGTTGGTGGTGCCTGCCCTCCAGCAGATGGTCCGCGTCAACTTGCAGACCGTCACCATGGAAGTCCCCTCGCAAGATGTCATCACGCGGGACAACATTTCCGTGAAAGTGAACGCCGTCATTTTTCTCAGGGTGGTCGATCCCCAGCGTGCCGTGGTCGCCGTTCAAGATTATCTCTATTCGACTTCGCAAGTGGCTCAAACCACGCTACGAAGTGTGCTCGGTCAAAGCCAGTTCGACGACCTGCTGTCGAAGCGCGACGACATCAATGCCGAGCTGCAGCGAATTATCGATCAACAGACCGAACCATGGGGAGTCAAGGTTGCTGCCGTCGAGGTAAAGAATGTGGATATCCCTCAAGACATGCAACGTGCGATTGCCCGGCAAGCGGAAGCCGAGCGGGAACGTCGAGCCAAAATTATCCATGCGGAAGGGGAATTTCAAGCTGCACAGAAACTGGCGGAAGCGGCCGACGTCATCAGCCGTAATCCTGCCGCGCTGCAGCTGCGATATCTCCAGACACTCGTCGAGATCGCAGCTGAGAAGAACTCGACGACGATCTTCCCGATTCCGATCGATACCCTTGCCCCGTTCATAAAGGGATTACTACCGAAATAGTGTGGCATTTCAGTCTGATCGTTGGTGCCAATTCTACATAGATGCCGCATAAGTGCGACAGTTCGTTATTCGTTCTCTCATTAGCCAACACTAATCTTTCAGATTTTTCGAGCTGATTACACCGACCGGTTCTCATCTTCAATCCAGCATCCCTTTTGCTTTGTGGAAGGAATACACCGGGGAGAATTCGGTGAATCTTCTTGGCCCAATAGGACTCTAACCATGGTGAGTGATATTCAACCAGAGCAAGGGGTGACACGATGAAAGAAGACCTTCGATCCTCTGAGGGACTGGATATACGGACAAGGTTCGCCCCCGATGCCGATGACGCTAATGCAAGTGGCATATTGGGGATGATCGGTCGCGTTGAGACTGAGGCATCCGGAGCGGATGAAAGACCTCAACCGGTCATGCGTACAAGCCCGGGGGCAAGCCCATTCCTTTTGGAATCATTGTACTTCCGGTCCTTCGGCAAACGGGGACTCTTGACGCGAGAAGAAGAGGTCACGATTGCTAAACGTGTGGACCATGGGACACGACGCATTCGGACCGCTCTGAAGCAAGCGGTGAAGGTGCTTCTCAAGTTCAAGCGCACATCTGTCCATACAGAAACCGTGAAAGTACTCCAAGTCGTGAGACGCTTGAGCGGGCTTTCAGCCACCGCACTAGACAATGCGGAGACGGCTTTGAGCACTGCCCTGAATCCGTCGGACACGGATCTCAGACCTGCCGCAACGACGGCAAAGCAACTGACGGCATCGCTCGATGAAATCCGATCAGCCAGGATTATCCTGGAACAAGGTAAGGATGAGCTCGTACGGCACAACTTGCGCTTAGTCGTCGATGTCGCCAAGCATTACACAGGACGGGGACTGAGTTTGCTGGATCTCGTGCAAGAGGGCAACATCGGCCTTATGAAGGCGGCCGAACGATATCAGCATCGGAAAGGATTCAAATTCAGCACCTACGCGACGTGGTGGATCCGACAAGGCATCACCCGCGCAATTGCCGATCAATCGAGAACAATTCGGATTCCGGTGCACCAGACCGAAGCGTCGCATCGAGTCCTCCGCGTCATGCGGAGACTTGGGCAGCAATTCGGACGGCCCGCTCGGTTAGAAGAGATCGCTCACGTGCTGCGCATGAGACCGGAACGACTCCGCGAGACCATGCTGGCGTTTCAGGAACCAATAGCCTTAGAGGCTCCAATTGGTGACGGAGAGACACTGTTTGGCGACATGATTCCTGACCACCAGGCCGTTCCACCCGATGCGCATGTCCACCGGGGCGAGTTGACCAATCAACTCGAGCGAATTCTAAGTACCTTGACGCCCCGTGAGCAAACCGTCATCAGACTGCGGTTCGGGATCGGCTACGATGAAGCCAGCACCCTGGAGCAAGTTGGTCAAAGTTTGTCCGTGACACGTGAGCGTATCCGACAAATCGAAGCCAAAGCGCTCAAGAAACTGAAGACCCCGGAGATCAAGGAACTCTTCGTCGCCCTCAAGTAGGACCCTCTGGTTCTCCTCGTGCCGGTGGCCAAGAATCTGGCCGCCGGCACGCAACTTTCCACTGCATGGGCCATTATGCGACAATGTGCATCCCATGCAGACATGTCTTCTCCCTAGTACAGCTCCCCCCTTTAATAACAGACGCTGGGATACGCAATCGTTTCTCCCCGAGCGCTCAACTCACCTCTTCCACCGAGTACCCCAGTGAACCGTCCCGATGACATCACCGCTCCAGCTCCGGCTGTTCTCTATCCGCACGCAGAGGCCGTTCGAGTCTTTTCAGACCCAATTCCCTATCTTCATGCATGGGAGCTTCAGTCTCGCTTACACGAGGAGCGGGTCCGTAATCAGGTACCGGACACCGTCCTGATCCTTGAACACCGACCTGTTTATACCTTGGGGCGACGCACCACCGTCTCGCACTGGGGCGGCAATGCCTCGCGCTTATGTGAAAACGGAGCGGAACTGCATTATGTCAATCGCGGGGGATCGGTAACCTTTCACGGCCCTGGACAGATTGTGGTCTACCCTGTGATCAAGGTTGATCGACATGCCACGGGTCCTAGGCAATTGGTCTGGTTACTCGAAGAAATCCTCATTCAATTGCTGAGCCGCTGGAATATCACCGGCCATCGTATCCCTGGTAAACCCGGCATTTGGGTCATGACTCCGACCCCTGAAAAAATTGCTTTCGTCGGCATCCGTATTGAGCGCGGTGTAGCTCTCCATGGGTGTGCGCTCAACGTGGATCTGGACGTGACACCGTTCCGTCGAATCCATCCCTGTGGGTTCTCGGACTGTCGAATAACATCCATGGCGGCAGTGTGCCAAAAGGCGATCTCACTCGATCCCGTCAAACAGGAGCTTGCGCAGCTCTGTCGCAGGATGTTCGATCTCGATCGGCCTACTGTACTCGACACGGATAGACAAGCATCCATCCTATAACTAGGAGGGACCACGATGCAGGAACTCGACACCCCGACGTTTCGCTTGGCGGTAGCTCAGTTCGATCAAGCGGCCGAGGCCATGGGACTTGACCCAAACCTCCGTGAACGACTGAAACTGCCCCAACGCTCCCTCGTAGTCAGCCTGCCAGTCCGGATGGACGACGGACGGGTCGAGGTCTTTACCGGTTATCGCGTTCAACATGATTCCTCTCGCGGCCCCTCCAAAGGTGGCGTCCGTTACCATCCCGACGTGAACCTCGGTGAAGTGGCCGCTCTTGCAATGTGGATGACATGGAAATGTGCTCTGGCCGGATTACCGTACGGCGGCGCAAAAGGCGGAGTCGCAGTCGCGCCAAGACAACTGTCACCTGCTGAGTTACAGCGGCTGACACGGCGATACGCCGCGGAGATTTTCCCACTGATTGGCCCGGACAAGGATGTCCCAGCCCCAGATGTCGGGACCGATGCTCAGATCATGGCATGGATGATGGACACGTACAGCCAGCAAGTTGGCTACGCCGTTCCTGGCGTCGTGACCGGCAAACCGCTTTCGATCGGAGGGAGCCTGGGCCGTGAAGAGGCCACGGGACGCGGAGTCGTCTATGTGACCCACGAGGTGCTGCGTCACCTCAAGTTGTCAATTGAAGGTGCCTCCGTGGCAATTCAAGGATTTGGAAATGTCGGGTCACACACGGCCCGCATCATGCACGAGCATGGTGCACGGATCATTGCCGTCAGTGACGTCAACGGAGGTATCTACAACAGCAAGGGGTTGGATGTCACAGCTCTCCTTCGGCGCGGCTCTAGCCAGCCGCTGCATGAAACCAAACTTGGGGACGCGATCACGAATGAAGAGTTACTCCAATTAGACTGCACCGTACTCGTGCCGGCTGCCCTGTCCGAGCAGATCACGGCTAAAAATGCGAATTCTTTGAGATGTCGAATCTTGTCTGAAGGGGCAAACGGTCCGACGACTCTGGAAGCCGACCGCATCCTCGCAGACAAAGGTATTTTTGTGATCCCTGATATTCTCGCGAACTCCGGCGGCGTCATCGTCTCGTACTTCGAATGGGTGCAGGACCTTCAGCGCTTTTTCTGGAGTGCAACAGACATTCAGAATCGACTGCAAGACATCATCACGTCCGCCTTTCAGCGCACTCTTCATTTTTCGAGCGAACGCCACGTGTCAATGCGCATGGCTGCGCTCATGAGTGGCATTGACCAGGTCGCCCAAGCACATCTCCAGCGTGGGCTATACCCCTGATCCTTGATGCTTCCATCAACGTTCCTTCATAATCTTTAGGCGAGATACTTGCTCCTCGATAACCACGTACGCTAGGCTACCGGCTATCAGGCAGAGGGGAATAGGAGGACCTCATGGATCGGAGCATGATTGCAACAGCGTGGGAACAGCACTGCGCCATCGGTTGGCCTCAGTTTGCGAGTCCCCATCAAGGGCAATTGATGACGATCGACACGGTCATTAGTGGCTGTGTGGTCTTCTACCTGGATAGTTCAGACGGTCTCGACGACCAACGGGTTGCCATCGTGAAAGACTGCTTGGGAGATCTCGACGAACTGACGGAAACACTGGACACCGAACCCCAAACTTATTTTTTCCGGCTTCGCGAACTCGGCGCGATGTTGCTGGGCGATGAGCCACGGTCATGAGGCAAGAGTACTGCCTCCACCCGACGAGTCCCTATCCAGTGACAGCTCGTGTGTCCCGTTTCTTGCAGGTCCGACCGCTCTTGGCTACAATGCGCTATATGCTTTCCCGGATTCTACTGGTTCACCCATTCTGATCAATCGCGAACCCATACAGAAGAAACGCCAAACACCATGACGAAAGAGCTTGTCGTGCGAAGAGTCATCATCCTGCTGGCGAGCGTCCTCTTAGCGCTTGGCTCAGCTCATGCCGAGCCGTACGAGTTGAGTAAGAACGATGTCATGGAGCCAAAGGCCATTTCGAGCACTGAGATCTCGCTGTTCGGCGTCAAACTCGGCGACTCGGAATCCAAAGCCGTTGAAACGCTTGTCACTGAAAAGATTTCCGGAGTCAAGGTTGAGCAGGAAGCGACGTTCATCTTCCTGCTCGATCAACGAAAGCCAACCGGTCCAATGGCCGGGGTGCGTATTCAGGACGGGAGAGTTGATCTTCTGTTCATCAATAATCGATTCACGTATAAGACCAGAGGCATCTTTCGTAACGTGCTCAATAGTGAGAGCCCCGAAGAAATCAGGAAGTTGTTAGGCCAAGAGGAGTATGGTGACGAAAACGTCATGGGCGCCGTCATGGCCTACGATAAGCAGGGTTTCCAAGTGAACTACCTCGGGAAAGATATCAACATCGAGTTTGCCGCCCCTCGGTAATTCACCAAAAACGTGGAGTCAGGCCTAGGGAAATCCATCTTGAATCTTCGATAAGAGTCCTCACCTGCAAGCTCTGAAACAGAGTCACCAGTATCGGCCGACAAGCTGAATGGTTACATACCGTTATCCCTGCTCACTCAGTGAGTAAATATGCCAAGGATGAGAGCTGGATGCCGCTATTGAGGGGTATTTGTGAGACGAAACCCGTAATCTATGAGGCTTTTTGCGGTATTCCACCGACGATTGGAGTTCAGGATTACGAGAAGCAGATCGCTACCATTTTGAGAAACTTTGGCAATTAGGCATCGGCCTGCTTTGGAAGTGAATCCGGTCTTCACCCCTACTACACCTGGGATACGACCAAGTAAACGATTCGTGTTATGCAGGACGTAGGCGCGATATCCACTAACCGGTGTGATAATTTCACGTTCCTCTCTGACGAGGTCTCGGAACACCACGTTTCGCATCGCCACTTCACTGAGTGCCGCCAGATCTTCAGCTGTCGAGTAATGATCTGGGCCGTCGAACCCGCACCCGTTGCTGAAATGCGTGCCGGCGAGTCCAAGTGCCACGGCCTTGGCATTCATCAATTTCACAAACTGCTCTTCATCGCCGCCGACATGCTCGACAGCCGCCAGGCAGGCGTCATTGGCTGAGACCATCATCATCGCCTTGAGCAAATCCCCAAGGCGAAAGACTTCTCCAACCTTCAGTCGCAAGTGAGTCTTGGGGGCCCTCGCCGCATTCCGGCTCACGGTGGCCAGATCATCAAGGCGGCCTTTCTCAAGGATGATCAGCGTCGACATAATCTTGGTCAGACTGGCCGGCGACAGACGTTTCCCCACCTCATACTCGTACAGGATGCGGCCCGATCGCAATTCCTTTAGGAGAATACTGTGCGCCGGAATTCGCTTCCAGGGGAGGGGTTGTGGAACATAGCTGACACGATGGGTGACCCGCGTCTTAGAATGATCCTCCATTCCCAAGGCAGGGTCTATTGAGAACGCGAGCAAGGAAAGAGAGACAGCCGAACCTAGCGCAAGGCGAGAAACGGCACCGCCCCAGCGTTGCCTGTGATACTCGGGCGGAATATGGTCGCACTGTGCCACAAACGACCGCCTCTTTCAGAAGATAAACGATTCACGCACTTTATCACCTTTCCGCCCACTATCAATCACTTTATGGAAAAATCGGAGAAGGTCGGCCAGATCAATCCAAAACCCGCAATTGAGACAGCGCGCGTAAATCCGACGATTGACCAGGGTATAGTGGCGCTCCACCAGCATAAACCCTTTGCACTTGAGGCACTGCATACATTTCCCATTCTCTCCGATTACCGAAGACGATTCATGATCAGCGCAACGCACCCGGCGAGCAAGCCGCCGCCCAGGAGGGTCGTGCCAAAGTACACCAAAACATTGGTGCCCCCAGCCGGTTGAGTCCCTTCCCACAAATCCCGAACTCCGCCCTGCACCATCAGGACGGAAAGGGTCAATAGGGCCCCAATCATGAACCACCATGCAAAGGATCGAAGCGCCATCATAATGCCTGAAAATCGCGAGCAGTTTTCCTCACCGGCAACTCTAGCGAAGGCCCTCCTGGCTGTCAAGAATAGTCAGTGATTGCTCGCGTCCTACTGTCGCAACTCCGACTTTGCAACGGATTTGAGTCCACGGTGGAGAAAGATTGAGACGCTGCCACTCCCGTTATCGGCGATGGCCAGCCCCGGTTCTTCCAGCGCAGAGGTTATGACATGAAAGGACGAAAGAGCAAACGGACCGGACTTCGTGCGGTAATTTCTCGGTGGGTAATGAAAGGTTCCATCGCCTTTCCCGAATAAGATCGACAGGTCATTGGACTGGAGATTGACGATCGCGACATCCTCTATCCTATCGCCATTGAAATCCCTCGCCAACCCAAAGTTCGGACCGGCATCAGCCCCGGAATCCTTACCGGATCGGAATGTCGCGTTGCCGTTTCCGAGAAATGTCGTGAAGCTGTCCTTCTCTCCGTTGATGACCAGTAGATCTCTGTGATGATCGTTATTGAAGTCGGCAAAACTTACGCCAAGAGGTCGACGGCCCGTCGAATAGTCTGTGGGCTCCCGAAAAGAACCGTCGCCATTCCCGAGCCAAATGGAGACTGCATTCGACATAGGTCCTCCATTGGTCACCACCATGTCTAGTCTCCCATCGGTATTGAGATCAGAGAGGGCAACGGATGTGGGAGTATCTCCATGTTCGTACTGAATTCCGTGTCGAAATTCACCGGTCCCGTTCCCTAGAAAGATTTTGACTTTATCGTTCCGTAGAGCAACGACAAGATCCGTATGATGATCGCGGTTGATATCGTCGGCGGCCAGTGCAATTGGTGCACGATGGACCGGATAACGTGGTCCCTCTTCAAACTTTCCATCTCCATGCCCGAGCAAGATCATGATTTCGTCGCCACCGGAGCACGCCAGGGCCACATCAGCATGTCGGTCCTGATTGAAGTTGCCCATCACGAGGGAACGCGGTTCCTGACAGACATTGAGCTGAATCTGATCTCTGAATGTCCCATCTCCATTCCCCAACAGTATCGAGAGGGTATTACTCGCAATATTGGTGGTGACGAGATCGGTGAATGAGTCATGATTGAGGTCCTCGGCGACAATCGTGGTTGGATTCTTGCCGACCTTGTAGCTGGCAAAATAATAAAAAGGGTCAGGTGGGTTATACGGCTCGCTCTTGGAACAGGCCCACAGCCCATGACCAATCAGAAGAGACAGCCATAGCAGGGAAAGAAGTGGCCTGGCTGCATGGGATTTCCGTTCGATATCAATCTTCACACCGTCTCCGACACCCCAACCCTGCTCGACCAATGGGCCTATGATGGTGGATTCAGAAGGCCCAGTATACAGAGGCAGTCTTCCCACTCGCAATCTTCAGCGGAATCTCATCAACCTTTGAATTTTGCCTGCCGCTTACGTTATGATGCGATGTTAATTTTAGGAGGAAGGTCATGAGTAAAATTGTGAATGTTGATATCACGATGTACGGGATTGCCGAAGTTCTCACCTGGTGTCACGATCGAAACAAGGGGCGTATCCCTGGCGTTGATACGTCGGGCTTCAAGAAAATGCAGGAGTTGTTGGCCCAGAAGCCGCAATCGGCTGATTATTTTACGCTTGATCAGTTCTGGAAGAAAAAAGTGACGCTGCCATTAACGGAAGACGAAGTTTCGATGATTGATCGTTGTCTCTACGACATTCCCAATTTAGACAATGAACCACTTCCTCAAATTCGGCATAAGTTTTGGCCCCAGCAGGTGGAGGCCCACTAGAAAAGGAGCGCTGATCCGGTTAGGTTGGGTATTTTCGGAGCACCCGTTGGAATTGACGGACGAGAATTTTTGTCTGCTTAGAGTGTTCCCTCGCCTTTGAGATACCTGCGGAAACGATCCATGAGCTCGGCTCCCAGAGTCCCGCCGTCAGGTTTCTTTGTCGACGGATCGGCAAAGTGTCCACGGATTTCCTGAAGACGTTTCTCCGCCTGATCATTACCCTGCAAACGCTTGGTTTTCTGGAGAGCGGTTTCAAAGGCATCGAACGTCAATTCATGATAGCCGAATGAGCGGATGCGCTTGACGGCTTTCATCATCGCCTGATTCCGAAATGTCGTCAAATGGTCTGAGTCAATTTCTTTCAACCCCAACTTGCGCGCTCGCCGTTCCGCTGCTTTACGGATACCACTACGGACAAAATCAGGAGACGTTTGAAGCCGCTTCCAGGCTTCATCCGTCCATGCCATTCGTTCCTGCGGTGCTTCCCAGAGTTCATGCAGGATCTGTTCATCGATGCGGGTGCGGCCCCGTTCTCTGGCCAGATCCTCACTATCTCGTTTCAGCATATCTGTCACAAAGTCCATTGCGATGGGCGGCGAGTGCTTTAACTTATCTTGCAGTAGCGCCACAGCTTCCTCGGTCCATTCCATCGGGGACCCGCTCTCCTCGTGGAGGTCACCAAGCGCTTCCACTTTTTCAAACAACTCGACATTCACCTCGAGATGCCCCCGTTCCTTCGCAATTTCCTCCGCAATCTGCTTGATCATCGCGCGCATGAACTCGGGTACCATACCCAACCGTTCCTTCGCGGCGGCGGTCCATGGAAGGCGGCCATTGGCCATCTCATCTACAGCAGAGGCCATGCCGGCCTCACCGCCCATGCGTCCCATCATCTGTCCCTTAAACTGCTCAAGAATCTCCTCGGTGATTTCCTCGTACCCCAATTCTCGCGCTTTTGTTTCAGCCAACCGACGGACCATGCCACGCAGAAATATTGGGGCGCGCTCCATGCGTTTGAGAGCACCGTCGGTCCAGCGGACGTCCGTGGTATTCGCCTGCGAAGAATCTGATACCGACATGGATTCCCCTTTCAACCAGACAATCGCTACTGTTGGTTGAGCAATTCCTTCAGCTCTTTGCCGGCCTTAAAAAATGGGACTCGCTTGGCTGGTACCGCAACCGTCTCTCCGGTCTTTGGATTGCGCCCTTCCTTCATCCGACGAGCCCGCAGACGAAAGCTGCCAAATCCGCGAATCTCAGTTTTATCTCCGTTTTTCAGCGAATCCCTGACACAATCGAAAATGGTGTTGACCACCACTTCTGCCTGTCGCTTCGTCAGGGTGGTGACTTGCTCAGAAACTTTTTCGATGATCTGCGCCTTGGTCATATCCACGCTCCCTTCGCTGAGAAAACCGCCACACGTTCACGGATGCGGCTAGAAGGCCATAAGGTACTTCAAGTTCACACCCGGTTGAATGTCCAACTTGGGAAACAGCATGCTGAGTTTCGAGTCCAGAACTTCGCGAAGAGAAAAACGACGGCGAGGCTCGATGACCTTCGGTTCCCCTTCGATTCCAACAACCTCCGCGGCCAGTTGAATGGCATCTTCTAAATCGCCGAGTTCGTCGACAAGCTTTGCTTCCTTAGCCTGACGTCCGGTAAAGATTCGACCGTCGGCCAACGCTTGAGCAGTTCGAAATTCGAGTGAACGGCCTTCCGCCACCGCCTCGATAAACTGCTTGTGAACATCATCCATCACGGCCTGCAACAAGCCTCGTTCATCCGCGCTCATCTTCCGAAGCGGGGAACCGACATCCTTATATTTTCCGCTCTTAATGACGACCCCCTCCACCCCGATCTTCTGGAGTAACCCCTCCACATTAGCCGTTTCCATGATGACTCCGATACTACCGGTCAGAGTCCCTGGGTTAGCCACAATCCGATCCGTTGCGGCAGCGATGTAATACCCTCCAGATGCGGCGACGCTTCCCATCGACGCGATCACCGCCTTGTTGTGCTTATTTCTGACCCGCTTGACGGCATCATAAATCTCTTGCGATGGCACAACGCCGCCGCCCGGACTATCAATTCTAATGACGATGGCCTTGACGGAGGGAATCTCGCTGAATCGCTTCAGCTCCCCAATGGTCGTCTGAGAATCTAAAATGACGCCCTCGACTCGAATCAGGGCGATGCGGTCAGCAGTGGACAAGTCGAGGTCCGGGAAAAAGAGATTGATCAGAGTCAACAGTCCCAGTCCCACTGCGAAAAGCCAAAAGGCTTTCCGCAGTAAGTGGCGCTTGGGAGGCCGTTCCGCCTGTGTCACTTCATCCGCCATTGCGCATTTCCCACAGAGTTATCAGAACCAGCCAATTTAGTTTTGATCATCCGATTGCGACCGTTTCCGGCTCTGTTTGGCTGCGCGCCCCAGACTCTGGTCCAGCACGCCTTGTGTCGAGTGATAGTCGTCAACCTGCTTACGCTCCCAGTCCAGTTGATGGTCCCGAAGGCTGAGCGCGATCTTGCGCTCCTCTCGATCAACCTTGATTATCTTCGCCGTCACGTCGTCCTGCAACTTAAACTTTTCTTCCAGTTTTGCTGAAGGTTCGAGACCGGATTCGCTGACATGGATCAAGCCTTCCACCCCAGCATCCAACTCGATGAAAATTCCAAAGTCGGCGACTTTCGACACTTTGCCGGTCACTGAATCCCCGATGTGATATCGCGCTGGAATTGCCTCATCCCACGGATCACGCGCCAACTGTTTATAACCCAACGAGAGCCGCTCTTTTTCTTTGTCGATACGTAACACAACCGCTTCCACTTTTTGTCCCTTTTTGAAGAGCTCGGAAGGATGCTTAATATGCTTCGTCCACGACATGTCCGAAATATGGATGAGCCCGTCAATCCCCTCTTCAAGTCCGATAAAGGCACCGAAGTCAGTCAGGCTCTTCACCTTTCCCTCGATACGAGTCCCGACCGGATATTTGCCTTCAATCATGTCCCAGGGATTGGGCGCCGTTTGTTTCATGCCTAATGAGATCTTGCGGCTCGCGGGGTCGACATTGAGCACCGCGGCTTCCACTTGATCACCGACCGCCACGACTCTCGATGGATGGCGGACTTCGTGCGTCCACGACATCTCGGAAACGTGCACCAATCCCTCAACACCCGGCTCCAGCTCCACGAACGCTCCGTAATCGGTCAGACTCACCACACGACCACGGACTCTCGTTCCAATCGGATACTTACCGGCAACATTGGTCCAAGGATCCGCGCTTTTCTGCTTAAGCCCGAGAGAAATGCGACCGGTTTCGCGATCATATTTCAGGACGGTGACTTCGGCCTTATCTCCCACCGTAAACAGTTCCGATGGGTGTCCAACTCGCCCCCATGACATGTCGGTGATGTGCAGCAGCCCGTCAATCCCTCCGAGATCAATGAACGATCCGTAGTCGGTGATGTTCTTGACGGTCCCCTGGATGAGTTGTCCTTCCTTAAGAGTAGCCAACGTCGTCTGCCGTTTTTTATCCCTGGTTTCTTCCAATAACACACGCCTTGATACAACCACATTCCCTCGCCGGTGGTTGATCTTGATGATCTTCAGGGGGAAGGTCTTTCCAACGAGCCCATCCAGATCACGAACTGGATGAAGATCGATTTGCGAGCCTGGCAAGAACGCTTTGACACCAATATCGACCATCATGCCGCCTTTGATGCGTGAGACAATCTTCCCTTCTATACTCTTTTCTTCCTTATAGAGAGTCTCGAGTTCTTCCCAAATTTTCATCTTGTCGGCTTTTTCCTTGGAAAGGACAAGATTGCCGTCTGCATCTTCACATTCTTCGATATAGACTTGGACCCGGTCACTGATCTTGAGATTCTGAAGCTCCTCGGAAGAGAACTGATCAGTCGGAATCATACCTTCTGATTTGTACCCGATATCGACGATGACCTTGTCCTTGGTCAGGGCCACGACCCGACCCTCGGTGATCGTGCCTTCTTCAAGGTTTCGAAAAGTTTCTTCGTACAACGCGGCCAATGCATCGCGGTCTAACTGAGCATCACTGCTGTTGGATACCGTACTCATATGAACGTCCTACCTCTTCCGACTGTTGTCGGGTGCTGATGGTGAAGTCGCCGGGCTCACTCAGCGTTGTGAGCGTCGGTGGTTGGCCTGTTTGGTGTGTCGGGAGCCAGGTCATCCTTCCCCTTTGGAGCGGGAACTTGACCTAAAACTGCAATGTGCTCGATCACCGTACGGCTGACCTGTTGATAGAACTGTTTCGTTTCTGCTCTCTCTTTTTGATGCCCCGTTTCGAACTGAATAGGATTCCCGAATCGTACCGTGACCTGACGCAACCGAGGCCAGCGAGCCCTGATGGGTAGCACGTCGAAGGTCCCCTTCAAGTATGCTGGGACAACTGGGCATCCGGTCTGGGACACAATCACGCCAATACCAGCCTTTGGAGGCCGAAGGTGGCCATCGTGGGTGCGCCCGCCTTCTGGGAAAATAACTACCACGTGACCGGCCCGAATCAAGTTGATGGCCTTCCCGAACGCCTCTCGGTCGAGACGTCCCAGCCTCACCGGGATCCAGCCCAACGCCTGCAATATACTGTTCAACACAGGGATCGGAAACAAGTCGTTCCGTCCCAAGTACCAGGCCCTCCGACGCATCCCGCAGCCGAGTAGCGGAATATCGAGGTAGCTGGCGTGGTTTGCGGCGATCAGTACCCCACCCGCCCGAGGAACCTGACCTTCAACACGATATTGAAAGCAAATCCAGCCGACAACCCGTGCCAACACCCACAAGAATCCGTAGACGAACCCGCTCACGACCCGGTCGACACAACCGCGATCATCTGCGCCACCACTTGATCGGGACTCAGCGCAGACGTATCGATGAATCGTGCGTCATCCGCCGGAACCAATGGATCGACCGAACGGGTCCGATCCCGCCGATCTCGGTCGGACAAATCTCGGGAGGTCGTTTCAACGGTCTCTCCACGGCCCGCAGCGACCAGTTCACGATGCCGTCGCGCAACTCGTACCTCTGAGTCCGCCTCCAAAAAGAATTTATACGGTGCTGTAGGAAAGACCTTCGTGCCGATGTCGCGCCCTTCTGCGACCACCGAGCCTCGTTGGCCAATCTGACGCTGGATCGGCAGCAACCACTCACGGACAGCTGGAATGGCTGACACGATGGAAGCCGCCGCCGTGACTTCTGGCCTACGAAGGTCCCCTGTGACATCGAGGCCATCGACCAAGACCTGCATCACACCCTGGTGAAACTGCATGTGAATCGAGGTGGCCGACAAGAGCATCGTCACCTGCTCGTCATCAGTCGGACGATTCCCCGACTGCAAGGTTTTCCATGCGATGGCGCGGTACAGCGCCCCTGTATCAAGATAGAGGTATCCAAGATGAGCCGCCAATAATCTTGCTACTGTACTCTTACCCACCCCTGCGGGTCCATCAATCGCGATAATCACTCAGCTCCCTCACTTCTCGAACCGTACTGCCTGTTCCACGACTCTCACCCAGGTTGCGTCAACAGATCGGTGAGCGCCTTTTCAAAATTGGGAAATGACGTGTCCACGCAGCTCGTGTCACCAATCGTCATGCTCTCTTCCGCCGTCAGCCCACCGATGGCGAGAGACATGGCCACACGGTGGTCTCCATGGCTTTGGGCCTTGCCCGCCGCGTTCAGCCTGCCGTTCTCTCCTCCTTGGCCTAACCCGCGGATGATCATCCCATCAGGCCTTTCTTCGATGAGCGCTCCCATGGCCTTCAACTCGCGGCTCATGGTCGCAATCCGGTCGCTCTCTTTGACCCGTAGTTCCTCGGCTCCGGAAATCACAGTGTCCCCCTCCGCCACAGAAGCAGCCACACACAGCACGGGAAATTCATCGATCGTCTTCGGGATAAGATCATGACCGATGGTCACGCCTTTCAGTGCGGATGACTTCACGCGGAGATCCGCGACCGGTTCGCCGGCCGCTTCTCGCAGACCCAGAACCTGAATGTCGGCTCCCATCTTTCTCATGACATCAATAAGGCCGGTTCTGGTTGGATTCATGCCGACATTGTAAATGGTGATATCAGATCCCTGTACAATCGTCGCGCCGACGATGAAAAATGCGGCTGCCGAGAAATCACCGGGAATGGCCACATGAACGCCTCGCCATCCGACCGAAGGTCGCCCATGCAAGACCAGCACACCATCTTCTTTCGCAAGAGGGATTCCAAAGAACTGAAACATCCGCTCAGTATGGTCTCGTGAGAGACGTGGTTCCCGATACCGAGTCGTCCCCTCAGCAAAGAGGCCCGCGAGCAGGATCGACGACTTAATCTGTGCGCTGGCTACAGGGGAGGCGTACTCAATGGCGTGGAGGGCTGCCCCTGTAATCGCCAATGGCGCCAGCTCTCCTCCCTTACGGCCTCCAATAGCCGCCCCCATCTCGCGCAGCGGCTTGACGACTCGGCCCATAGGACGCCGTCTGATCGATTCATCGCCCGTGAGGATCGAGAAAAAATCTTGTCCGGCCAGGAGGCCCGTGAGCAGACGGATGCCGGTCCCAGAATTGCCGCAATCAATCGGGCCAGTTGGTTCAGAGAGCCCCCAAAACCCCTTCCCGCAGACGGTTAATTCGGTCGGAGTCTGGGTAATAGGAATCCCCATTCCCTGAAGAGCCCTCATCGTGTTCAGACAGTCCTCTCCCTGGCAGTAGCCCGTAACCGTGCTCGTCCCTTCTCCCAGTGCGGTGAGGATGATCGCCCGATGGGTGAGCGACTTGTCACCAGGAACGGTGGTTGTTCCCTTAAGTGGCCGGCCAGGGGTGATCGTCAATGATGTCATGAGTGGCTCAGAGAGCAACTGGTCAACTTGTCACGCTCGCCTTTGGCCCGTTCGAGCAACTTCTCGATTCCAGCAGCATCCTCAGCTTTAATCAGTTGCTTCACTTCTTCCAGGGCCCGTACATATCGGTCGATATAGGACACTACATTATCCCGATTCCACAAGAAAATGTCTCGCCACATTTCCGGAGAACTCGCGGCGATCCTGGTCGTATCCCGTAAGCCTCCTCCGGAGTGGCCGGCAAGATCCAATGAGGGGACCTGTTGATCGCGAAGCTCGGCCAGGGCGTTCATCAGCGCAAAGGCGGCCACATGGGGCAGATGACTGACGGCTCCCAAGATTTGGTCGTGAAGATGCGGATCCATCGTTAAGACAATCGAACCGGCTTCTTCCCACAGTTGCCTCACCCGATCAAGTGCCGCCGGATCTGTTCGTGTTGTCGGCGTCAGAATACAGCGTGCGCCCTTGAACAGTTGATCGGACCCGGCCGCGACTCCCGTCTTTTCTTTTCCCGCGATGGGATGGGCCCCGACAAAGTGCACGCCTGCCGGCATCGCCGCTTCCGACCGTTCAACCAAGGTGCCTTTCACACTGCCCACATCACTGACGATCGCAGCGGGAACAAGGCAATGGGCCCATTCATGGAGGTGTCGCTCATAAGTATCGACCGGTGTCGCAAGCACCACCAAATCCGCTCCACGCACACCCTCTTGAGGATCAGACACGTATCGATCGATCGCACCTAAAGCAACCGCAGTCTGGAGGTTTTCGACACGACGGCCGACGCCGACGACGTGATCAGCCAAGGCCTTCCTCCGGAGGATCATCCCGAGTGATCCACCGATCAGCCCCACACCAATGATGGCAACCTGCTTGAAATGAACGGCCATACTGGCTTTACAGCTCTCTGCCTACAGCTTTCGCGATATTCCTGAGATCAGCCATCAAGGCTTTGAACTTCGAGGGCTTGATGGATTCTTCACCATCACACAGCGCACACTCAGGGTTCGAGTGAACTTCGATGAGTAGGCCATCGGCACCGGCCGCGACCGCCGCTTTTGACATCGGAGCCACTAGATCCCACTTTCCCGTGGCATGGCTGGGGTCAACGATGACCGGGAGATGCGAGAGCTCTTTTAATGTTGGAATAGCCGCGAGATCCAGCGTATTGCGATATTGCGTTTCGAACGTACGGATGCCCCGTTCGCACAACATCACGTTCTGGTTACCGCGGGACATGATGTATTCGGCCGACAGAAGAAACTCCTTGATTGTCGCCGACAGGCCCCGTTTTAAGAGCACCGGCTTGTCATACGCGCCGACCTCCTTGAGGAGCTCGAAGTTCTGCATGTTCCGCGCGCCGATCTGAATAATGTCCGCCTTCTCGAGAAAGAGCTCGATATCCCTGGTGTCAAGAATCTCACTGACGACCGGTAACCCCGTTTGCTTCCTGGCTTCAACCAAATAGTCGAGCCCTTCACGACCCAACCCTTGAAAGGAATATGGTGACGTTCTGGGCTTATAGGCTCCACCACGAAGAATCGAGGCCCCAGAAGCCTTCACTTCATGTGCAATCCCCACCGTGAGCTCCAGTCGCTCGACCGCGCAGGGTCCCGCCATGATGACAAGCTTCTTGGCACCGATTTTGACACCACCGACATCGATGATCGTCGCTTCCTTCTTAAATTCACGGCTGACCAGTTTCCACGGTGCCAAGATCGGCAGAACACTTTCTACCCCGGGGAGCGCCGTCAATGGCTGATTGTGCAGGATTCGGTCATCACCGATGACACCGATAATGGTGCGTTCCTGGCCCGTGGAGATTTGCGATTTTAAGCCCAGATCCCGCAATCGGTCGATGATGTGGTCAACTTCACTTTCCGAAGCTTCTGGTTTCAACACGATGATCATAATTCCCTCACTCTATTTCTTACCTGCCTCCATCCAAGACGTTCTTGAGAGCCTGGAGGAAGGCAACATTTTCGTCCGGTTGACCGATGGTGACGCGAATCATCGCTCCTTCGATATGCCGCACAATAATCCCCTTTCGCAGCAGTGCGTCGAACACCCGTCGCCCATCCTGTTTCACATCAAAGTAGAGAAAGTTTGCTTCACTCGGGATCGAAGTTATTCCGAGCGCGCGCAGCCCTTCTTCCATCTGCGCCATCCCAGCCTCGTTGACGGCCCGGCTCTTAGCCACATGCTCGTCATCGCCCAGGGCAGCCAGCGCGGCCTTCTGGGCCAGACTGTTGGCATTGAATGGAGGCCGAATCCTGTTCAGGAAGTCAATCACCTCGGTTGTGCTGATGCCGTATCCAATTCGTAGCCCCGCCAGTCCATAGATCTTGGAGAAGGTCCGCAAGACAATCGCGTTCCGCCCCTGCTTCACATACGCCAGCGCATCGGGGAATTGCGGATTGCGGACATACTCGAAATAGGCTTCGTCGAACACCACGATGACATCCTTAGGCACGTTGGCCATGAGGCGATCGACCGCCTCCGCCGAGACCATTGTCCCGGTGGGATTGTTGGGATTGCAGAGAAAGAGCAATCGAGTTCGAGGCGTCACGGCCCGTACCATCAACTCAAGGTCATGAGTCCAATTGGCAAGAGGCACGACCATCGGTTTACCGTGGACAGCGGTGACCTCCATCTTATAGATCACGAACGTGTGATCGGCCATGATGGCTTCATCGCCAGGCGTCAAGAACGTCCTCGCCAACAACCCGAGGATCTCGTCCGACCCATTGCCCAAAATGACTTGCTCACGTCCCACTTTCCAACGATCAGCAAGGGCCTGCCGAAGCTGATAGGCACCACCGTCCGGATATCGATGCAGCATATCCTGCTCACCGGTCAACGCGGCCAAGGCCTTTGGTGAAGGGCCGAGCGGATTCTCGTTGGAAGCAAGTTTGATCACGCGGGTGAGCCCAAGCTCACGTTGAAGCTCATCGATTGGTTTACCAGGAACGTAAGGGTTCAGAGATCGGATATCGGGATGGACGTGCAGTGCCATGGTCAGTCGTGAACCGGGTAGGAGCCTAAAATCTTCATGAAGAGGCAGCGAGCCTTCACCTCTTCAATCGCCCTATTCACGCGCTCCTCATTCCTATGCCCCTCAACATCCACAAAGAAAATATACTCCCACGCTTTGCGCTGGGAGGGACGGGATTCTATCTTGGTCATATTGAGTCCGTGGGAAGCGAACGGGCGGAGCAGATCATAGAGCGCGCCAACTTTATCCTTCACCGATAACATCAACGATGTCTTATCTTTCCCTGTTCGCTCTGAAGGCTTCTGCGACAGGACCAGAAAGCGGGTGAAATTATTGAGGTTATCCTCAATACGGGCCTTAATCACCTTCAGCCCATAGAGATGGCCGGCCAATTCCGATGCAATAGCTGCCGAGGCAGGCTCATCGATACACAGCTCGGCAGCCCGCGCCGTGCTTGCCACTTCAACCGCTGGCACATGCGGAAGATTGGTTTCGAGCCAGTTTCGGCATTGAGCAAGGGCATGGGGATGAGAATTGATTTTTTTCACATCCTCGATAAGACCAGATTTCGATAGGAGATGGTGTGAGACCTCTTGAAGAATCTCTCCATAGATCAGCAAGTTGGAATCGATAAACATGTCGAGGGTGTGATTCACGACACCCTCCGTGGTATTTTCGATCGGCACCACCCCGAAATTGGCCCGGCCTCGCTCAACCTCGCTGAAGACCTCTTTAATACTGTAGACAGGCACATACTGGACGGACGACCCAAATTTCTGCATGCAGGCCATGTGCGTAAAGGTGGCTCGCGGCCCCAAATACGCGACCTTCTGGGGAGACTCAAGCGACAGGGAAGCCGACATGATTTCTCGATAGACTGATCGGATGGCCTCGCTGGGAAAAGGGCCGCTGTTGAGTTTCGTAAGTCGTTCGATGATCTCAGCCTCCCGCCCAGCAGTATGGAGGTTGGCATCAGCATTTTTTTCTTTTTTGATTCTTCCGATTTCGATGACGCTTTTCGAGCGCTCATTGAGCAGTCGAATGATTTCGTCATCGATCCTATCGATTTCCTTACGATATTCAGACATATCTTTGGGCATGCTGAGTCTCGCCTCGGACACTTAATTGCAGGAGGGCGTTCTCATTCCCGTCGGGAAAGAAGATCATAGGACAAGTGGAGAATTCTACAGGAACGATCGAATCTATTGCAAGGATAGCGCTTGGGTATCAGGAAGCTGACGTATCGGAACGCTCTGGGCTTACATCAGCAATTGAGAAGGACGCTTAAAGTGATCGTAGGCCAAACGAGTTACTTGTCGGCCACGACCGGTACGATCCAGGAAGCCAGCTTGGATCAGGTAGGGCTCATACACATCCTCGATCGTGCCCTTGTCTTCCTGGACAGCGGCTGCCAGGGACTCCACTCCGACCGGTCCCCCATTGAACTTCTCGATGATCGTGAGAAGGATCTTACGGTCCATATCGTCGAAACCCGCCTCATCGATCCCGACCCAGGCTAATCCCTCCTTGGCCACCTGTTCGGTAATATGTCCGTCCGCCTTAATTTGGGCATAGTCTCTGATGCGCTTAATCAGCCGATTGACAATCCGTGGTGTTCCACGGGCACGACGTGATATTTCCGCAGCACCTGCCCGATCAATCCCAACCCCTAAGACTCCAGCCGAGCGCGTCACAATCAACTCCAGCTCAGACGGCCCATAGAACTCCAGCCGATAGACTAAGCCAAAGCGATCCCGCAGTGGGGAGGTAAGGGAACCGGCCCTGGTCGTCGCGCCCACGAGCGTAAAGGGCGGCAGATCCAGCTTGACGGTCCTCGTGGCAGGCCCCTGTCCGATGACCAGGTCAAGTTGAAAGTCCTCCATCGCCGGATAGAGCGCCTCTTCAACAGAGGCGGGCAAGCGATGAATCTCATCGATAAAGAGCACATCATATTCCTGAAGATTGGTCAGAATCGCCGCCAAGTCGCCGGCATGGGCTAGGACCAGCCCTGACGTCGACCGCAAGGCCGCGCCCATTTCTTTCGCGATAATGTGCGCGATGGTCGTCTTCCCGAGACCGGGCGGTCCGTAGAAGATGGCATGGTCGAGCGCCTCGCCCCGCTGCTTGGCCGCTTCGATACAGACTCGCAACGACGCCTTCATTTTCTCTTGGCCGACGTACTCATCCAGCGTCTGAGGTCGAAGAACATTCTCCTGACCCCGCTCTTCATCCGTGGCGCGATTGGTCACGACCCGCTCGGTCACGATACGACACCCATGCCTATTTGCCCTCCGGCATCTGTTGATACTTTGGCGGGGGCGGAAGCGTCCCTTGACCAGGCTGGGCCGCGCTGCCGCAATCAGGAGGACACCTCTTAAATCCCTGGGTCGAGTCGGGAAAATTCTGCTCCATTTTCCTCAACTGGCATTGCGACAGCCGGCCACCATCCTTGGTCCCGCAACGAGCGGGCACTGAGGAACCACCAATTTCGGCATACCCATCAGGGCAGGAACCGCAGACACCCAGCATGTTGGCTCCCAACGGCACACATTGCACGAGCGTCGGATCGCCGTCTTTGCAGATTTCCGGAGCTTGGGTGACACCGGTCATCGCATACCCATCAGGACAGGTTCCACAGGTCATTCTGATGCTCTTGGGCTCTTGGACCTCTTCTGCAAGCCCTGGGGATGGCACCATGACCACGAGTGCAATCCCCATTAAGCCGTTGCACAGGAACAGTTTGGCACCATTCTTTGCGTTGAATGACATCCGCTTACCCCCTTCCAAGCTCCTTGAGCCCTTCACGAATGAGCTCCTTCAGTGCCAGAGAACCTGTCGCTGTCTTAGTGACTCGCTTTAAGGCTTCCTTGGCATCCTGAGGACGATAACCCAAGTTTATCAGAGCGGAGAGGGCGTCCTCATACGGGCCATCCACGGCGGAGGTGTCAGCGGTCGCAAGCCGAGACGAACCGCCCTGGATTTTGCCGACCTTATCCTTCAGTTCAAGCACAATGCGGCCCGCCGATTTCTTGCCGATGCCTGGAACGGTCGCCAGCTTCTCGACATCCTCGGTTTGGATCGCATGGACCAGATCGGTGATCGGCAAACTCGAGAGCACGCTAAGCGCCAGCTTCGGTCCGATCCCCGACACGCTGGTCAGCAGCAAAAACGACTCCTTCTCGCTTTGCGACAGAAAGCCGAAGAGCTGGATCGCATCTTCCCGGAGATGCGTGTGAATATTCAGCGCGGTAACTTCGTCAAGATTCGGTAGGGCGTAATATGTGCTGAGTGGAATATGAACTTCGTACCCAACCCCTTGCACATCGAGCGTGAGGTGTGTGGGCGCTTTGAATGCCAACCGCCCCGTGAGAAAGGCGATCATGTCGTCTGGTTATCCGAGTGACATGACGGTGTTGGTTGGCCGGCCTCGCTATCCCGCAGCAGTCGCGGCCACTTTCTCCATGATTTCGTCCGGGATATCGAAATTCGCGTGAACTTTCTGCACATCATCGTGCTCATCCAAAATTTCCATCAGCTTGAGCATCTGCTCGGCTGATTTTTCGTCCAGACGGATCGTGTTCTGCGGAATGAAGGTGATTTCGGCCAGGGCTGTGTCGATCTTGGCATCGACCAACGCTTTCTTCACCGTTTCAAAATCGTGGGGGGTGGTGAGCACCTCATAACTCTTCTCGCCGACTTTCACATCTTCCGCCCCGGCGTCGAGGGCCAACGAAAGAAGTGCATCTTCGTCGACCTTTCCCTTCTCAATTGCAACAAGCCCCTTCTTATGAAACTGCCAGGCAACGGCGCCCGCCTCCGACATATTGCCGTGATTTTTCGTGAGGAGGCTGCGTATCTCCGCGACGGTCCGGTTCCGGTTGTCGCTCGTAATCTCGAGAAGTACGGCGGTTCCTCCGGGGCCATATCCTTCTAACTGAAATTCCTCGTACATCACACCAGGCAATTCCCCCGTCCCTCGCTGAACGGCCTTCTTCATCGTATCGCCAGGCATGTTGGCTTCCTTGGCCTTGGCGATCGCCAGACGCAGTCGTGGATTTGCGTCAGGGTCACCGCCGGACCGAGCCGCAATGGTAAGTTCCCGGATGATTCGCGTGAAGATCTTCCCGCGCTTCGCATCCTGGGCCCCTTTGTGCCGTTTGATCGTGGACCAGTGACTATGTCCACCCATGTGATCCTCCTCTACGCCGGCCCGAACTTTGTGAGCAGGTTAGAGATGCGTACGAAGACACTACCACCTCGTGAGAGGCTAGACGTAACACAGGCCTCAGAAAGGTGTCAATTATGACGCAACCACCGAGTGAAGGGGCTATTCGAAATACAGAAGCAGCTGAATACCTATGAGGATCACGAATACCGCCCAGGCCAGGTCCCATTTTTTCACTGGAAGACTCGACGCCCCAGATCCCCACGACACCATCGCGCTGGACAAGGCAGCGCCAACGCCAAGACTTCCGAGGAGCGCATGGTGAAGTTCAATGGTCTGTTTCGCTGGATGATTCCCATGCGAGTGCCAGAACAGCAACAGTCCGCCGATCAGGCCGCCAATCACTAATGGAGCCGCCCAAGCAGGGTGGCGCGCCCAGCCGATTCGGCGAAGCGTCTCGCTGGCCGCAGCGGTGGCAGCGAAAATTCCGTAAAATTTATGCTGGATGATTTCCGGGTCTTGTCCAGAAAAGGTCCGCTCCAAGGTCAAGGAGCCGATCGGCCAGGCCTCGTGGTCACTCCAGACCAACAGGTACGCCCCGATGACACTGAGAGCACTCGGCAAAACGAGTCGAATCCAAGAGGGCAGCGGGTACCGTAACGCATGCCCTAACTCAGCAAGCCCAAACAGGAACACGAAGAGACCGGCAAACCGATGGTTGAATTCCGAGTAGGCCACCCCTTGAGCAGACCCTTCCCAACCTCCTCCGTCATGCTCGCCGTGGGAACCTTGCGTTATACCCGTGGCGAGGGAAGCTTGATGATGTTCTGAAAATACCTGTGCGGTCAGGTTGGAGAACCAGAGAAACAGCACCAGCAGCAGAACAGATAGCAGGGAAACACACCACTTCATCGTAACAGCCGTAAAATGAATGCGCGTCGATAACGGAAAGGCCCATCCAGTCAACTGGATGGGCCTCACGACACCAGACTCATGTGGCTCCCGCTACATAAACTTCATGAACTTCTCTTTGGTCTCGTCCATCACTTGCGCGGTAATGGACGATAACCCACGTTCCTTGGCCAGACGCTCCACTTCTTTGCGAGCCATGGGGCGGATGAAGTCTGGAATATTTTCCAGCCGCTGTTCCGCCTCGCGTGACCACGTCATCCCGTCAGGCGAATCATTTTTTGAATCGTCCATCACTTGCAGCGTGATAGTCTTGAATCCCTGTTTGCGCGCGTAGGTCTCAACACTGCCCTGAACTATCGGCTTCACGAAGGCCGGAAGCCGGTCGAGTTTTTCTTTGGCATCGGCAGTCCAGGTGAACTCAGATGCACCGTTCGCAGGCTTGCCGGAGTTCGTCAGGCCCATTTCCGCCACCATGGCGGAGAAGGGACAACCACTCGCTTTCTCCGGAGCCTTGGCAGGCGACGCAGCAGCGACAGAAACAGCGGGCTGACCTCCTTGAATTTTCTCATTCAAATAGGCCGCCATCTGACCAGGGGCTGGGGTGGCTTCGGTCTTCAACGTACCCTTCGTCATCTCGAATGGTTCAGCCTCAACGGTGCGCCCCCCCAGCTTTACTCCGAGGGAACTGACCATCTGGGTTTCACCAGGATTCGTCACCATGGAGAACTTGGCATTGCAAGACGGACAGCCGAAAAACACGCCCAGCGTGCCCTCCCCGGGTTTTTCCACCTTTTCGAAGTTCATGTATGTTTCACAGTTGAGGCATACGAATTTCATGGGTCTCCTCTTCAGTGCATTGTGTTACAGTTGTTCGGCCAACACCTTCTTGTAATCGATGAGCGTCCTGATGCGCCCAGCTATTTCCTGGTACCGTTGAATGGTCGGATAGGTTTCGTCGAGCAACGGCTCCCCCTTGTCGAAGGTACGGGCGAGGGTCCGGTCGAAGGGAATGCGTCCGAGCAGCGGCAAATCCAGCATCTCACACATCGCCTCGGTATTGCCTTCGAACAACTCGTTCACCTCCCCACAAGAAGGGCAGCGATACTCACTCATATTTTCGGCAATGCCCATGACCTTGATACCTATGTCGCGAGCATAGGTCACCGACTTCTGCACCACATCCGATGCCACTTCTGATGGTGTCGTCACGACAATCGCTCCTGCCAGGTCAGGAATAAACCCGGCAATGACGGGCGGTTTGTCCGCTGCGGCCCCCGGAGGGAGATCGACCAGTAGATAATCGAGCTCACCCCAGACGACATCGGCCAGAAACTCTCGAATGACATTCATTTCCATCAACCCTAACCAGACCGGGCTGACATCCATCGGCCCTTTCCAACGAACCGGCGATGAATCATCCAAGAAGAAGTCCATCGATGCGACTTTCACCCCGAGCGGCCCGACCGGGGGAATTGCCCCCTCAGGCCTCATAGTCAACGACTGGCCGTGCAATCCCAACATGCGAGGCACACAGGGTCCGTTCAGATCCACGTCTAAGAGTCCGACCTTCGCTCCTTGGCGCGCAAAGGCCAACGCCAAGTTGACCGTGGTCATGCTCTTGCCCACGCCGCCTTTTCCGCTCATGACCACCAGCTTGTGCTTAATGCCGGCCATGCGTGCGCGGACCTGCTCGCTATGCTCGGTCATCTGTTGAATGACCTTTGCATCGTCCGAATATTTCAATTTCCTAAGGATAGCTTTCAGATCCTTCTCAGGCACCATAATCCCGACTATTTAAGATTGTCTAAAATTGCAAGAAGAGTACGCTATCATACGGATTTTCAAGGAGTCAAACCGCCTTAAGACGAAGGGGAAAGCCCTGCAGCCATTGATCATATCCAATCATTAATACACCTGTACTCGGATCCCTTCCCGTCGTGGAGGCGCTGCGATGGTGCTCGCTTCCCCGACACCACCCCTTTGATGTAACACGCTACATGATTTCTCAGAATGAATGAAGTATGTTTTACCCGCAAATGAGCGACGATATACTTCCTGTTCCCCGCGCATTCCTGATGGACTACGTGAGGGCGCTCAGAGAGGCACTTTGACATTCCTGATGACTACCGAGGTCAATCTGAGTTGTTCCGCAGCCCGCTACTGTGTCTCCGGCCTTGGACTTGGTGGCTCACCGTCGCCAAGCCGCTTCTTATACTTCTTGTAGTACTGGACCTGAGCGTTCTGCACCCAATTCTCTCGTTGGATGCGCCCCGAAAAGTTGGGTAACAAGAACTCGAATTTGTCGATATCCGCCTGACTCCAGGTCGCCACCTGACGGAACCAGAAGACGCCCCGCTTGTGGAGAAACCGTTCTAACGCCGGCCCAACCCCGCGGATTTGTTTCAGATCGTCGGACGACTCTCCGACCGCTTGTCCCTCATCCGACGGCGCAGCGTCACCGGCATGGGTGAGGTCCACCGGCTGCTCACGAACCGTTTCAATGGGTATCTCTCCATTCGTTTCAGCAGCGGTCTCGCTCCGCTGCTCGGTATTGTTCTCCCCAACCTGGGAATACGCGGCTTGGAGCTGATTGATCTGCGCACGAAGGTCGGTGATCTCACTCGGGGGCTCGCCGTCGCCGAGCCACTGCTTATACTTCTTGTAATACTCAACCCTGGCACTCTGCACCCAGCGTTCTCGTTGAATACGCCCTGAAAAGTTGGGTAAGAGGAACTCGAATTTTTCGATGTCTGCTTGGCTCCAGGTCGCCACCTGATGGAACCAGAAGACGCCCCGCTTGTGCAGGAACCGTTCTAACCCAGGCCCGACTCCGCGGATGTGTTTCAGGTCATCGGGTGACTCCCCGGCCGCTTGGCCCTCATCCGACGGTGCACTGGTACTGGCATGGTCCAAATCCCCAGCTGGTTCACTGATTGTTTCAACTGGCAGATCCGCATTCTGCACGACAATCTGTTCAGCGGGAGTCTCAATCCGCTTCTCGACAACCTTCTCATTGGCTTGCAACGATGTGGCCAGGAGTTCAGCAATCCGTGCCCGAAGTTCGGCGATCATGGCCACTTCGCTTTCTACGGCCTTGATTCCGGCTAGCTTCTCTGAATTGTCGAGCGGCACCTCCCCATTCTGTTCCGTGGGAGTCTTAATCCGCTTCTCGACAACCCCTTCACAGGCCTCCAACACCGCGGCCCGGAGCTCAGTCATCTGCGCACGGAGATCGGTGATCACAGCTACCTGGGCTTCTAACGCCTTGATCCGGGCCAGCTGCTCCGGATTGTCGACCGGCACCAACACCCGCCCTTCGCTACGCCTCTCCCCGGACTGTGAAGAAAAGGGTTTGAGCTGAGCAATCTGCGTAAACAGCCCAGCGATCATGGCGACCTCGCCTTCCAACGCCTTGATCCGAGCGAGCTGCTCCGGATTGTCCACTGGCCGATCGACGACCTTCTCCACCGGTACTTCAACACGTTTCAGCACCACGCGTTCCACCGGCACCTCGACCCGCTTCTCAACCGTTCGAATCTCTGGCGGTTGACTAGCGAGCATGGTGACCTTACTCATGAGGCGCTCCACCTCGCGACGCTTGTCATCTATCACTGGTCCCAGCACCATCCCCTTAATCCCCCACCCCAGAAAACCAGCTCCCACCATCGTCCAAAGCCAGCATGTCCAGTGCGCAAACATCAGGACTGCTCTCCCTTGGTTCCGATGGAGAATTCAATCTGCCGGTTTTGCTGGCGCCCCTCCTCGGCAGAATTCTCGGTGATCGGTCGCGACGCTCCATATCCTTTGGAAGCCAGACGATCAGCAACGATCCCTTTTGAGATCAGATAGTCGACGACGGCCTTGGCCCGCTGTTCCGAGAGGATCCGATTGGTGGGCTCCGGTCCGACGTTGTCTGTATGCCCGCCAACTTCAAAGGCAGCCGTGGGATCTTCTTGTAAAATCGTGGCCACACCATTCAGGACAGCTTTCCCCTCCGGCAGCAGCGTGGCGCTGTTGATTCGGAACATCATCGTTGTCCCCATCAGCAGCTCATCAATCTTCTTTTTGAGCACAGCTGATGCTGGTACCGATGGCACTGGTGGCGGTGCTGGTGATGGCAGTGACTCGATGATTTTCGGAGTCGGCAGAGGAGTTTCTACTGGTTTTTCCAATGCAACCGGTGGAGGCGACGTGACTGAGCCTTCGCCACAGAAGAGGAACACGCTGCCAAGGATGAATAACCCGAGGAGCGCCAAGTACGGGTCCTTGCCCTGCATGACAATCACCTTCGCTAAGGAGAGCACCCTAGCACGCCGGAGCAGAATATTGCTGAATGGGGAAAGCCGTCAAGGGGTTGGTCTTGCGCCGTTGTTGAACGAAACTCACAGAAATTGCACACCCTTCGACAAGCCGAAGGCGAACGAACTCTGGCAAGAACTTCTGGGACGCTGCCCTAGATAGAATATTGAAAGACCGGCTTCGCCCCGATCGCCTGGGCCAGAACACCCCGGCGTTTCAATTCGTCGAGAATGCGAGCGGTGGCGGCATCGAAATCCGTTGGGCCCGTGAGAACGACATCGGTATTCGGCGGCAGCTCTTCCTCTGTCTTACTCATATGCACCGCGATGACAGGCGCGGGGTTGACGAGTGTCCTGATCGCCTGTGAGGCTTCACGATAGGCGAGTCCAAAGGGATTTGTGGTCGAGACGACGATGAGGCCTGTGTCGGTGAGGAGACGCGCCACTTCGCCATAGCGTCGAGCCATTTCCGTTGTCTGTCCCCGCTCTTCCTCGCTCAGATCCGCATCCAACCCACGACGCAGATTTTCTCCGTCCAATAGGTAGGCATGGCGACCATCCGCCACGAGACGGCCTTCGAGCTTTCGTGCCAGGAACGACTTACCGGTGTGTCGCCCACCGGTAATCAGGACCACTGCGGCTCGATGGCCATACTGTTGTGCTCGGTCCTCAACTGTGACCTCGCCCTTGACCCACGCAAAATCACGCTGCCTGGCTTCTTCGCGGAGAAATTCCTGATCGTCATGGACCAGTTCGGTGATGATCCCACCGCCTGCGATATCATATTCGTCCACTAAAACAAACCGGCCGGTAGCCTCGAACGACGCCGAGAGATCGAATGCGACCGGAGCCTTGGTGCGCAAGGTCAATTCGGCTACCTGATTCTTATTCACCGTATTGCTACCCTGTTGCTGAGCCAAGTCCATCGTGTCGATGATCCGATGGATCGAGGCCACCTCGCAGTCCACTTCCTTGGTCGCCACACGCAATAAATATTTTCGCTCTTTTTCAAGCGGCCGCTTGCCCAGCCAAAAGAGGTTGGCCCGAAAGGCCGTGGACACGGCTGGAAGGTGATCCTGATGCGAGGCAATTTCCCCGCGCTCCACAAAGATTTGCTCATCCAACGTCACACCGATCGATTGTCCAGCCTGGCCTTCGGTCGGTTGCGGCTCGATATTGAAGGCCTCGACTGTCCGGATATTGGCCCGTTTATTGGAGGGTGAGAAGACGAGATGATCACCTACTTTGAGGCGTCCCGCTGCGATGCGACCGGTGATGATCCGGCGGGCATCAAACTTATAGACGTCCTGTACCGGCATTCGAAGAGGTTGTTCCGAACGGGCCGCTTCTTTCTGGAACCCACCGAGCGTTTCCAGGACGGTCGAGCCGGTATACCAGGGCATCTGCTCGCTACGATTGGCAATGTTGTCGCCGAGCTTGGCGCTCACCGGGATGAACTGCGACGGCACGGCTTTGAACTGCCCAAGAAATTCTCGATACTCTTTCTCGATCCCGTCGAACACGTCTTGCCGGTAACCCACCAAATCCATCTTGTTGACCACCACGGCAAACTGTCGGACGCCCAGCAACGATAAGAGATAGCCGTGCTTCTTGGACTGCTCCTTCACGCCTTCCAACGCATCGATGAGTAACAATGCCGCCTCGGCCCGCGCGGCACCGGAAATCATGTTCTTGAGAAATTCCTTGTGCCCGGGCGCATCGATGATGATGTATTGCCGGCCCTTCCACATGAAAAACGTGCGAGCCGTGTCGATCGTAATCCCCTGCTCCTGCTCTTCCAGAAACGCATCGAAGAGGAAGGCATATTCGAATTCCTTCCCCTGTTGTTTGCAGATGGCCTGCACTTTTTCCAACTTCCCGTCAGGAAGCGAGCCGGTATCGGCATAGAGCCGACCCAGCAAGGTGGACTTGCCGTGGTCCACATGGCCGACAATGACAATGTTCAAATTCTCAGATGGTTTGGTATGCGTAGTTGTCATGCTCATTCCATTTTCCAGAATGCTCAAACGATCAGACCAGCGAGGCAGCAGGTGAGAAACAACCGGAGGCGTACCCTCTGGAGTACGTTGAGGATTGTTTCGATCCGAGAACGAAGCTGGATGCTCGTTTGAGCATTCTGCCTACATGTAGCCGTCTTTTCGCAGCAACTCCATTCCTCGTCCTTCGTCCTGCGCTCGGCCTGATCGCTCAGCCACAGTGGTGTGGCGAAGTTCTTTGATGATGTCGTCTACGGTCTTGGCCGTCGATTTGATCGGCGTAGTACAAGGCGCACAGCCGAGACTGCGGTAGCGTGTGCCGTCGCCCTTGTCGAGATACAAGTCGATGAATGGAATGTTTTCGAGCTTGATGTACTCCCAAATATTGATCTCGGTCCAATCCAACAGCGGATGAATGCGGATATGCGTGCCGGGCGGAAATGTGATCTTGTACTGATCCCAGAGCTCGGGCGGCTGATCCCGAAAATCCCAATCTCCGTGTTTATCGCGCGGGGAAAAGTATCGCTCCTTGGCCCTCGTGCCCTCTTCATCCGCGCGGACGCCGAGGATGACGCCGGTGTATCCCTTGTGCTCCAACAGTTGCTTGAGGCCGTTCGTTTTCAAGGCGGTACAACAGACGACACGGCCCATCGTGTGGTTCATACCCGCCGCCAGGGCTTCTTTGTTCTGGCCGACGACCAACTCCAATCGCCATTCTCGAGCAAGACGGTCGCGATACTCGATCATCGCAGGTATTTTATAGCTGGTGTCAACGTGGAGCAGTGGGAAGGGGACATGCCCGAAAAAGGCCTTGCGCGCCAGCCACAATAGCACCGTCGAGTCCTTCCCCATGGACCAGAGCATGGCGAGATTATTGAAATGCTTGTAGGCTTCCCGCAGAATATAGACGCTTTGATCTTCCAGTTGCCGAAGGTGTTTCATAACTTTAACTCGTCCTGCCTCTCGTCTTACGCTGCGACCGGTTGTCGCACCAAATCATCAAGCTTACGTATTGCTGCACCGCTCTCAATGGCTGCGCGCGCCACCGGGAAACAGGCCGATAGCGACGTCCCTTTGCCCGCTGCGTACAGCAACATTGCGGCATTCATCAGTACCCAATCCGTGGGACCACCGGGCACCCGATTCTGAAGAATACGGCGGAGCAGATCCGCCTCTTTCTCGCGTTGATTGGGAGGAAATCCCGCCATCTCACGTGATGGGACAAGCGCCAGCCCAAAATCTCTTGGAACCACTCCCAACGAGGTAATGCGTTCAGCGCGCAATTCCAAGACTCTCGTCGCCATCGACGCGGACAACTCCGGATCGCCCTCGACCCCGCGGATCACCAGCGCCCGCGAACATCCGAGCATGCGTAAGGCTTCAGCGGTCTTTTCAAAATGCGGTGGGTGCGACAACCCTACAACTTGCACCGCCGCCCGAGCCGGGTTAAGCAGTCTGGCAATCGGATGAAACACGTTCCTGACACCGAGCTCTTGGCGCATCTCCAAGAATCGGTACACAGGTGGATGGTACAGTCCAATGTCGAGATAAGCGAAGCCGTTCTTGTTTACTTGTTCAGTTACCCGCTTGGGCTCTGCATCAACCGGAATACCCAACACCTTCAGTATCCCGGCACTGCCTGGACGGCCTGGAATGCCGTCATAGCCATGCATCAAGATGGCGGCTCCGGCTGCCGCCGCGACAATGGACGCAGCAATCAGGGCGTGAAACGTATCCTGTTTCCCGGCGTAGCTCGGCACATCAACGAGGGCTAGCTCCTTCGAGACCGCGAGGGGGAGCACATACTGTCGCGCCGCAGCCGTCAACGCCGCAAGTTCAGTGACCGACTCCGACTTGAACCGCATGGCGATGAGAAAGGCCCCGACTTGCGCCGGTGTGGCCTCTCCTTCGATCAAGGCCTTCATCGCCTGCTTACACTCATCCCATGTCAGGTCTTTGGAGGCCTTTGGCCCTTTAGCAATCTTGGCAAGGATCTCTTGGATCGGCATGTTACGCCTTATGTAACCCGCACTCAGTTTTAGAAAAATTCTTCCAGCGCCCGGCTCGCGGATCATCACCGGACGCCACGGGTGCCGTGCAATACGTGCACCCGATGCTGGGATAGCTCCGATCGTGTAGCGGGTTATACGGAACTTCGTAGACCTTGATGTAGGTCCAGACATCCGTCCAGGTCCATCGCGCCAGTGGGTTCACCTTAACCAATTCAAACTTCTGGTCCCACTCAATCAACCCGGCGTTCGCGCGGGACATGGCTTGATCCCGCCTGATGCCCGTAATCCATGCGTCATAGCCTTGGAGAACACGAGTCAGTGGCTCGACCTTCCGTAATTGGCAACACTGATCTGGATGGCTGGCCCACAAGGCGTCACCATGGGATTCTGCTTGTTGCTGAGGCGTCAGCAAGGACTTCACTTGGATGACCTGCGCCGGCTTGAGCTCATACCGTTCAATCACTCGATCCCGCGTCGCATAGGTTTCGGGAAACAAGAAATCGGTATCGAGATAGAACAGCGGCACCGAGGGGTTGATGCGATGCACCATATCAACGAGGACCACGTCTTCCGCTCCAAAGCTGCAAGCCATCACAATCTTTTGACCGTATCGCTCGATAGCAGCCGCCAGTATATCTTGGGGCTGCCTCGTCTCAAAACCTGCGCTCCAGGTTTTGAGCTCTGCGATGAGTTTTGATTGGCCGTTCACTTCCATGGCGAATCGGATCCTTTACCCTTCCACCTTCTCAACCAAAATCCGATAATGCGACGCTTCTGACTCCAAGGCCTCTTGTATCAATACCTTATGCCCGTCGTTCTTGAGGCTCATCGGCACGTTCTTGATCGGCTCGCCCGCATCGAGCCACACTTCCAGCTTTTCACCCGCATCCATCATTTCCAGCTTCAACTTGGTCTTCACATAGTTCATGGGGCAGGCGACACCACGGAGATCGTAGACCGGTGCACCGGTCGGAGCCGGAGCCGAAGGCTTCACCTCGGTGACGACCGGCGTGACCTGCGCTGCAACGTCCTTCACTGGAACTGCCGCCTCTTGGACCGGAGCAAGCTTCAAATCTTTCCCCATCTGTTCTGTTGCAGCTCGGCATGCCTCAACGAAGCCCTTCGCAAACACCATCTTTTCACACGCTGACTCTGCGGTCGTATCCTTCGGACCGAGATCGCCGACCTTCTTATTGAGCTCACGATATTGCGCAGGGATGACCCCTTTCTGCGCAATCCGGCTATCAAATTCAATGAAGGTTTCTGAGTCCGTCGACGGCTCAAGCCCCTCGGTCACCAACATCGCCTTCGCCGCTGCCAACACCGCTCGATACGATTTGTTCACTGACACGGAATACTGATGCTTCTCGACCAGCAACTTAGCTTGATACAGCTCTTGATCGGCTTCCAGGATGCCATTTTCGATCATCTCCAGCGCGCCACCGGCACATTCCCCGGGGCCGAGATCCTCAAGGATAAATTCGTCCTCCCCTTCCCAGTCATAATAGAAGGTGGAATCCTCCTTGAAGGTTGGAACAATCGTGTACGGAATCAGCTCATCCTTCAACTTGCTCTTGCCCATGCGGGTGATGAACTTCGGTAAATTCTCATTTAGTTGACGATCACGCCGGTACACGTCGATCAAATGGGAAAGCGCCGCCGGCACAGCTTTCGCCGGCAGCTTCACGATCATCTGCCCAATCTTGGCTGTGCCGTTCACCGACCCACCAAGGTGGAGCTCGTAGTGTGGGGCCACATGGTCACCAAGCCGTTTGCCGACTCCATGCAGTCCAATCGTTGAAATGTGATGCTGCGCGCAGGAGTTATGGCAGCCGCTGATTTTGATATCGACGCCTGCCAGATCTTCCGGCACACGACCGGGGGGAAACACTTCAGCCAACGCCCTCGCAAGTCCCTTGGACGACGTAATACCGAGCCCGCAGGTATCAGTACCGGGACACGCAATAATGTCTTCGACCAGTTCAGCGCCGGGATCCGCCAACCCGCGAGATGCCAGATCCTCATAGAGATTGGAGATCAGGTCAGCGGGAATCCAGCGGATCACTACGTTCTGGTTGATCGTCGTACGAAGGTTCCCGTTGGAATAGCGTTCGGCAAGGTCCGCAACAAACAACATTTGCTCTGAGGTGATGTCACCCATGAATAGCTTGATGGCCGCCGTGACATACCCATCCTGCCTTTGCTTGACGACATTGGTTCGTTTCCACATCTCAAACGGTGTCTCGTGGCCGTTACGATGCACCCCATTTCCGTTGCCATTCCCTGCGCTATCAGCCAAACCATTACGCGTTGGCATGATGAGCTTGGGCTCATCTTGATATGATAGAAGCGTGAGGGGGCCGTTCTTGGGGAGGGCGTGACCCATTGCTACGTAGGCGGCTTCCCAGCGGCGCTTGAATTCCTCAAAGCCCAGTTTATCGATCACAAACTTCATGCGGGCCTTGTTGCGGTTTTTCCGATTGCCGAGGGTATCAAACACTTTAATGACCGCCTCAATGCTGGGAATCAACTCCTCCATGGGGGTGAATTCTCGGAGTAGCTGGGCAACGCGTGGCGTGGAACCGAGGCCTCCACCTGCTACCATGCGAAAGCCAATTACCCCATCCGCACGTTTCACCGCCAGCAAACCGATGTCGTGGATCGGCGTCAGGGCACAGTCGTGCGCACAACCGGAAAACGCGATCTTAAACTTGCGTGGCAGACTTTGATTCAAGGGGTTCCGTAGCAGGTGGTATGCGACCGTCTTTGCATACGGAGTCACATCAAACACCTCGCCTTGGCACACACCAGCTAGGTGGCAGGCCGTCACATTCCTCACAGTATTGGCGCAAGCCTCTCTAGTGGTCAGCCCAACCTCGGCTAACCCTCTCATGATGGCCGGCACGTCCTTCAGTTCCACGAAGTGCAGCTGGATATCTTGTCTCGTCGTGACATGACCCACCCCGGTCGCATAGCGGTCGGTGAGCTCCGCCACACGTCGCAGCTGATTCGCAGTGAACCCGCCGAACGGAATCTTGATCCGCACCATCTGCACACCGGGTTGGCGCTGCCCGTAAATGCCATACTGCAGACGGAAAGGCTTGAAGAGATCAGTGGAAATCTCCCCGGCCACGGTTCGCAGGGCTTCGGCCTCAAAGGTTTCTATTTCCTCCAGAATGGCGGGAGGAATCGGACTCGTGACAATGTGAGGGCTTATGAGGGCGTCAACGTGGTTCATATATACCGCTCTCCTAAATCTCCTCGAGAGAGGAGCTTCATAAGTCAGATGTGGTACATCGGACTGCGCTCGGCATCGATCGTTCGTAACCGCATTGCTAAATGTTCGACAGTAACGTTTTCGAGAACTTTGCGTTCCGCCTGCTGAACCTGCTCCCAGACGTCACCGAGCAGCAGTTCCGGCTTGGTTGCTTGACGGTCGCGTGTTCGCTGACCGACAAATGACCGATGAAAGACCGGCCCTTCCAATGCCTCGAAAATATCGGCAACCGACATCGCGGCTGGTTCATGCGTAAGGAGATAGCCTCCTTGGGCACCCCGTTGACTTTCGACTAAACCGGCCTTCTTCATCGCATGGAGAATCTGTTCGAGAAAACGGGCTGGAATCCCATGACGCCTTGCGATAGCCCGCGCTTGAATCGGGGCTTCTTTTGCATATGTAGCAAGATCAACGGCTACCATAATTCCGTATGTGGCCCGCATAGACACTTTCATTCTTTATTATTCCTGTCGGAATTGAGCTATCTATACCTTCTCCTCTCTTAGTCTGTCAAGACACCAGACAACTTCTTTGATCAAGATCGACAGATCTCATAACATTTAGTATGCCAAGCTATCTTTTTAGTGAAATTGTGAGAATCACGAGAAAGCCATAAGTCTACATCTTTACTATTCATTTCATGCCTGCAAAGCCGCACAGAAAGTAGGCCGGAAGGCTATCGCATCTATAAAATCAGATTGACATCGTGTACGCCCTAAGCAATAATCCGACCTCTTCTTCGGGTGGTACCCTCATGTCTGTGTCATCATCTTCATTTACTATTCTGTTACTCACAAATGATACGACCATACAAGCCCTGGTGAGACAGGTATTCAAGAGCGCTTCCGTGATGATCGCTCGGGACGTATTGACCTTCCAAAAGGAGTTGCCTCGACATCGGTTCGATGCCATCGTGGTGGAATCGCAAGACGGACAGGGACAGATTGGGACGCTTCATGAGCACCTCGACCCTACTCGCACTCTTTGTATCAGCGGGGCGAAGGCTGTCTTGAAAAAAACGCTGAAAGTAATCCAACTGATGAATCAGCCAGACAGCCCCCAGGAGAACAAATCCCATGAGACCTCCCTGGAGAGTTATCTTGATGTAAAAATGGGGGAATTCGTCAAGGGGATGCGAAACGGATCAGCTAAAAACCTTCACCCGATTCTGATTTCAGCCGTGGAACGCCCTCTCATTACTTCAGCGCTCAGGGAAACCAGAGGTAATCAAATACAGGCTGCCGCACTTCTCGGTCTCAACCGTAATACCTTGCGAAAAAAAATCGTGAATCTTCACATCCCCATCAAACAGACGAAAGCAAGAGCGAATCATAGTGCTTGAACAGGGCTGTCACAGGTGTGCTACCGGGCTCACTTCCCATAAAACCATCTCTTACCACTCATGAAGGAGGGACATCATGACAAAGGAAGAGCTGATCGCAAAGATGGCTGCTTCAGCTGGAATTACTAAGGTTGCAGCCGGAACCGCCCTCGAGGCACTCACCGGAGCGGTGACGACCTCGTTAAAGAAAGGGCAGCGCGTCTCTCTCGTCAATTTCGGCACCTTTACGATTTCAAAACGAAAAGCACGTATGGGAAGAAATCCACGGACGGGCGAGTCACTCCGAATCCCAGCGACCAAGGTCCCGAAGTTTTCAGCCGGAAAAGAGCTTCGCTCTGCCGTGAGGTAACGGTACGAAAACTCCTAGGTGTCTGACTCAAGATATTATGATGAAAGAGCACGGTTGCATTCCTTCAGTGAGCTGATGGAGTGCGACCTGCTCTTTCGTTTTCTTGACAGTGTCAGTGAGGCTATATTAGCATGCCCCCTCTCTTGATAGGCGCGTAGCTCAGGGGGAGAGCGCTACCTTGACACGGTAGAGGTCGACGGTTCAAGACCGTCCGCGCCTACCATATCAGGCCGAGGCACTGGCCTGCCTCTTAGAGGCCCGGTGCCTTTGTTGTTTTTGTACTGGTGAAATACGTAGGTCATGAAGATATCGGTCAAAGACGGTCCAAGTGGTGACATTCGAAGCGGCATGACAGTGGGTGGTGCTCTGTCTGACTTAGGTGTCGTCGACCGGGATATTCTCGCAGCTAAAGTAGACGGAGCGGTTGTTGATTTGTCATGCCCGCTAACTGAAAGTTCGACTCTCGAATTGCTGCGGTTCGACAGTGCAGAAGGCCGTGAGGTATACCGCCACAGCAGCACCCACCTCATGGCCCAGGCAGTCAAGGAACTCTTCCCGTCGGTACAATTGACCATCGGCCCAGCCCTGGAAGATAGTTTCTATTATGACTTCGCCTTCGAACGTCCTTTTACCCCCGAAGACTTGCAGAGAATTGAAGAGCGCGCTGCTGAAATCATCAAACGTAATCTCGCCATCACAAGGCGAGAGTTTTCAAAACAAGATGCGATAGATTTTTTCAGGGCCCGTGGAGAGCAGTATAAGGTCGAGCTGATTCAAGGTTTCCCCGATGGAGAGCCGATCACCGCCTATACACAGGGCGACTTTGTGGATCTCTGTCGTGGCCCCCATCTCCCTACCACCGGTATCATCGGGGCCATAAAATTACTCACCACTGGTGGGGCCTATTGGCGTGGCGATGAACGTAATCCAATGTTACAGCGGATCTACGGGACGTCCTTTCCGACACAAGCGGAAGTGGATGCCTACCTGGCCAAGCTGGAAGAAATTAAGCGACGCGACCACAGAAAAGTTGGAAAAGATTTGGATTTGATCAGCATTCAGGACGAGATCGGACCCGGGCTGGTACTGTGGCATCCAAAAGGCGCGACAGTCCGCCTATTGATCGAGAATTTCTGGCGAGAGCAGCATATTCGGGATGGGTACCAGCTGGTCTATTCACCGCATACCGCACGTCTTGACCTCTGGAAAACCAGTGGACACCTCGATTACTATCGCGAAAACATGTTCCCATCGATGAAGCTGGAGGGCAGTGAGTACCAGCTGAAACCGATGAATTGTCCGTACCATATCATGATCTATCAATCTCACCTGCGTAGCTATCGAGACCTCCCTATTCGCTATGGAGAACTGGGAACGGTCTACCGCTATGAGCGAACCGGTGTGCTGCACGGGCTCATGCGGGTACGAGGATTCACGCAGGATGATGCCCATCTCTTCTGCCGCCCGGATCAAATGGAACACGAGGTCAGCCGGGTCTTGGACTTTACATTTTTCGTGCTACAGACATTCGGATTCCATCAATTTGAAGTGTTTTTGTCCACGCGGCCCAAAGAGTCCGTGGGTGGTGATGAACATTGGAGCTTGGCCACCAGCGCATTGGAAGCAGCCCTGAAGAGTCGTAACATCTCCTTTCACCTTGATCCAGGAGGGGGGGCATTTTACGGCCCGAAGATCGACATTAAGATCAAAGATGCGTTAGGCCGCTCGTGGCAATGTTCCACGGTCCAGGTGGATTTCAATAATCCAGAGCGGTTTGAGCTCAGTTACATCGGAGAGGACGGCAAAGCCCATCGCCCGATTATGATCCATCGCGCCTTGATGGGATCCATCGAGCGCTTTTTCGGTATTCTGATCGAACATTACGGAGGTGCGTTCCCGACCTGGCTGGCCCCGGTGCAAGCTGTGGTCATGAACATCACCGATCATCAGCAAGACTACGTCGCGGCCGTCGTGGCACAATTGAAGGCAGCCGGCTTTCGTGCCGAGCCTGATCTCCGGAACGAAAAGATCGGGTTCAAGATTCGCGAAGCGGAAAAGGCGAAAGTCCCATTCATGTTGGTCGCGGGGAATCGCGAAATGCAGGATGGGACTCTCTCGGTACGAGGCCGAAGTGGGGCAAATTTGGGCAGCAAGACAGTGGCTGAAGTGTTGGATCTCCTGCAAGCCGAGGTCACGCACACACAGCGAGAACTTCAACCTACACATTAAAAAAGAGGTGGCCTATCGTTCCCAAATTGCGTGTGAATCGTGAGATCCGAGTCCGAGAAATTCGTGTCATTGGCCCGGAAGGAGAACAACTCGGCATCCTTCAGACGCCGGACGCCTTTCGACAGGCTCAGGAAGGCGGCTATGACTTGGTGGAAGTCGCGCCCAACTCCGTCCCTCCAGTCTGTAGAATTATGGACTTTGGGAAGTATAAGTATGAGTTGAGCAAAAAGGACCATCAAAGTCGGCGCCATCAAAAGTCCACGCAAGTGAAGGAAATCAAGTTACGCCCACGGACCGATAAGCATGACCTTGAGATTAAAGTTCGGCAGATGAAAACCTTTCTAGAAGAAGGCAATAAAACCAAAGTCACCCTCACGTATCGCGGGCGCGAGATGGCCAATCAAGAAATGGGTCGTGCCGTAATGAATTCCGTCATTGAACAATTAGCGCAAGCCGGCACAATCGAGTATGCTCCCCGCATGGAGGGGCGAAGTTTGATCATGATTGTGGCGCCCAAATAATTGACGTGCGATGCGGTGATCGATCAACCAAAGGAATCCTCGATGAAAATGAAAACGCATAAAGGGACGAGCAAGCGATTTACCAAGACCGGAAGCGGGAAAATCGTCCGCCGCAAGGCGGGCAAGCGGCACATACTGACCAGCAAGCGGCACGACCGAAAGCGCCGTCTAAGCGGAACAGCAGTGGTGGATCCCACGGTTGTTGCTACATTGAATCGTCTCCTGCCGTATGCATAGACGACGATCGTGTCGTGTTGTGAATTTCAGGACCCAAAAGGAGTAATCAATCATGCCTCGCGCAAAAGGTGGACCAAAAACTCGGCAACGGAGAAAGAAACGGATCAAGCTGGCGTCAGGTCAGTATGGCGGGAAAAGCCGCCTCTTTCGATCGGCAACAGAAAGTGTGGATAAGGGCTTAACCTACGCGTACACGGGTCGCAAGAACCGAAAGCGGGACTTCCGGCAACTATGGATCGCTCGCATCAGCGCAGGCGTTCGGGCCCAAGGGCTGACCTACGGCCGGTTCATCAACGCATTGAAGAAAGCGAATGTGTTGCTGGATCGAAAGGCCCTGTCGGATATGGCGATCAAAGATTCGGCGGGATTTGAAAAGTTGTGCGGCCTCGCCAAGCAACACCTGACTCCTGCCGCAGCGTAATTTAGCAGCTCAGGCACGATGTTCCTGCTCCAAGGGGAGGCGGCACTCTATCGCCTCCCCTTCCTTATTTCCGAACCCCAATCGGGTGTCCTCCATTCACGCTTCATCAACTGTTTAAAATTCTGTCTAGGGAGAAGATTGGCCATAACAGTCAAGGCGTTCTTCTCCTGCACGGGATTGAGCCCGTCGTACACAAAATTGGTCGTGGTGCCGTTGTTGGTTTTACCGGTGCAGTGCGCAAAGCTGTTGCAACTGAGCTGTTGCAACTGAATGAGGCGTAGGAGTCTGGCAAATGAATAGCGATCAGCTAACAGAACGCTCGCGGTAACGTTTGAACAGATCAATCACATCTTGAATCGTGAACACCTTCGTCCATTCTTCGGTCGGAATAGGAATACCTATCCGTTTCTCCACCTCTTCAACAAAATAAGTGGCGTCGTCGCCATCTCCCCATACATCTCCGACAAGTTTGTCTGTCTTTTTCGGCTCTCGGTGCGGCTTGTTAAAGAAGCGCACTCTAAGTGAGTCGAGAATGGGAGGCCCCCATCGCTCTTTAAGAACTTCGAAGTGTACCGCTTCTGATTTCTTGGACACGGTTCTTGCCATATTGGCCCCGACCGGCGGGTCGCCTCGTTCGACGATCGTCGTTCCTGAGCCAACGCTGTGCGTCGTACGTTCTCGCCCACCCGGTGAATCCCCTGATGACCTGAGGTTCTCGTGCTCTCATGCGGCTGCCGATGGGCTCAGGAAGTCTCGCCGCACCTGAGCCGGGGAGCGAAACCCATGCCGCTCGACGAGCCACTGCTCA
>LNFM01006029.1_pt1 | contig 51537 bp, 49 predicted proteins | sample 596031 | NCBI WGS metagenome assembly LNFM01 (sample SAMN04254537, study PRJNA301005) | activated carbon metagenome | isolation source: dual media filters at the Ann Arbor, Michigan drinking water treatment plant | place: USA: Ann Arbor | reverse complement strand
GCATTTCCTCGACCGGAGTGACACCCAAGATACCAAGACCGGCGCAAATAACAACGCCCACGGCCCGTGCGAGGGCGATTTTTGCCTGCGAAACCTGCGGATCATCCTGCAGGAACCGCAACGAGGCATCGTCATTGCCCTTGTTCCACAATCCGTGGAAGTCGGACGCCACTTCGTAGAGGTAGAACGCCACTCGATGCGGCTCGTTGCCCTTGGCGGCGATCTCGACCAGACGCGGCCATTCCGCCAGCTTGCGCGCAACCGCGATCTCAGCCTCGCTGCTCAGAAGCGTCAGGTCGGCATTGGCCAGAACCGCATCCGTCACATCGATGCCCGCCTCGCGCGCCTTGCGCAGGATCGAGTTCAACCGGGCATTGGCGTACTGCACATAAAAGACCGGGTTGTCCTTCGACTGCTCGGTGACCTTGTCGAAATCGAAGTCCAGCGCCACATCGTTCTTGCGCGTCAACATGACGAACCGCACCACGTCCGGCCCGACCTCGTCGATCAGGTCGCGCAGCGTGACGAAGGTGCCAGCCCGCTTCGACATTTTGACGATCTGGCCGCCCTTCAAGAGCTTCACCAGTTGGATCAGCTTGATATCCAGCGTGACGCGGGTTTCCGACAGCGCCGACACGACGGCCTTCAGGCGTTTTACATAACCCGAATGGTCGGCGCCGAAGATGTTGATCAACTCGTCAAAGCCGCGCGTGACCTTGTTGTAGTGATAGGCGATGTCGGGCGCGAAATAAGTCCAGCTGCCGTCCGACTTCTGCACTGGCCGGTCCTGGTCGTCGCCATAAGCGGTGGACCGGAACAGAGTTTGCTCGCGCGCCTCCCAATCCTCGGGCGCCTTGCCCTTCGGCGGCTCCAGCGTGCCGGTGTAGATCAGCCCCTTCGCCCGCAGCGCCTCCAGCGCCGCCTCGATCTGTCCGGTGCCGTAAAGCGCCTTCTCGCTGGAATAGACGTCCATCTTCACGCCCAGCCCCGCCAGATCCTCGCGGATCATCGCCATCATCATGTCGGTGGAGAACGTCCGCACATCGGCCAGCCAGACGCTTTCGGGCTGCTCCAGCAGGCTGTCGCCATACTTGGCCTTCAGCGCCTCGCCCACCGGAATGAGGTAATCCCCCGGATAAAGCCCCTCGGCAATCTCGGGGCTCAGCCCATGCGCCTCGCGGTAGCGCTCATAGGCCGAACGGGCAAGCACATCGACCTGCCCGCCCCCGTCGTTGATGTAGTATTCCCGCGTCACGTCATACCCGGCATAGGCCAGCAGCGCCGCCAGCGCATCGCCCACCACCGCGCCGCGCGCATGGGCCACATGCATCGGCCCGGTCGGATTGGCGCTGACGAACTCCACGTTCACCCGCCGCCCCTGCCCCAGCGCCGACCGGCCATACTCCGTCCCGGTCTCCAGCACCGCGCGCACCAGCCCTTGCCAGGCCGCGTCCACCAGCCGCAGGTTCAGGAACCCCGGCCCCGCCACATCGGCCCCCGCCACCCGCGGGTCTTCCATCAACCGCACCGCCAGCGCCTCGGCAATCGCGCGCGGCGCCATTCCCGCCGGTTTCGCCAGCACCATCGCGGCGTTCGTCGCCAACTGCCCATGCCCCGCATCGCGCGGCGGCTCGACCGCCACCCCCGCGAAATCGAGGCCCCCCGGCAAGACGCCCGCCGCCTGCATGGCCGCCAGCTCCGCCACCACCAGCTCGCGAATATCGGCGAAAAGGTTCATTTGATCACATCCCCTGTCATGCCCAAGGCCATGCCAGAGGCCGCGTTAGAGGTCAAGGATCGCTCACCCCGCGCGCCAGTCCTCCAACGCCGGATTAGCCTCTGCCCCCGCCCCGCCGGGCGCCTCCGGAACCCGCACCGTCCGGCTGCGGAAATAATGCGTCTCGCGCGCACCGAAATAGAACGCCACCACCGCTCCCAAAAGCCACCACAACGGCTCCGGCACCGCATTCAGCCCCACCATCCGGCGCGCAAAGGCCACCGGGTCCACCATCGCATAGACGAACAGCCCGATCGTCCCGAACGCCAGCATCGGCCGCGGCAGCCGGTTCACCCCGTTCACCAGCCGGTCGAACCAGCCGAGCGAGGGGTTCTCGTACTCCTCCCCCAACTGCCTGAGCGCCGCCATCTGCGCCTCCGCCGACAGCTCCATCCGCTTCGTGGCCGACGGCACGAACACCTCCGCCATCCCCTTTGCGGCCTCCCCCAGCGCCGTCACCGCACCCGGCGCGCCCACCAGCCGCCCGATCACCCCCATGCGGCCACCCGCGCCCGGTGCGCCGCCTCGCTTAGGTGATAGCGCGGGGCGATGAACTCCTCCGCCCGTGTGATCCAGCCGCCCTTGCCACCATCCCGGCGCCGGGCGAACTTGCGGCTCGCCGGCCGCCGGTCGCCCAACGCGTAATAGTAGTTCCGCCGTGCAATCCCATAGGCATCGGCCAGATGCGACGGTGCCGCCTCAAAAGCCATCTGCGCCGCCCGGATCGTCTGCGGCCCGATCGTCCCGTCAGGGTCGCAGGGAAACCCCATATCCCCAAGCAATCGCTGGAGAATCTTCACCGCATTGCCGCCTGCGTTGACATACATGTCAAACACGCTCGCCTGCAAAACCTCCGGCAAGGCGGCAATTCCGGGCCGAGTGAAGTAATGCTCGATGTAGATCTCCACCGCCTGCCCGCGCGTCAGCGCCCGCACATCGGCCACGTCGATCCGCGTGTCGCGGTTCACGTCGATGCCCAACCGGCGCAGCGTGTGGATCGTGACGCCGTGGTTCGTGGCCCCGCCCGGGTCATCCGGGTCGTTCACGAAACCACCCTCGCGGGCAACGATTTCTTCGGCGATTTCCCTGACAGACCCCATCGACCCCTCCGGTTCAGGCAACCGCCCAACCTTCGGAAATCTCTGTTAATCCCGCCTCACTCCAGCGCGCGCCGGTCAGCTTTCCGGCTCAGGCTCCTGATAGACGCCCTGTTCCTTCAGCGCGTCGACCACTTCCTTCGGCATGTAGGTCTCGTCATGCCGGGCCAGCACTTCGGACGCAACGAAAGTGTCGCCTTCCATCCGGCCAAGCGCCACCATGCCCTCGCCTTCCCCGAACAGGTCGGGCAACACCCCGGTATAGCGCACCGGAACCGAGGCGTTGGTGTCGGTCACCGAAAACAGCACCGTCGCCCCCTCGCCGCGCTGAAGCGAGCCTTCCTCGACCAGTCCACCGATGCGGAACACCTCCTCGGCGGGCGGCGGCGCAGTCACCACCTCGGTCGGGCTGCGAAAGAAGTTCACCGCCGTCTGCGGCACAAGGAAATAGATCACAGCCACCGCGGCAATCAGGGACAACGACGCAAGCACGATCACCTGCACGCGACGCCGCTTTTTCAGACCCTTCAGCCCGCGAAATTCCTGACCGCCCGCCATTGCCTGCTCCGTTCCACCTGCCCGCTTCTAGCACACCAGATCGTGACGGCATTGACCCTGGTCAAGTCCGTTGGCCTTCACCTCGCCGTCAGGGAAAGACCGGCGCCAGCATCAACCCTGTCGTTTCGTCCAGCCCCAGCATCAGATTGGCGTTCTGGATCGCCTGCCCGCTCGATCCCTTGGTCAGGTTGTCCAGCACCGCCACCACCACCGCCAGCCCCGGCTTCCTGTCACCGATCACGCCGAGATGACAGAAATTCGACCCCGCAATATCGCGCGTCGACGGCAGCGAACCGAACGGCAGAACCTTCAGAAAAGGTTCGCTTTCATATGCCTTTTCAAGCGTCTGGTGAACGATCTTCGCGTCACCTTTCACATAGACCGTCGCAAGGATTCCCCGGTTCATCGGCAAAAGGTGCGGCGTGAACTGCACCAGCACCGGCCGCCCCGCCACCTTGGAAAACTCCTGGTCGAACTCGCCCAGATGGCGGTGCTTGCCGCCCGCCGAATAGCTGTGCGTGCCGCCGGACAATTCGGCGTGAAGCAGGTTCTCCTTCAGGCTCCGCCCTGCGCCGGACACACCCGCCTTGAGGTCAATGAGGATGTCATCCAGGTCGATCACCCCCGCCGCGATCAAGGGTCGCAGCGCGAACTGCCCCGTCGCCGCGTTGCAGCCCGTCCCCGCCACCAGCCGCGCCGACCGGATCTCATCGCGGTAGAACTCGGTCAGGCCGTAGACCGCCTCGGCCTGAAGGTCCGGGGCAGTATGCGCCTGCCCGTACCATTTCTGGTATTCCGCCGCGTCGCGCAGACGGAAATCGGCGCTCAGGTCCACGATCTTCAAGGTACGCGGAAGCTTGGCGATCACCTCTTGCGTCGTTGCATGAGGAAGCGCGCAGAAGCAAAGATCGACATTGGAAAAATCGATCTCGTCGATTTTCATCAGGTGCGGCAGGTTCAGGTGGCGCAGAAACGGAAACACCTCCGCCATCTGCATCCCCGCTTTGCGGTCCGCCGACAGTGCCACGATCTCCATCTCCGGATGCGTGGCAATCAGGCGCACCAGTTCCGCCCCTGTATAGCCCGATGCGCCCAGAATGGCGATCTTGTGCGTCATGGTGCCAGCCTCCTGCGATGTTCGCGCTCGCGGCTCTCATAACGCCGCATCGCATCGAAATGCAAGGCCGATAGCCGCGCCCGACACGGCGCGCGCAAGCTAACAACGGGTTAATGCAACCATATAACTCATTGATTTAATGAGAATCGAGCAAGTGACCCACCGTGGACACCGGCTCTACCCCACCGGCACCCACATCACATCATCTATCCGCGGCGCCCCGGTGGCCAGCATCACCACCCGGTCGAACCCCATCGCGATCCCTGCCGCCGGCGGCATGATATCGAGGGCCGCAAGGAAATCCTCGTCCACCGGATACCGCTCCCCGTAGACCCGCTGCTTCTCGTCCATCTCCGCCTCGAACCGCCGCCGCTGCTCCTCCGCATCAGTCAGCTCGCCGAACCCGTTGGCCAGCTCCACCCCGCAGGCATAGACCTCGAACCGCTCCGCCGTCCGAGGGTCACCCTCCACCCGCCGCGCCAGCGCCGCCTCCGCCGCCGGGTAGCGGTCAAGGATCGTGACCCGTCCCATCCCCAGATGCGGCTCCACCTTCTCCGAAAGCACCCGGCTCAGCATATCGGACCACGTGTCATCAACAGCCCGCCTGACCCCCGCCCGGTCAAGCTCATCCCCCAGCCGCTCAGCCGAAACTTCCCCCGACGGGTCGATCGAGGCCATCAGATCAACCCCGGCATACCGCTCGAACGCCTCCGCCACCGAAAGCCGCTCGACCTCGGTAAAGGGATCGCAGACCCGGTCTCGAAACCGCAGGACAGACGACCCCGCCGCCTCGGCCGCCAAGCGCAGCAAGGCCACGGTATCTCCCATCAGCCGTTCGTACCCCTCGCCGACGCGGTACCATTCCAGCATCGTGAACTCAGGGCTGTGCAGCACCCCCCGCTCCCGGTTCCGCCAGACATGAGCGAAGGCGTGGATTCTGGTCTCCCCGGCCGCCAGCAGCTTCTTCATCGCAAACTCGGGCGAGGTGTGGAGGTACATCACCCGCCCCTCGCCGTCATTCCCGATCGCGGTCGTCGCGAACCCGTGCAGGTGCGCCTCGTTTCCGGGGCTGGCCTGCAGCGCGGCGGGATCCACCTCGGTGAAGCCTTCCGCCGCGAGCCAACCGCGGATCGCGGCCTGGATGCGGCACCGGGCCAACAGAACGGGCCGCCGATCGACGTGCCGGGATGGTGTCCACCAAGGGTCGTCTGGTTTCATCTGGAAATTCCGGACAGGATGGGTTAGGTGCGCGGCGAAGCCCATCTACGGGCCATGCCAGCCAATCACAAGGACCGCGCTTTGAAAGTCATCGCCTCCTCGCTCCGCAAGGGCAACGTCGTCGATCTGGACGGACGTCTCTACGTCGTCCTCAAGGCCGAGAACTTTCACCCTGGCAAAGGCACGCCGACAACCTCGGTCGACATGCGGCGGATTTCCGATGGCGTGAAGGTCGCCGAAAGGTGGCGGACGACTGAGATGGTCGAAAAGGCCACGGTGGACGAGCGCGAGTATGATTTCCTCTATGAAGATGGCGAAGGCTTCCACTTCATGGAGCCGGCAAGCTACGAGCAGATCGCAGTCCATCCTGACGTGGTGGGAGACGGCAAGGTTTTCCTGACGGATGGGATGAAGGTCTACCTCAAGACCTTCGAAGGCGTCTGCATTGCCATCGAATTCCCGCAGCGGGTGGTGGTCGAGATCACCGAGACGGAACCGGTGGTAAAGGGGCAGACGGCCTCGTCGTCCTACAAGCCCGCGATCTGTTCGAACGGCCTGCGAGTGATGGTGCCGCCGCATATCGGGGCGGGGACCAAGATCGAGATTAACACCGAGGACAATTCCTACGTGGGTCGCGCCAAGGACTGACCGGACACTCCAGGATCGGCGACCTTACAGCGCCGGATTGGGCTCTGGCCATTTGCCCGACAGGGCAATCGCTTCGGCAAGAACGTCGTCAGCGCCAATCTCTCGCAGGATCGCCAGCGACGCCGCTGCGCCGCTGGTTTCGATTTTGAGAGGGGACTTTTTCAGGAACGGCTGGTTCAGTTCGTTTACGGCCATGTCGGCGAGGGCATAGGCCGGCCCGGTGGCCGCAACGGCATGCAAAATGAAGGCCTCGGTTCGTTTGCGGGAACTCGGCGAGACCTGTTCAAGCACCCGGTCGCGAACCGCCCGCAAGGCGGGGTCTTCGGGAATGATCAAACGGCCAAGAAGTTGCGTCAAGCGTGCGTCCGAAAGCAGCGCAAGCCGTGCCGCAAGATCGTGCAAGGGCAGTGTCGTGGCGCTGGTGAAGCCCGCCTCGCGCAGAACGCGCGACAAAGCCACTTCGCCGGTAGACACCACCCAATGCTTGTCATTGCTTAGTGCAAGCTTTCCCCAAAACTGGGCAAAGGCGTCCGAGCGGAACACCTTCGGCCGAAAGCTGAGCAGGAAAGAGCACAGATGGTAGCCTTTGCCGCCCGGGTCATAATCCCACCGTTGATCAGGCCACCGGTCAGGCGGCAGTGGCGTTACTCCGAAGTTTGACGCGGCTCCGACAAAATCAGCATCGAGCGTTTCAGCCTGCGCAAACCAGTTTGGTCTACCCGGAAGCGCAAGCCAGACAGAGTCATTCGAAAGAACAAGTCGTTCGGTCTGCTGAAGCCTCGGCCTCAACAACTGGAGGGCATCGCGATAGGCGCCGAAGTCGTAGCCGAAGTTTTCCCGCTCCAACAGCATGGCGCAGTTTTCGGTCAGTATCGCGCGCTCCGAACCCTACAACGGAGTGTTACTGACGACAACCGCAGAATAGCCGGCAGAAGCGATGCTTTGCAGTGCGGCCAGATGCGATGGTTGGATGCCGCTGGGTGCGTAGATTACATAGATTGCCACCCGGTCGCCAATGACTTGCTTACCGGGTGTCAGCTTTGCCCGGCGGGCAAGCCAAAGATCATTCCAGGCGCGTGATCCGAACTTGCGAAACAACACGAAAGGAACATTTGCAACCTGCGAAATTCGCCACCGCAGTGCCCTATGGCTCTGCCTGTAAAACGCTGGATCGGGTGAGGCGGCATTGCTGTGACCAGATTACCTATCAATGACACGTTCGGTACAGGACGCCAGAAAGCCACGCAATGGCGCAGTCGTCAGATCATGCCGCCTCGAACTTGACCTCTTTGCGCATGAACTGCGTCGCGCGGTCGCTGACGGAGCGAGGATCGCCAGTCGTCAAGAATTTCGACTTCTTGCCTTGCCCCACCATCTCAGGCCGACGCGTCAGGTAATCGGCCAGCGATTCAGCAACGAGGTTGGCCTGAGAGTAGACCTTGACGCCCGGCCCCAATGCTTCGGCAAAGGTCTTTTCCATAAGCGGGTAGTGGGTGCAACCAAGGATCGCGGCTTGGGGATGCGGCATCCGGCGTTTCAGCGCCTCGACATGGCTGCGGACGAGAGCTTCGGCGAGGATCTCGTCACCCTGTTCAATGGCATCGACCACGCCGCCGCAGGGTTGCGCCTCGACATCGACGCCGATGGCACGGAACGCGAGTTCGCGCTGGAAAGCGCGGGAAGCGACGGTGGCGGGGGTGGCAAAGAGGGCGACGTGTTTCACGTCCACTTCGCGCGGGGGGGAGTTGTCGCCCCATTGGCGTTCGGTCAATGCCTCGATCAAGGGGACGAACACGCCAAGGACACGCTTGGAATTCGGGACCCAGGTTTCCTGCATCCGCTTTAGGGCGGCGGCAGAGGCGGTATTGCAGGCGAGGATGACAAGGTCGCAGCCTTCGGCCCAGAGCCGTTCGGTAGCGGCGGTGGTCAGGTTGAAGATGTCATCTGGGGTACGGACACCGTAAGGCGCATGGGCGTTGTCACCAAAGTAGACGAACGGCACATCGGGCAGCCTGCGGGCCACGGCATCCAGCACGGTCAGCCCGCCCAGACCCGAATCGAACACGCCTACAGCCATCCTGCACCCTTTCCTGCCCGCCGCCGGGGTGTTTCGCCCGGCTTTTGACCAAGCATATGCTGCGCCGCTGCACCGTGAAAGAGCGAAGACTGGGCCTGAGCGCGTCGGCGGCGCGGCGCGGGGGGCGGGAAGGACACATTTACTTGTGGTGAGGTTTCCCTATGTAGGCAAGGCAGTGATAGCGTATGACAGTGATAGGGTGGACCGACGATGGATTGGGACAAGCTGAGGATCTTCCACGCAGTGGCCGACAAGGGCAGCCTGACCCATGCCGGGGATGTGCTGCACCTGAGCCAGTCCGCTGTCAGCCGTCAGATCCGTGCGCTGGAGGAAAGTCTGGCGGTCACGCTGTTTCACCGGCACGCTCGGGGTCTGATCCTGACCGAACAGGGAGAGCTTCTGTTCGACGCGACCCAGGCGATGGTCAAGCGGCTGGATGCGACGGCGGCGCGCATCCGCGACAGCGAGGACGAGGTCTTTGGCGAACTGCGGGTCACGACGACTACGGGATTCGGCACGCTCTGGCTGGCCCCTCGACTGGCGCGGCTATACGAAAAGTACCCGGCGCTGAAGATCGACCTGATGCTGGAAGAGCGGGTTCTGGACCTGCCGATGCGCGAGGCGGATGTCGCGATCCGGATGAAGGAGCCCAGCCAGGCCGACCTGATCCGCAAACGGTTGATGAACATCAAGATGCGGCTTTATGCGACGCCGGAATACCTGGCCATCAACGGCACGCCCCGAACCATGGACGATTTTAGCCAGCATCGCCTGATCAGCCAGCATGCCGGGACGCCGCAGGTCGCCGCGGGGGCGCTTCTGGTGCAGGAACTGATGGGCCACGACATTCCCTCCACCCTGACGGTGAACAACTATTTCGGCGTGCTGCAGGCAGTCTTGAACCATCTGGGTATCGGCGTGCTACCAGATTACATCACCGAGGATTTCCCTCATCTGGTCAGGGTGCTGGATGACGTGCAGAGCGCGGAGGTGCCAGTATTTCTGGCCTACCCCGAGGAACTGCGACACTCAAAGCGGGTGGCTGCGTTCCGCGATTTCGTGACCGACGAGATCATGACCTATCGGCGCCGTCAGCAGGACGAAGCACCGCCGGCAGGGTGACTCAACGAGCTATGCACGATTTGCATGGCGGGATTGCCGTTCTATCGGGCATTCAAGACTTGTTAGCGGGCACAGTCGCCACTAATTCAGGCAGCGAGGAGATGATGAGTTTTCTCTCATAGCCTCATACCTCCCTGTTGGACTTGGCCGAGCGGAAGCTCGGCCTTTTTTTTACGCCAACAGAAGGTTGCGGCGGCGCGTCAGGAAGGCTGCGTCGGCGGGCGAGGCCGCAAGGGCGATGGCGCGGGTATAGGCGGTGAGGGCGGCGGAAGTCCGGCCCAAACGGGCGAGGTACTCGGCGCAGGCAGCGTGATAGGGCTGGTAGTCGGCAAGCGGTTCGGCCAGCGCGGCAAGAGCGGCAAGGGCGGTGGGCAGGTGCCCCGCCTCGGCCAGGGCGACAGCGTGGTTGAGGTGGATGATCGGCGTCGGCTCGTGCCGGTAGAGGCCGGCGTAAAGGGCGGCGATCTGGGGCCAGTCGGGCGGGGACTTGCTTTGGCAGGCGGCGATGGCGGCCTTGATCTGGAACGGTCCGGAGGCGCGACGGGCCATGGCGATGTCAAGAAGGGCAAGCCCTTCAGCTAGCATCGACATATCCCAGAGCGCGCGGTCCTGATCGGTCAGCGCCACGGTCTCACCGCCGCTAAGCCGGGCGGCCCGGCGGGCGTGGGTAATAAGGAGGAGCGCGAGGCCCCCCTCGACCTCGGCCTCGCCCGGCTGCAGGGCATTCAACATCCGGGCCAGAAAGATCGCCTCAGCGCAGAGGTCGCGACCCTGGGCTGGGCCGACGGTGTAGCCGGCGTTGAAGATCAGGTAGACAACTGTGAGCACGGAATTCAGCCGGGCGGGCAGGTCTTCTGCCTCGGGCAGCTTGAAGGGGATGCCGGCGGCGCTGATCTTGGCCTTTGCGCGGGACAGGCGCTGGCCCATCGTCGGTTCGGTATCCAGAAACGCGCGGGCAATCTCTCCGGTCGTGAGCCCCCCAAGGGTGCGGAGCGTCAGGGCCACGCGCGACTTCGGGTCAAGGGCCGGGTGGCAGCAGGTAAAGATCAGGCGCAGGCGTTGGTCGGGGATCATCTCGGGTTCGCTTTCATCCGCTTCAACACCGACAAAATGGGCCAGTTCGGCAGCCTTGCGGCTTTCCCGCGCCCCGCCGCGCAGCCGATCGATGGCCTTGCGCAGCGCCGCTTTTAACAGCCACCCCTGGGGTGAGGAGGGCAGTCCCACCCTGCCCCAATGAGACAGCGCAGAGATCGCGGCCTCTTGCAGGGCCTCTTCGGCCAACTGGAAATCCCGCAAACGCGAGATCAGGGCAGCAATCAGCCGCCCCCGATCATTGCGCATCACGGCCTCAAGGGCTTTGGTGACGGCAATGGCATTGGGGGCGGCTGACACGGGTCTCAATTGTCCATCGGGTTATAGTTCTGCAAGGCACGCACTTCGACTGTGCCATGTGTCACTGCGGGAACCTGTGCCGCATACTTCAACGCCGCATCCAGATCGGGCACGTCGATCACATAATAGCCGCCCAGATATTCCTTGGTTTCGGCAAACGGGCCGTCCATCGTTTCGACCTTACCGTCCCGTTGCCGCACGGAGGTGGCCGTCTCGACCCCTTTCAAGCCTTCACCCGATTTCAGCACGCCATCGGCCTTCAGCTTTTCGTTCAGCGCGAAGTAGCCGCCCATCATCGCATCGAACTCTTTGGTGCCATAGGCCGGTTCGCGGGATGCGTCGGTATAGATCAGAAGCATGTATTGCATTTGGGTATTCCTTTGTCCTTGGGTTGTGGATTTGTGGATTTGTGGGTGGTCGTTGGTGGAAGTCGTGGGTTCAGAGACCGAGAATGTTCACGCCAAGGCAGACCATCAGGTTCACCGTGGCAAGGATGTTGGTGCTATTGCCGACATAGCGCAGCGGATGGGCGGCGTTGTCGATGGCGCCAAGGCCGAAGGGATGGGCGATCCGCCCGATCAGGAGCAAAGCGCCCGAGATGTGGAGGTAGAGGGCAGGTGCGCCCATCCCTTCAGCGAGGATCATCAGGATCAGCACGAAGGTCGTCCATTCGACGAAGTTGCCGTGCTGGCGCACACGGCGCAGAAGCTCGGTGTTGCCACCGTCGCCGTAAGAGATTTTGGTTGCGGCCCGAACCCCGCTGATGCGGAACCACAGGATCAGGAAGATGACAGCAAGCGGCAGTGCGTAAAGCGGGGTCACGGTGAACAACATTCTCGGGTATCCTTTTGGTTTTGGATTTCGCAACCCAAGGACGCTTGCACTTTGCCGATTTCGACAGGGCACGCAAAATAATTGCAGAAAAAATTTTGCGGCTGTCGCGGGTGCTTCCCCTGCCCGGCCCCATGGCCTATGAGGCTGGCCAAATGTTGTGGAGGCTTGCCCATGTCCGAACCCGCAATCACGCCAGAACTGGTGGCCGCCCACGGGCTAAAACCGGATGAGTATGAGCGGCTTTTGGGCATCATCGGGCGAGAGCCGACGTTCACCGAACTCGGCATTTTCTCGGCAATGTGGAACGAACATTGTTCCTACAAATCCTCAAAGAAATGGCTGCGGACGCTGCCGACGACCGGCCCGCAGGTGATTTGCGGACCGGGTGAGAATGCGGGCGTGGTGGATATCGGCGATGGCCAGGCCGTGATCTTCAAGATGGAGAGCCACAACCACCCAAGTTACATCGAGCCGCATCAGGGCGCGGCCACCGGCGTGGGCGGCATCCTGCGCGACGTCTTCACCATGGGCGCGCGGCCGATTGCGGCGATGAATGCGCTGTCATTCGGGTTGCCGAGCCACCCGAAGACCGCGCATCTGGTGAAGGGCGTTGTCGAGGGCGTGGGATCTTATGGCAACGCGTTCGGCGTGCCGACAGTGGGCGGCGAGGTGCGGTTTCACCGCAGCTACAACGGCAACTGTCTGGTCAACGCCTTTGCCGCCGGTTTGGCAGACGCGGACAAGATCTTCTATTCCGTAGCCTCGGGCGTCGGGATGCCGGTGGTTTATCTGGGCGCCAAGACGGGCCGTGACGGGGTTGGCGGCGCCACCATGGCCTCGGCCGAGTTCGACGATACCATCGAGGAAAAGCGTCCGACGGTGCAGGTCGGTGACCCCTTCACCGAAAAGCGGCTGCTCGAAGCCTGCCTTGAGTTGATGGCATCGGGTGCAGTGATCTCGATACAGGACATGGGGGCTGCCGGCCTGACCTGTTCGGCGGTCGAGATGGGCGACAAGGGCAGGCTTGGCATCAAGCTGCAGCTGGACGACGTGCCGCAGCGCGAAACCGGCATGACGGCCTACGAGATGATGCTTTCGGAAAGCCAGGAGCGGATGCTCATGGTGCTGAAGCCCGAGATGGAGGCCGAGGCGCGGGCGATCTTTGTGAAGTGGGATCTGGATTTCGCCATTGTGGGCGAGACAATCCCCGAGGACCGCTTTCTGATCCTGCATGGCAACGAGGTTAAGGCCGACCTGCCCTTGTCGAAGCTGGCCTCGTCTGCCCCCGAATACGACCGGCCCTGGGTCGAGACCCCTGCCCCGGCGGCGTTGGGTGTGGTGCCGGAGATTGCGCCCCTGGATGCGCTGCGGGCGCTGATCGGCTCGCCTTCCTATGCGCAAAAGGCCTGGGTCTACGAGCAGTATGACAGCCAGGTGGGCGCAGATACAGTGGTGGCTCCGGGCCTTGGCGCGGGTGTGGTGCGGGTGCATGGCACCGGCAAGGCGCTGGCCTTCACCAGCGACGTGACGCCGCGCTATGTGCAGGCCAACCCCTTCGAGGGCGGCAAACAGGCGGTCGCTGAAGCCTGGCGCAACCTGTGTGCGGTGGGCGCACGGCCGTTGGCCACGACCGACAATTTGAACTTCGGCAACCCGGAAAAGCCCGAGATCATGGGGCAGTTCGTGGGGGCGATCAAAGGCATCGGCGAGGCGGTGAAGGCGTTGGACATGCCGATCGTGTCGGGCAACGTCAGCCTTTACAACGAGACGGACGGCAAGGGCATCCTGCCGACGCCGACGATTGGCGCGGTCGGGATACTGCAGTCACTGGACGAACTGATCGCCGGGCGGCCAGCGGTGGGTGACCTTGCGGTGGTTCTGGGCGAGACGCGGGGCCATCTGGGGCAATCTGCCCTCTTGGCCGAAGCCTTCGGGATCGAGGCGGGCGATGCGCCGCATGTGCACCTCGAGACCGAGCGCAAGCATGGCGAGTTCGTGCGCGCCAACCGCGCGCTGATCCGGGCCTGTGCCGATCTGTCGGATGGCGGCCTGGCACTTGCGGCCTTCGAGATGGCCGAAGGCGCTGGGATCGGGGTGCTGCTGGAGGCGGCGGATATCCCGACCCTGTTTGGCGAGGATCAGGCGCGCTATCTGCTGGCGATATCGCCTGATGCAGTCACCGCGCTGCAGGCCGCCGCAAATGCAGCGGGAGTTCCTGCGGCCGTCGCAGGCCGGTTTGGCGGCGCCGATGTGGGCCTTGGCGGCGACGAGGCAAGCCTGGCTGACCTCTCCACACTTTATCGCAGCGCCTTTGCGCGTGCAGTCGGCTGATGCTGCGCGACGCCACGTCGCAAGATCTGGGGTTTGTCCGTGCGCTGGTCCGCCGGCCTGAAAACGCACCGTTTCTGACCGATGAGGATGAGGCGGCACTGAGCGCATACATTGTCGATCCCTCGGCAAACCTGCTGATCTGGGGGGTAGACAGCCCCCGCGGCTTTGCCCTGTTTCGCGACATCGGCAATCCCTCTGGTGCGGTCCATCTGCTGCGGCTGGCGCTGGCTGATCCCGGGCGTGGCGAGGGGGTCGCCTTCTTGCGTCAGCTTGCCGCCCATGCGTTTGGCCCGCTGCAGGCGCGGCGGCTTTGGCTTGACGTCACGGGCGAAAACCTTCGCGCGCAACGAGTCTACAGCCGCGAGGGATTCACGTTGGAAGGACGTCTGCGACAGCACGAATACCGCCCGGCCATCGGACGCACTGTTGATGTGCTGTTCTTCGGCATGCTGCGCGACGAATGGGCCGCCCGCTTGGTTGAATGAGGCCAATCCGGGCTTGCGACCCATTCTTGGCGGCCCTACATTCCAGCTGAAACAACAAGGACTGACCTCATGGCGATCGACGCCCGCGATATCGAAGCCCTGATCCGCGCCGCCTTTCCGGCCGCAAAGATCAGTGTGCAGGGCGATGATGGTACGCATTTCGCTGCCGAGGTGATCGACGAAAGCTTTCGCGGCCTGAACAGGGTGCAACAACAGCGGGCAGTCTATGCCGCCCTGAAAGGCAAGATGGACGGCTCGCACGGCGAACTGCATGCTTTGGCCCTGACGACAAAGTCCCCGGACTGAGGCCATGATGGCGACAGGACCCGGCCTGGGAAGCTTGATACCGGTGGCCATGACCCTGATTGGTGTGGTGTCGATGTTGCGAGCAAGGCAAAAGCGCAAAGCGGGAAGCAACCGGCCAGATGACGACCTTGAGCGGCGTCAGGCAGCGGCTGCCGAAATGGAAAGGCGCATGGCCTCGTATCTGGCTGGGCGCGACATGGGGCGCGGCGACGTTGACCCCGAACCGGACACACAGGAGAAAGCAAGATGAGCGCGACAGAGCAGATCAAGGAAACTGTTGAAAAGAACGACGTCGTCCTGTTCATGAAGGGCACGAAGATGATGCCGCAATGTGGCTTCTCCAGCCGGGTGGCCGGGGTACTGAATTTCATGGGCATCGAGTATCAGGATGTGAACGTGCTGGCCGATGCGGAAATCCGGCAGGGCATCAAGGACTTCAGCGACTGGCCGACCATTCCGCAGCTGTATGTGAAGGGCGAGTTTGTCGGCGGCTGCGATATCGTCACCGAAATGACGCTGTCGGGCGAGTTGGACCAGCTTCTGGAAGCCAAGGGCGTGACCTTTGACAAGGCCGCCGCCGAGAAGATCAGGGAAGCGAACGCCTGAGAGATGGGCAAACGCCCGGCTCACCCCTTGAGAGCGCAGGTCAGAAACATGGCCTCGCTGCCGGGGGCTTCCCCCTGACGGCCAACCTTAACGCGCGCCGGATGCAGCGGGTTCGCTGAAAATCGTTATCTGCCTGCCTTCGAAGTGCAACACGGCGGCACTGCCCTTGACGGCATTTACTGCGGTTGTGGGTACTTCCACGCCCTGATTAAAGCTCTAGCGCCCGGTCACCACCTTGGGCGCCGCTTGGCCGGAATCAGAAAAGCGAGGCTGACAAGCACCGCCCTCACGCGCGAGACTTTTCCTCGACGCGGGCGGCCATGGCTTCTGCACGGGCGGCGATCTCGGCAAGCGTTTCGGCAATCTGCGGCGGGATCACGGCGACGTCACGGGTGGTGACGGGGCGTGATTCGAGTTCGGCAAGCTTGGCGCGGACGCTGCGCAACTCGTCCTCCAGCGCTGCCGTCTTGTCGGCAAGAAGAAGGCCCGCCATCAGCAGCATCTTGGCTTCCGGCAGGCGTCCCATCTGGGCGATCAAAGGCGCAGCCTCGGCGTCGAGCATGGCGGCGGCAGAGCGCAGGAAGTGTTCCTCGCCGGGTTGGCAAGAGACCTGAAACGGGCGGCCGCCAATGGTGACTTCAAGATCGCTCGAGCGCCGCGAGAATTTCATCCATTTCAGACATTTCGGTCATCCGGGTGGCGCGCAGGGCTTCAAGTTCGGCCAGCATCGCCTTGTTGATGAGGTGGGGTTCGGTAACCCCGGCGGCCTGGGCCTGCCGCAGGTGTGCAAGCTGGTCGCGCAAAGTGGCTGCGGTGCGGCGCATGCGTTGTAGTTCGAGGCCCTGCACGTCAAGCTGCTGGGTCAGGCGTTCGATCTTTTCCTGCAGGCTGCCCTGGCTTTCGCGTTCCTTCATCACGCGGATGCGTTCCTGAAGCTGCGCCGTGAGGGTCTTCTCCTCCTCAAGCTGAGCGCGCAGCGCAAGGTCCGGTGCTGGCGCTGGCGCAGGTGCAGCGGCGGCCGCTGCCCTTGGCGCGCTGGCCAAACGATCGACGCCCTTGCCAATCCGCTCCAACGCAGCGGTGATCCGTTTTTCGAGAGCCGTGATGTCCTGCATTCCACACCCTTTATCGTCCGGTGGCCGCAACCGCGCCCTTTGCGGGAGAGTGCGAATCGCGCCTTTCCCGGTCGGCCCTGATCTTAGCGTGCTTCCCAATGCCTTGGGCGTCGTGCTTGATATTGCCACGGCGGGCCGATAGGAGCCTTGTCGAACCCCTGCCCTGCCCCTTGCCACGAAGGAATTCGGCCTTGGATATCGCAACCCTCCGCACTGCCAACCCCGACCACTGGATGCGCGCAACCGCGATCCGCGCACTGACGCTTGATGCGGTTGCAGCGGCGAATTCCGGGCATTCGGGGATGCCGATGGGCATGGCCGATGTGGCGACGGTGCTGTTTGCCAACCACTTGAAATTCGACCCCAAGGCCCCCCGCTGGCCGGATCGCGACCGGTTCATCCTTTCGGCTGGCCATGGGTCGATGCTGATCTATTCGCTGCTCTACCTCACCGGCTATGAAGACATGACGCTTGACCAGATCAAGGGCTTCCGGCAGTGGGGCAAGATCACCGCGGGCCACCCGGAATACGGGCATGTGGCCGGGGTAGAGACGACGACCGGGCCGCTGGGTCAGGGCATCGCCAATTCCGTGGGCTTCGCGATTGCCGAGGAGAACCTGCGCGCACGGTTTGGCGCCAAGGTGCAGGACCATTACACCTATGTCATCGCCGGCGACGGCTGCCTGATGGAAGGCGTCAGCCAAGAGGCGATCGGCCTTGTGGGCAAGCTGCAACTGTCGCGTCTGATCGTCTTGTGGGACGACAACGGCATCACCATCGACGGCAAGGTGTCTTTGTCGGACGTGACCGACCAGAAGGCACGGTTTGCTGCTGCCGGCTGGGACGTGTTCGCCTGTGACGGCCATGATCCGGCGGACATCGACCGGGCGATTGCGGCGGCAAAGGCCAGCCTGCGTCCGGCGATGATTGCCTGCAAGACGCATATCGCCTTGGGCCATGCGGCGCAGGATACGTCGAAAGGTCATGGCGCATTGACCGATGCTGGCCAGATGGCGGCGGCGAAGGCGGCTTATGGCTGGACTGCGGGCGCGTTCGAAGTGCCGGGAGACATCAAGCGTTGGTGGGAAAGCCTGGGGGCCAAGGGCGCCAAGGCGCGTGCCGAGTGGGAGGCGCGCTTGGCCGCCCTGCCCGCGGCGCGCAAGGCGGAGTTTGACCGGGTGTTTGCCGGGACGGCAGCCCCGAAGTTGGGTGCTGCCATTCGGGCGGTAAAGAAGCAGGCGGTGGCGGACATGCCGAAGCTGGCAACGCGCGCTGCTTCGGAAAAGGTTCTGGCAGCCGTGAACCCGGTGGCGATGGAAACCATCGGCGGTTCGGCAGACCTGACCGGGTCGAACAACACCAAGACCGCCGATCTTGGCGTGTTCTCGGCCGAGGATCGCAAAGGCCGCTATATCTATTACGGCATCCGGGAACACGGCATGGCAGCGGCCATGAACGGCATGGCGCTGCATGGCGGCGTGCGGCCCTATGGTGGAACCTTCATGTGTTTTACCGATTACGCGCGGCCTTCGATGCGGTTGTCGGCGCTGATGGGGATTCCGGTCGTCTATGTGATGACGCATGACTCGATCGGTCTGGGCGAGGATGGACCGACGCACCAACCCGTTGAACACCTTGCGATTTCGCGCGCCACGCCGAACACGCTGGTGATCCGGCCCGCCGATCTGGTGGAAACGGCCGAGGCGTGGGAAATCGCGCTGAGCGAGGAAAAGCGCCCGACGGTGCTTGCACTCAGCCGCCAGAACCTGCCTGCCGTGCGCAAGACTCATTCGAATTCCAACATGGTGGCCAAGGGTGGCTACACCCTGGCCGAGGCGACGGGTCGGCGGCAGGTGATCCTGATGGCGACCGGGTCAGAAGTGGAGATCGCGCTAAAGGCGCGGGACGTGCTGGAGGCCGAAGGGATCGGGACGCGGGTCGTTTCGATGCCCTGCATGGAGCTGTTTGCCGCGCAGGACGAGGCGTGGCGCAAGCGCGTGCTGCCAGCAGGCCCGGTGCGGATCGCCGTCGAGGCAGGCGTGCGCCAGGGCTGGGATCGCTGGCTTCTGGGCGAGCGCGGGCGCGAAGCGAAGGCTGATTTCGTGGGCATGTCGACCTTCGGCGCTTCTGCCCCGATGGAGCGGCTTTACAAGGAATTCGGCATAACTGCCGACGCCATTGTCGCCAAAGCGAAGGCGCTGATCTGATCGAAAGGCGGGCGATCCGCGGCTGGCTGAGAGGGTTTGGCCCGGCCGTCGGGAAGGCACAACCGGTTGACCTGATGCGTGCGGGCGGTGGGGCGCTTGCGGGCCTTCTGGCCGCGACGGCGGTGCTGCATGTGGCGGATGGGGGTGCGGCGCTGCTGGCGCCGTTCGGGGCAAGTTCGGTACTGCTTTTTGCCGTGCCGAACAGCCCCTTGGCGCAGCCTTGGTCGACGTTTGTGGGCAATACACTGTCGGCACTTGTCGCCGTTGTGGTGGTACTGGTGCTGCCGCAGGGCGTCTGGCTGGCGCCGATTGCGGTGGCGCTGGCGATTGCGGCGATGCTGGTGGTGCGGGCGCTCCACCCTCCCGGAGGGGCTGTGGCGCTCTTGGTGGCGTTGCGGCCCTCGGTTGCGGTGGTGGTGACAGTTGCGCTTGGCACGGCGGCGCTGGTCGGCGCGGCGATCCTGTGGAACATGGGCGTAGGGCGGGTCTATCCATTCCGCCAGCTGGAAAGTCCCGGCCCACACGGCACCGCAGACCCTTCCCCGCAAACCCGTGCCGGGCTGGACCCGACGCAACTGGCCACCATCCTTGAGAACTACCGGCATTCGGCCAACCTTGGCGTGGCAGACCTTGGGCGGCTGATCGGGGCTGCCGAAGAGGCGGCGTCGGCGCGGCACTTGGAAGCGTTCACCTGCGCTAACATCATGTCACGCGATCTGGTGACAGTGGCGCCCGAGGCGACGCTGGTCGAAGTTGCGGGGCTGTTTCGGGCGCATGAATTCACCTCGCCGCCGGTGGTTCGGTCGGACGGGCAACTCGCCGGGGTGATCCTGCAGATCGACCTGATCCGCAAGGCGGGCGTGGAGGCCATGCATCTGCACCGGGGGTTTGCGCGGTTAGTGACGCGCGGGCAGCAGCGGCTGCGGGCGGGTGACATCATGCAGGTGGCGATGCCGCGTGCGACTCCGTACACGCCTGTGGGCGCACTGCTGCCCCTGATGTCGGATGGCGGCGCTGAGGCCGTTCCGGTGGTGGTCGATGGCCGCATTGTCGGGATCGTGACGAGGAGCGACCTCGTCTCGGCCCTGGCGCATCGCCTGGCCGAGACCGTTCATGCGGGCGCGGTCACGGGTTGAGGTCGTCGTCGGCGTCGGGATCGTCCGGCTCAACGTCGTCGTCTTCCTCGTCATCGTCATCCTCATCGTCGTCTTCGTCGTCATTTTCGTCGTCGTCTTCGTCGTCCCCAACGACAGCATCCTCGTCTTCGTTGCCATCTTCCATCTGGCCTTTAGCATCAAGGTCGGTAGGGTCGGGCATGCCGTCGTCGTTCAGGTCTTCGTTCAAGGGACCGTCATCGGCATCAAGGGCGCTGGATGTTATGTCGGCGTCAGCCAGCGACGCCTCGGGGTAGTCGTCGTCGGGCACCTCGTCGACAGGCAGGACGCCACCGGTTTCGGATGCATCCCCATCCGACAGGCGGATTTCGCCATCGTCGGTCAGCTCGGGCGGATCGTCAGGGTAGGTCTGCTCGTCACCCTGATCGCGAAGAGTGGGAAACTCCCCAAGGTTGCGCTGGATCGACGCCTCTTCGATGATTGGTCGGGCTGCGTCCTCGGGGTCAAGGGTGGGCAATTCCACCTCCTCGATCGCCACGAGTTCACGCGCCTCGTCAACAAACAGATTGCGCGAGCCTTCGGGCCTGCCAGCGTCTTCCCATAGCCGTTCGGCACGAGCGCGGATGCGGTCGTCCCAGGCGTTGAAATCTTGGCGGTTCATGGCGATCCCCTTGTGATGTCAGCGGCTCAACGCGCCGCTGACAGCGGGGTTCCGTCAATGCGCGGTGGTTTTCTTGCCGCTGACTGCGGCAAATAGGGGACTGATGATCCGGGTCGCGACGGGGATCAGCAGCGCCCCGAGGATCAGGCCGAACACCCCGTCAAGCGCGGCGGTGACCACCCATTCGATGAAGCCCTGCGCCACGCCGGCAGCCAGCGCCGTCGCTTCGGCGATGTGGTGGATCGTCTCATATGGCCAAGCCCAGAGATGCGTCACCTCTAACCCGTGGATCACGATGTTGCCGCCAACCCAAAGCATCGCCGCCGTGCCGACGGTGGAAAGAATGGCCATCAGCTTGGGCATCGCCAACACGAGGCCCCGGCCCAAGGCCCTGCCCGCACCAGTGCGGCCAGTTGCGGCCATATGCAGGCCGACATCATCCATCTTCACGATCAGGGCTACCGCGCCATAGACCGCAACGGTGATAAAAGCCCCCACGACGGCAAGGGTGATCGCCTGCATCCAGAAGCTGGGGCTTTCGATGGTGGCCAGCGCGATGGTCATTATCTCGGCCGACAGGATGAAGTCGGTCTTGATGGCGCCGGCGACCTTTTCCTCTTCGAGATGGGCGGGGTCCTTGGTGTCGAAATCCTTTTGGACCACTTCGTCGCCATGCGGCGCGAGCGCGTGGAACACCTTTTCGGCGCCTTCGAAGCAAAGGTAGGCACCGCCCAGCATCAGAAGGGGAGTGATCACTGCCGGTGCGAAATGGTCGAGCGCCAGAAGGCCGGGCAGCAGGATGAGGAGCTTGTTCTTCAGCGAACCAAGCGAGATGCGCCAGATGATCGGCAATTCGCGGTCAGCGGAAAAGCCGTGAACATATTTCGGCGTCACAGCCGCGTCGTCAATCACGACGCCAGCAGCTTTTGCCCCGGCCTTGGTTGCAGCGGCGGCGATATCGTCAACCGAGGCAGCAGCGACCTTGGCGATGGCAGCGACATCGTCAAGCAAGGCGAGAAGTCCGCTCATTGAAAGCCTCCTGTGTTGCAGCCACCACTTAGCGCGGGTCGCTGCACGAAGCAAAGCCCGTGGCAATCCTGCCTTCACGCGGCCTTCAGAAATGGCGTATAGGACAAGGGCCAGAATTCGGGACGCGACATTGACAAACACTATCGCGCTTTATCTTGGGGCGGCCCTCGCTCTGGCTATCGGAACGGACCTGTTGGCCAATGACGGTGCCGGGCTGATGTTTACAGTGCGCAAGTTCGTCGATCTGGTGGAATGGGTAGCCTTTTGGCGCTAGTCCCACCAGTCTAAGGTTGCAATCTGCGGGCATCTGAGGATGTTCCGCCATTAGGCGACGCTGAGTCGCATCCGGTTCAAGGAGAGTGTCATGACAGTCAAAGTCGCCATCAATGGCTTCGGGCGTATCGGCCGCAACGTGCTGCGCGCCATCGTGGAATCCGGCCGCACCGATATCGAAGTGGTGGCCATCAACGATCTTGGGCCGGTGGAGACCAACGCCCACCTGTTGCGCTATGACAGCGTGCATGGCCGGTTCCCAGCCACGGTGACCACGGGTGCCGACTGGATCGACGTTGGCCGTGGCCACATGCTGGTGACGGCGATCAAGAACCCTGCCGACCTGCCATGGTCGAACGTCGACATCGTGATGGAATGCACCGGCATCTTCACCTCCAAGGAAAAGTGCCAGGCCCATCTGGAGAATGGTTCGAAGCGCGTGCTTATCGGTGCGCCGGGCGAAGGGGCCGACAAGACCATTGTTTACGGCGTGAACCATGACGTGCTGACCTCTGCCGATCTGGTGGTGTCGAACGCATCCTGCACGACCAACTGCCTTGCCCCGGTGGCGCAGGTGCTGAACCAGGCAATCGGAATCGAGAAGGGGATGATGACCACCATCCACTCCTACACCGGCGACCAGCCGACACTGGATACCATGCACAAGGATCTCTACCGGGGCCGTGCGGCTGCACGAAGGCGGTGGGTCTGGTGCTGCCGGAACTGAAAGGCAAGCTGGACGGGTTCGCGATGCGGGTGCCGACGCCGAACGTGTCGGTCGTCGACCTTAAGTTCATCGCCAAGCGCGCAACATCGGTCGAAGAGGTGAACGGGGCCATCAAGGCTGCGGCGGAAGGCCGGCTGAAGGGCATCCTTGGCTACACCGAGGAAAAGCTGGTGTCGTCTGACTTCAACCACGACCCACATTCCAGCGTGTTCCACATGGACCAGACCGAGGTGATGGACGGCACTTTCGTGTCGATCCTTTCATGGTACGACAACGAGTGGGGCTTCTCGAACCGCATGGCGGACACCGCCGTTGCGATGGGCAAGCTGATCTGAGCCCAAACGTTTGTGACCTGAAGGGGCAGCCAATTGGTTGCCCCAACGTTTTTGCAGAAGCCATGCGCCTGACGCATAGCCGCACCGCAGCATTAGCCGTTGTTAGCGGTACCAGTCTTCCTACATCATGGTCACGCCGGGAGAAAAAGCAGACCCCTGCATGATGAAAAGGAAGACAAAGATGATTACCGCAATCGACATGCTGAAAACCGCCGCCCGCAATTATGCGCTGTATCGGCAAACCCGTGACGAGATTGCCAACATGCCGCTGGATATTGCGCTGGACCTTGGCATCTACCGTGGCGACGCCGAGCGTATTGCCCGCGAAGCCGTATACGGCACGGCGGCCTGAGGGCAGCCTACCAGAACGACCATCCGGGGGCCCTTGGGCCCCCTTTGCATGTCAGCCATACTTGCGCTTCAAGGCCGCCTCGACCGGAGGCGTCACGAACTTTGACACATCGCCACCGAGACGGGCAATCTCCTTCACCAGCTTTGAGGCAATGGCCTGACGCCGGGCATCGGCCATCATGAACACCGTCTCGATCGAGGCATCAAGCGCTCGGTTCATGCCAACCATCTGAAATTCGTATTCAAAATCGGCCACCGCGCGCAGACCACGCAAGATGATCGTCGCCCCCACATCACGGGCGCAGTCGATCAGCAGGTTCTCGAACGGATGCACGACGATCTCGCCGCCAGTCTTGGCGATGATCGCGGCACATTCGGCTTCGACCATCGCGACGCGTTCTTCCAGCGTGAAGAGCGGACCCTTGTCACGGTTGATGGCGACGCCGATCACCAGCCGATCAACCAGCGCCATGCCGCGCTGGATGATGTCGACATGGCCAAGCGTTACCGGATCGAAAGTGCCGGGATATAGACCGATGCGCATGGCTGCCGCCCCCTCTGCCGCTGCCCCTGCACGCAACAAGATTGCGTGACGGGGTGCAAGAGGGAAAAGCGAAGGGTCAGAAGCCCTTGATCATGCCTTCGAGCGCATCCTTTTCGGCGGACAGTTCCATCAGCCGCGCCTTCACTACGTCTCCGATGGAGATGAGTCCGATCATCTCGTCGTCTTCCATCACCGGCATATGCCGGAAGCGGCCGTCGGTCATACGCTGGAGAACTTCGTCGGTGCGGTCGTTGCGGCCACAGGTTACCAGCTTGGCCGTCATCAGCGCATCAACCGGATCGGACAGGCAGGCCGGGCCGCGACGGCCGAGCTCCCGCACAATGTCTCGTTCGGACAGGATGCCAACGACGTGCTTGCCATCGGGCGAGATGATCACCGCCCCAATCCGGCGAGAGGACAAAAGCTCCGCCGTCTTTGCGACCGAGGTACCGGGTGGCACCGTCACGACACCGTCGTCGCCTTTGGATTTGAGGATCTGTTGCACAAGCATGGACGCCTCCTCTGACTTGGAAGGGCAAGGGTCAGCCCGGACATGGATTCTGTCAAGCGATGGATTGGGCGGCAGAGGCACCCTCGAGCCTGACCATTTCCGCGCGGACCTCGCGGGTCAGAAGATCGGCAAAGCGATTCAGGCGCAGGACACGGCCGTCGCCCTCATGCCGGATCAACCAGAAGGCGCGGGTCAGGTGGATTTGCGTCGGAATGATGCGAGCCAGTTCGGGCGCGGCCGGAAGTGCAAAGTCGTGCACGATGCCGACGCCTGCGCCATGCCTCAGCCAATTCAGTTGCACCGAGACGGAATTGGAGGTGAGCGTCGCCGGCCCTGCCCCGATTTCGGCAAGGTAATCCAGTTCCTTGTCGAAGATCATATCGGGGATGTAGCCAACGAAGCGGTGGGCCTTCAGGTCTTCCGGCCCGGTGATCGGTGCTGCGCTGGCCAGGTAGGCGCGGCTGGCGGCGAGGTGGAGGTGGTAATCGGTCAGCTTCTGCACTGTCAGGCGGCCTGCCTCGGGGCGCGATACCGCGATGGCCATGTCCGCCTCGCGTTTCGAGAGGTTGAAGACGCGCGGAAGGGCGACGATCTGCACCTCCAGGCCGGGATTTGCGTCGCAGATCCGGGCGAGAACCTGCGGCAAGAGGTAGTTGGCGCACCCGTCTGGCGCGCCGAGACGGATCTGCCCGGTCAGACCTTCGGGACCGGAAAGCGCTTCGCCCGCCCGGTCGAGCGCCGCTTCGGCTGCTTCGGCGTGGGGCAGAAGGCGGGCGCCTTCCTCGGTCAGTGCGTAGCCTTGCGGGGATTTTGCGAACAGGCGCGCGGCGATCTGGGTTTCGAGCCGCGCGATGCGGCGACCGACGGTAGCGGGGTCTATCTTCAGGCGTTTGCCGGCGGCAGAAAGGCTTTCGGTGCGCGCCACGGTGAGGAAGATGCGGAGGTCATCCCAGTCCATGCAACCACCATTGCGTTTTTGCAAAACCTTTTTGAAATCTTGCCTCTGTTTCCGACATTTCCGCAAGGCTATTGTTCGTCCAACCAAGGGAGAAAAGCGATGAGAGAGATCGGTCACTGGATCAACGGGCGTGAAGTCAAAGGCACCTCGGGCCGCTATGCCGACGTGTTCAACCCGGCCACGGGCGAAGTGCAGGCACGGGTCGCACTGGCGTCGAAGTCCGAGCTTGACGCTGCGGCAGCAGATGCGGCGCTGGCGCAGGTGAAATGGGGCGCCACCAACCCGCAGCGCCGCGCGCGGGTGATGATGGAATTCGTGCGCCTATTGAACCGCGACATGCAGAAACTGGCCGAGACCCTGTCATCCGAACACGGCAAGACCGTGCCGGACGCCAAGGGCGACATCCAGCGCGGGCTTGAAGTGATGGAATTCTGCATCGGCGCGCCGCAGATGCTGAAGGGTGAGTTCACTGATAGCGCAGGCCCCGGGATCGACATGTATTCCATGCGCCAACCCCTTGGTGTTGCCGCCGGAATCACCCCGTTCAACTTTCCGGCGATGATCCCGTTGTGGAAGATGGGCCCGGCCCTTGCCTGCGGCAACGCATTCATCCTGAAACCGTCGGAGCGGGACCCGTCTGTTCCGATGATGCTTGCCGCCTTGATGCAGGAAGCCGGTTTGCCGGACGGTGTTTTGCAGGTCGTGAACGGCGATAAGGAGTCTGTCGACGCAATCCTGGATAACCCGGTAATCGCAGGCATCGGCTTTGTCGGGTCAACCCCGATCGCGGAGTATATCTACGGGCGCGGTTGTTCCAACGGCAAGCGGGTGCAGTGCTTTGGCGGTGCCAAGAACCACATGATCATCATGCCGGACGCCGATCTTGACCAAGCGGCGGATGCGCTGGTGGGTGCAGGCTACGGTGCGGCCGGCGAGCGCTGCATGGCAATCTCGGTCGCGGTGCCGGTGGGCGATGCCACGGCAGATGCGCTGATCGCCAAGCTGATCCCGCGGATCGAGAAGTTGAAGGTCGGCCCCTATACCGCTGGAAACGATGTGGATTATGGCCCGGTCGTCACCGCGGCGGCAAAGGCCAATATCCTGCGACTGGTTGAATCGGGCGTTGCGGCGGGCGCCAAACTGGTGGTCGACGGGCGCGGCTTCAAGTTGCAGGGCTACGAGGATGGCTTCTTTGTCGGGCCGCATCTCTTTGACCATGTGACCACGGACATGGAGATCTACCGCAAGGAGATTTTTGGCCCCGTTCTCAGCACCGTGCGCGCCAAGACCTATGAAGAGGCGCTTGGCTACGCGATGGACAACGAATACGGCAACGGCACCGCGATCTTTACCCGCGATGGCGATACCGCGCGCGATTTTGCGAACCGGGTGAACGTGGGGATGATCGGGATCAACGTGCCGATTCCGGTTCCGCTGGCCTACCACACCTTCGGCGGCTGGAAGAAATCGGCGTTTGGCGACCTGAACCAGCACGGGCCGGACGCGTTCCGGTTCTATACGCGGACGAAGACGATCACGTCGCGCTGGCCTTCCGGCATCAAGGAAGGCGCGAGCCTGAGTTTCAAGCAGATGGATTGACGATCAGGCCGCCCTTCGGGGCGGCCTTTTCGCTTGCCCTGTCCCGCCACTGCGCGCTTTGATGCAGGCATGGGATGGGAAACCGGCATAATGGGCCTTGCGCCTGACAGTTTGGCGCGGTTGGCTGCGCTGCCCGCGCATGACCTGTCGAAGGGGACGGTTCTCTTCCGGCAGGGGGATGCTGCGGAAGGCTTCGTCGTGCTGCTGGACGGGCGGATCGAGGTTTACCTGACCGGGCCATCGGGCCGCGAGATCCTGCTCTACGCAGTGGAGCCTGGGCAATCCTGCGTGCAGACGACGCTTGGGCTGATGGGCGATGACCCCTATGCCGGCGAGGCCATGACCGCGACCGATGTGCGTGCAGTGATCATTCCAAAGCCCTTGTTTCTGGGCCTGATGGACCGCGATGCCGGGTTTCGCGCCTTTGTGATGCGCGCCTTCGGACAACGGATGCAGGATGTGACGCGGCTTTTGGAACGGGTTGCGTTTGGAAGGGTGGAGGCACGGCTGGCGGAGGCGCTGCTGGCGCTGGCCGAGGAAGGGGTAGTGCATGCCACGCAAGCCGAACTTGCCGCCCGGATAGGATCGGCGCGCGAGGTTGTGACGCGGCGGCTGGACGCATTTGTCAAAGCCGGCTGGGTGCAGACCGACCGGGGCAGCGTCCAGATAACCGACGCGGGCGCGCTTCGACAGCGCGCCGCGATGGATGTGTGACGACGTCACAGACACCGCGCTCAGCGGCGCCTATAATCCTCCATGCTCAGACGTATCGGGCAGAGAAAAAGGGGAACATCATGTTCAAGACAAACGAAGGCACTGCGGACCGTGTGCTGCGTGTAGCTGTCGGCCTGGCGCTGTTGATCTGGTTCTTCGTCGATCAGGGCCAAGGCTTCTGGCATTATGCAAAGCTCATCGGCATCGTGCCGGTGCTGACCGGGTTGTTGGGCTGGTGCCCACTTTACACGGTGTTCGGGATCAATACTTGCCCGATGAAGAAGGCCTGAAGCGGCTGGGCGCCGATGCGCGGGCGGTTTCGCCCGCGCGGGTGGAACGGGGAGGATGGTTCGGGCATTGATTGCTCAAGGAGACCGACCATGCCCCGTTACCAAATCCTGATCGCCGCCATCATTGCAGCAACTGCGCTTACCTTACCCATTGCGGGTGAGGCAAAGTCAAAGAACTGTCCGCCCGGCCTTGCCAAGAAGGACGTGCCTTGCGTGCCGCCCGGACAGGCGAAAAAGGGCGTCACCTGGCAAGAGGGTGACGTGTTGGAACGGAACGAGATCCGGCATGTGATCCGCTATCCCGACCGATACGAACTGCCGCCGCTGCGGACAGGTGAGGAATACGTCGTCATCGGCAACCGCATCGTGAAGGTGGACAGCCAGACCGGCCGCATCCTGACGCTGTACCGGGCGCTGGATATCTTGCTGGACTGACCTACTCCGCCGCTACCCGGCGCGGTTTGAGCATTTCCTTCAGGTAGCGGCCGGTGTGGCTGCTGGCGACCTTGGCGATATCTTCCGGCGTGCCCGTCGCCACGATCTCGCCGCCGCCATCACCGCCTTCGGGGCCAATGTCGATGACCCAGTCGGCGGTCTTCACGACGTCGAGGTTGTGTTCGATGACGACCACCGTATTTCCCTGATCGACAAGCGAATGAAGGACTTCGAGGAGTTTCCTCACGTCCTCGAAATGGAGGCCGGTGGTCGGTTCATCCAGGATGTAGAGAGTGCGGCCTGTGGCCCGGCGGCTAAGTTCCTTGCTGAGTTTCACCCGCTGCGCCTCGCCGCCGGAGAGCGTCGTGGCTTGCTGGCCGACCTTGATGTAGCCAAGACCCACTTCGCAGAGCGCATCCATCTTTTCGCGGATCGCGGGTACAGCCTGGAAGAACTCGCGCGCGTCTTCGCAGGTTAGGTCAAGAACGTCAGCTATGCTTTTGTTCTTGAACTTTACTTCCAAGGTTTCGCGGTTGTAGCGCTTGCCCTTGCAAGTCTCGCAGGTGACGTAGACGTCGGGCAAGAAGTTCATCTCGATCTTCAGCACGCCGTCGCCCTGGCATGCCTCGCAGCGGCCGCCCTTTACGTTAAAGCTGAAGCGGCCGGGCAGGTAGCCACGGGCCTTGGCTTCGGGTAGGCCCGCGAACCAGTCGCGGATCGGGGTGAAGGCACCGGTATAGGTGGCGGGGTTCGACCGGGGGGTGCGACCGATGGCGCGCTGGTCGATGTCGATCACCTTGTCGAGGTGTTCGAAGCCCTTGATTGTCTCGCACGGGGCCGGCGTTTCATGCGCGCCGTTCAGACGGGAGGCCGCAGTCTTGAACAGGGTTTCGATGGTCAGCGTCGACTTGCCGCCGCCGGAAACGCCGGTAACGCAGACGAACTTGCCCAGCGGAAAATCGGCAGTGACGTTCTTGAGGTTGTTCCCGCAAGCCCCGACAACGGTGAGCTTTTTTTCGTTCCCCTTGCGGCGGGTTTTGGGCACCGCAATTTCGCGTGCGCCAGAAAGATACTGCCCCGTGAGGCTGGCCGGATCGGCGGCGACCTCATCCGGTGTGCCGTGGCTGATGACGCGACCGCCATGGACACCAGCCCCCGGCCCCATGTCGAACACATAATCCGCCTCGCGGATCGCGTCCTCGTCATGTTCAACCACCAGAACGGTATTGCCGGTGTCGCGCAGGCGCTTCAGCGTGGTCAGAAGGCGGTCGTTGTCGCGCTGATGCAGACCAATCGAGGGTTCGTCAAGAACGTAAAGCACGCCCGTAAGGCCCGAGCCGATCTGGCTGGCGAGCCGGATGCGCTGCGACTCGCCGCCTGACAGTGTCCCGGCATTGCGGCTCATCGTCAGGTAGTTGAGGCCGACATTGACAAGAAAACCAAGGCGTTCACGGATTTCCTTGAGAATGGCGCGTGCGATTTCATTCTTTTGCTGGCCGAGCGTGTCGGGGACCGTACCGATCCAATCGAACGCCTCGGTGATTGACATACGGACAACCTGGCCAATGTGCATCCCTGCGATCTTGACTGCCAGCGCCTCGGGCTTCAGGCGGTAACCGTTGCAGGAACCGCAGGCGCGGTTATTCTGGAACCGCTCCATCTCTTCACGTGACCAGGAGGAATCCGTTTCGCGGTAGCGGCGCTCCATGTTGGGGATGACGCCCTCGAAGATTCGCTTGACCTGGTAGACCCGGCCACCTTCGTCATAACGGAACTGGATTTCTTCGCCGCCCGAACCGCGCAGGAACACCTGTTTCACGACATCGGAAAGATCCTTCCACTTTGTCTTCTTGTCGAACCCGTAGTGGTTGGCCAGCGCCTCGATGGTCTGGGTGAAATATGGTGACTTCGATTTGGACCACGGCGCGATCGCGCCCTGCAACAGAGTCAGATTCTGGTCTGGCACGACGAGGCGGTCGTCGAAGAAAAGCTCCATGCCGAGGCCGTCGCACACCGGGCAGGCGCCGAATGGGGCGTTGAAGGAGAAGAGGCGCGGCTCGATTTCGGCAATGGTGAAGCCGCTGACGGGACAGGCAAATTTCTCGGAATAGGTGATGCGCCGGGGGTCGTCTCCGCCATCGGCAAGCTCGATCACGGCGATGCCGTCGGCAAGGTTCAGGGCGGTGCGGAAGCTATCGGCCAAGCGGGTTTCGATACCTTCCTTCACCACGATCCGGTCAACCACCACGTCGATGTTATGTCGGAATTTCTTGTCCAGCACCGGCGGGTCTTCAAGTTCATGGAAGGTGCCGTTGACCTTGACGCGTTGGAAGCCCTGTTTGCGCAGGTCGAGAAATTCCTTTCTGTATTCGCCCTTCCGGTCACGGATGATCGGGGCCAGCAGATAGGCCCGCGTGCCTTCAGGCATCGCCATCACGGCGTCGACCATGTCCTGCACCTGCATCGCGGTGATCGGCAGGCCCGTGGCGGGAGAATAGGGCGTGCCGACACGGGCGAACAGCAGGCGCAGGTAGTCGTAGATTTCCGTCACCGTGCCAACGGTTGAGCGCGGGTTCTTCGAGGTGGTCTTCTGTTCGATGGAGATCGCCGGGCTGAGACCGGAAATATGATCGACGTCGGGTTTTCCCATCATGTCAAGGAACTGCCGCGCATACGCGCTGAGCGATTCGACGTAGCGACGCTGGCCTTCAGCGTAAATGGTATCGAAGGCCAGCGACGACTTCCCAGAGCCGGAAAGCCCGGTGATCACAACAAGCTTGTCGCGCGGAATCGACGCGCGCCGCGCACTTCGATGAACTTCTGTTCAGCCATGCTATCCCCCGGATGCCGCGGCAACAGATAGGACGTCGCGGGTGAGTCTCCAACCGAAATTTGTGAACGAAGTGTGAACAGGCGTCAATCGGCGCGGATGACGCGGCGGCGGGCCTGAAAGCGGTGCAGGAGGATGCCAAGTGCGCAGAGCAGGGTAGCGGCGAGGACCAGACCGGCTGGACCGGCCACGGCAAGGAGGGCCGCAAGAACCGGGGTGCCGGTGGTGGTGCCGAGGTTGCCAAGCTGCGCGACGGCACCCGCACTCTTGGATCGGGCTTCGGCAGAGGCGTTCAGTTCGGGGATGGCCGCAAAGCTGGCACCTTGCACGATACCGAGCGCGGCAGAGAGCCAGAAACCTGCGACAACCATACCCGCCCCGTTTCCCCAGAACAGCCAAAGCAGCAGGAAGCCTGGAATCGCGGCGGCGTAGCCATACTGGACCAGACGAACGGCGGAGATGTAGCGGAGGAGGCGGACACCGAGGGTGAGCGAGACGGCGATGGAAGCGAGCGGCATCCCTGCCGCGATAAAGGCGCGATGGCTGAGAGGGGTTTCGGGCGGCAGGAGCGTCAGGATTGCCACGTAGAGAAACGTGTAGAAGCAAAATCCCATCGCGGGAGCGGCAAGGCGCGGCGAGGCATAGATCTGCGCGTGCTGACCGAGGAGGTTTGTCATCGGGGCCGGGGCAGCGCTTGGATCTTTCGGCAAGGTGACGGCGAGGACAAGGGCCAGCACACCCATGTAAGTGGCGTGGCCGAGAAAAAGGCCGGTTGGAGTGACGAGCGGACCGATGAGCGCCAGCGCCGTGTAGGTGACGCCGAAGAACGAGGACCACAGGGTCATTGCCAGCGGTCGCTTCGCCTCGGGTGCCAGGGCCGCGATCATGGTGGGCCCAACGACCACAATGCCCAGATGCGAAGCGCCCTCGACGACGCGGGAGGCCAGCATCAGGGGATAGTCAGGAAACAGCGATTGCAGGGCTGACATCGCCGCGCCTGCGGCCAGTGCGGCGACAATGGCGCGACGGGGGCCGATTCGGGCGACAAGGAGGCCGGCGGTCGTGCCGAAGATCAGCCCGACCACCCCGACGATGGATACGACAAGCCCGAGGGCTACTTCACCGTTCGCTCCGTAGCTGCCGCGGAGGGGTTCATACAGGATGGAAATCTTGCCGAACTGCGCGGCGGCACCTAGCCCGGCGCACCAGAGGAGAAGGACGAGAAGCATCGGGTGGGCCTGGCGCATCGCAGATTGGTAGCCGTACGATTTTGAATGCGCCAGTGATCTTGTGGAGCGGCGGCGGTGGCCGCCGCGTACCTTTCAGGTCGCTGGCGCGGCCCCGAGGGGCTGCTTGGCTTCATCCACTAAGCAGGGGATATTTGGCGAAAGGGGAACCGCTAGATGTGGAGCGCGCGACCGTAGGCATCCAGCACGGATTCATGCATCATTTCGCTGAGTGTCGGGTGCGGGAAGACGGTGTTCATCAGGTCTTCCTCGGTCGTCTCCAGCGTGCGACCGATGACGTAGCCTTGAATCAGTTCGGTCACTTCGGCGCCGACCATGTGCGCACCGAGAAGCTCGCCTGTCTTTGCGTCGAAGATCGTCTTGATCATGCCCTCGGCCTCGCCGAGCGCGATGGCCTTGCCGTTGCCGATAAAGGGGAAGCGGCCGACCTTGATGTCATGCCCGGCCTCTTTCGCGCGGGCTTCGGTGAAACCGACCGAGGCGATCTGCGGCTGGCAATAAGTGCAGCCAGCGATGGAATTGGGCTTGATCGGATGCGGGTGCTTCCCGGCGATAAGCTCCGCCACCATGACGCCTTCATGGCTAGCCTTGTGGGCAAGCCACGGTGCGCCAGCGATGTCACCGATGGCGTAGATGCCGTCGACACCGGTGCGGCAGAACTCGTCGGTGACGACGTGAGTACGGTCGATCTTGATGCCCAAGGCTTCGAGTCCGAGGTTTTCGACGTTGCCGACGATGCCCACGGCAGAAATCACCGTGTCGAAGTTGTGCGTCTCGATCTTGCCGCCAATCTCGATATGGGCGGTGACGCCCTGCCCCGGCTTGCGGTCAAGTTTCTTGACGCTGGCCTTTTCGAGGATCTTCATCCCTTGCTTGACGAACGACTTCTTCGCAAACGCAGCGATTTCGGCGTCTTCGACCGGCAGGATGCGGTCCATCACCTCGACCACGGTGGTGTCGGCGCCGAGAGTGTTGAAGAACGAGGCAAACTCGATGCCGATAGCGCCGGAGCCGATGACGAGAAGCTTCTTCGGCATCCGGGTGGCAACAAGGGCGTGGCGGTAGGACCAGACCAGATCGCCGTCCGCCTCCAGGCCCGGCAGCTCGCGGGCCCGGGCGCCGGTGGCGACGATAATGGATTTGGCAGTCAGGGTTTCGGTCGTCTTGTCGGTCTTGACCTCGACCGTGCCTTTGGCGAGCAGCGTCGCCACGCCCATGAACACGGTAACCTTGTGCTTTTTCATCAAGTGACCAATGCCGCCGGATAGCTGCTTGGCCACCCCGCGCGAACGGGCGACGACGGCAGGCAGATCATAGCCGATACCGTCAGCCTTCAGACCGAATTCCTTCGCACGGTGCATCAGGTGAAACACCTCGGCGGACCGCAGCATCGCCTTGGTCGGGATGCAGCCCCAGTTCAGACATATGCCACCAAGGTTTTCCCGTTCGATGATGGCGACCTTGAGGCCAAGCTGGCTGGCACGGATGGCGGCGACGTAGCCCCCCGGTCCCGCACCAATCACGATAACGTCGAAGCTTTGGCCTGCCATCTTTCCCTCCTCAGAAAAAGTAGTTTGCCGTTAAACTATTTTCTATCTTCAAGCAACAAAGGTCGCGCCGCGTCTCTATGCGTCGGGCGCATGGCTGCGCATTGCGTTTACCAAGGCCATGTAGCCGCCGCTGTCGAGGTAACTTTGCTCATCCGGGCTGCTGTGACGATCCAGCGCTTCGTTGCGGGTGGGAAAGCGGCCATAGCGGCGAATGATTTCCTGGTGCGCGCGGGCATGGAGGGACAGTTCCGGGTTCGATGCCATTCGTTCGGTGAGCAACTGCACGGCATGTTCTTGATCGGCGGGGTCTTCGGAATGCTCGAACGGCATGTAGAAGAACTGGCGTTCCGGTTCGGGGGCGTTCACATCCCACCCTTCAGCCACCGCCCGCTTCGCAGCCGCCAACGCACGGGCATCGGTGGCAAAGGCCAAGGCGGTGCCGCGGTGGATATTTCGAGGAAACTGGTCGGTCACGATCAGGTAGGCCAGCGTTCCGACGGTACCTTCGACCCAATGCTCCAGCCCGCCACCATGCGCCGCCTGCCAGAGGTCTGCGAATCGTTCGCTTACGGCTGCGTCGATCTCGGGCGTGCCGGCGTACCAGCCCTTCGGCCCGATCTCGCCAAGCCAGAAATCCAGAACTTCGACGGGGTCTGACATCCGGTGTTCCTCCCTTGGTCCGGCAGACTTGCAGGGAAACGGGGGCGCCGCAATCCCGATGTCAGGGCCGCGCCCCCTGCCCTTCGGTCAGTACTGCCTCGACTGCAAGCGGCGATGCACCGGGACTCATCCCACGGAACGCACCCGTGACCGATGGCGCCGCGCGACGGGTCATGCGCCACAGGGCATAGGCCGTGAGCGCGATATAGAGGATTGCGATGAACAGGAAAAAGCCGCGCGGGCCGGTGGTCTCCATCAGATAGCCGGTCGCGGTCGGCCCGAAGATGGCACCAAAGCCATTCAAAAAGATCAGACCGGCAGAAGCGGCGGCCATTTCCTCGCGCGACAGAAAGTCGTTGGTGTAGGCAATGAGCAAGGCATAGACGGGGTTGGTGATGCCGCCAAGCAGCAGCGCGACAACGATCAGCGCGGCGAACGGCAGCGGCAACAGGGCTGCGACAAGCATGGTCAGCGACGCTATGGCCGATAGCACCATTATCAGTTGACGCCGGTCCATTCGGTCAGACAACCAGCCGATCGGGTATTGCAGTACCAGACCTCCGACATAAAGGGCGCCGACAAAGATCGAGATGTCGCGGATCGACAGCCCGACCTGTGCCCCCCAGACCGACGCCATTCCGAACATCGCCGAAAAGATGCCTCCCGTCAGCAACATCCCGATGCAGCCCAACGGAGAAATGCGAAACAGCGACGCGAACGGCAACCGCCGCGTGCTGTCGAACGCCGGTGCGGGTGTCGGCGCCAGCAGGATGGGCAGGAAGGCAAGCGACACGAGAACCGAGGGAATTATGAACAGCGCAAAGCCAGAGGCATCGGGCACATTGATCAGAACCTGGCTGGCGATGATCCCCAACATCTGCACGATCATGTAAGCCGACAGTGCCTGGCCACGCGTCTCGTTCGTTGCGGTGTTGTTGATCCAGCTTTCGGCGGTGATGTAGATGCCCGAAAAGCAGAACCCCGCCAGCACGCGCAGCGCTGTCCACGCCACCCAGTCCGGAAACACAGGATAAATCACCAGGATCGCCGAGATGAGCGACCCGAGCGCGGCAAAGACGCGCACATGCCCGACGCGGCGGATCATCTTGGGCGCCGCCCAGGAGCCGAACAGAAAGCCGACGAAATAGGCGGCCATGACATAAGAGAGCTGGTAAGTCGTGAAGCCTTCGATATTGCCACGGATGCCGAGCAGCGTACCCTGGATGCCGTTGCCCACCATCAGCAGCATCACTCCCATCAGGAGCGGCCAGGAATGCGTCAGAACTCTCAGCATAAGGGGGCTTTCACTGGTCGGACGCGGGTTCGGGAATCAGGAGCGAGCTGTCCCCATAGGAAAAGAAGCGATAGCCCGAGGCTATGGCATGGGCATAGATCCGGTCGATGGCTTCCTTGCCCATAAGCGCCGAAACCAGCATCATCAGGGTCGATTTCGGCAGATGGAAATTGGTCATCAGCGCCGAAGTGACACGGAATCTGTAACCGGGGTAGATGAAGATATCGGTCGGCCCTTCCCAGGGGTGCAGCTTTCCATCTTCAGTAGCAGCGGATTCGATCAGGCGAAGTGCGGTCGTGCCAACCGGGATGATGCGACCGCCGGACTGTTTCGTGGCGTTGATCTCGTCGGCAGCCGCGGCGGTCACACGGCCCCATTCGGCGTGCATCTTGTGCTTGGTCACGTCATCCACCTTGACCGGCAGGAACGTGCCCGCGCCGACATGCAAGGTAACTTCGGTGAAGGTCACACCCATCGCCGCGAGGGTCCGCAGCAGCGGCTCGTCGAAGTGCAGCGATGCGGTCGGGGCTGCAACGGCGCCCGCGTGGCGCGCAAAGACCGTCTGATAATCAGTACGGTCCTGGTCGTCTGCCGCCCGTTTCCCAGCAATGTAGGGCGGCAAGGGCATGGCACCGGCGGCATTCAGGGCGGCATCGAAATCATCGCCGCTGAGGTTGAACGACAGCGTCAGGTCGGTGGCCGATTTCCCTGTCACACGGGCCGAAAGCACCTCCGAGAACCGGATCACCTCGCCCTCGTTCACCTTGCGCAGCGGCTTGGCCAGCGCACGCCAGCCGGTGGCGGTAGGGTCAAGCAGCGTGACTTCGATCCGCGCTGTTGCCTCACCGCGGCTGCGCTGGCCGAAAAGACGTGCCGGAAGGACCCGCGTGTTGTTCAGCACCAGCCGGTCACCTGGCCGCAGGAAGTCGGGAAGGTCGTAGACGTGGCGATCCGCAATGCGGCTCCCTTGCGCCAACAACAGCCGCGCATGGGTGCGCGGCCGCGCCGGGCGGGTGGCGATCAGGTGTTCCGGCAAATCGAAATTGAAGTCGGCCAGTTTCATCCGCCGTTGTCCTTCAGCGTGGGTGGAGCAGCGCGGAAAATCTCGCGGAACATGCCCGGGGTGAAGATCGAAAGTGGGTTCACCGACACGACCGGATCGTCCGCAGTGCCAGAAAGGCTGTAATTGAAGCCGAACATGCCTTCCCCCCGGCGCGAGAAGATCGCCCCGATTCCGTTCACCAGATAGATTGGCGATATGACCCCCTGCAAGGCAAGTTGCCGTCCGGCGGTGCGGTAAAGCCCGGCAAAGGAAATTCCAAGCGACGCGCCAACGGCCGAGCCTTGGGTGATCTCTACCGCCTCCGGGGTCAGGATGAAGGACATCTCGCCGCTATTGAACGCCAACCCTTCGCCGTTCAATTGCTCCAAAAGTCCGACCACGGAAATTGCACTCAAAAGCTCGGCAAGGCCGGGCGCATCCTGCACGCGCAGCCGACTGAATGTTGCGCGGCCGTCGTAATGCCCGGCGGGTCCGCGAGGTACAAGCGTCAGGTCCAAGGCGCCGCCGCGTCCCTTGTCGAAGATGCCGGCAGCCGCCATGATCGTGCCGGCATTGTCGGATGTGATCCGTATCGCCGTGCCTCCCGGAGCGGGCGCCACCGCCCCGTTGACAGCGCCCTGTCCGTTGATTGATGCCGAAAACCGGCCGTTAAGACCGCCGTTCTGGCCGAAGGCTCCGCGGAAATCGGTAAAGCTTATGCCATCCGACACCACAAGGCGATCAAGCCGCAGGTTCAACGGGCTTCCGCCGCCGCCATCCAGACCACCGTCGCGGTCGGGAAGCCTACGGATGTCGAGGCTGCCCCCGGTCACCGCAATGTCAACCGCGTTGCCACGCCCCGCACCCGTCAGCACGACCTCGGCATCAAGCCAGTCTCCGGCTTCAACCGAAGTAAAGCGGGCGACGTCCAGCCCACCGCCGTCACGGGTAGTGATCTGGCCTTCGGCCTTCAATCCCGGCGCCGAAAGGCTCATCCGCTCCACGGTCAGGGCGCGGCCAAGGGTTGCCTCCAGATCAAGCGTCGCACGGGTTCTGGCGGATTTGCTGAACGACAATGGCGGCAGCGACAGACCCATGCCTGTGAGCGTCGAGGTCAGTGTCAGCCGGGGCTTTTCGCCCTTTCGCAGGTCTACATCAATCGCGGCAGGTGTCTCCCCGCTCAACATCTCGCGTGGCAGATCGACGCCCAGATCACGCAACGCCGCATCCGACAAGGTCACCGTTCCATTGACCCTCGCCCGGCCTTTCTGTTCAGGCCCGAAGCCCTGCACATAAGCCACATCGATCGGCAAACTACCCAGTGTTCCCTTACCGGAAAGGCGCAAGCCGTCGGCGTCCACGACGACTGCCACCTCAGGCGCAGCCAACACCCGTCCTGGGACAAGAGCAGTGGAGGAAAAATCACGGACGGTGCCCGACACGGTATAGGTGATTTCCGGGATCGTGACGCGAGGCTTCAGCGGCAGCGCAATCTCAGCCGTCAACTCGGCCTTGCCGACGCCAAGATTGACCGGCTGTTCAGCCTTGGACAAGAAGTTGAACGGGTCCTGATCGAGCAGCGACAGTGCAGCCGTAAGGTCCGATTGCGTAACCAGACTGACGTTTGCCATGGCCGGGCGCTGGGTGATGTCTGGCACCTGAAAGACCGATCCGTCCGCTTCGATCCGCCCACCCTCGGGCGCAATGACATGCCCCTTGTCAAGAAAGACGGTGTAGGAATTGTTCTCAAGGGTTGAGTGACCGGTGCCGTCCCGGATCGGCGGCAAGGTCTTGACGAAGCGCACTTCCGTGTCGGCGAACTCATAACCCAGTGAAAACCGCGGGGCGGCATCCGGATCGAAACGCAAGGCCGCGGTCACGTCATAGAGCGTTCCCTGCCCCACATTCGCTTCCAGCCAGGCCCGCGTCTTGGGCACGGCTGAAACAGGCCACAGCTTCAGCAGCCGATAAGTACTGATGCGGTCCAGCCCGACGTCCAGCCCACCTGACCAGCCGCCATCTTCTGCGGTGATGCTACCCGAAAGATGCAGCCGCTCGTCTGCCTCGACAAGCGACAGCTGCCCGATATCAAGGCGGAAAGGGTCAAGCCGAAGCCGCACGTCCAGCGCCCCCTGAGTGAACCGGATCGGTTCCTCGAACAGACCCTCGGGATCAACCATCACCTCGGAAAAGGCGATCTGCCCCAGGAACGCATCCGGCAGGGCCCCCGGCGCGACCGGAGCGCCGCCGGCGGTGATCAAGTCGGTATTTCCGGTCGCTTTCAGGCGTAATGAGGTGCTTTCGACTGAAAGGTTGGACAGCGTGATGCGCCCAATCGCCGGATCGAAGCCAAGGGTCATCTCGGCCTGCTCGAACGGGATCGGGCGGACGTTCCGGCCCGGTTCCAGCGCACCCTGCCCCAGCCGAAGTTCGGCACTCAGATCCGCGATGCCGCCGTCTTCCCCCACCCGCGCAGTGAACCGGCCCGAAATCGGCGCGCGAACCGAACCCAGCCACGCCAGCGGTGGTGAAAAGGCCGCGATGTCGCGGGCGTCCACCTTGTCGACAGTGGCCGTCACCCGCGCGGATCCGGACGACCTCGACGACACCACCGAAATTGTCGCCTGGGCCGGAACCGAGCCTTGCAGAAGCGTCAGGCCAAGTTCCGCCGCGGTCTCATCCGGCCGGACTTCCACCAGAAGACGGCCGTCGCCAACCTCCCAAGTTCGTCCGGTTCGCGCATCGCTCAACGACAGCGTAAGCGCTTCGGCCTCGACGCTGCCAAGGCTGGAAAGCGCTGGGGTCGCCAGAAGGGCGTTTGCTGCATCAAGCAGTTCGGCAAAGCTCTTTGGTGCCGGACCACTTCCCTTCGCTCCAAACGAAAGATCTATCCGGCCCATGGCGTCACGGCGCACGGCAAGGCGCGTCCCGATCAGCCGAAGGCTGCTGGGGCGAACCTTGCCCGTAAGGAGTGCCTGCGGATCAAAGGTAACCTCCGCTTCGGGAAGCGTAAGCAACGCGCGACCCGTGGGCTGGAGCAATCGGATGTCGCCAAGTCGCAAACTCGGCACGAAATCACGGGCAACGCCAAGCTCGACGGAGCCAAGGGCAAGCGAGGTGTTCGTAACCAGCCGCGATTGTGCGAGGCCGGCGTTGAGCCGGGACTCCAGTTCTGCGACGGCCCAGACCGGCATCCGGATCGATTTTCCCGAATAGGCCATTGTCAGAAAGCCGAACCCCAGCGCAAGCAGGACCAGGGTCAGGACGATGGTAAGGCTGAAGCGGCTATGCTTTCGTCGGCGGCTGGAGGGGCGCAGCAGACGCACGAGGCCAGCACGACGGCCCGATACGGTATCGGGTAGGGCGTCGACCGGTTCTTCGGCCGGTTTCGCGGCCTCTGCGTCGTTCATGTAAGCCCGCTAGCCCCGCTGCGATTACCTCCGGGCGTTCCGTCTGGTGCGGAAAGTCCCTGTCGTCGAACTGCCGCCGTCCTTGCCTTTATCTTTGCCCGAAGGCAACTAGAACCGGAAGTAACAACACTGCAAACAGCGAGGAGCTGCCCATGATCGCCGAAGGCGCAACCGCCCCCGATTTCACCCTGCCCCGTGACGGGGGAGAGACCGTCACGTTATCGGCACTGAGGCCGGGCAAGGTGGTGCTTTACTTCTACCCCAAAGATGACACCCCCGGCTGCACTCTGGAGGCGCAGGATTTCAACATGCGGCTGGCCGAGTTCACGGCCGCCGGGGCGACGGTGATCGGTGTGTCGAAGGACAGCGTCAAAAGCCACGACAAATTCTGCAAGAAGCATGGGCTTTCGATCGTGCTGGTATCGGATGAGGCGGGGCAGACCTGCGAGGATTACGGGGTCTGGTTGGAAAAGCGCATGTATGGCAAGACCTATATGGGGGTGGAGCGTACCACCGTGCTGATCGACGGCGACGGCAAGGTCGCACGGGTCTGGCCGAAGGTCAGCGTCAAGGGCCATGCCGACGAGGTACTGGCGGCGGTCAAGGCGCTGTAACCCTGTCTGTCCACGGTGGGACATGATGCGCCCACACGAGATATCAATGACTTGCGGGATGGGCTTAACGAAATCTTCACCACTTTCGGTGGAGGCGCCGCAGCGCGGAACCGGGACGGGAGGGCTGGCGTGACCACTTTGGCGGAAATGGCGGTGGAGGTGCTGACCACGGCTGACGGGCGGGCAAAGACCGCGCTTGGCCGCCGTCATGCCGCGACCTGGGTTGCCACGCGCGAGGCAGGCACGCCGCTGGACGTCGGTCATGCAGCCCCGCCCTTGCGCCCTGCCCGGCCGGAACGCCCCGAACTGCTTGCACCGAAGGATGTGCCGCACCGCAAGCCGGGTTCGCCCGAAGGCCGCATCGCCCTGCTTCATGCGGTGGCCCATATCGAGTTGAACGCGGTGGACCTGCATTGGGATGTGATCGCCCGCTATACCGACACGCCGATGCCGCTGGGCTTTTACGACGACTGGGTGAAGGCCGCCGACGAGGAGGCCAAGCACTTCAACCTGATGTGCGACTGCCTGGAGGCGCTCGGCAGCCACTACGGCGCCCTGCCCGCCCATGCCGGCATGTGGCGCGCCGCCGAGGACACGGCCGCAGACCTGCTTGGCCGGTTGGCCGTGGTGCCGATGGTGCTGGAAGCGCGCGGGCTGGACGTGACACCGGGGATGATCGAGGTGTTCCGCAAGGCCGGCAATAAAGATGCCGTGGCTGCGCTGGAGGTGATCTACAGCGAGGAGGTGGCCCATGTCGCCTATGGCTCGAAATGGTTCAACTGGCTTTGCGGGCGTGCGGGAACCGATCCGAAGGACGAATTCCACGCGTTGGTGCGGCGCTATTTCCATGGTGGTCTGAAACCGCCGTTCAACGAAGCCAAACGCGCCGAGGCCGGCCTGCCGCCGGATTTCTATTGGCCCCTGGTGACCGGTCATCAGGCGAAGGCCACCCACTAAACCTCAGGTTAAACCTCAGGTTGATCGGCGGTTTCTTGCCGATCCAGGCCCATCTTCAAGCGGAAAATGCCTCTGGCGGGTCAAAAATGTTGCGGGCTTGCAACGGGGTGGCTAATCAGGTCCAGCTTCACGGTGCCTTTGCCACAGGTCCCGTGCCACCACTGAGGGGAGTGACCACGGGATGATTGCAACGTGCTGACGCGCCTCGCTTACCGGATTAATCACCAGCTTGAACGCTATCTTCCTGAGCAGCGGCTGTTTTTGAAGTCCGATGCCGAGACGAGATTCATCCGCCTGCGCCCATCGACCCAGGCGCTTGCGCTTGTCGGCGGCACGCTGGCATTGGCGTGGACGATCGTCGCGACCGCGCTGATCATGATGGACAGTATCGGAGCCGGATCGGCGCGCGAACAGTCGGCCCGCCAGCAGGCGATGTACGAGACGCGGCTGAACGGCCTGTCGGCCGACCGCGACCTGCGCGCCGAAGAGGCCGTCCGCGCCCAGGAGCGGTTCAACGTCGCACTGGCGCAGGTGTCAGACATGCAAGAGCGGCTGCTGGCGTCAGAAGACCGGCGCCGCGAGTTGGAAACCGGGATCGACGTGATCCAGAACACCCTGCGGCGCACCATCAAGGAGCGCGACGAGGCACGCCTTGCAGCGGACAATGCGATTTTGGCGCTGGATGAGCAGGCCGGCGGTGCAACCGAGATGGGCCGTGCGGCCGACACTGTGGCGACGCTGGAAATCCTGACCGGGGCGCTGGGCGCAACCGCAGAGGAACGCGACGCCATGCAGGACGAAGCCTTGGCCGCGCGCGAGGAAACCGAGGCAGTCGTTGCCGAACGGCGCGATCTGCAACTGCGTAACGACGCGATCTTCGCCAAGCTTGAAGAAGCGGTCACCGTGTCGATGGAACCGCTGGACAACATGTTCCGCGAGGCGGGCATGTCGCCGGATGCGCTGCTGGATGCCGTTCGGCAGGGCTATTCCGGCCAGGGCGGACCGCTTACGCCAATCTCGGTCTCGACCAGCGGCGGCGATCTGACACCGGAAGAGGTACGCGCCAATGAAATCCTCGGCGGGCTGGACCGGATGAACCTTTACCGGCTTGCTGCCTTCAAGGCGCCCTTCGCGATGCCGGTCAAGGACAGCTTTCGCTGGACCAGCGGCTTTGGCTATCGCAAGGACCCCAAGGGCTATGGCACCCGGATGCACGAGGGCACCGACATGGCCGGATCGACCGGCACGCCGATCTATGCGACCGCCGATGGGGTGATCAGCCATGCCGGCTGGGACAACGGCTATGGCCGTCTGGTGAAGATCAAGCACGAGTTCGGCATCGAGACGCGCTACGCGCATCTGAGCCAGATCCGCGTCGAAGTGGGACAAAGGGTATCGCGCGGCGACAGGATCGGTGATATGGGCAACTCAGGCCGGTCCACCGGCACGCATCTTCACTACGAGGTCCGTCAGAACGGCGAAGCCGTGAACCCGATGACCTTCATAAAGGCAGGGAAAAATGTTTTCTAAGAGCCGCATAAACGAGCCCGGCCCCAAGGCTGAAGCTGAGAAGCCCAAAGCCCCGGAGGCCCCCATGATGTCGAAACCTGCGATGGACTTCACCCCTTCGGCACCGAAGGGCAAGGCCGTCGCCTCGGTCCTGTCGTCGGACCTTACGGTGGTGGGCAACCTGCGCACCTCGGGCGACATCCAGGTCGAAGGCACGGTCGAGGGTGATATCCGCGCTCATCTTTTGACGGTGGGCGAAAGCGCCACCATCCGGGGCGAGATCGTTGCTGACGACATCGTCGTCAATGGCCGGGTGATCGGCCGGGTGCGCGGGCTGAAGGTCCGCCTGACGTCGACCGCACGTGTCGAGGGCGATATCATCCACAAGACCATCGCGATCGAGTCCGGCGCGCATTTCGAAGGCTCGGTGCAACGGCAGGAAGATCCGCTGGCCAATGGCCGGGCGACCAGCGCCACGATGCCGTCGATGCGGCCTGACGCGCTGACGGCTGCCGGGGACGCGGGCTGACCACATCCGTGACGGCTGGCGTGACGGCTGGAACCATCTTGCGGGCACCGGGACAACCGGTGCCCGTTTCCTTTTGTCGGGCCGCGAACCGGACGCTGATCCTGTGGGCACGGCTGGCTCTGGCCCTGGCGCTGGCCCCAGGCGCTGGCCTTGACGCGCCGCGTCAGGTGATGGCGCGGCGGTAGAGATGCCAGGTTGCATGGCCCAGAACCGGCAGCACGATGAAAAGCCCAAGAAACCACGGCAGCATCGCGACAAACAGAAGCACGCCGATCATTGCGCCCCAGGCGAGCATCAGGACCGCGTTTTCCTGCACCAGCGCAAAGCTTTTCAGCATCGCCGTGACGAAATCCACCTCGCGATCGAGAAGCATCGGCAGACTGACCACCGTCAGGCTGAACAGGAGCGTGGCAAAGACCGCGCCGACGAGGGTGCCGACGACAAGCATCATCATGCCCTCGGGCGTGGTGAAGATGGTCAGCGACGAGGACACGTTGGTCATCGTCGCGCGGCCTAGAAACAGCGCAAAGATCATGTGGGCAAGAAAGTTCCAGAACAGGAAGAACACCAGGATCACGGCCGCGATGGAGGGGATCTGGCGGTCTTTCTGGCGGAAGATCACCCCGAATATCCCCGCGGCGTCGAGCGGTTCCCCCTGTTCCAGACGGCGCGAGATTTCGTAAAACCCGCAGGCGATGAAGGGGCCGAGGATCGGAAACCCGGCGCTGGCCGGCAGCGTCCACCAGATCTGGCCCTTGGCCGTCATCGCCCAGAAGATCAGCCAGCCGCCAAAGACATAGACCGCCGCGAAGGCGAGGCCGTAAAGCGGTGCGCGGATGAAATCCCGCCAGCCGAGCGCGAGGCTTTCGCGCAGGTCGGAAAGCGCAAGCTCGTTGATTTCAGGCGTGACGGGCGGATCAACGGTTGTCATGCGGCGAGGTTACGCCCCAAGCCCGCCGTCTGGCAAGATGGCGTCAGTCCAGGTCGGAACCGAAATCGCCACGTTTCTTGCCGCTGGCATTCAGCGCGAGGGTCGCGGACATGAAGCCGTCGAGATCGCCGTCAAGCACCCCGGCGGTATCGGAGGTCTCGTACCCGGTGCGCAGATCCTTGACCATCTGGTAAGGCTGCAGGACGTAGGAGCGGATCTGGTTGCCCCAGCCCGCATCGCCCTTGTTTTCATGCGCCTCGTTGATTGCGGCGTTCCGTTTGTCGAGTTCGATCTGGTAGAGCCGGGATTTCAGCGCCTTCATCGCGATGTCGCGGTTCTGGTGCTGCGATTTCAACGACGAGGTGACCACGATCCCGGAGGGGAAGTGGGTGATGCGGACGGCGGAGTCGGTCTTGTTGACGTGCTGTCCGCCAGCGCCCGACGACCGGAATGTGTCAATGCGGATGTCCTTGTCCTGCACGTCGATCTCGATGTTGTCGTCGACAACGGGGTAGACCCAGACCGAACAGAACGAGGTGTGGCGGCGCGCGGCGCTGTCATAGGGCGAGATGCGGACGAGGCGGTGGACGCCGGCCTCGGATTTCAGCCAGCCATAGGCATTCTTGCCGGAGATCTTGTAGGAGGCGGATTTGATGCCCGCACCGTCGCCTTCGCTTTCCGACTGAAGTTCGACGGTGAAGCCACGCTTTTCGGCCCAGCGGACATACATCCGCGCCAGCATCGAGGCCCAGTCGCAGCTTTCGGTGCCACCGGCACCGGCGTTGATTTCAAGGAAGGTGTCGTTGCCATCAGCCTCGCCGTTCAAAAGCGCTTCCAATTCCTTTGCGGCGGCGGTCCGTGTCAGTTCGCTCAGGGCGGCTTCGGCCTCGGTGACGATTTCGGCATCGCCTTCGGCTTCGCCAAGTTCGATCAGTTCGACGTTGTCCTTCAGGCCGGCGTCGATCTGCTTGTAGGTGGTAACCGCATCCATCAGCGACTGCCGGTCGCGCATCAGTTTCTGCGCCTTGCCGGGATCGTTCCAGAGATCCGGCGCCTCGATCATGGCGTCGAATTCTTCCAGCCGGTGCGGCGCGGTTTCCCAATCCATCCGCTGCGCCAGAAGTTTGAGGGATTTCTGGATCGCTTCGATGTTGGCTTGGGTTTCGGCGCGCATTCGTTCGGTCCTCGGGGTCGTCGCGGAAGTTTGGCAAAGCGGAAGGGTTCAGCGGGCGGTCATAACCGCAAGCCCGCGCCCCGGCAAGGGTGCGGGCCGCTGCGACTGGACGGGGTCAGTAAAGGCCGCCGGACGACACGGTGCCGAAATCGGCCTTCTTCGGCACGACCACGGTCTCGCCTTCGGCATTGGTGACGGTGGCGCTGCTTTGGCGGCCATCGGTTTCGCCGTAGGCAAAGAGCGGCAGGTTTTCCCCCATCGCAAAGCCACCGTCAACCATCGCGCCAAGGCCGAACATCGGCTCTTCGCCTTCGCGGAAGTATTCGGCGACCACATTGTTGCCCACGGCATCGTCCGGCAGTTGTTGACCCGTGAAGCGGTCGATCTTGAGGAAATAGCCGCCCGGCGGCACGCGGAATTCGCCGCCACCGAATTTCTTGATTGCTGTCTGCATGAACTGTTCGAAGACCGGGCCGCAGTAGCCGCCGCCCGAAGCGTTGTCGGCCAGCGTGCGGGGCTGGTCGTAGCCGATGTAGCAACCCGCCGCGATGTTCGAGGTGTAGCCGATGAACCAGACGTCCTTGGCATCGTTGGTGGTGCCGGTCTTGCCGGCAACCGGGACTGGCAGGTTGATCCCCGTGGCGGTGCCGCGCTGGACCACGCCTTCCATCATCGAGGTGAGCTGGTAGGCGGTGATCGCGTTCATCACGCGTTCGCGGTTGGAGGTGATCTGGACCCCCTGCCCTTGCGGCAGGCTGGCGGCGGTGCAATCGGCGCAGACGCGCTGGTCGTGGCGGTAGACGGTGTTGCCGAAACGGTCCTGAACCCGGTCGACAAGGGTAGGTTCCACCCGTTCGCCGCCGTTGGCGAACATGGCGTAGGCGGCGACCATCTTGAAGAGCGTGGTTTCCTGCGCGCCAAGCGCGTTGGCAAGGAAAGGGTTCATCCGGTCATAGACGCCGAAGCGTTCGGCGTAGCCTGCAACGGTGCGCATGGTGATTTCCTGCGCGATGCGGATGGTCATCAGGTTGCGCGACTGCTCGATCCCGGTACGCAGCGGGGCCGGACCGTAGAACTTGTTCGACGCGTTCTTCGGCGTCCAAATCCCTTGCGGCGTGTCGATCTCGATCGGGGCGTCGACGACGATGGTGGCGGGGGTGAAGCCGGAATCGAGGGCTGCAGCGTAGACGAAGGGCTTGAAGCTGGAGCCGGGCTGGCGGGTGGCCTGGGTGGTGCGGTTGAAGACCGAGTCCTGGTAGGAAAAGCCGCCCTGCATGGCAAGCACGCGACCGGTGTTCACATCCATCGCCATGAAAGCGCCCTGCACCTCGGGCACCTGCCGCAGCGACCAGCGGCTGAAGGTGCCATCGTCGTTGGTGACGGCGCGTACCAGCACGACCTCACCAACGGCGAGAAGATCGCCGGCGACCTTTGCCCTGGGACCAAGCTCGCCGCCTTCAAGCCGCTTGCGGGCCCAGGTGACATCCTCGGCCGGAATGTAGTGACCGTCCTCGTCATCGGCGACGCCTTCGATGCCGATGCGGGCGTCGTTTTCGCCAACCTCGAGGACGACAGCCGGGAACCAGGCCTTTACGTCCCGCGGCACCTGCCGCGCAGCCAGCGCCGCACGCCAGCTTTCGTCAGAGGCGAGCGCCTCGGCTGGAAGGGTCAGGCCGGTGCCGCGCCAGACGCCCTGCCCGCGGTCGAAGCTTTCCAGTTCGGCGCGCAGCGCTTCGGCAGCGGCGACCTGCAGTTCAGGATCGACCGTTGCGCGGATTGTCAGGCCGCCGGAGAAGAACTCTTCCTCGCCGAAGGTGCCGGACAACTGGCGGCGGATCTCGTCGGTGAAATAGCTGCGTGGCGGCAGCGCCTCGCGGAACGCCTCGAAGTCACCGTTCTGCACCGAGCGGAGCGGTTGTTCCTGTTCCGAAAGATAGGTCGCTTCGTCGATATAGCCGTTCTGCCACATCTCGCGCAGGACGTAGTTGCGCCGGTCGGTGACACGGTCCTTCGCGGTGACCGGGTCATACTTGCCCGGCGCCTGCGGCATTGCGGCCAGCATCGCCGCCTCGTGCGGGGCAAGCGCGGAAAGCGGCTTGTTGAAATAGGTCTGCGATGCAGCCGCGACGCCGTAGGAGTTCTTGCCGAGGAAAATCTCGTTGAGATAAAGCTCGAGGATCTTGTCCTTGGACAGGGTTTCCTCAAGCCGCGTGGCGAGGATGATTTCCTTGATCTTGCGTTCTACCGAACGGCTGCCGTCGAGCAGGAAGTTCTTCATCACCTGCTGGGTGATGGTCGACGCGCCGCGCAGGGATTCGCCGCGCGATTGCACGGCCTCGACCAGGGCCGCGACCATGCCGCGCGCGTCATAGCCGTGGTGGGTGTAGAAGTTCTTGTCCTCGGCCGAAACGAAGGCGTGCTTCACGAGGTCGGGAATATCCTCGCTCGGCACGAACAGCCGGCGTTCCTTGGCGAATTCGTCGATGATGCGGCCTTCGCCGGAATAGATCCGGCTGATGGTGGCTGGCGTGTATTGCGCGAGGCTCTCATGGCTCGGCAGATCGCGCGAATACATGTAGAAGATCGCCCCGGCCGTCAGCGCCGCGAACAGCACTCCCAGCGTCAGCGTCGTGAAAATTCCGCCCAAGGCCGATCCGATGAACCTAAGCACAGACCACTCCTACGGTTGCAGGGTCGCAGTATACCAGACGCGGCGGCAGGTCAAAACCTTGGAAGTCGCCTGCAGATCACAGAAGCGACAACCCGCCCCACGCGGCACAGTCCTCGCGCCGCACAGTCCTCACGGTGCACAGTCCTCACGGTGCCGAGACCGCGCGGACGGCGGTATCCGCTTCGGACCAGGTCAGGATGCCTTGCAGCACGGCCTCGGCCATCTGGGCGCGCCAATCGGGGTCGAGGATGCGCTTGAGATCGCGCGCCGACGACAGGAACCCGACCTCAAGCAGGATCGACGGAATGTCGGGCGATTTCAGCACGGAAAACCCGGCCTGCTGGCGCGGGTGGCGGTGCATCCGGAGCCCTGCCCCCTTGATTGCCGCGACAAGGCTGTCGGCCAGCCGGTCGGTGCGCGGGGCGGTTTCGGTGCGGGCCATGTCCATCAGTACCTCGGCCACCAGATCATCCTGATCGGTCAGGTCGATGCCGGCCAGAAGATCGTCACGGTCATGCCGTTCGGCCAGCGCCTCGGCCGCAGCGTCGGACGCCTCGTCGGACAGGGTATAGAGGGTGGCTCCATGGGCCTCGCCTTCAAACAGGGCGTCGGCATGAAGCGACAGGAAGAGGTCGGCCTCGGCCTCGCGCGCAATGGAGATCCGGGCCTCGAGCGGGACGAACAGATCTTCTTCGCGCGTCATCACCACGCTGAAGCGGCCGTCGCGCAGCAGGAGATCCTTCAGTTCGCGGGCGAAGGTCAGCATCAGATCGGCCTCGGTGTGGCCGTCGCGTTCGGCGCCGGGATCGATACCGCCGTGCCCGGGATCAAGCACCACGACGATCGGCCCCGAGCCGCGGCGTTCGGCGGGCGGCAGGTCTGCGGGGTTGGCCACGGCCCAGTCGGGCGGTTCAGGGCGGGCGGCGGCTGCGGCAAAGCTGGCCGCGTCCGTCGGGCGCAGGGTCAGGCGGACCCGCGCCCCGCCACCATCGGTGGCCATCTCAGCCTCGGCAATCTCGGTCGGGCCGGCAAGGTCGATCACCAGCCGCGACCAACCGGGGCGGAACACGCCGGCGCGCAGCCCCCCGACGGCGCCAGTGATCACCAGCCGGTTGATGCCGCGCCAGTCCACCTCGCGCACGTCGAGGATCAGCCGCGCGGGATTGTCCAGCACCCGCACACGCCACGGCACCGGCTGGCTGATCGCCAGCACCAGGCGGGTTTCGCCATTCTTCGCAACCACGGATGAGGCGTCGGGGTCGAAGCGCGCGAGGGCAGACAAGTCCTGCGCCCCTGCCCCGCCAGCGGCGAGGCTAAGCGTGAAGGCCACGGCCAGGGCGCGCAAAAGAAGGAAAGCAGGACCGATCATCGCCGCCGTTATCCCCCGATGCCTGCCGAAAGTAAATTCGCCTTTGCGACCGGGCCACCGCAAATCACTTTACCGGGACGGTGCAGCGCGTGGCTTGATCTTGACCCGCGCGGCACCCTAAGGTCTGACGCGATGCCGATGTCGACCTGATGCTCCTGAAGGAAATGCCCATGCGCCGCCTAGTCCTTGGTCTTGTGACCAGCCTCGTTGCAACAACCGCCCTTGCCGGCGGGCTGGGCGAGATGACCGCCGAAGAGCGCGCGGCGTTTCGCGACGAGGTGCGCGCCTATCTTCTGGAAAACCCGGAAGTGCTTGTCGAGGCGATGGACGAGTTGCAGCGCCGCGACGAGATGATGGCCAGCGCGCGCGACGCCGAGATGCTGCAAGCTAATGCCGCTGCCCTGTTCGCCGATGGCGACGACTGGGTTGGCGGCAACCCCGAAGGCGACGTGACGCTGGTCGAATTCATGGACTACCGCTGCGGTTATTGCCGCAAGGCGCATGACGAAGTGAACGAGCTGGTGCAGGCGGATGGCAACATCCGCTACATCGTGAAGGAGTTTCCGATCCTTGGCGAAGGCTCTACCGTGTCGTCGCAGTTCGCGATCGCGGTGCGGATGCTGTACGGCGACGACGCCTACAAGGCAGCCCACGACGCGCTGATCAACCTGCGCGGCGAGCCGACGGCCGAAGTGCTGGCGCGGCTTGCCGCCGATTTGGGCCACGATCCTGCGACGCTTCTGGCCAAGATGGGCTCGGCGGAGGTTTCGGCGGTGATCGACACCAACCATGCGCTTGGCCAGACCATGCAGATCAATGGCACGCCGACCTTCGTGATCAACAGCACCATGCTGCGCGGCTATGTGCCGCTGGACGACATGCGCGGCTTCGTTGCGGACGCACGCGCCGGCTGACCGGGAGGATGGGCGAGGCGTCCGGGCGCAGAGCTTCGGTGCGACCTGCGCGGTGCGGATCATCATGGAATTCATCCCGCGCCGGGCCTTTGGGGCGGTAGGGTCTGCAATCGGTCGCTTTTGGCGAGTGTAAAGCCAATGCAGGGCAGCGCCGATCGACAGAAGGTCAGAAACGGCTGCCAACGACGCCGCACCCGATTCATGGGCAATCTGTGGCGTGACACAGACACCGGACCCAGAAGGTCGGCTGAAGTGTCGCTAAGTGATTGAGTTAAGTGGTGCACCCGACACGATTCGAACGTGTGGCCTCTGCCTTCGGAGGGAATATGGCTAGCTCCGCCAAAAAGCGCAAGGAGCCGCCAATGTCCGCCTATCTCCCTGTAAACGCTAAACAATTTGAATTT